>Ga0207657_10000646_pt1 | contig 37066 bp, 37 predicted proteins | sample KBSC33metaG_FD_184316 | JGI IMG/M metagenome (GOLD analysis project Ga0207657, IMG submission 184316) | Corn rhizosphere microbial communities from Kellogg Biological Station, Michigan, USA - KBS C3-3 metaG (SPAdes) (version 2) | ecosystem: Host-associated > Plants > Roots > Rhizosphere > Soil ... | reverse complement strand
GCCCGTGTCGAGCGCCGCGTTGCCCGCGGGAGATCTCTGGATCTCCACGAGGCTCACCGACCCGCAGTCCGGAGGGGCGCCGACGCAGGCGGTCGCGCTCGTCCTGGAGGGCACGAATCCGCAGCTACTCCTCGAGGAGATCGCAACCGGTGCGACTGCGGCGTCGCGTTCGGGCAACCGCGTCGTCGATCACGTGCCCTACACCGAGTACAGCGTGTCGGTCGACCTGGCGAAAGCACTGGCCGCGACGAGCGCGACCGGGCCGCTCCGGACCGCGATGCGGCAACAGCTGGCCGCACTCCGCGCCGTGGGCGCGGGCTCGCGGATCCGGGTCGTCGCGAGGGTCGACGGGGCGGAACGCCTCGCTCAGCTCCAGTTCTCACTTCCGGGCTCGAAGCTCGGCACCATTCAGATCGGCCTCTGGAAGTTCGGCAGCGCGATCCCGCTGAGCCTCCCGCTCCCAGCGCAGACGGTGGAGATCGCATCGCTCCGGCTCGCGCCTGGAGCGGTCACGCCGGACCGCCTGCTCAGAGGCGAATAGCTCCTAGACCAGCCCGGCTTGGCGGATCAGACGGGCGGCGAGCTCGCCGTTGCCGAGTGCAGCGACATCGAGAGTGGTGTGGTGGATGCTCGCGATCGGCGGAAGCACCTTGTTGGGCGCGACGTCCCGGCGGACGAGATATTCGAAGTCGTCGCTCGCCGCGATGATCTGCTGGCCGGCTCTGCTGACGAGGAAGCCGACGAATCGCTCCGCGTTCTCCTGCTCCTTGCTCGACGCGAGCACAGCCGCGCCCGAGATGTTGACGGCGGCACCGGGGTCGTCGGGCGAGAAGTAGTAGAGCCCGCTGTGCATTGCCTTCTTGCCGAGCTCGAGCTGGAGGCGATACCAGTAGTACGAGTTGATGACGCCGGTCGCGATGTCGCCGCGGTTGACGGCTGCGACGACCGCCTCCTCGTCCTGGTACACCCGGGCGTTGCGCTTGAGACCGGCGAGCCAGGTTCGTGCCGCCCCCTCTCCTTTGGTTGCGATCACGGCGCCGACGAGCGGGGGGAAGTCGGAATCGGTCGGTGCGATCGCGATCTTCCCCTTCCATTCCGGCCGGGCGAGGTCGAGCAGCGAGGCAGGGAGCTGCGCCCGCGGAACCTGTGACGGGGCGTAGACGAGACTGCTGACGCGCAACGCCATGCCGACCCATGCGCCTGTCGGCGAGTTGGCGGCCGGCGTCCCGCGGCCGAGAATGGACCGAGGCAACCGGGCGAGCAGGGCGCGCCGCTGCAGCTCCATCAGCTCGGGAGAGTTCTCCGCGATGTACACGTCGGCCGGGGAGGCACCGCCCTCCTGCACGATCTGGGCCGCGAGAACGGCGGAGTCGTTCGTTCTGATCTTGACCTTGATCCCGGTCTTCTTCTCGAACGCGGCGACGAGCAAGCTCGTGAGCTCCGCGTGCTGGCCGTTGTACAGCGTGATCGACGAGTGCGCCGAGCTCCCGCCGCAGCCGCTGACGATCGCCGCGCAGCACGCGGCGAGTGCGACCAGCGCGCCGGCGCGCAGCATGAGTGTCGTGCCGCTGCGCGTCACGCCGGAGAGGGATACACCGCGACCGACCCGGAGACGACGACGCCGACGACCTCGCCGGTGTCCGGGACGGGGAAGTCGAACGTACGGGTCGACAGCGTGGACTGCGTGGCGTCGCGGAGCCGTAGCTGCACGAGGCTGTGCGGGCCGTAGTAGCTATGGCCGAGCACATCCGCGGGGACGGCGTCTGCGGCATCGCGCGCTACCAGGCGGACCTGCTCGGGCCGGATCATCACCTGCACCTTGCCAGCGGCGGCCGTGTTCGGGGTGGAGAGGCGCCCGAGCACGCAGTCGACGACCCCGGACCGAGCCGTTCCCGGAACGATGACCGCGTCGCCGACGAACCGGGCCACATCGAGATCGACCGGCGCGCGGTACAGCGTCGTCGGGGCTGCCGTCTGAGCGAGACGCCCCGAGCGGAGAACGGCGACCTCGTCGCCCATCGACAGCGCCTCGGCTTGATCGTGCGTGACGAGCACTGCGGTCGCGCCCGCTGCGGCAAGCGCAGTCGTGACGGCCGCGCGGGTCTCCGCGCGAAGGTGCGCGTCGAGCCCGGAGAACGGCTCGTCGAGCAGCACCACGCGCGGGTTCGGCGCGAGCGCTCGCGCGAGCGCGACGCGACGCTGCTCTCCGCCGGAGAGCTCGTGAGGGCGCCTGTGGGCATAGCCTGATCCGAGGCCGACCAGGTCCAGTGCCTCGTTCGTCCGCACGCCGTTCCGTCGTTCCCCGCGAGCGAGACCGAAGGCGACGTTCTTGGCGACGGTCAGATGCGGAAACAGCGCGCCTTCCTGGGCGACGTAGCCGATCTCGCGCTTGTCGGGAGCGACGTGCCGACCGCCCGCGGCGGACACCACGCTTCCGTCGACCGTGATCGTGCCGTGGTCGGGCGCGATGAAGCCGATGATCAGGCGCAGCAGTGTCGTCTTCCCGCTTCCCGATGCACCGAGGATCGCGGTGACGGTTCCCGTCGGGACGACGAGATCGACGTCATGCAGAACGTCGTGAGCGCCGTAGGACTTCGCGACGTTCGTGCACTCGAGCTCAGCCACGGTCGTCCTCCGGCGCGAACGCCCTCACCGTGCCGAAGCTGCTCATCAGCACCCAGGCGGCGGCCATCGCGAGCACGATCAGGACGGCCGCGAACGGCGCCGCACTCGCGAACGCAACCGTGCCGCTGTTCGCCTGGAACTCGGTACCGAGCGTGTAGAGGTTCAGCGGCAGAAGCACTTGGGCGCTCGCGAGGTCGCCGAGCGAGAACGCGAAGACGAGAATGATCGCAGCGACCACGCCGGGGCGCGCGAGCGGCATCGTCACGCGGCGGAAGGTCGTGAGTGGACCGGAGCCGAGCGCGCGCGCGGACTCCTCGAGGGCAGGCTCGATCTGTCCGAGGGTGGCCCGCATCGCGACGACCGCAAACGGGAGGAACAGAACCGCCTCGGCGAACACGATCAGGGCGAAGCTCCCGTAGAGGAACCGTGCGTAATGGACGGCCGCGTAGGACAGGGCGACCGCCCCGACGAGATCGGGCAGCGCGAACGCGAGGTACGTCGACCGTTCGATGAGCCTCGACACGCGCCCGCCGTGGCGGACCGCGAGCACGGAGACCGGCAACGCCATGAGAAGCGCGAGCAGCGCAGCGGAGAGTCCGAGCAGGATCGACGTCCGGCTGGCAGGCCAGAGGAACTGCAGGTTCGTCGTCGCCGTCGAGAGGGCGGTGCTGCTGCTCTCGGAGAACCAGCGGACGAGCATCGCCACCGGTATCCCGACTGCCACCGCGACGACGGCGGCCAGGGCCGCCAGCACGGGCAGTGTCCAGCGGCCGAGCTCGTAGCGGACGGGGGCCCTGCGCACGCCGCGGCTCACCCTGGTGTAGTTCGCGTTGCCCCGGAGCCGGGCCTCACCGAACAGCACCACCACGCAGAGGACGATCGAGAAGAACGAGAGCGCGGCTGCGCCCGACGTGCTGAATCCCAGGCGGTACTGCGCGTAGACGTCCAGCGAGAACGTCTGGAACCTCAACGCGACGAAGGCGTCGAACTCGACGAGGGCGTCGAGCGCCACGAGCAGCAGGCCGCCGAGCAGGGCAGGGCGAAGCTGCGGCAGGACGACCCGAAAGAAGATCTGGCGTGGGTTGAGCCCGAGCGAGCGCGCCGAGTCTTCGAGCGCCTGATCCAGTCCGCGCAGCGCGACGGCAACCAGCAAGAAGACGATCGGGTAGTAGGAGAACGCGATGATCCCCGCAGCGCCGACGAAGCCCTGCAGCGAGACGCCGAGCGTCGCCCACGCATAGCTCGTGACGAAGAGGGGCACGGTCAACGGGGCGACGAGCAAGAGCGCCCAGAGCCGACGGCCGGGAAGTCGAGTGCGCTCGACGAGCCAGGCGCCGCCGACGCCGAGCACGCCGCAGATGGGCGTCGCCACGAGCGGCACCAGCACGGTGTTGAGGAGCAGCGTGCGCGTCGAGGATGCTCGCAGGGCGTCCCCGATCGCGGATGTGCCGCCCTGGAACGCCTGGAGGACGGTGATCGCGATGGGGAGGACGACCAGGATCGCGACCACCGCGCCCAGCCCGAACAGCCCGAATGAGATCTGACCCCGGGGTCGTGTCATGCGACGCACGTGCACTGTCTAACGCAAGTGTCTTGTTCGGCGTCCGCTCGAGGCGCAAAAGCGGCGGCCCCCTTTGCAGGGGGCCGCCGCCGCGCGCAACGTGTTTCTGCCTACGACGGCAGTGCGAACGTGTAGACGTAGTCGCCGCGTACGCGCCGCGGGTCGAGGAGCCCGAAGGGGCGTGTCACATCGTTGTGCCCCGCACCGCCGACCTCGACGGTGACGTACTCCTTGCCGTTGACGCTGTAGACGATCGGTGCCGCCGCAACCGGATACGGCATCGGGTCCGATTTCCACAGCGACTTGCCCGTCTTCGTGTCCACTGCCTCGAGGTACCCGTCACCCTTCGACCCGTCACCGGTGCCGAAGTGGCCGACGAACGTGATTCCGCCGGCGGTGTTCGCCGAGCCGGAGTAGCAGATTGCCGGCCAGTGCTGGTGGAACGTGTACTTGCCGGTCTCGACGTTGAGCGACGTGAAGTTGCCCGAGTTGCTGATGGGCGTGGAGCCGTCGCCGACGCCGAGGCGGTTCGCACCGAGGCCACCGAACGAGCTCGGTACCTGCTGGGCGGCCGGGATCTGCTCCATGGCCGTCGCCCGGCCCGTGACGCCGCACGTGATCATCGAGTGGGTCTGCGGGCTGTAGGAGCTCGCAGGCCAGTCCATCATCTCGAACGGCATGACGGTGTACTGGGTCGTGTCGTAGTACGTGTAGGCGCACCCGATCTTGTACGGCTTGCCGTCGGGCGCGGTCGCCGAGGCGTACGGGACGCCCGAGGACGTCGCCGCCGTCGGCGTCGTGCACGGGATCCCGTCCTTGCCGATCGGGTTGAACAAGACGTTCTGCGTCGCCGGTACCGGCTGAGTGGGCCACGTGTTGACGCCGTCGGCCTTGGTCTGCGGAACGGGCGTCTCCTTGACCGGGATCAGCGGCTTACCGGTCTCGCGGTCGAGCACGAACGTCATGCCGACCTTGTTGACGTAGGCGACCGCGGGACGCGTGACGGTCTTGCCGCCCACCTTGAACTTGCCGTTGAACAGAACACCGTTGTTCGGCAGGTCCGAGTCCCACAGATCGTGATGCACCTGCTGGAAGTACCACTTCAACTGACCGGTGTAGAGGTTCAGCGCGACGATCGAGTCGGTGTAGAGGTTCTGACCGGGGCCGCGTGAGTTCCACGGCTCCGGGTTGCCGCTGCCGACGATCACCAGGTTGCGACCGGCGTCGACGAGCGGAGACTCCCAGAACGCCCCGCCCCCGTAGAGGGTGCTGCCGTTCCCGCCCTTGCCGTTGATCGTCCAGGTCTTGTAGCCGGGCTGACCGGGCGACGGGATCGGGCTCCACGACCAGACGCGGGCGCCGTTCGCGGCCCGGAACGCCTGGATCGTCGGGCTGTTGCCGCCGCTGTCGCCCGAGCCGTCGCCGACGATCACGAGGCCGTTGACGTAGATCGGGGCGTTGGAGACCTTCGCGTTGTTCTGGAACGAGCCGACCGACGTCTGCCAGGCCACATGGCCGTTGGTCTGGTCGAGCGCGAACACGCGGCCGTCCTGCAAGCCGAAGTAGACCTTGCCCTCCCCGACTGCGACGCCCGGCAGGCGGCCGCCGCTCCCTGGGCTGAAGGCGCGGCCGTTGTTGAGGATCTCGTTCGCGTACGACGGTGTGTAGCTCCAGATGACGTTGCCGGTCGCCGCGTCGATCGCGAAGACCTGGCCGAGCGGAGCGTTGATCGTGTACAGCACGCCGTCGACCGCAACGGGGTTCGATTCCATCGAGCCGCAGTTGGTCGGGTTGCCGCTTGCGCCGCGAGGCGCGCCTGGGATCACGGGATTGCCCGCGATGATGCTCGCCGTGCAGGTGTTGAGGCTGATCTGCCAGACCTGCTTGAGCGAGCCGACGTTGGCGGTCGTGATCTGGTTCAGGGAGGAATAACGATTACCGTTCAGGCTCCCGTAGTACTCGTACCAGTTGTCCCCCGCGGGAGCGCTCAACTGCGCGGCCGTGAATGGCGGCGACGGCGTGATCGCCTTGATCGCCTGGGGATGAGATGACGCGGCGGTGGTGACGATCGCAAACACCACGACCAGCGTCAGGGCGGCTACTCCTGTTGCCCAACGAAAGCGACGCAATCGAATCCTCCTGGGTTGCTCGGTCAGCGCGGGGAGCCGTCCCCCCGACCGCCTGCAGAGTGAGTGGTCTGTAGGCGAAGGCTCTGTGCTACCCGCCGAATTGGGGAAATTACTTGAGCGCCGAAACTATACTCCGCGGTCCCGGACGGGGTCAACAAATTCGCCGCGTCGTCGCGTCGGCACGACACGAACGGGATAGGCTTCGCGATCCGTGCGCCGGTCCTTCCTGTCGATCGTCGTCGTTGTCGCCCTGTCGGGTGTGGGCGCCGCAGCGACGCAGTCCGCGTCACGCACGGGTTGCACGATCGCTCCGAAGCGTGCCTGGACTTCGTGCCCACATGCCAACCTCGCGGGCAGGAGCCTGGTGCGGGCCGATCTCCGCAACGCGAACCTGGCGGGCGCGAACCTGACCGATGCGAAGCTCACGCAGGCCAACCTCGCCGCCGCGAACCTGTCGCGCGCCAAGCTCACCCGCGCGCGGCTGGACGGGTCGAACCTCGGGTTCGCGAACCTCACGGGCGCGTCTTCGGCCGACGCGAACCTCTCGCGCGCGACGCTGAACGGGGCGAGTCTCGCCCGCGTGAACCTCTCGGGAGCCAACCTGGTCCGTGCGAACCTCGAGGGCGCCAACCTGGTCGGGGCGAACCTCGCTCACGCGAACCTGGGCCTGGCAAACCTCGCCGGTGCGAACCTCGAGGGCGCGAACCTGACCGGTGCGAACCTCAACACGGCGTCGCTGGTCGGGACGAACCTCAGCAATGCGAACCTCAGCCGCGCCGTGCTCGCGAACGCGACCGTCAGCGGTGCGTACCTGCTCGGCGCGCGCCTCGTCGGCGCAAACCTGCGGGGCGCGACCGTGATGGGGTCGGATCTGACGAGGGCGAACCTCTCCGGCGCGAAGGTCAAGAACGTCGGGTGGTACGGCACCATCTGCCCGAACGGGCGGAAGACGACGACGCACTGCTGAGCGGGCGGCTCAGGGCTGCCAGGCGGGAGGAGCGGCGAACGTCGCGTAGTTCGCACCGAGCCTGAGCACCTTCGTCCGGCCGGTCGCGAGCGTGAAGAGGTCCAGCTTCGTGTTGCGCGAGACGAACGCGAGTTGCTTGCCGTCGCGCGAGTACGTCGCCGGGCCGACATTCTTCTTGAGCAGCTTTGGCGGCTTGGTCTTCGGCAGGACGGTTTGCCGGTACAGCGCGAACCGCTGGCAGGGCACACCGTCGCCGCATTCCTTGTCTCCCGGTTCGGGGGCGGCGGCGCCGATGAACGTGAGCTGCGAATCGTCCGGCGCCAGCGCGACGGTGTTCAGTCCCCAGACCGCGTCGATCGTCGCGCCGAAGTACTTCAGCGCGTGGCCGTTACCGGTGTCGATCTTCACCAGGTCGCCGTCGGACGGGATCAGGAGGCCGCTGGAGCTCCACGTCGGCCGGCCCGAGGGCGGCGCCTTCGCCAACCGGCGCTGGTGACTACCGGACGACGACATGACGAAGATCGACCATGCCGCGTTCGTCGGCCGGACGAATGCGATCTGCTTGCCGTCGGGCGACCACGCCGGGAAGCTGTCCCGCCCGTTCGTCGTGAGGCGATGCACATGTCTGCCGTCCACGTCCATCGTCACGATCCCGATCCCGGAGCGTGCGAACGCGATGCTCTTGCCGTCGGGTGAGAACGCCGGGGCGATCGACGGGTACGGCCCGCTGGTCACTCGCTTGAGCCCGGCGCCCGAGGTTCGGATGCGGAAGAGTTGGTCGACGTGCTGGCCGGGCGGAACCGCCGAGAACACGAGCCACTTCGCCGAAGCCGCTCCGCCCGCCGTGGCGGCGGCTCCGAGCACCAACGCCAGCGCGGCCGACGCGATCAGCACCAGCGACCGGCGCTTGACGCTAGACAGCATCGCGTCAGCTTAGCTCGGGCATCTCGATCAATGCCGGAGGCCGAAGGCGACGATCTCGTCGACCGGGTGCGCGACGCGCGGATGCGGCGCACCGCCGGCGACGATCAGGACGTCGTCGCCGATCGCGGGGCAGCTGTTGTTTCCCGCTCGCAACCGAGTCCGCCACAGCAGGTGCCCGTCGGCCGTCGCGAACGCGCGCACGACACCGTCGTAGGTCGGAACGACCACCGCGTCGCGCGCGACCGTGGCGCAACCGAAGGGCGCCGACCCGAGGTGCGCGCTCCAGACGGTGGCGCCGCTGGCGGCGTCGAGCGCGTAGACGATTCCCTTCCCCTGTGACGGCGGTCGCGCGAACGCGTTCTTCGTCGTGACGGCGCTCTCCCTCGAGCAGAGCTCGACCACCGGGACGAACAGCCGGCCCGACGCGTAGGCCATCGGCGTGAGGACACCTCCGAGCAGGCCGGGGCACACGGTCGTCGGCTTGGTGGGCAGCGGGCCGAGATCGTTCAGGTGGACGCCCACAGCCTTCGACCAGAGCCGGGTGTGAGCGGTGCGATCCCAGGCGATGACGATCCCCCCTTTCCCCGCGCCGATCACGGTGTCGTGGCCGCCGACGGTGGCGAGGATCGGGGACGCTTGGAAGTCGTAGTCGCGGACGTCGTGTGGGGTCACCTGGTCGAACCAGAGGAGACGGCCCGACGCCCCGTCGAGGACGACGAGCGAGTCCGTGTACAGCGCAGGCCCGGGGAAGAGGCCGCCGTTCGGGTACGCGTTCGACCCACCCCAGGGCCCCGGGTTCGAGATGCCCGCGTACACGTTGCCGTGCTCGTCGACGCTCACCTGGTTCCAGGCGCCGCCGCCGCCGCTCGAGGCGGGATGTGACCACGGCAGCTTGACCGTCTGGAAGCGCCAGACGACCTTCCCCGTCTCCGCGGACAGCGCGTAGAGCTTGCCGCGGCCGCCGGGCGGGAACCCCTGGGTGCTGACGTAGACCCGGCCGCGGTCGACGACCGGTGCGATCGCGATGAACTGCTCGAACGGGCCGGCGAGTCGCCTCGACCACAGGCGCTCGCCGCTCGCAGCGTCGAGAGCGAACACGGTCGTGTCGGTTGCGCCGTAGACCCGCGAACCGGAGATCGAGACGCCGTTCGGCCCGTCGTTCGGCGCCTTGATCGTGTCCTTCCAGAGCAGGGCGCCGTTCCGGACGTCGAGTGCGTAGACGCTCGACGTCGAATCCTGCACGTACACCGTGTTGCCACGGATCACCGGGTTCGACGTGATCGCCCCGAAGCCCGCGTCGTCCCCGGCGTGGAGGCGGAAGCGCCAGCGCACCTTCAGCTGGGGGATCGTCCGCGCGTCGAGCCTGGTCGCCGTAGCCGCGCGCCGGCTGTCGAGGCTCCCGTTCGCGAACGTCCACGAGGCGCCTCCTCCGCCGGATCCGCATCCGGCTGCGGCGAGCACGAGTGCCGCGAGCGCGGCAGCAGCCGTGGTCCGCGCGGCGCCGGGGGAGAGATTCCCCCGGCGCTCACGCAGTTCGTCTATGCGATCGAAAGGTCTGTCCGCGGCAGCGGGATGTTAGAGACAGCCGTCTCCGTCGTCCTTGCCGACCGCGTCGCTCTCGTCGCCGTCTTCGTCACTCCCGATCGTCGTGCCCGGCGGCGTGCCGGCCGGGCAACCGTTCGCGGTCGTGCCGGTCTGCGTCGTCGTCGTCCCACCCCGCGTGGTCGTGCCGGTGGTGGTGGTCGTCGTCGAAACCGGAGGCTTCGGGAAGGGCTTCACGGCGACGCCGAAGCCCATGAGCCCCTTCATCCCCGCAGCGGCATGCCCCGGAATGCTGCACAGGATCTCGTACTTGCCGACCTTCTTGATCGTGACGGTGAACGACGCGGACTGACCCGGCTTCAGAGTCTTGGTCACCTTGCCCACGCACGTGTTCTTCGCCGCGGTCTTCACCGGCGTCGTGCAGAACTTGAACGTGTGGAAGCCGAGGCCCTTGTTCGTCACCTTGAACGTGTAGGTGCCGAGCTTGAGCTTCGAGCTCTGCGACATCTGGAACCTGAGCTCGCTCGGCTTGCCAGACACGACGGTGATCACGGTCGCCTTCGCGCTATGCGTCGAGAGAACTGCTGCCGAAGCGACTGCTCCGGCCGCCAGCAGTCCGACACAGGCGGCGACCGCACCTGCAATAGAGACTGTGCGACGCATTCACTCCTCCCCCTGGGCGGTGGTTGTGTGGTTTCGAGAGTGTGGCACGCAGCGCTTACGCGTTGCAATTAAACGTAACACTACCGAACGGGCGGGACGATTGCGGGCGCGTGGTCGAACGACCGGTACGTGTCGTGCATGAAGTGCGCCGCCGCGAACATCCGCAATTCGAGCGTATGCCCCGTCCGCTTGTCCACGGTCGCTTCGAACCACCCGGGTGTTCTGGGGTCGAAGAACGAGACGATCCACGCCGAATGGCCGGAGTGGAGCACGTGCGCGTCCGAGACGGCGACCCAGAAGGGGACAGGCTGCGTGAGCACGGCGGTCTGTTGCGACGCGAGCCAGCGGCCGGTCGGCGTCGAGCGGTCCCAGCGGCGCGTGCCGATCACGATCCCTCCCCCGGAGCCGCGGATGCTGTAGGCCACGCGGTCGGGCGCAGCGACCACCCAGTCGCTCGTCTGCCGGTTGGCGGCGTCGGAGGCGAGGTGCTCGACGTACGCGAGCGACCGCAGCGAACGCCAGACGCGCGCCGCGCGCGCCATGATCGCCGTGCCGTCCGGGGCGGGCCACGCCGGGAGCGCCACCCGCCAACGCGTCGCGGCCGCCCCACCGCTGAGCTCGACGACGACCACGCCCGGCTTCGCGGGCAGTGGCACCGCGGCGCGGTAGCAGCCGGCGCCGCACGCACGTCCCACGTAGCTCGCGTCGCGCATCGAGAAGACGACCCGGCGACCCGAGACGCCGTGACCGTCGCCGTCGAGCACCGATGCCTGAAGCAGCAGTGCGTCGCGTCGAGAGGCAACGCCGAGCGCAAGCACGTCGGGACCTGCCTCGCGCGCGAAGACGACTGCCCCGGCCGGCGGCGCCGGGAAGGTCGAGACAGCAGGCTCGATTCGTGGACGCGACGGCGAGCCCGAGTCGTACAGCCGGCCGACGACGCCGCCGGCCGCGACCACCACGGCTGCAAGTGCGACCAGAAGCCCGATCCGCCCCCCGGACGACATGCCGGGCGACCTTAGCGCAGGCCGCGCCGCAGACCCGGCCAAAAGTGCCGTGCTACCCTCGTCCGGTTGAGGTCGTTCGTGCTCCTGTTCGCCGTTTTCGCGGCGCTTCTCGGGCCGGCAGCAAGCGGGCTCGCCGGTTCGGAGACCACGAATCCCGGCGGCTATTTCACCGTCAGGGTCGTCGTCACGGACAAGGCCGTCACCATCAGCCCGAACCACGCGCGACGCGGCCAGATCGGCGTCTTTCTCGTGTCCAACCGGGCCAAGGCCCCGCGCGTGTTCTCGCTCGGGGATGTCTCGCTGACGCATCACCGAGGCACCGGGTTCGCGATCAAGCTCGCGCGCAACCAGCAGAAGCGCGTGCTTCTGACGCTCGACTACCGCGGGCCGCTGCCTGCGGCCGTCGGCACGGTCGCGAAGACCAAGGTCGTCGGCGCCTTCATCGTCACCTGACGCGGCGGAGGCAGCGCACGCTGTCGAAGCTAGATTGAGCTTCATGAGATCGCGGGTCCGGAATCTCAGACTCGCTCTCGTGCTCGCGGTGTGCGCGCTGGCCGTCGGCGGCGTGATCGTGGCGGTAGGCGTCACGAACGACGTGCATGAGAGCACCACGGCCGGATCGACAGCCGTGGAGGTCCCGACGGCGCCGGGGGTGCCGACGTTGCCGGCCGCGACGAGGCCCACGTTCGTCCAGACGACCGGGATCGCACCGACGACCGGAGATTGGGTGCCGATCACCGTCACCCGACCGAAGGTCCCGATCATCGCCGGCGGCATCCCGGTCGACGTCGATCCCTCCACGTCGCGAGCCGACTTCAGCACGACGCTGTTTCCGCTCGGCGCGGACGAATACCGGATGACGGTCTTCAACACGTCCACGCTCGGCGCCGTCAACTCGTTCCAGTGGTATCCGCCGACCGGCGTGCGCATCACCAAGGTGATCGGGAGCAGTCGGGGCAGCTGCACCCTCGCGGGCTTGAGCGGGTTCGGCGGCAACCAGTTCCCGACGATCGTCCTGTACCCGAACATCTTCTGCGAGAAGGTCGATCTGAAGCCGGCAACCTGCACCTGCCGTGGTGACGGCGGCGCCGTCACGATCACGTTCGTGACGAACAAGAGCATCGCCGTGGACGCGGGCGAGCTCCGGCTCCGCACAGCGACGGTCTCGTTCGACCGCATCCCGACCGCCCCGTCGGTCGGCGCCGAGGTGCGGCGCATCAAGCGGGTCGTCCCCCCGGGCGCGAGCTCGGGCCGGCTCACCGCGAGCGAGCGACGAGGCGCGCAGAGCGCCCTGGACTCGCTGCAGGACTCGAACATCTCCCTGCAGCTGGTGACGATCAGCACTCGCTGGGTTCAGAACGTCCCGGCGGCCTGCCGGGTCGCGCTCGAGTCCCGAAGCCCGAGCACCTACAAGGTCTACGTCTTCTGGATCCCCTGGCTCGCCGCCGAGCCGTACGTCTGGCTGACCATGAACGTGACAGGTGATTCCAGGACGAGCACGTTCCGCCTCGGCACCAGTCAGCCCGTCCTGCCGGGCGGCAGGCTGCAGAAGAACGGTCGCACCGTCAACCGGTTGTCGGTCGACACGACGTTGTTGTCGCGCTACGGGGAGGACCAGGCGAGAAAGAGCCACGAGCTCCTCGTCGCGCACGGAGGCGACGTCTTCACGAAGCCCGGCGCCTCGTGCCAGGTGCTGAAGAACGGAAGCTTGAGGCTCCTTCCGAGCTGATGGAAAAACGGAGGCCGCGCTACTCTGCGCACATGCCACTCCGCCGAGCGGCGCTCCTCGTCGTCGTCTCCGGTCTCGTCTTCGTGTCGGTGGTCTCCCGCTCCGGCGCGGCCACCGATCGGCACCTGACCATCTACAGCGTCGCGACGGGCCTGCAGTACATCAACACCGCCGACGACCGCGCGCGCGGGAAGGTCAACAACCCGCTGGACAGCACGGCGAGCAAGCTGGCCCCGAAGAGCTCGAACAGCCGGAACGGGCCGTTCGCCGGCGACATCGCCGTGTACGCGCTGAGGCTCTATCGCGACGCGGCGGTGAAGCATCCGGTGGGCACGGCCGTCTACACCTGCTTCTTCAACTACGACCGGCACGCTCTCTGCCAGGCGTACTACAAGTTCAGGGCCGGGGGGACGATCGTCGCCTCCGGGCCGGTGAACTTCAAGGTCTCGCGGTTCACGATCGTCGTCAGCGGCGGCACGAGCACATACCTGGGTGCCCATGGCCAGGCGTCGGCCGTCCCTGCCCGCGGCAATGCCCAGCGAGTCGATTTCGAGTTGCTCGGATGAGTCGGGCGGCGTACGCGCGTTGTGTCGTCGCGAGCACGGTGTTGCTGGCGGCCGCGTTGCTCGCCGCGCGCGCGTCGGGAGCTTCGAGCGCAGCGCAGAAGCTCACGATCTACGCAGTTCCGGCGACGGTGCAGTTCATGAACCACGCCGACGATCGGCTGCGCGGGATGAGCACCAATCCGTTCAAGCTCAAGTCGGAGGCCGTGATCCTCGGCCAGGGCGGGAAGGAGAAGGGGAACGGCCCCTTCCCGGGCGACGACATCCTCTACGGCTTCAAGCTCTTTGCCGACACGAAGCGCTCGAAGCCGATCGGGACGGCGATGTTCACCTGCTACTACCAGTTCCAGAAGCGCGCGACCTGCGACTCCTACTTCGACCTCACCAAGGGCCTCGTGCTCGCCTCCGGCCAGGTGCGGTTCGGTCAAAGCCGCTTCACGCTCGGGGTCATCGGTGGCACGCACGGCTACCTTGGCGCGTCCGGGCAGGTCAACGCCGCGGCGTCCGCCGGGAACGCACAGCGCTTCGACCTTCACCTGACGGGACTGCGCACGTGAGCCGGAGCATGCTTGCCGCCGCAGTGCTCGTCGCCGCGCTGGTCGTCCCGGCGGTCACGTCCGCCTCGCAGTCGCATGCGCAGTCGTTCGTCCTGTACGGGAAGGGGAAGCGGGCGCAGTTCGTCAATCACGCCGACGACCGCGACCGCGGCAACACGACGAATCCGTTCGGCGACTTCGTGCTTCCGACGCCTCCGAGCGCCAACTCCGGCAAGAAGGGCGCGCGGGCCGGCGACAACGCGCTCGTCACCCTCGTGCTGTACGTCGACAAGAAGCTCACGGAGCCCGCCGGCACCGCGATCTTCAACTGCACGTTCAACTTCGCCCAGGAAGCGATGTGCGAGGCCGACTTCGAGCTTCGGCGCGGGACGGTCATCGCGATGGGGCCCGCGAGGCTCGACGGCAGCCAGATCCTCCTTGCGGTGACCGGTGGCACAGGCCGCCACGTCGGTGCGCGCGGTCAAGTGTCGTCGACCGCGTCGCCCACGAGCAAGAACGCGCAGGTCCTGCGCTTCACCCTCCTCTAGCCAAGGCGCGGTTCGTCCCCCCGCTCGAGTCGCATACGCTCTCGGCGATGGCGGGCTCGACACGACAGCAAGCCGCCGGCGGCCTCGAGCGCGCGCAGGCGATTGCGGCACGTCTGCTCGCGAACCTCGAGACCGTCGTCGTCGGCAAGCACGACGAGCTGTCGCTCGTCCTCGCTGCGCTCATGTCCGGCGGCCACGTCCTGCTGGAGGACGTCCCCGGGACCGCGAAGACGATCCTCGCGCGCGCGATCGCGCAGTCGCTGAACGGCGCCACCTTCGCGCGCATCCAGTGCACACCGGACCTGCAGCCCACCGACGTCACCGGGCTCTCGATCTACAACCAGCAGACGCGGGAGTTCGAGTTCCGGCCCGGCCCGGTGTTCGCGACGATCGTCCTCGTCGACGAGATCAACCGCGCGATGCCGCGCACGCAATCCGCGTTGCTCGAGGCCATGGCGGAGCGTCAGGTGACGATCGACGGTGTCACCCGCGCGCTGCCCGAGCCGTTCCTCGTCATCGCCACGGAGAATCCGATCGACCAGGAGGGGACGTTTCCACTCCCCGAGGCGCAACTCGACCGGTTCGCGTTGCGCTCGAGCCTCGGCTACCCCGCGCGTGACGAGGAGGTCTCGATCGTCGTCGCCCAGCGCCACGGGCATCCACTCACCGATGTCGGCCCGGTCGTCGACGCGGCCGAGCTCGCCTCGCTGCGCGCTGCCGTCGAGGACGTCTACGTCGACGACCTGATCGTCGGCTGGATCGTCGACCTCGTGCGCGCGACGCGTGACGTCTCGACCGTCGCCCTGGGTGCGTCCGTGCGCGGCAGCCTGACCCTCGAACGCACCGCACGTGCGCGTGCGCTCGTCGAGGGACGCGACCATGTCGTTCCCGGCGACGTCGCCGACCTGTTCTTGCCCGTGCTGGGCCACAGGCTGCTACCCACGTCGGCGTACGCCGCCGAGACGCGAGCGATCGGGCGGGACGAGGCGCTCGCGCGGATCAAGGCCCGGTGCCTCGAGCTCGCGCCGCCGCCGGCGCCCGACTGGGCGGACTAATGCGTGCGCGCGAGCGGCGGGCGATCCCGCTCGTTCCGCGACACCCGCTCGCCGGCCTGCCGTTCGGCGCGCTCGCATCTCACCGCCGCGGCCCGGGCAGCGAGGTGATCGGCACGCGTGCGTACCGGCCGGGGGATCCGGTGTCGACGATCGACTGGCGTGCGACCGCCCGCGTCTCGGCCGCGAGCGGCCGCGACGAGTTCATCGTCCGGGAGCGACGGGCCGAGGACGCCCCGCGCGTCGCGCTCGTCCTCGACCGCCGGCCGGCGATGGACCTGTACCCACCGGGGTTGCCGTGGCTGCCCAAGCACGTCGCGATGCGCGAGGTGGTCGACATCCTGGTCGAGAGCGCCGCCGCGGCCCGCGCCGCGCTCGCCGAGCTCGACTACGCGACCGGCGCGCCGCACTGGCTTCCGCCGTCCAACAGGGATCCGCGCGACGAGCTCGCGCGACGACTCGCGCTGCCGCCCGCGGCCCCCGACGACTCGGTCGAGCGCGCGCTGACGGAGCTCGGGACCCACCAGGCGGAGTTGCGATCGGGCACGTTCGTCTTCGTCGTCTCGGACTTCGTCGTCCCGGTGCCCGCGGCGGCGTGGCACACGGCGAGCGCGCACGGCTGGGACGTCGTTCCGGTCGTGATCCAGGATCCGGTGTGGGAGGCGAGCTTCCCGGACGTCTCGGGCGCCGCGCTCCCACTCGGTGCCGCCGGCAGCGAGGAGGTCCGGCTCGTCCGCCTCGGCCGGCGCGAGGTCGCCCGCCGGGCGCGCGCCAACGCCGAACGCCTGCGGCAGACGCTCGCGGCACAACGAGACGCAGGGGCCGAGCCGATCCTCGTCGAGTCGGCCGACCCGGATTCGATCGAGGCCGCGTTCACGCGCTGGGCCGACGGGCGCACGGGACGCGCATGGCGTTGAGAGTCGCAGGTGCGGCGACGTGCGCGGCGGCCGCCGCCCTGCTCGCCGCTCTGCTCTGGCCCACGGCGGGCGAGGAGGGTGCACCGCCCGAGCGAGCGCTGTCCGCGCAGGCGGTGTTCGCGCCCGCCGCGGCCGGGTTCGGCGACACCGTCACCGCACGGCTGTCCGTCGTGCTCGACAACCGTGTGTTCGATCCGTCGACGCTGCACGTCACGTTTCCACTCGCTCCGCTCGACATCGTCGGACGGACCGTCCGCCACCGCGCCGACCGCGGCGCTGCGAGCACGATCACCTACACGGTCTCGGTCGCGTGCCTCGGCGAACAGTGCGTGGCGAAGGGCGAGTCTGCGAGGGTCAGCCCCGCCACGCCGTCCCTCACCGTCCGGCGGCGAACGGGGGGGACCGAGCACGTCGCCGTCCGGCGAGCGGTACTCGCGGTAGACCGACGCGTCGGCGCAGCCGCGGTGGCGGCCGTCCGGCCGCCGTTCCGCAGCGACGCCGACGTGCCGGCGGTCTCGTACCGCATCTCGCCTGTCGCGTTGACGTCGATCCTCGCGGCCGTTGCGGCGCTGCTCGCCGCAGCCGGCGGGGCGACGATGGCCGCGGCTGTCGTGCGCCGCGGCCGGGGGGCCTCCTCGTCTCGTGGCAGCGAGCTCGCGCGCGCACTCGCGCTCGTCCGCGCGGCCGAAGCTCGATCAGCCGAGGACCGGCGGCGCGCAGTCGGGCTCGTGGCCCGCCTGCTCGCCGGCCGCAACCGGCCGCTGGCGGAGCGCGGCGACGACCTGGCGTGGTCGCGGCCGCCGCCCTCGGGCGACTCGACCGCGGGCTTCGCCGACGAGGTCGAACGGAGCGCCGGCCCGTGAACAGGATCCCACTCGCGGACTTCGCGAGCCTCGCCGGCGCCGCCAACCGCACTGCGGTCGTGCGGCTCCTGCTCGGCTCGCTCGCCGCAGCCGCGCTGGTCGCTGCGGCGCTCGTGGCGCGGCATCCGCATGTGCGCACCGTGGCGCCGCTCGCGCGCGACGGCGGCACGATCGTCGTGCTCGACGTCTCGGCGAGCGTCTCCACCGATACCTATCGGCAGATCGGCGCGACGCTGTCCGAGCTCGCGCACACCGACGGCCGGCTGGGGCTCGTCGTCTTCTCCGATCAGGCCTACCTCGCGTTCCCCCAGGGAACTCCGGCCGCCGACCTGCTCCCGCTCGTCCGGCTGTTCACGCCTTCGCAACCGCACCAGCCCGGCTTCGCGCCCACGCTCCCGGTGAATCCGTGGACGTCGACCTTCAGCGGCGGCACGCGGATCTCGGCGGGGCTCGCGCTCGCGCATCAGATCGCCGTCGGTGCCGGGACGGGCTCCCCCGCGCAGGTCGTGCTGATCAGCGATCTCAGCGACGATCCGAACGACCTGCAACGGCTCGCCTCCGTGTTGCTGGCGTATCGCCGGGACCGAGTGCCGATGCGCATCGTCGGCCTCGATCCGGAGCCGAGCGACCTGGCTCTCTACGAGTCCGCGCTTCCTCCGTCGCGCGTCACCACCGTTCCGCCGTCACGCGACACGGCCTCGCGTGCGAGCACGCCGTTCCCGTGGCTCCTTGCTGCGCTCGGTCTCGTCGCGCTCGTCGCGCTCGGCACACACGAAGCCTGGGCGCCGAGGCCGGCGTGGAGGGAGACGGCGTGACCGCGCGTCTCGCGATCGGCGCGGCGTTGCTCGCTGCCGCAGTCGTCTTCGTCGCGCTCGCGGTCGGCGTCCGAACGACGAACCGAGCGCTCCGAGCCGGGGACGTCAGCTATGCGGGCTCGCCCGCACATGCCTCGTGGCGCACCGATCCGGCGTTCGGAGGACTTGCGCGCTCGCTGCTCGGAGTCGACGACGACCTGCGGGTGCGCGCGGCCCTGCAGCTCGCGGCCGCCGCCGACCGCTCCCACCTTCGACTCGACAACGGCGTCGCGGTCGAGACGCTGCGCGCACGCGCGCAGGACGCGCTGGCGCGGGTCGCCGGCGGCTCTGACCCCGCAACCGCCTCGCAGGCGCGGACGCTGCTCGGGGTCTTCGCGTTCTCGAGCAGCGCCGGCGGCGGCGACACGACGGGGATCGATGCGGCGCGCGCCGCTTTCACGGACGCGATCCGCGCCGATCCTGCGAATACGGATGCGAAGTACGACCTCGAGCTGCTGCTGCGGCTGACCGCAGTCGAAGGGACGCGTACCGGCCAGGGCGAAGGCGGCGGCTTCGGCAGGGGCGGCCGGCAAGGCTCGGGCGGCGGCACGCCGGGACGCGGGTATTGACGTTCCTCACGCCGCTCGCCGCGCTCGTGGCCGTCGGAGGTGTCGGCGCGCTCGCGCTCTTCGTCGCCGGGCGGCGGCGGGCAGAACGGGTGCGCACCGCCCTCGGCCTCCAGCCCGGAGGAGAACGCGCCCTCGCGCGGCCTGCGCTGATCGTGGCCGCCGCCGTTCTCGTCGCGCTCGCTGCGGCGCAACCTGTGCTGACCCGCCACTCGGCCGCACACGTGCGCGAAGGGACGCAGGCGCTGTTCGTGCTCGACACCTCCCGCTCCATGGCGGCGTCCTCGGGGCCCGGACGGCCGACGCGACTCGATCGCGCGCGCGCAGTCGCGATCACCTTGCGCCGGGCGATCCCGGACGTCGCGGCCGGTGTGGCCACCCTGACCGACCGTGTGCTCCCCGATCTGCTACCCGTGCCCGACGAGCGCGCGTTCGCCGGCGTAGTCGATCGCGCCGTGGCGATCGAGGGTCCGCCGCCGCGCGCCGCGTCCGTCCGCGCGACCGACTTCGGTGCCCTCGCGCCGGTCCCGCATGCAGGCTTCTTCGCGCCCGGGACGACGCGCCGCATCGTCGTGCTGGTGACCGACGGCGAGAGCCTCCCGGTACCCGAAACCGACCTGGCGCGCGCGTTCGGCGGCGACACCAAGCTCGTTGTCGTGCAGACGTGGCGAGGCGACGAAGGTGTCTTCGACGAATCGGGCCGGCGTGAGCTGAACTACACGCCCGACCCGTCGGCGCACGCCGCGCTCGAGGCGCTCGTCTCCGCGGTCGGAGGGACGCTCGCACGCGAAGCCGATCTTGCGGCCGCACGGCGAGCGCTCCGGTCGTTCGGCGCCCACGGTGCCGAGCGGCGCATCGCCGGTGTGCGGGCCGGGCGCACCCCGCTGGCGCCGTATCTCCTCGTCGCGGCACTCCTCCCGGCTCTCGCGCTTCTCTCGACGACCCGCGCCAGCGTACGATTGGGCCGGCGGTGAGGAGAAGCTGACGAAGTGGCGGTCGGGAGGGGCGGCGTTCGCAGTGCTCGTGTGCTGCACGCTGCTCGTGGCTGCATCCGGACGAAGCGCCCCGGGCGGAGACGTCGGGTGGACCGGCTTCGGCAATACGCCGGACGAGAACCGTCACTCTCCGCTGACGCAGATCACGCCGCAGAACGTCGACCAGCTCGGCCGGCTGTTCACCGTCGACTTCCGCCAGATCGACCCGACGATCAGGCGTGGACAGCAGTCGTTCGCCGTCGAGTCGGACGGCACGTTGTACGTGACGACGGCCGACGACAACGTCTTCGCCGTCGACGCGGTCACGGGCGCCGTGAAGTGGCGCTGGACACCGAGCGACGTGGCCGTGTTCCGGAACTTCGGCATCGTCGCGAATCGCGGCGTCGCGCTCTGCGACGGGCACGTCTTCCTGCTCACCCTCGACATGACGATCGTGTCGCTCGACGCGGCGACCGGAAAGCTCGAGCGGCGCGTGCCGATCGCGAGGGCGGTCCCCGGGGCGACGTCGAGCTACGGCTATTCCGAGACCAGCGCGCCGATCTGCGCGAGCCATCGAGTGATCGTCGGCGCGGCCGGCTCGGAGTACGGCGTGCGCGGCTTCGTGATGGCGTACCACACCGATTTGACGCCCGCGTGGCCGAACCCGTTCTGGACGATTCCGCCCGCCGGGACGAGCTGGCGGAAGTACGGGACGCTCGTCGGCGGCGGCGTGGTGTGGACGCCGACGACTGTCGACACGACGACGAACACGCTCTATTTCGGGACCGGTTCCGGCACGCCGCTCTACTTTCCGTCGATCAGGCCCGGGTCGAATCCGCGGGCCGACTCGCTCGTCGCCGTCGACCTGGCGAGCGGGCGGCTCAAGTGGTGGCAGCAGCAAATGGCGCACAACGAGTGGGCGTACGACACGGCCCAGCCGCCGCTCGTCTACACCGGCCGGGTCGGGAGCAGGAAGCTGCGCGTCGTGTCGGTGGCGACGATGGAAGGCGTCTGGTTTGCGTACGACGCCGCGACCGGGCAGCCCATCTACCAACGCGTGAAGGTGATCGACCGGACCGAGCATCCGTCGCTGCAGCCCGGCAAGCCGGTCGCCATCTACCCGAGCTCGCTCGGCGGCATCAACTACTCGCCGGCGTCGTACGACCCGAAGACGAACTACATCTTCAACGCCGCGTCGGAGACCGCGTCCGTCGCGATCCAGGTCAAGTTGAGCCCGACGGAGAAGAGGCGCAAGCGGCTGCTCGGCGACGTCTTCCTCGGATTGCAGAACGGCAACTTCGGCACGGTTCTCCCGGGCTGGCACGACCACGGTTCGATCAGCGCGATCGACGTGCGCACCGGCAAGCGCGTCTGGAAGATCCGAACGCCCGAGCCTGAGCGCGGTGGAGTGACGACGACCGCGTCCGGTCTCGGGTTCGCGGGTGGCGGCGACGGCGTGCTGCGCGCGTTCGACGTCAAGACCGGGAAGGTGCTCTGGACGTTCCAGACCGGTCATCAGCTGGCGTCGGGCGTGACGGTCTACTCGTCCGGCGGCAAGGAGTACCTCGCCCTCACCTCGGGCGGGACACCGACGTCGTCGGGCGGCGGCACGGCGAGCGAGCTACAGGTGTTCACCCTCGGCGCGTCGCAGAAGCAGTCGCCTCCACCGGTGCTGCCGACGTCACTGAGACGCGCGCCGGCGAGTGCGGCGATCGTGCGCACGCCGAACGTCGCGGTGCCGGTCGCGAAGGCAAGGACGAAGCAGGCCGCCGCCTCCGGCGGCCGGATCGTCACGCAGGCGGCGATCGACATCCAGCCTTGGGACCCCAACTCGTCGAACGTCCAGACGATGCGCGGGCGTCTCGTCCTGCGGGGCAAGGCCGTCGCGAAGGCGCGCATGAGCGTCGACGGATATGTCCTCCGCAACGCCACCGATGCGAACGGAGGCTTCCACTACGACGCGGACGACACCATCCCGCGCAAGCATCAGATTCGCGTCGCCGGGCTCGGGGCTGCGACGGTCGGCGGGCGGAAGCTGACCGCCGCCGATCGGGGTGCGCTGCGCGCGGCCTCCGGGAGCTTCAGCGTCGGGTACGCCATCACGGGCCTCGCAGCGCGGAAGGGTGCGGGCGGGACGATCGTGGTCACGGGCCGGACGCACAACACGATGGGGGTCGCGCCGCCGACGGTCGCGCTTCAGACGTACCAGCTCACCGGCACGATCACGGACGCGAACGACAAGCCCGTGCAGAACGCGGTCGTGAACGCGCGCACGCAGGATCGCGACTTCTGGACGTTCTCGTCGCCGACGGATGCGAACGGGCACTTCACGTCCTTCTTCACCGCCGCGGACGAGAGTGGAGCCGACCCGGTGCCGCTCAGCGTCGGCGTCGCCTACGGCGGCACGTCCTACGGCGGCAATCTCGGCACGGTCGTCAACTTCGACCGGCTGCACTCGGCGTCGCTGAACATCAAGCTCGGCTCCGGGGCGAGCTATACGGTCGGGAAGCCGACGTCGTATGCGGGCGCCGTGTACCAGGGCCTCGTGATCGGCGTCTCCGGGCCCGGCGGGATCATCAAGCCCGTCGCGAACACCTGGCCGGACGCCAAGGGCAACTTCCGGATCGTCCTGCCCGCCGGCGCACGCGGGAAAACGGTTCGCTTCTGGGAGAACCCGCGCCAGTTCTTCACGCGGTCGCCGGCCAGGCCCGGCGGCGCCGTCGACCTGAGCACCTGGCCGGCGCAGCTCGGCGCTGCCGTGCCGAGCGGCCTCGCGTCTCTCGAGCTGCCCGGTTAGCCGATCGGCGGGCCGCGGCGTCACCGCCGCGGGCCCGGCGATCGACACGGTCGTCAGGAGACCGTGAACGACCCCTTCATGAAGGTCGCATGCGGGTCGCACACGAACGTGTACTTGCCCTTCTTCAACGTCAGGGTCCACGTCACGTTCCCCTTCTTCGGCGTGCTCGTGGTCTTGTTCACGCCGGGGCCTTTGAGGTGGAAGTCATGGAGGTTCGACTTGTCGCTGATCTTGAAGATGTAGGTACCCGCCTTGAGCTTCGTGACCGGGGCGGTTCCCTTCTTCAACGTGATCGTGAAGCCGGGTCCGACGGTGCCGGTCAACGTCGGTGACGAGGCGAGGGCGGAGGGGACGATGAGCGCGGCGAGGACCGCCACGAGTGCTACGAGCTTCATGAGGCTCCTGGACGTCGGGAACAGTTGAGACGCCAGGGTACCGCGGCACCGGCACGTCGTTGACGGGGAACCTATGATGGATGCTCGTGCTGTCGCCGGATCGCACGCAGGGTCTGCTCGACGAGATCGCCGAGCTCTGGGCGGTCGTCTTGCGGATTTCCCGAGAGCTCGACGATCACCTGCCGCTGACCTCGACGCAGCGACTCGCGTTGCTCGAGGTATCGATCGTCGGCCCGATGCGCCTGAACGATCTCGCGCAGCGCATGGACACGACCGCCGCGACCGCGAGCCGAGCGGTGGACGTGCTCGAGGAGTTCGCACTGCTCGAGCGAGGCAAAGACGCCGACGACGGCCGCGCGATCGCGATCACGGTCACGCCGAAGGGGCGCCGCTGGACCACCCGGCGGCGGGCCAAGCTCTGCAAGGTCCTCGAGCAGCTGGACGATGCGGTCGTCACGCAGAGCCTGCTCGACCACCTGGCGCAGCTCAGCGCGGCGCTTCGTGAGGCGTCCGGGCACGACGAAGTCAGCCGCGGCGCGCTTCTCTCGCGCTAGTGGCGGCGATCGAGGTCGAGGCGCTCTGCCGCACGTATCGCTCGCGGACCGGGATCGTCCGCAGGCGGCGGGCGGAGGTGCACGCGCTTCGGGGGATCAGCTTCGAGGTCGCCGAAGGTGAGCTGTTCGGTCTGCTCGGGCCGAACGGCGCCGGCAAGACGACGACGATCAAGATCCTGACGACGCTCTTGCTGCCGTCGTCCGGGTCGGCGCGGGTGCTTGGCTTCGACCCCGCCCGGGATCCCGGCTCGGTACGGCAGAGGATCGGTCATGTCTTCGGCGGCGATCGCGGCTTGTACGACCGGCTGTCGGCGCTCGACAACCTCCGGTACTTCGGCGATCTCTACCGCGTGCCCGTCCGTGAGAAGCGGCAGCGGATCGAGGAGTTGCTCGAGCTCGTCGGGTTGAAAGGGCGGGAGCGCGAACGGGTGGAGACGTACTCCCGCGGCATGCGCCAGCGGCTGCATATCGCGCGTGGCTTGCTGCACGATCCCGACGTCCTGTTTCTGGACGAACCGACGATCGGTCTCGACCCGGTCGGCGCCCGGGAGCTGCGGGAGACGATCGCGCAGCTGCGTGCGCAGGGCAAGACCGTGCTGCTGACGACCCACTACATGTACGAGGCCGACGAGCTCTGTCAGCGGATTGCCGTGATCAACGGCGGCGTGATCGTCGCGTCGGGCACGCCGGCGGAGCTGAAGGCTCGCGTCCTCGACCGGACGGTGATCGAGATCGAGACCTTCGGGGTCGAGGAGCGGACGATGGCGCGGCTGCGTGCGGTGGAAGGTGTCGTGACGGTCGGCTCGGAAACGCGGGAGCAGGCGCTCGTGCTGCTCGTGCAGTCGCGCGTGGGCGTCGAGCTCGTGCCGACGTTGCTGCGCGAGCTGGACGGCACCCATGTGGGCAAGGTGGTCACGCGCGAGCCGACGTTGGAGGACGCCTACGTGGAGCTCGTGCAGGCGTGATCCGGGCGTTCCTCAGCGGTATGAAGGTGCACGTCGTGATGTTCTCGCGCAATCCCTTCGACCTGAGCGGCGTCGTCCTCTGGCCGATCCTCTACGCCTCGATCGCGTACTACCTGCTCGACTCGAAAGACAATCCGCGGCTCTTGCTCGCCGCGTCGCTCGGCGCGGCGGTGATGCTGATGTGGTCGCTCGTCGTGATCGGTTCGTCGAACGCGCTCGAAAACCAGCGCTGGCTCGGAACGCTCGAGTTGCTCGTCGCCGCACCTGTGCCGTTCGCGACGGTGATCGCTCCGATCACGGTCGCGAGCGGTTTTGTCGGCGCCTACGCGCTGCTCGCGACGCTCGCGTGGGGGACGCTCCTGTTCCACGTCCCACTCGTGATCGAGCAACCGGTCGCGTTTGCGCTGGCGATCCCGGCGTGCATCCTCGCGATCGGAATGCTCGGGCTCGTAATGGCCTCGACCTTCGTGCTCTACCGCGCTGCGTTCAGTCTCGGGATCTCGCTGCAGTACCCGGTCTGGATCGCGTCCGGCCTGCTCGTCCCGCTGTCGGTGCTGCCGAGCTTCGTCGGCAAGATCGGTTGGTTTCTCGGGCCGTACTGGGGCTTCCGCGGCATCCGCGAGGCTGCGCTCGGGGGCGCACCGTGGCCCGACATCGGCGTGTCGGTCGGGATCAGCCTCGCCTATCTCGTCGTCGGCTCGGTCTGCCTACGTGCCTTCGTTCACGTCGCCCGCCGAACGGGCTCGTTGAAGCTGACATGAGAAACGCGCTCCGCATCTTCTTCGTCGGCGGCGTCACCAGCTACCGGGCGCTCTTCAACTGGATCAGCCCATGGGTCTACGTCCCGCACACGCTGGGCTACCCCGTCTTCGAGATCCTCTTCTTCGCCTACCTCGGTCGATTCGCACGCGTCCAGTCCGACACGTTCTTCCTGATCGGCAACGCCTTCATGGCGATCGCGATCACCGGCTTCTTCGGCATGGGGAGCGCGATCGGCGGCGAACGCCGCTCGCAGACTCTCGCCACGCTGCTGGCATCTCCGGCGAATCGCCTCGCGCTCTTCCTCGGCCGCGCAGTTCCTTCGATTCTCACCGGGTTCGTGACCGCCGTCTTTGCCTTCACGATCTGCAGTCTCGTCCTCGGCGCGCACTTCAGCGCGCACGAGCTCTTCGGACTTGCCGTCGCCGGCCTCGTCTCGTCGTTCGCGTGCACGTCATTCGGGATGTGCCTCGGCTCGCTCGGCTTGCGCGGGCGCAGCGTCTCGCTGTTCGCGGACATGATCGGCGGTTCGATGCTGCTTCTCTCCGGGGCGAACGTCCCGCTCCACCGGCTCCCGGGCGCCGTCCAGGCGGTGAGCAACATCCTGCCGCTCACGCACGGCATCCAGGCCGGCCGCCTGCTCGGCGGTGGCGCGTCGTTCGGCGCCGCCGCGCACCTCCTCGCGCTCGAGGCGCTCGTCGGCGGCATCTACCTCTGCCTCGGCGTCTTCATGCTGCGCCTGCTCGAATACGAGGGCCGGCGCTCCGCCGCGCTCGAGACCTTCTAGGCGCCTCCAGCCGAGAGGGAGTACCGTGGCCGCTACCGACGATCGGAGGATCTTGGCGACGAAGAAACAGAAGGCGCGTGCTGCCGCAGCGGGCAAGGAGCCGACCGGCAAGCCGAAGCCGAAGAAGAAGACTTCACGCGGCAAGTAGCGCCGGGGCTTGGCCGCGACCGCCTTCGGATCGCGGTGCTCGCGCCGATCGCGTGGAGAGTGCCGCCGCGCCACTACGGCCCCTGGGAGCAATTCGCGTCGCTCCTGACCGAAGGGCTCGTTGCGCGCGGACACGACGTGACGCTGTTCGCGACCGCCGACTCGATCACGAGCGCGCGCCTCGTTGGCAGCGCGCCGACCGGGTACGCCGAGGATGCGACGCTCGACGCGAAAGTCTGGGAGGCGCTTCACATTGCCGCGGCCTTCGAACGGGCCGACGAGTTCGACGTCATCCACAACGGCTTCGATTTCCTGCCGCTGAGCTTCAGCCGCCTCGTGAGGACGCCGGTCGTGACGACGATTCACGGCTTTTCCTCGGAGGCGATCGTGCCCGTGTACGAGCGGTACAACGACATCGGCCACTACGTCGCGATCAGCGACGCAGACAGGCACGAGCGACTCGAGTACGCCGCCACGATCCACCACGGGATCGACTTCGCCGAGTTCGATCTCGGCGCCGGTGACGGCGGCTATCTCGTGTTCTTCGGGCGGATCCATCCGGACAAGGGAACGGTCGAGGCGATCGATGTCGCAGAGCGGGCCGGCCTGCCCTTGCTGATCGCGGGGATCATCCAGGATCGCGCGTACTTCGAGCAGCTCGTCGGGCCGCGACTGGACGGCGTGCAGACGAGCTACGTCGGCCCGGTCGCGCGCGAACGACGTGCGGAGGTGCTCGGCGGCGCAACCGCGCTCCTGCACCTGATCGACTTCGACGAGCCCTTCGGGTTCAGCGTCGTCGAAGCGATGGCGTGCGGCACTCCGGTCGTCGCCCATCGTCGCGGTTCGATGGCCGAGATCGTCCGCGACGGGACGAACGGCTTTCTGGTCGACACCGCGGACGACGCGGTCGCCGCCGTAAGCACGGCGGCGACGCTCGACCGCCGTGCGGTGCGGGCGTCCGTCGAGCGGCGCTTCGGTGTCGAGCGCATGGTCGACGACTACGTCGCGTTGTACCGCCGGCTCGTTTGAACTACGGGCCGGCGGGCGACGCGAGCACCGCGTCGAGCAGGTCTGCCAAGCGCGACGTAGCCAGGCAGATCGAGCTGTCTGCGGCGCCGTAGTACAGCCGAACCTCGTCGGTCGCCCGGTCATGGACGAGCCCGCACGGGAACACGACGTTCGGCACGTCACCGGTGCGCTCGTACGGCTCGAGCGGCGCGAGGATCCAGGTAGGAAGTCGATGGAGGACCCGGGTTGGCTCCTCGAGGTCGAGCAGGACGAGGCCAACCCGGTAGATGTCGCCCGCGATCGTCTCTTTGACGCCGTGGTACACGAGCAGCCAGCCGTGGTCGGTTCGGATCGGCGGTGGTCCGATGCCGATGCGGAGCGAGTCCCACCAAGCGCCCGCTCGCGGCCCGAGCACCTGTTCGGGGCCACTCCAGCTGACGAGATCGTCGGAGCGCGAGAGGTAGATCTCGCCGTGCCCGCCGCCGAACTGCGTCTTCGGACGGTGGAGGAGCGCCCAGCGCCCGTCGATTCGGTGAGGAAGAAGTGCTGCGTTCTTGTCTTCTGGATGTCGTACGACCCCGTAGCGCTCGACGCTCGTGAAGTCCTCGGTCGTCGCGAGGAAGACGCCGGGGCCGGCCGGGCCGTACGCGGTGCACGTGATCACCCAGCGCTCCAGCTCGTCGACCCAGACGACCCGCGCGTCCTCGAAGCCCCATTGTTCGCTCGGCGTGTCCTCGCTCGGTGCCAGTAGCGGCTCGCGGTCGACGATCCACCCGTCGATCCCGTTCGGCGATCGCGCGACGGTGAGGTGCGAGATGCCTCTGCGGTCCTCGACGCGCGCGAGCAGCACCGTCTGGCCCGCAACCTCCGCGGCAGCGGGGTTGAAGACGCCGTTCACCTCGTACGGCCAATCGGCGGCGGTGAGGATCGGGTTCGACGGGTGCCGCTCGAACAGCTCGGCGGACCTCACGCGAGCGCGAGCTCCTCGGCCCCGGCGCGAACACCGGCAGCGTCGAGCAGGAGCGCGGCCTGATGAAAGGCGAGCGTCGATTCGGCGCCCTCGTTGTCGTTCAGCGTCTCGCGGCCGAGGCCGTCGCTGCAGCCACCCGTCGCGAAGTCGTAGAGCGGCCTGCGCAGGCGGTTACGGCCGAGGAACCATTCGAACGCCTTGATGGCGCGCCGTCCGTGCTCCACCCGGTGGGTGATCGCGAATGCGGTCAGCTCCGCCTCGACCAGGGAGGCCGCCTCGAGTGGCTGCTCGTCGCCGGCGCCCGGCGCGGCCTCACCCCTCTTCCGTCCCAGGTGCCCGGGGAGGCGGAGCCCATCTCCGTCGAGGCCGCACTCGTCGCCGAGCCACCGGAGTGATTCGATCCCGCGGTCGGCGAGGTCGGGCCGGCCGAGCGCGGTGGCGCCCGACAGCAAGGCCTGCGGGAGGCGTGCGTTGTCGTAGCTGAGCCTGTTCTCGAACCAGTACCAGTCGTCGGAGGCCTCGCGCTCGAGCGCATCGTCGAGTTGCCCGACAAGGCGCTCGAGCAGCTGGCGTGCTGCAGGCGCGAGGCGATCCGAGTCCATGCGCGAGAGACCGAGGACGGAGTAGGCCGCCGTGCGGAGGGAGACGTCGCCGGAGAGCGTTCCGACCAACTGGTCGAGCAGATCGCCTGCCGGCCGGACCACTGCGGGGATCCAGGCGGTGGCGAGGACATCTCCGAGCGCCCAGATCGCACGACCGACGTGGTCTCCGACGTGGGGCTCGTCGAGCCACCGGCGGTCGTAGCTCATGAAGTTCCGCATTCCCTCGTCCCCGGCGGCGGCGCGCAGGAACGCGAGCGATCGATAGAGGCTCGCAGTCCAGATGTGCCCGTCACCGCGCTCCGCCAGCGCGAGCGACACAACCGCGAGGCGTGCCACGTCGTCGACGCAGTAGCCGCTGTCGCGGTTGGGAATGATCCCGTGAGCGTGCTGCACGATCCCGACGTCGTCGGCGAGCGTGAGCAGGTGATCGGTGCGGAGGCTCGTGAGATGCAGCTCGGAGATGCCGACCGGCCGTCGTCTCGGCGCGAGTGCGTTGGCTTCTGCGAGCACGGAGGCGGTGGCCGCCGCAACCGCGGGCCAGGCAAGCGTCGCTCCGACGCGCGTGGCTTCCGCTTGCGCGGCGGCGAGCTCGGCCGGGTGCTCGAGGTAGTTGCCGACCGCAGCGGCCACGGCTGCAGGATCGTCGAAGGGAACGATCTGCCCGGCACCCGACGCGAGCATGTCCTGCGCGTACCAGTACGGGGTCGAGACGACTGCGCACCCGGCGGCGAGCGCGAACGTCAGCGCGCCGGATGCGATCTGCTCGCGGCTCGCGTACGGAGTCAGGAAGACGTCTGTTTGCCCGAGGAGCACCGAGAGCTCGTCGATCGAAAGGAATCGATCGTCGAACACGACGTGCGTCCCCAGTCCGAGCTCGAACGCGCGCTGCTCGAGGCTGAGTCGGTACCGCTCGCCCTCGCGCCGCTCGACGTCCGGATGCGTGCGGCCGGCAATCGTGTAGACGAGATCCGGATGCCGCTCGACGATCGCCGGAAGCGCCTCGATGACCGTCTCGATCCCCTTGCCCGACGAGATGAGGCCGAACGTCGACAGCCGGATCCCGCCGTCGAAGTCCGCCCGGCGTGATCTTTGCTCGCGCGCGCTCGCAGCGCGTGCGATCAGACGGGCCGGCGCGCCGTGCGGAACGACCCGCACCTTCTCCGCGGGGCACGTGCCCGAGTCGACGAGCAGTCGCAGCGCTGTGTCGGTCATCACGATCACGAGCTCTGCCTCGCCGCACAGCTCGGTCAGGACTTCCGCCTGATGCGGCGTCGGTTCCGACAGAACGGTGTGCAGGGTCACGACGAGCGGTTGCGCGAGCTCGCGGGCGAACGAGAGGACGTATTCCCCGTCCCGGCCGCCGAAGATCCCGTACTCGTGTTGAAGCAGCACGACGTCGACGTCGAGCCGTCCCAGCATCCTGGCCGTTCGCACGTAGTCGCCGCGAACGGACTGCGCGATCGTTGCGAGCAGGCCGCGCCGCTGCGGGCTCGAAGGCTCGTGTACGACCGCGATGAGATCCGCCGGCTCGAGTGCGTCCGTGCCGAGGAGAGCGCTCCGGAGGTCGGCGGCAAACGCGCCGATCCCGCAGGCGCGCGGAGGGAACGTGGAGACGATCGCGGTCCGCACGCGCTAGATCTGCGGTGACGTGCTCTGGTCGAGTGGCGCCGGCATCACGTCGGTGCCACCGACGAGCTTCAGCGTGGGTGGTGTCCGGGCCGGGTCCGTGGGCTCCGCCGGCGGTCCCGTCGCGTCGCCGACGACGTGTAGCGGCCACGAACCCTGGGGGTGGTGGTCACCGTGCTTGCGAGACTGCTCGATCCGTTTGGCCATGCCAAACCTTCGATCCGCGGCGGTTGCCGCATTGGCGGAGGCGTGAGATCTACCGTCGCGTCCGGGCGAGAGCGCCACTCGGAACTGCTTCACGTCTGCTCCACGGTCGAGTGTAGCCGAGGCGGATTCGTTGCCGCCCGGAACGACCGCGTGAAGAACGCGTAGAGCTTGTGGAGCTCCGCGACGTTGCGCACGTCGAAGCGCGGTGTTGCGTGCGCGAGCAGTGACGTGACGGTGAGCCGTACGTGCGGTGAGGCGGCAGCAAGCGCCTGCGATTCGGCGATGGGGAAGTAGGTGTCCTGCGGGGCAGTTGCGATCTCTACCGGCGCGTCGAGTCGCCGCGCGACGTGAATGGGCGACAGCGAGACGACGGCCTCACGGACGTGAGCGGGGAGCTCGGCATAAAGACTGTCGAACCGGCGTGGGTCGCTGTTCGCGAGCAGGTCGTAGAGCCGCTCGGCCTCCGCGCCCGCTCGGTCGAAGGCGTGCACGGGCAGCTCGACCGGGACGCTCGATTCGTAGTCGAGTGCGCGCAGCTCCCGGCAGAGCTCCGCGGTCGCCTCGGTGGCCGCGAGCGTCGCGGCAAGAGAGCGTGCAAGTCCGATCCGCAGGTATGCCGGCGGTGCATGGTGTCGCACGGCGGCGCCGTCTCGATAGGTGCCGGTCGTCGCCAGGCGCATCACGTTGGCGAGATCGCCGAACGGTGCGACACACGCGACCAAGGAGACGCGCTGCCGAAGTTGCGAGTCGGCGGCTGCGAGGAGCGCGAGCGTGCCGCCGACCGATACGCCGACGAGCGCGACTCGCCGGTCGGCGGTCTCGGGCGAGCTCGACGCGGCGTGCGAGACGGCGACGGCCTGTGCGAGCGTTGCCGGAGACAGCTCCCCTCCCGCGACACCGGCAAGGTCGGGGATGAAGACGCGTACGCCTGCCCGCGCGAGCGCAAGGCTGAGTCGGTGCACCGTCGGGTGGCGCCGGCCGTCCGGCGTCGCGCCGTTCATGAAGACGAGCGCGGGCCACGGCGGCGCGCCCGGGGGCCGGACGACGGTGGTCGAGATGCCCGCGACGGTGGTTTCCGAGGGCGTCGGCTGGCCGCCGAGCCGTGACAGTGCCGACGCACCCGGCAGCGACAGCGTCGTACCGAGCACGGAGAGCGCCTGCGTCGGGGCGTGAAGCCGGCTTCTAGACGCGCGCTGCATGAGCCAGGTGTCGTCGCTGCATAGTCAGGACGGTCGACCCGGCTGCGCCGACGGCGGCGGCTGCCAGGGCACTGAAGGTGAGCAGCATGCCGGAGGCCAGCGAGAAGTTGATCGCCGCCTGCTGCGTCACGCCGAGACCGATCAACACGACCGACGTCGTGCCGATGTTGACGATCGCGCCTCCTGCGGTGATCGGGAGAATCGACGTCGCCGCCGCGAGGCAGATCACGACCAACGCAAGGAACGGCGAGAAGCCCGCGCCGAGAGCGCTCAGGAGCAGGGCGCACCCGAGCGCTCGCGTCATCCAGCAGCCGAACAGGAAGCCGGCGGCGACGAAGGTCGCGCGAGAGACGGCGACGTGATCGCCGACGCGTCGAAAGCCACGCTGGACCCTGTCGGAGCGGTCCACGAACGGCAGCCTGACGAGTCGGGGCCCGAGCACGAGTGCCGTGATGCAGCCGATGCAGAAGAGCAGCACGACGACGAGCGGCGCGCGGAAGATCGCGTCGCTCGTGGCAAGTGCGCACACCGCAAGCGGAAACATTGCGACCGCGTCGACCATTCCGAGCGAAAGGATCGAGAGGCCGACCGTGTCGAGCCCGAGCCGGACACCGCCGAGCTTTCGAAGCGTCCAGATCTTGACGGCGTAGTCGAGCCGGAACGGCAGGACGACGCCGCTCGCCGCGGCGGCGCCGCATGCGGCGAGGCAGCGGCTGCGATCCGGCCGGTCGCCGGGGAAGAGCCGCTGCCAGCCGAGAGCTCGCAGGAAGAAGCTCGCGAGGTACGCGGCCGACGCGGTCAGGACGAGCACGACGTTCGCCTGTGCCAGCGGCCAGCCGCTCGCGGTGAGGCGACGTGCCGTGAGAAAGCAGGCGGCGACGATCGCGACGGAGAACGCAACACCGACGCCGACACGCGCCCGCTGCAACCTGACGCTGCGCGTCACGCTTGCGGCAGCACGTAGAAGACGATCGTCGAGTATTGGCAGGCAACCGCCACGATCACGAGCGCGTGGAACAGCTCGTGGTACCCGAACGTGGCCGGGGCGGGGTTCGGTCGCTGGCGCACGTACACGACCGCGCCGACCGTGTAGGCGACCCCTCCCGCGAGCAGCAACAGCGCCGGGACCAGCCCGATCCCTTCGATGATCTGCGGGAGGACGAGCACGGCGGTCCAGCCGAGCGCAACGCTGATCGCGGGTGTGACCCATGCCGGCGGCCTGGCCGAGACGAGCTTGACGACGGCCGCCAGGCAGGCGCCTCCCCAAACCGTGGCGAGGATGGGCACGCGCCAGTCGCGATGCAGGACGAGAAGCCCGATCGGCGCGTACGTCCCGGCGATCAGCGCGTAGATCATGGCGTGGTCGAGGCGACCGAGACGCTGCGCGACTGCTGGTGTCCAGGAGCCGCGGTGGAAGATGCTGCTGACGCCGAACATCCCAGCCACGCTCAACGCGAACGCCGCCGCCGCCGCGCGCGCAACACCGGTGTGCGTCGTGACCGTGACGGCGGCCGCGGCGGGCACGGCGGCGAAGAAGGCAAGCTGGTGCGATACGCCGCGGAGCCGCGGCCTCGGACGTCCGTCGCAGGTACGTGCAATGTGATCAGCCACGGAGCAGTGTGAGCAAGGCGGTCATGAATCCTCCCGGGCTTGGAACCCTCGACGCCGATCAGGGAATGAGGTCGGCCGGTGCAGCTCCAACCCGCGTCTGCTGTGGGAGGATCTCCGCGGCGCCGGTCGTTATGGCGCCGCAGTCGCACGGTAGCACCGGTGCGCTACCGATCCGAGTACGTCAGCGGCTCTGACGGCAGAGGAGGCGAGGCTTCTTCGGCCCGTACTTGCTGCCCGTCCGTCGGACATCTCCGACGACCTTCCAGCGGTGTCCGTACAGATCGAACTCCTCACCGAGTCGCCTCTCCGCGGCCGACTCCAACTCGTGGACGCGGCCGTTCGGGTACTCGAGCGTGAGGAGCGAAGACACCGTCCGCTCATCGACATCGCGCGCCCAAACCTGAAGGAGTGGTGCGATCGGAACGTGGATCCTACGGTGCTATCGTGGCCACGCGGTGTTGTCGGCGGGTGAGCGCTGGAGCCGAAGGGGACGGGTCGAAGACTCTCATGGGTGAGCCTGACCGCGTGCAGCAGCACCTTCGTGTCCTGATCGCGAACGAGAAGCGAGACCGGCTCGAGTTGCTTGCGCAGGTCGTGATTGCGCTCGGGCACGACGTGATCGCGCGCGAGATCTACGTACGCGAGGTCGGCAGTGCGACGGCGCGAGAGCAGCCGGACGTGGCGATCGTCGGCCTCGGCATCTCATCGGCGCACGCGCTCGACCTGATCGCCGAGATCGTCCGGGAGGCGTCCTGCCCGGTGATCGCGCTGCTGCATGCGAATGACCCGGCGTACATTCACGAGGCGGCCAAACGGGGCGTGTTCGCGTACATCATCGACGGCACGCCGGAGGAGCTGCAGAGCGCGATCGACATCACCTTGCAGCGGTTCAGCGAGTACCAGAACCTGCAAGGGGCGTTCGGGAGGCGCGCGATCATCGAGCAGGCGAAAGGGATCTTGATGGCTCGTCATGCGGCGACCGCGGACAAGGCTTTCGCGATGCTGCGGGATCACTCGCAACGCAACGGGCGCAAGGTCGCCGACGTCGCCGCCGCGGTCGTCGAGAGCCATCTGTTGCTGCTGCCGGGCGCCGAGCGGTCCGAGGTCGTCTCGCCCGACGATCCCGCTCAACCAGAGTTGCCCCTGCCGTAGCTCTCCAAGACGGTATGGCTCCTCGCGCGAGCCTCGGTCGTGTGCAGCCACGGCAACAGGAACTGCTCGATCGCCCTCGCGCCCCGAGGTCCTTCGAGCCGCCCACGAATCGTCTTCCCCTCGACTATCAGCAGCGTAGGTAGCGCCGCGACCCGGAACCGCTCGACGATGTCGGGAGACTCCTCTTGCGCGATTCGATGCACCTGGAACGTGTCGTGGTTGTGGCCGCGCTGCAGGACTTGCGCCAGGTACCCCTCCGCCCGGCGGCTCGGACCTGAGCGCAGTGAGTGGAAGAAGAGCAGCTTCGGCTTCTGGCGAACGGCGTTCTCGGCCGGCGACAACGAACGAATGCGTTCGTCGATCTCACGAAAGAGCGCCTGGTTCCGCGCAAGCCTCTCCTCGTGGCCGCTGTCGAACTCGTTCGATTCGGGCTGAGCAGACACGAGCAACCCTCGCTGAGGCGATCAAGCCGAGGGATCGAGCGTGGACCGCCGAGGATCCGCGCCGCTCCAGTCGTCTAGCTCCAGCGGCTCCGGGGGCTTCAACCCGAAACCACCACCCGGCTCTTACCGCGGATGCGGCTCCGCCAAACAGGAGTACCATGACAATGGCGTTCGCTGGGCGCACCGCCCGATCCCTTCCCTTCGAGCGTTCCACGTTCAGGGAGCGGGAGAAGCGAGTCTGCATGACCAGGCCGGAGCAAGGCGAGCACGCTCGGCAGGCCGCGGCTGCGGGAGCGGCGATCACCCGTCTGCACCGCGACCACTACGGGAGGGGAGCAAGCACCACGCGCGTCGTCTACCAGCGCAACTTCCTCACCGTCTACCTCGAAGACATCTACACGCCGGCGGAACGAACATTGATCGAGGCGGGGGACTTCGAGATCGTCAAGACCGCCCGTCAGGCATTCCAGATGACGATGCGTCAGCCGTTCTCCGCTGCCGTCGAGCAAGCGACCGGCCGTGAGGTCATCGCGTTCATGTCACAAGTCCACATCGATCCGGACATGGCCGCGGAGATCTTCGTGCTCAAGCCGACGAAGACCGAATCGGAAGCCTGAGCCGGAAGTCCCGGCCTGCAGGATGGGCCGAACGGCCCTGGTACGTCGCGTCTGCAACGCATAGGTTCGGACTCATGCCGTCGCGCTGGCGCGGGCAGACCGCGTGACTGTCGCCGGGGAAAAGGGGTTCAGGGATGTCTCTCGACCAGAAGAGGGCGCGTTGGTTCGGCGTGCTCTACCTCATCACGTACGTCACGTCGATTCCGGCGCTCTTCCTCTACGAGCCGGTACTCAGGGATCCGGTGGGCTACATCGCCGGCGGTGGGCACGACAAGCGGATTCTGCTCGGCGCTCTTCTGGAGCTGCTGCTGATCGTGGCGAACGTCGGCACTGCGGTCGTGATCGTGCCGATCATGAGGCGGCGGAGCGAAGAGTTGGCGATCGGGTACGTGACGGCGCGAGTCTTCGAGTGTGTGTTCATCCTCGCCGGCATCGTCTCCGTGCTCGGGATCGTCACGTTGCGAAACCAGGTTGCAGGTGCGTCCGAGGGGACGGTCGCGTACACGCTCGCGGCGATCAAGGACTGGACGTTCCTCCTCGGCCCAGGCTGGGTGGTGGGCTTTGGTAATGGGCTGATCCTCGGCTACCTGATGTACCGCACGGGCTTGGTGCCGCGGCGCGCGGCCTGGCTCGGGCTCATCGGCGGGCCGCTGATCATCGTCTCGGGCACGCTCGTCATGTTCGGCGGCAACCACCCGAGTGGGACCCTGCGTGGGCTGCAGGGGATCGCGACCGCGCCGGAGTTCGTGTGGGAATTGTTCCTCGGCGTCTATTGCACGATCTGGGGGTTCAGGCGCGATGCGCCGATCCTTCAAGGCGAAGCTCGCGATCGCACGGCCGTGGTGCCGGCCGCGGCGCCCGCCTAGAGACGGCTCGTTCGGGGAGGCGACAGCTCCGTCGCCTCCCCGACCTTCCGGCCGCCCGTCACGCTCACTGCGCGGTCAGCGGTCTGCTGACCGCGCGGTTTTCACAACATGGGTGATCGCGCCGCTCGCGAATCCTGCGAACGCCTCGTCTTCGAGCAGCCCTTGGTGCGTTGCGCCGGCGACGGTGTGATGGGTGCTGTTCGTCGAGAGCTGGGCGAGCTTGTTCTGGGCGGCTGCCCAGCCGTGCATCTCGCCGACGCCGGCGCTGACGACGGCGAGCGGTTTGCCGTCGAGCGTGTGAAGTGCCTTCGCTTCGTCGAAGATCGTCGGCAGCTGCAGGAGCT
>Ga0207657_10000644_pt1 | contig 37083 bp, 40 predicted proteins | sample KBSC33metaG_FD_184316 | JGI IMG/M metagenome (GOLD analysis project Ga0207657, IMG submission 184316) | Corn rhizosphere microbial communities from Kellogg Biological Station, Michigan, USA - KBS C3-3 metaG (SPAdes) (version 2) | ecosystem: Host-associated > Plants > Roots > Rhizosphere > Soil ... | reverse complement strand
TGGGTGTAGGCGGGCGGCAAGCACGGTGGAAGACCGACCGGTCGGTCGGGCGAACACGACACTCTAGGGAGTGTGTTCAGGCCGTGCCGGCTCGTAGTTTGGGCAGACGCCCCGTAGACGAAAAAGTTGGCGGCCTCGCTCGAGGTTGGAAAACAGCCTTGACACTCTCCACTTCCCAACCGTAGAGTCGACTGGCTATCAGTCGGATTGTCAGACAATACCCCGGGTGCACAACCCCAGCGACGACCGCCTGCGCTATGCGGGCAAGGAGGTCCCCTTGACGCGGTCCGGCAGAAAGTCCACGGCGAGTCTTGCCGCAATCGCAAGCCTCGCTCTGCTTGCCGTTTTGCTCGCGGGCGCTTCGAGCGCGAGCGCGAGTCGACGTACGGCGAAGGCCTGTGCGACGACAACCACAGTCCATCTCATGCACGTCGTTTCGCCCGACTTCGCGATTATCGACTTGGCCCACCAGCTGGGCCTCGATGCCAAGTACTGCATCAACATCCAGCGCGTCATCGTGCCGTCAGCAGGCACGATCATCCCGGCGGTCGCAGCGGGACAGGCTGAGTTCGGTTACGTCAACGGCGGCTCGCTGGGTCAGGCCGTTCTGCAGGGTGTGGGCATCCAGGGCGTGCTTCCGGCGGAGATCCCCAAGGCCGACAACAACGGAATCTTCGTCGCCAACAACAGCCCGATCAAGAGCCCCAGTGACCTGACAGGCAAGAGGGTCGGTCTCATCTCGGTCAACTCGAGCGGTCAGGCAGCTGTGATCAAGGGGCTGAGGGCTCGCCACGTCGACAACAGCAAAGTGACGATGATCCCGTACCCGTTCCCGCAGATGTGTCAGGGAATCGTCAGCGGCGCGATCGACGCCGGCCAGTTGGCAGAACCGTTCCTTTCGCAGTGCAAGGGCCAGGTTCGGGAGGTCCTCCCGACGTGGACGGCTTTTGGCAAGCATGCCGCCCTCGTGTACTACATCGTCAACAAGAACTGGGCGCAGTCGAACCCAAGCGTCCTGCACGCCGTCGAGCAGGTGCTCGCGCGGGCGATCCTTGCCGGCATAAGGAGCCCGTCGTCTCTCACGCCGCTCGTCGCCAATCAAGACCCGAAACTGACGCCGGACGTGGTCTCACAACAGATCCCACCGGCTTTCAGCCTCGACAATCAAACGGCCAGCCTCACCACTCAGTTGGCCTGGATGAAGAGTCTCAACTTGATGGCGTCCGTTCCCGCGATCGGCGATATCTTCGTCACGCCGAAGGCAAGCGCCGGTGACGACATCCTCTGGGGCACCGACTCGGCCGACAGGATCTCCGGTGGCGCCGGCAACGACACCATCTTCGGTTGGAGCGGCAGGGATACGTTGGCGGGTGGGTCCGGCAACGACCTCATCTTCGTCGGTCAGCGGGGGAGCGTTGTCAGCGGGGGTGCGGGCAACGACACGATCGTTGCCAACGACGGTCGCAAGAACGTTGGAAGAAACGTGATCGACTGCGGCCCCGGCCGCGACGTCGCCTATGTTCACAAGGGCGACAAGGTGAAGAACTGCGAGGTCGTGAAGCGCACGTCCGCCCCGCAGAAGCTTCTCGCGTCGTACGGCTGGCCGATGTCCAACCCCTCCTGATCCTGCGTCAACCGGCCGGCGGCCGCGCAACTGCGTGGTCGCCGGCCGGGACGCGTCTTGCCCGGTGAGACTCGACCTCCACCTGCACTTCTCGCCGCCCGACTACCACGAGCGGCTTCGCCGCTACCCGGTCGGCGCCGCCGTGCCGTCGTGGTCGTTCGACGCGATGGAGGCGGCGATGGCCAAGTACCGGGTCGACAAGGCCATCATCTCGGCCGCGTCCGGCGTCTTCTTCGGCGACCAGGCGGAGGCGAACGAGCTCGCGCGCATGATCAACGAGGCTGCGGCCGCGATCGTGCGCGACGACCCCGGCCGCTTCGGCGCCCTCGCGACGCTGCCGTTGCCGGACCCCGACGCAGCGATCGCGGAGCTCGACTACGCCTTCGACACACTCGGGCTGGACGGGGTCATCCTGCTCTCGAGCAGCAACGGCGCCTATCTCGGCAACGAGGCGTTCCGGCCGCTGTTCGACGAGCTCGAACGGCGACGGGCGTATGTGTTCGTCCACCCGGCGGTGCCGCCGTGGCTGCCCGCGTACGGGCATCCGCTGTGGGTGCTCGAGTTGCCGTTCGAGTCGACGCGCGCAGCCCTCGATCTCGTCTTCTCGGGAACGCTGGATCGCTGCCCCAACGTCAAGTTCCAGCTCTCGCACCTCGGCGGTGCCGTGCCGTTCCTCGCGCATCGGATGGCGTCGATGGTCGGCCGCGACCCGGCGCTCGCGGCGCGACTCGAGGCGGAGCCGCTGGCGTATTTCCCGCGCTTCTTCTACGACACCGCGCTCGCGCTGAACCCGCCGGCTTTTGCGGGGACGCTCGCCCTGATCCCGCCGGAGCAGATCGTCTTCGGCACCGACTGGCCGTATCTCCCGGAGGACGAGCTCGAGTTCGACCCCGACGCGCTGCACCTCTCGGGCGACACGATCGCAGCGATCGAGTCGCGGAACGCGGCGGTGCTCGTCCCACGATTGACGTAGCCAACGAGCATTGGAGGAGCGACATGAAGCAACTCGTCGATGTCCCTGGACTTGCCGACGTCCGCGAATTCGCCTACGCGCAGTGCGCCGTCGCAGGTGACTTCATCTTCGTAGCCGGGCAGACTGCGATCGACGAGCATCTCAACCTCGTCTCCTCGGACTTCGGTCCCCAGGCGCGACAGGTGTTCGAGAACATCCGTCGCGCGCTCAACGCCGCAGGCGCCGACCTCCACGACATCGTCACGATGACGGTTCATCTCGCCGACATCCGGGATGCACCCGATTTTCTCGCTATTCGCAAGGAGCTGCTCGGCGACGACCTTGCGCCGAGCGCCGTCCTTGGCGGAGCGCAGTTCGTCGCACCGGGGGCCCTGGTCGAGGTTCAGGCGACGGCAGTCCGTCCGAGATGACGCCACGCGCGCAATGAAAGCTGCGGTTCTCCACGCTGGGGCCTCAGCGCCGACCGTCGAGGACGTCCCTTCGCCTGACCCGGGTGCAGGGCAGCTCGAGCTCCGTGTTCTGGCCGCCTCACTAAACCCCGTCGATCTCTGGATCGCAATGGGTCAACATCCGGTGTTCAGGCCGGAGCGCCCCTACGTGCCCGGGTTCGAGGGTGTCGGTCGAGTGACGGGAGGGGGAGGAACTGCAGGGCAGCGCGTTTGGTGGCTTGGAGGAGTCGGTGCTCTTGCAGAGCAAGCGATTGCACAGATCGACGACGCCGTCGACGTCCCGGATGCATTGTCAGACGTCGAGGCGGCGGCCATTGGGATCGCCGGGCTCGCGGCGTGGCTCGCGCTCGTTGAGCGTGCGGGGGTGAGCCCCGGCGAACGCGTGCTCGTCCTGGGGGCTTCTGGCGCCGTCGGCAGGTTCGCGGTGCAGATCGCTCGAGCCGTTGGGGCGGAGCGGGTTGTCGGTGCGGCTCGGACAGGCTCGGACGAACTTCACGAGCTCGGAGCACACGCCTTCGTGTCGCTCGCCGAGATGGAAGGACTGACCGACCGTCTCCTCGATGCCGAGCCGCGGGGATACGACGTCGTGATCGATCCACTGTTCGGAGCCCCGTTGGAGGCGGCCCTCGAGGCTGCCGCTCCGAACGCTCGTGTCGTCTGTCTGTCTGCACTCGCCGGCGGGCCCGTATCGCTGTCGAATGCGATATTCGAGAAGGGGCTCTCGATCATCGGCCACAGGAACTCGGCCACAGAGGCGTCGGTTCGTCGCGTGGCCTACCTGGCGCTTGCCAAGAAGGTCGTGAGCGGAGAGATTCGGGTGGGCGCCGAGACCTGCCGGCTCGAAGGCATCGCAGATGCGTGGTTACGACAAGCCGGCTCTCCACACTGCAAGCTCGTCGTCCTTCCCTAGGCTCTCAGGCCCAACCCCCCTCGAGCCACGGCGGCGCCTAGAACGCGCCGCGCGGCCCGCCGCCGTCGGCCTGGAACGCGCTGCCGATCGTCAGGTCGCCGAGCGGGCTGCACAACACGCAGATCACCTGCGCGATCTCCTCCGGTGTCGCGGCTCTCCCGAGCGGGATGCTCTTGACATGCTCGGCGGTGAACTGCTCGACCGAGACGCCTGCGTCCGCGGCCCACGTCTCGAGGGCATCGAGCATTCGTCCGGTGGACGTCAGGCCCGGATTCACCGCGAGCACGCGCACGCCGTCGCCGGCGAAGCGATCGCCGACGCTCTTCGTCAGGTGCAGCATCGCCGCGTTCAGCGCGCCGAGCGCGTAGTCGGGGCTCGCAAAGCGCCCGCCGCTGCCCACGACGTTGACGATCCGCCCCTTTCCGGCGGCGCGCATGTCGGGCAGCACGGCGCGGATCGCTCGCGTATAGCCGAGGACCTTGAGCGTGAACGCCTCGATCCATTGCTCGTCCGTGACCGCGTCGAACGGGCCGAACGGCGACGCGCCGGCGTTGTTGACGAGCAGCTCGATCGGCCCGAGGGCGTCGCGTGCCTGCGCGAACGCGTTGTCGATCGACGCTCCGTCGCTCATGTCGGCGACGATCGCGACCGCACGGCCGCCCGCACGTTCGAGCTCGTCGACGAGCGCCGAAAGGTCGCCCTCCGAGCGGGCGAGCGCGGCGACCCCGACGCCCTCCGCGGCGAGCAGGCGGGCGGTTGCCGCGCCGATGCCGCGGCCGGCGCCGGTGACAACGGCGGTGGCCGCCTCGATCTCGAGCCTCACTGCGGGACGTCGTGGTCGATCGTCGACTCGGCGGTGTAGTCGTGACGTACCGGATGAAACGCCTCGAGCAGCGTCACCGGCTCGTCCCCGATCACGCGGCCGCCGTGCGCCTGGTTCGGTTCGAAGTAGAAGACGCCGCGCGGCCCGAGCGCCCGGCTGCCGGAGCCGTCGACGTCGAACTCGAACGTCCCGGAGAGCACGACGCAGAACTGCTCGTGCGGATGGCTGTGAGCGGGAAACTCGCGTCCCGGCTCGATCGTCGTCATGACCACCTGTAGTTGCTCGCCGGTGGCCGTCCAGCATCGCGTCCGTTCCATCAGGACGAGGCCTTCGTCGGTGTTCCAATCGATGAATGTCTCGCTCACGCCGGTGCCTCCGTGGGGGCTGTCGCGCCGATGACGTTGTCGTCGATCAGCTGTCGAATCGCGTTGTCGTCGTAGCCGGCGTCCCGCAGGATCTCGACGGTGTTCTCGCCGAGCCGCGGCGCGCGCGCGCGAATGCGTGGGGCGCCGTCGGAGACGACCGGCGTGTTCACGAGCGTCGCGTACCCGAGCCGCTCGGGATCGTGGACGAACATGCCGCGCGCCTCGAACTGCTCGTCGTCGACGATCTCGTCGATCGTCTTCACCGGTCCGCACGGGATGCCGATCGCAACGAGTCGCTCGACCCACTCGTCGCGGGACGCCGTCTTGAACCGCTCGCCGAGCACCTCCGCGAGCGCCTCTCTGTTCCTGAACCGGTCGTATTCGGACGCGAAGCGCGGATCCTCGTCCAACCCGACGAGGTCGAGGAGCTCGAGCAGCCGCGGCCAGAGCCGGTCGACCGCGCCGAGCACGAGCGTCGCACCGTCCCGGCACTCGAAGCCCTGGTACGGCGCCGCGAGCCGATGCGCCGTGCCGAGCGGCCCGGGCACCTCGCCGGTGGCGACGAACTCCGACACCTCCCAGACGCTCCACGACGCGATCGTGTCGGAGAGCGCCACGTCGACGTAGCCGCCGCCGAGCCCGGCCTGCGCGCGAACGAGCGCGCCGAGGATCCCAATCGCCCCCCACATGCCGGAGCCGAGGTCTGAGACCGGGTACCCGGCCTTGGCGATCTCGCCGTCGATGCTCCCGGTCACGCTCATCAGGCCGCCGTAGGCCTGCGAGATCAGGTCGAGCCCCTTCAGGTGCCGCTTCGGGCCCGTCTGGCCGAACCCGGAGATCGAGCAGTAGACAAGGTCGGGGCAGGTGGGGCGCAGGTCGTCGTAGCCGAGCCCGAGCTTCTGCAGCGCGCCCGGCCGGAAGTTCTCGACGAGGACGTCCGACTCCTCGGCAAGGCGGGCGACGAGCGCCCGTCCCTCGCCGGTCTTCAGGTCGACCGCAAGGCTGCGCTTGTTCCGGTGGATCGTCGCGAACGGCAGCGAGAGGCCGGTGCCGTCGCCCATCCGCGCGCGCATCGGGTCGCCGGCGAGCGGCTCGATCTTGACGACGTCGGCGCCGAGGTCGGAGAGGATGGTCGTGCAGTACGGACCGGCCAGGGCGGCGGTCACGTCGAGGACGCGGAAACCTTCGAGGAACGCCCTGCCCGGCACTGATGCACAGTATATTCGGTCGGTGGCCGCAATCGAGCCGGGGCTCCGCGTCGAGATCGGCGCCGGCGTGGCGTCACTCGTCTTCGACCGTCCGGAGCGGCGGAACGCGCTGACGATCGCGATGTCGGACGCGATCGTCGCCGCCCTCGACCGCTGCGCCGACGACGACGACGTTCGCGTCGTGACGCTGCGCGGCGCCGGCGGCGCGGCGTTCATGTCGGGCGCCGACATCGACGAGCAGGGCGCCGAGCCGGACGCGTTCCGCGAGGCGGCGCACGCGATGCTGGCGGCGCTCGCCGCCTTCGAGAAGCCGGTGATCGCCGTCATCGACGGCTACTGCCTCGGCGGCGGGCTGTCCGTCGCGCTGCAGGCCGACCTCAGGATCGCCGGAGCGACGGCGACGTTCGGTGTGCCGGCCGCCCGCCTCGGCATCGGCTATCCGTGGAACAGCGTCGGCCCGCTCGTGAGCGTCGTCGGCGCCGGCGCGGCGGCGGACCTGTTGTTCACGGGCCGCCGGATCGATGCAGCCGAGGCCGCACTGCTCGGCATCGTCCAGCAGGTGCATCCGGTCGAGGAGTTGACCGACGCGGCACGCGGTCTCGCCGAGCAGATCGCGGCCAACGCGCCGCTGAGCCTCCGGGCCGCGAAGGCTGCGATCGCCCTGGCACGGCCGAAGCCGACGGCGGACGAGCTCGCGGCGCTCGCCGCGATACTGGCGCGATGCGAGGCGTCGGCGGACTACCAGGAGGGGCAGGCGGCGTTCCGCGAGCGGCGGCCGCCGGAGTTCCGCGGCCGGTGAGCGCGAAGAGCGAACGCGTCGTCGCGACGCTGCGTGCGGAGATCATCGGCGGGGCGATTCCCGCCGGCGCGCGGCTGCGGCAGGTCGAGGTCGCGAAGCGGCTCGGCGTCAGCACGACGCCGGTGCGGGAAGCCTTCGTCTCGCTGACGCGCGAGGGGCTCGTCGTCGGCGACGAGCACAAGGGCCTGATGGTGTTCACCCCGACGGAGGCTGACCTCGCCGAGAACTATGCGATCCGTGCCGAGCTCGAGTCGCTCGCGGTGGAATCGGCGGTGCCCGCGCTCACCGAATACGACTTCGCCGCGCTCGAGCGGCTCCTCGACGAGGACCGTGCGTTCCACGCGTTGCTCTACTCGCGCGCGCAGATGCCGAAGCTCGCGTCGCTGATCGACGATCTCCGCGACGTCGCCGAAGGCTGGCACGCGCGACTGAACGCGCCTGCTGACCCGCAGCGTGCCCGGCGCGAGCACGAGGCGATTCTCGACGCCTGCCGTCGCCGCGACGTCGCCGCCGCGGCGCGGCTCGTCGCCGAGCATCTGGCGGTCGTCGGCTAGCTGCGAAGGAGCAGCTCGCGGATCGCCGCCTGCGTGGAGCGCAGATGGTGGTCCATTGCGGCGCACGCGCCGTCGACGTCGCGATCGCGGCAGCGGTCGAGGATGGCGCGGTGCTCCTGCTGCGCCGGCGTCACCGTGTTCGGCGCCGGCTCGGCCGACAGCAGGCTGAGGTAGGCGACGGACGCGGACTGCAGCGCGTCGATCTGCCGCAAGAGCTGCGGCATCTCGCTGCAGCGGTAGAGACGCTGGTGGAGCTCGCGGTTCCGGTCGACGTACTCGATGCCGGTGAGCTCGCCCAGGTCGGCGTAGATCGACTCGAGCTCGTCGATGTCGGCGTCGGTGAGGTTCGGGACCGCGCGGCGCGTCGCGAGCACTTCGAGGCGACGCCGGATCTCGTAGATCTCGACGATCTCGTCGATCGTCGGCTCGAAGACGATGAGGCGCTTCTGTGCGTCGAGAACGAGCAGGCCGTCGCCGCGGAGCGCCGCGAACGCTTCGCGGACCGGCGTCGTGCTGACGCCGAATTCGCCCGCGATCTCGAGCTGGCGAAGTTGAGAGCCCGGCGCGATCTCGCCGGCGGCGATTCGCCGGCGCAGGACGTCGGCGATCGCCCGTCCGCGCGTCTGGAAGGCCAGCACGCCCTATACGGTAACGCGCTCGGCCACGGCGACCGGGATGCTCTTCTCGAAGAGCGGGCCGACGTCGACCGACGGGCCCCAGATGTTGTTCGTCCGCGAGTCGGCGATCGACCACGTGCGCGGCTGCCAGCGGTCGTCGAAGATCAGCTGCATCTCGGCGAAGTACTCGATGAGGACGCCGGACGGCTCCGCGTGATAGGTCGCGACGTTGTCGCCGGGGCCGTGTCGTCCCGGTCCCCAGAGGAGCTGGTTGTCGCTCGCGCTCACCGCGTCGCCGAGGCGCACGAGGTCCTGGACGGTGTCGACCTGGAACGCGTAGTGGAAGTGACCGTCGGGGCCGGACGCGAGGCCGACCGTGTGGTGTGCGGCGCCGCAACGCAGGAAGTAGACGAGGTCGTTCCCGTCCGGGTCGACGATGATGTCCGACTCGCGGAAGCCGAGGACGTCGACGAACAACGCGCGTGCGGCCGGCAGGTCGCCGAAGTTGAGGTTGACGTGCCCCACCTGGCGCGGGCTGACGCCCGGCGGCACCCGCGGGGGCTGCCCCTGCACGGCGTAGCCGGTCATCGCGTCGGTCGTCGGCAGGAAGACGTCGAACGTGTGACCGCTCTCCATCCGGAATCGAATCGCGCGCTCGACGAACGGATCGTCCGGCCCGCTCGTCGTCGACACGCCTGCAGCTTCGAGTCGCTGCGCGACCGCGTCCAGCGCGTCGCTCGTCGACGCCTGCAGGGCGACGTGGTCGAGGCACGTGACAGGGCCCTCGCGGTACTCGAGCGCGTGCTGGCGTGGGCCGTGCGACAGGAACACGGTGCCGTTGCGCCGTTCCGTCTCGCGCAGACCGAGGACCTCGCATGCATGGCGCACCGACCGCCCGAGGTCGGTGACCTGGAACGCGACGTGACCCAGGGTGGCAATCATGCGTGCTCCTTTCGCGTGCGCACGAGGTTACGGAGGACGCCGACGCCGGCCACCTCGACCTCCGTCACGTCACCGTCGTGGAGGAATGGGCCGTCGACACCGGATTCGAGCGCCGTGCCGGCGGGGGTCCCCGACGGGATCAGGTCGCCCGGGCGCAAGGTCAGGAAGTGCGACAGGTGCTCGGCAGTGTCAGCGAACGTGAAGATCATGTCGGACGTCGAACCGTCCTGGCGTGTCTCGTCGTTGACGCGCAACGTGATCCGCAGGTCGTCGACGTCGGACGTGCCGTCGCCGACCACGACCCACGGCCCGGCGCTCGAGCCGCTGTCGAAGTTCTTCTGGAGCGTCCAGTTCATCGGGCCCTTGTCGTACGCAGGGCCGACGCCGAGCGCCGAGTCGCGCAGGCTGAAGTCGTTCCATGCGGTGTAGCCCCAGAAGCGAACGTCGTCGTGCGCCAGCGACCGTCCGCCTCGTCCGAGGATCACCGCGACCTCGCCCTCGTAGTCGATCTTCTCGAGACCGGCAGGCGTCTCGACGGTGGCATCGTGGCCGACCACGGTGTCGGGCAGCGTGAGGAAGCCCCATGGGCCCTGCTCGCGGCGCTTCTGCATCAGCTCCACGTGCATGTCCGACCCGGCGCCGTAGACGGTCGCGGACGCATCCGCGAGATGCTTGGCGAAGTTGCCGCCGAGCGCGAAGATCCGGATCGACGGCGATGGGAGCGGCGGTGCGAACGTGAGCCCCGCGACCGCGACGGTGGGCAGCGTGTCCCGCTCTGCGGCTTCGACGATGCCGTGGACGGCGTCGGCGAGCGACGGCCACTGCTCGATCAGCGTGATCCAGCCGCGGCGCCCGTCGCGGCCGAGGGCGGAGGCGAGGGCGTCCGCTCCGGCGGCGCCGTGCTCGATCGCCGCCTCGACGGTCACGGCGCGGGCGGCGCCGTCGACGGCGACGATCGTCCTGCCGTCGGCGATCCGACCGAGCCGAACTGTCTGGACAGGCATCGAGTGCACTGTATATCGTCGTCCGCGACGAACCAAGAGGAGCGATGAGAGCGGTCGTACTCGAAGACTTCGGGCGCTGGCACGTCCGCGACGTGCCCGAACCGGATCCGCCCGAGCCCCCGGAGGTCCTGATCCGCGTGCGCGCGTCCTCGCTCAACCCGTCCGACTGGAAGCTCGGCGACGGGGCGTTCCGCCATTTCTACGACTACCGCTTCCCGCTGCGGCTCGGCCGGGACTATCTCGGGACGATCGAGGCCTCCGGCTCCGATGTCTCGCGGTTCGCGGTCGGCGACACGGTGTTCGGCCACCCGCCGGTCGCGTACCTCGGCCTGCGCGGGACGTTCGCCGAGTGGATCGTGCTCCCCGAGGCGTCGTGCATGGCTGCGAAGCCGGCCGAGTTGAGCGACCTGGCGGCGGCCATCCTGCCGCTCGCCGTCCTGACCGCGGTCGACTGCGTCGACTTCGTCGCGCCCGAGCCCGGCGACCGCGTCCTCGTCGTCGGCTCGACGGGCGGCGTCGGCGTCGCGGCGATCCAGTTGCTCGTCGCCCGCGGCGCCGAGGTGGTCGCGACGGGCCTGCCCGACGAAGAGGCGTTCCTCACGGGCCTCGGAGTCGCGGCGACGATCGACTTCCGCCGCGGGACCGCCGCCGGCGTCGCCGCCCGGTATCCGGACGGCGTCGATCACCTCGTCGATCTCGCAGGCAGCGACGACGAGTTCCGCGCGATCGTGCAGCTCGTGCGGGAGGGTGGTCGCATTGCGACGACGTTGAGCCGAGGCGAGGGCGACCTCGTGCCGCCGGGCGTCGCGGGCCGCAACGCGTTCACGCCGCACGACCCGGTTCTGCTCGAGGAGGTCGGGCGACTCGCCGCGGCGGGCAACCTGACGATGCCGATCGCGAACACGTGCTCCCTCGATGAGCTTCCGGACGCGCTGCACTCGCTGCGCGACCAGCCGGTGCGCGGGAAGGTGGCCGTGCGAATCGGTGCCGTATGACGCGCGGCGAGTTTCGCCGTCGCATCGCGCGGCCGGCGGGCGAGCTGCTGGTTGCGCCGCTCGCGCTGGACGCGTTGTCGGCGGCGCTCGCCAAGCGCATCGGCTTCTCGGCCGTCTATCTCGGCGGCGGCGGTCTCGGCTTCGCGCGCGCGACGTCGGAAGCGCTGCTGACGACGACCGAGGTCGCCGAGGCGACGCGGGCGATGACAGAGCGCGTCGACATCGCCGTCGTCGTCGACGGAACGAACGGTTTCGGCGACGCGATCCACACGGCGCGGGCCGTGCGGATGATCGAGCAGGCCGGCGCGGCTGCGATCGAGATCGAGGACCAGCTCGCGCCGAAGCGTGCACACCACCACAAGGGCCACGATCACATCGTCCTTCTGGACGAGATGGTGGGGAAGATCGAGGCGGCCGTCGAGGCGCGCGTCGACCCGGACTTCACGATCATCGCGCGCTGCAACGCGATCGGTCACGACGGCCTCGACGACGCGCTCGAGCGCTGCGAGGCCTACGCGGCGGCAGGGGCCGACATGCTGCTCCTCTATCCGCGCGAGCCTGCACATTTCGAAGCGCTCGCGTCGCGCACGTCGCTGCCGCTCGTGGTGATGCTGCCGACGCGGCGTTCGGTCGCAGAGCTGCTCGCCGGCGGCTTCACACTGGGCGTCGACCCGTTCAGCGCGACCGTGCGCTCGTTCGCCGCGATCAAGGCGGGGTACGACGCGCTCGCCGCGGGCGATCTGCATCAGGACTGGGACGAGGCGCTCGCGCAGCTCGAGGCGATCGGCGAGACGATCGACCTCGAGCGTCTCTATCGCATCGAGGCGCGGACGACCGAGCGCGACTACTACGAGGACGACGGCGCGTAGTGCGCGCCGCGGTGATCCGCTCCGACTTAGTTTGCTGAGGGCTGGTATCTGTTGACCACGTAGCCGGGCTCGAACACGCGAGTATCGACGCGGTCGAGCTGCAGTGCTTCCGGCAGGTCTCTGAACATCGGCAAGCCGCCGCCGAATGCCACTGGCTGAATGACGAGAACGTATTCGTCGATGAGTCTGGCCCTTGACAACGCTTGCACGAAGGTTGCCCCGCCCCAGGCGATGATCTTTCCGCCTGGCCGGCGCTTGAGATCGGCGATCTCTTCGGTGATGTCGCCGCGGGCGATCGTTGACTCCGACCATGTCGCTTCCTCGAGCGTTTTCGAGAACACCACCTTCGGGATCTCATTCATGGGCTTGGCGTACGCGTCGCTCGAGTTGGGCCAATGCGAGGCCATCTCCCCGTACGTCACCCGCCCCATGATGTGCGTGCCTGCGCGACCGATCTGATCGAGTTTCCACTGCTGCAGCAGCTCCGGCTCCGGAACTGTGCCGCCGTTTGCCCCTCGAACGTATCCATCGATCGACACGGTCATCATCAGAACGACGTCGCGCATCAAATCCTCCTTGTTCATTTACCTGGTTGTGACCGTCGCGTGAGTCATCGCTTCGACGTTCGTGCGTTCCGCCTCCCGACGACTCGGTCCTGCAGACCCCACGAGACGACGCGGTCGGGGTGGATGCGCAGCATCGGCTGCGGTTGGGTGAGAGCTTCTGCTCGCCCGCGTATCTCGACGCCGCGCACATGCCAGGGATCGACGCTTGCGATGTCGTCGATCACGATCGCGGCGCGGCCGGACCTCTGCACGTCGCGGAACTTTTTGGTGTTCGCGAAGTTGATTCCGCTGACCTCGATCGCGTCGAGGCCTTGGTTCAGGTTCCAGCCGACAGGGACGACATGCGGTGTGCCGTCTCTGCCGACCGTTGCGATACGACCCAAGCGGCGCTCCGAGAGATAGGCGAGCTCGGCCTCGCTGAACATGCTCATACGCCGATCACCGTCCTTCTTGTGATTTGAGCGTTGCCGACTGCACAAACCCCCGGTTTCTACACACGTAGTGTAGTTTCTAAACGTGGATCACGCGAGGCGGATTACCGATGCCTAGATCGGTTTTCGCGACCATCCAACCCGTGACCAATGCGCGGGGTAGACGCACCCGAGCGGCGCTTCTTGCGGCGACACGTGTGATCCTCGAGGAGCAGGGCTTCGAGGGGTTGACGATGGGTGCAGTCGCCGAGCAAGCGGGCGTAACGCGCCGCGCGGTCTATCTGCACTTCAGCTCACGTGCTGAGCTCGTCGGCGCCCTCTTCGACTTCCTCGCCCAGGCCGAAGGCCTCGCCGACTCGCTCGAGCGCGTCTGGCGACAACCGGACGCGCTCTCATCCCTCGATGCCTGGGCACGACATCTCGCGAGCTACCACGCGCGACTCCTCCCGGTCACACGCGCAATCGAACGGGTTCGGCACGTCGACGCTGACGCCGCCGCACACCACGCACACGTCGTCCGAGCACAGCGCGCGAACTGCCGACGACTCGTCCGGCTGCTCGAGCGCGACGGACAACTTAGCCCCGAATGGACACCCAGCGCCGCGACCGACATGCTCTGGGCGCTCATCTCGTCCGACATCGTCGAAGGGCTCCTGACCGAACGAGCCTGGTCGCCGGATCGACTCGCGAAGCATCTCGCACTCGTCTTCAGATCGACCTTCGCTCGGCAGTAAGGTCTAGCCCCGACCGCGCAGACGATCGTGCACGCCGGCGAGACCGGCCTCGTCGAGCCCGGCGCCGACGCTCGACCTTCACGACCGTGCGTCGAAGCGGGGCAACTTCTCCGGGTCGGTGATCAGGTCGATCGAAGTGATCCGGCCGCGTGAGACAGTGAAGCCGACCACGGCGAACGGCCTTGTCGGCTCGCCGACGATCGCGCCGGCGCCGCCATTGACGAGCGCGGGGCGGGCGAACGGTGCCAGGCGGGTGCCACGGGCGAGGATCTGGGCCGCGACTGCGCGCGCGCCTTCGATCGGCGGCCGCGCGCCGGGGCTCGTGCCGGGGCCGGCGTCGATGCGGAAGACGACCCCCGGGTCGAGCACCTCGAGCAGTGCTGCGAAGTCACCGTTCCTGGACGCTGCGAGGAACGCTTCCACCACCGTCCGTTGTTCGTGCACGTCGACCTCACGGTCGGTGGTTGCGCCCTGAACAGTGCGCCTCGCGCGGCTGGCGAGCTGTCGCGCCGCCGTCGGCGTGCGGTTGATGATCGGCGCGATCTCGTCGAACGGGACGCCGAACATGTCGTGCAGCACGAACGCCAGCCGCTCGCCCGGCGTCAGCGTCTCGAGCACGACGAGAAGTGCGAGACCCACCGAGTCGGCGATGAGCGTCTCTTGTTCGGGCGTGAGGCTGTCGTCGATCGTGACGACCGGTTCCGGCAGCCACGAGCCCACGTAGTCCTCCCGCTGCGCGCTGCGCGCGCGCAGCATGTCGAGGGAGATCCTGGCGACGACCGTCGTCAGCCAGCCGCCGAGGTTGTCGATCGCCGCGTCGTTCCTGTTGAGGCGGATCCATGCCTCCTGCACGGCGTCCTCGCTCTCGCTGAGCGAGCCGAGCATGCGGTAGGCCACCGCCTGCAGCCGCGGACGTTGCTGCTCGAACTCCTGTGTGAGCCAGTCACCGGTCATGTCACTCATTAGAGATGACGTAGCAGCGATGCCAGATGTGACCGACGCGCGTTGTCACATCCCGCTGTCCGCGTTCGTCATGAGTAGTGAGATGGTGAGACTCGCCGCTTGGTCGATGGAGCACCGCCGCCGCGTGATCGCCGCGTGGATCGCGCTGCTCGTCGTGTCGCTCGGGGCTGCCGGCTCCCTCAAGAGCCAGTTCGACAACGATCTCACCCTCCCGCGGACCGATGCCCAGCGCGCTGCGGACCTCCTGCACAGCCGATTTCCGGCACGCGCGGGCGACTCCGACCAGATCGTGTTCAACGCAAAGCACGGGTCGCTCTCGGATTCCTCGACACGCTCAGCGGTTCTCAGAACGCTGCGCGCCGTCGCACGGCTTCCGCACGTAGTGGGCGTCGCCGGCCCGTACGACGACCGGCACGCGATCTCGAGCGACGGAACGACCGGCTTCGCGACCGTGACCTTCGACGAGCGCGCCGACGCGTTGCCGGCGGACGCCGTGAAGAACGTGACGAGCACCGCGGAGGCGGCCGGCTCGGCGAATCTCGATGTCGCATTGGGCGGCGGTGCGGTGGAGGAGTCGCAGCGGCCGACGCTGGGCGCGGCGACAGCGATCGGGGTTCTCGCCGCCATCATCGTCCTGTACGTGAGCTTCGGTTCGCTGCTTGCGACGGCGTTGCCGATCCTGACTGCGCTGTTCGGAATCGGCACGAGCATGGGTGCCATTGCCGTGCTCACGCACGGCGTCTCGACGCCCGACTTCGCATCCGAGCTCGCGCTGCTGATCGGGCTCGGCGTCGGCATCGACTACGCCCTCTTCATCGTCACGCGGTTCCGCGACACCTATCGAGTGAACGGCGGCCGCACGCCCGATGCAATCGAAGTCGCCATGAATACGGCGGGGCGCTCGATCGCGTTCGCGGGCGCGACGGTCGTGATCGCGGTGCTGGGCTTGTTCGTCGTCGGCGTCCACATCTTCTACGGCGTCGCGCTCGCCGTCGCGCTGACCGTCGTGCTCGTCTTGGCGGCGTCGCTGACGTTGTTGCCCGCCGTGCTCTCGTACTCCGGTTCCCGAATCGGCGCGAAAGCGGCGCGCCGGCGGGAGCGGCACGGCGGACGCTGGGTCGCCGCGATCCTGCGGCGGCCGGCGCCGGCCGCGCTGTGCGCCACCGTCGTTCTCGTCGCACTCGCAGCTCCGGTCCTCGGCCTGCGCCTCGCGGCGAGCGACGCGAGCAACGACGCACACGGCACGACGACGTACAAGGCCTACGCGCTGCTCAGCCGTGGATTCGGTCCGGGGTTCAATGCGCCGCTCCAGCTCGCTGTGCAGCTGCCGCAGTCAGGTCGTGCGCGGGAGCTCGGCCGCCTGACGGCCGCTGTCGGGAGCACTCCCGGCGTCGCATCCGTCGGCCCGCCGATCGTCAACAAGTCGGGAGACACCGCAGACATCACGGTCTATCCGGCGAGCGCGCCGGAAGCGAGCAGCACCTACGCCCTCGTCCGTCATCTGCGCTCGGCGGTGCTTCCATCTGTCGTGGGATCGAGCGGCGCGACGGTGTACGTCGGCGGCTACACAGCTTCGCAGGTCGACTTCGCGCACGTGCTCGGCAGCAAGCTCCCGCTGTTCATCGCAGCGGTGATCGCCCTGTCGGCGCTGCTCCTGCTCGTCGTGTTCCGCTCCCTGTTCATCCCGCTGCAGGCCGCGCTGATGAACCTGCTCTCCATCGGTGCAGCACTGGGCGTCGTGCAAGCCGTGTTCGAGCGTGGCTGGGGCGCCGGTCTCCTCGGTGTCACGCGCTCGCCGATCGAGGCATTCATCCCGGTGATCGTGTTCGCGATCGTGTTCGGGCTCTCGATGGATTACGAGGTGTTTCTCGTCTCGCGGATCCACGAGGAGTGGACGCACGGCGGGGACCACAGCGCCGCGATCCGCAACGGCCTCGCGCGCACGAGCCGCGTGATTACGGCGGCAGCCGCGGTGATGATCGTCGTCTTCGCGTCGTTCGCTGCGAGCGACAACCACATCTTGAAGCTCTTCGGGCTCGCGCTCGCCGTCGCGGTGTTCCTCGACGCGATCGTGATCCGCTCGATTCTCCTGCCCGCCGTGCTGCAACTGCTCGGCCCGGCGACCTGGCACTTCCCCGGCTGGATCGACCGTCTGCTCCCGCGCCTCGCGATCGAGCCGCCGGAACAAGCACCTGAAACCGCACCCGCGATGGAGGCCCTGTGAACGCAAGCGCAGCAATTGAGGTCACCGACCTCCGCAAGACGTACTCCGGCGACGTCGAAGCGGTGAAAGGGATCAGCTTCGCCGTCTCGGCGGGTGAAGTGTTCGGGTTGCTCGGCCCGAACGGCGCCGGCAAGTCGACGACCGTCGGGATGCTGACGACGACGATTCTTCCGACCGGCGGTAGCGCCCGACTGGTCGGCTACGACGTGGTGCAGAACGCACTCGCCGCCCGGTCGATCGCGAGCGTCGTCTTCCAGGAGGCCGTGGTCGACCGCTCGCTGACGGGTTGCCAGAACCTCGATCTTCATGCGCGTCTCTGGCGCGTTCCGCCGGAGGACGCCAAAGCCCGCGTAGACGAGCTCGCCGCCACCCTGGGTCTCGGCGAGCTGCTCGACCGGACGGTCGCGACGTACAGCGGGGGTGAGCGGAGGCGCTTGGAGATCGCGCGCGCGCTCGTCTCGCATCCGCGCGTGCTCTTCCTGGACGAGCCGACCGTCGGGCTCGATCCGCGCATTCGCGCCGAGCTGATCGATGTCATCGGTTCGCTCCGCGACCGCTCCCAGACGACGATCCTGCTCACTACTCACTACCTCGACGAAGCGGAACGCCTCTGCGATCGGCTGGCGATCATCCATGAAGGCGCAATCGTCGCGCTCGACACACCGGCTGCGCTGCGAGCCGACCTCGGCGAGAAGCTCGTCGAGCTGCGGGCAGCCGACAGCCCGCAGCTCGCATTCGGCGAGCTCCGCGAGCGCGGCATCGCGGGCGACGATGCCTTCAGCGTCGGCGCGACGATCACCATCCCGCTGCACGGCCGGAGCGCACCCGAGGCGATCGGAGCGATCGAAGGCTCCGGTATCCGCACGACGTCGATCACGAGCCGTGCGCCGACCCTCGACGACGTCTATCTCCGCCTCACCGGCGGACAGCTCACCGACGCGGCGTAGAGAAGGAGAACGATGTCAGCCACTGCTCAGGAACGCGAACTGGTCGCACCGCTCCCTGCGGTTGCGCGCAGCCCCTTCGTCCCGCTTGCGACGCTGGCGCGCCGCCGCTTCCAGCTCAGCGCGCGCACACCACGCGAGCTGGTCGTGCCGCTGCTCACTCCGATCCTGTTCGCACTCGTGATCGCGCCGGCGCTCAAGCAGGCCCTGCACACGAGCACTGCCTACGAAGCATTCGTCGCGACCGGCACCATCGGTCTGCTGATTCCGCTGAACACGATGTTCGCGGGCATCGGCGTGCTCGTCGATCGCGAGAACGGCGCACAGCGCGAACTGCTCAGCGCGCCGATCCACCGTTCGCTGCTCGTTCTCGCGAACATGGTCGTCGCGTTCGCGATTACAGCGCTTCAGATCGCCGTGCTCCTCGGCGTCGCCCGTGCCCGCGGCATCCACTTCCACGTCACCGGCGCCGGCGCCGTCTGGTTTCTCCTCGCCGGCTCGCTGTTCACCGTGGCGATGTACGGCGCCGCCGAGACGCTGGCTGCGCGCGTCCCGCGCACCGAGGAATACATCGGTCGCGTCCCCGCAATCGCGATCGTCCCGTGGTTCCTCGCAGGATCGCTCTTCCCGATCAACGCCCTGCCCGGCTTCCTGACGTGGTTCGCCCGCATCCTGCCTCTCACGCATGCGCTTGCGCTCGTTCGCTATGGGCTGCTCGATGACTCGAGCGGTCTTCACAACATCTGGAAGATGCACAGCACCACAGAGATGGCGGCACTCAGCCTCGTCGTCGTCGTGCTCTTCGCAGCGGCGCTGACGACAGCGGGCATTCGCGCCTTCAGCCGGACGGCCGTTCGCTAGCCATGAGCTCCGACTGGTGGTGGGTCATCGGGGCGACGCTCACGACGATCGTGTTCGTCGTCCTACCGACCATCTACGCCTGGTACGTCCTCGAGGCGTGGATCGGCGCGGGAGAGGGGAGTTACGCCAAGGCGATGCGCGGGTTGGATCAGTCGGGGACGAGCAAGTCGGTCTGAAGGGCCGCTTTCGGCCATGCCGTGCCATTCCTAGCGTTCTCGTTGCGTTCGGGTGACGACGGATGCCCACGCCTTCCAATGCGGCCTGTCACATAACCGTCATGGAGATCGTGCGAACCGCGGGAGGGCGATCGCAGCAGGTTGCGCATCGCTATGGGTGTTTTTGCGACGGACTCCGCTGGTGAAAGACTGCGTCGTGTGAGGCTCTGGCATCTACCCTCGCTGGCGGCATCGACCAGAAAGCGCGAGGAGCGTCATCCGGGGGCGGATGCTGCTCGTATTCCGAGGATCGGGCATCAGATTCCACGAGTCTTGTTCTCCGCGCCGGAGTGCCGGGTCGTCGTGATCGATTTGCTGCATGGCGAGGAGCTCGGCGATCATCACGTCCGCGAGCGCGCGGTGGTCGAGGTGGTCTATGGCTCAGTGGCGATTCAGCTGACGAGCGACGCGGTCGAATGCAGTGCCGGCACGGTGGTCACGTTCGAGCCGGGCGAGCATCACGCCGTGCGCGCCCTAACGGACGCACGTCTACTCCTCGTTCTAGCGCCGTGGTCGAAGGCGCAGCAGTACACCGAGGGAGAACCCGCTCACGCGGAGCACCTTCCGGCTAACGCGATGGTCGATCCGGATCAGTCGTTCGAGACGACGCCCGACTGAACAACGTGACCGCCGCACGTCAGCCATGCGCGCCAGGATCGGGGCCCGTGTCGACGATGTCGGTCCCGATCCAGCGCTCGGGTATAGAGCGCATATGCGCTTCACAGATCAGGCCGCGGTAGCGGTGGGCCAGGAACAGGATCGCGGCCGCCGATATCAGGCTGCTGACCTGGAGCAGGACGAAGACGGGGTCGTGGCGATGCAGGGCGAGACTGCCGATGAGCAGGCTGCTCACGAGCCACATGACCCAGGCGCGGCGGCTGATTCCGGCGGAGCAGTGTTCGCGTGCGAGATGGACCACTTGCGGTAGGTAGGCCAGCATCGAGATGGCGATTCCTGCTGCTCCGAAAACTTCGAACACCCTGCTGCTCATCCCGCCGAGGATCACGACGCGCTCCCTTGGCGGATGCGCCGACCGGAGATCGTGGCCGTCTCGATGCGTATGAGCGCGTCGCGGTGGCCGCCGGGCCAGGGCTCGATGTCACCAAGGCCGATGATCTTCCGCAGTTCGTTCGACTCCTGGATTAGTCGGGCGCGTCCTGTGATGAGAACGCTCCAGCCTTCGCTCATCGCCTCATCGATGCGGTCGGTTTCGAAGCCGACCGTTGTGCCGGCCGCGGCGGCGAGCTCACCTTCGGCGCGGGTGCGGAAGACGACGTCACCCTCGACGAGGCGAAAGTTGATCGGAAGCGCGATCGGCCCCTGCTCGGCGAGGAAGACGAAGCGGCCGACGCCGCCTCCGGCGAGGCGAGCTTCGCACTCTTCCTTGCTGAGAACGTCGAGATGCGGGTGCGGGCCGGCGTGTCCGGGGCCAGGCGGCCGATCGACCTCGCCGCCTCGCAGATAGTCGACCGTCGTTTCGAGTGCCCCGGCGAGGCGGATCAACGAGCCACGAGGAAGCGCGACCGCAGGGCTCTGCTCGAGATAGTCGAGATAGCCGGGAACCATGCCGGCGCGTCTAGCGACCTCTCGTTGAGACAGGCCCAACGCCTGCCGGCGATGGGCGACGCGACGGGCGAGATCACCGGAGCGCGAAGTTGTCACACTCATCGCCCCGCCTCGGTGGATGCGCCGCGGTAGCTGAGCATGCGGCCCCAGGTGTCGTCGGTGCCCCAGAGGCCGGCTCGCAAGCATTCGAGCTGGACGATCTGGGAGTGGTCGACGAACAGGTTGACGTCGATCCCGTAGTTGCGGATGTACCACGTGAAGACGTCGGGGTCGGCGGCTTCGAACATCACGTGGTCGAGCCCGAGCTCGGAGACGATCCGGGCGACGACGTCGGTGCGCCACTCGCGTACTTGTTCGGTTATCCCTTCCGACTCGATCATGATCATGTGCGCGCCGGCCGAGAGGTGCCGCTTGGCGAGCTCGATCGCCTGGTCGACGTCGCGCAACCCTTCGGCCTCGAGCCCTTCGATGCTGGAGGCGCCGCCTGCGCCGAACTGGATCCCGACCTCCGGCTTCGCCTTCAGGCCGGCTTGGCGCACAGCCTCGGTCAGGCGAATGAGGTCTTCGGCCGGCAGCGTGACGAAGCCCGTCGAGATCTCGACGATGTCGAACCCAAGCTCGCGGCACTCCTCCAGGTAGCGGGCGACGGCGTCGCCGCGCCGGCTGACCACCGTCTCGAGGAAGCCGCCGGTCGAGACGGCGACGTCGTGCTCGTGACACAAATCGTTGAATGCGCGCACAGCTGGGCGCGGCATCAACGCGAAGGAGCCGCCGGCATACTTGAGGGTGTCGATGTAGACGCCCATCGTCTCGAACAGGTCTGCGAGGTAGCTGCGTCCGACCGGTGCGTAGTAGGGGCCGCGGATCTCGGTGACCCCGCGGCTGCGTGGTTTGCCGGGCCGCTCGTTGAGTTCGATGAACGCGAACGCGCGCTCGACCTCGGTTGCGCTGTTGGTCACCGTGCTGCTCCTTTCGTCGTTTTGCCCACGCCCGCGAATAGCACGGTCAGGTCGCGTGTCTCGAGCTCGTCGAGCGCGGCGACCGTTTCGGCAAGCTCGGCTGCACGCTCCGAGTCGAAGATGTCGGTGGTGAGCAGCTCGAACTTTTCTCGTGCCCGCGCCCAGCTCATCGGCCGCGTCCGGAACCCCTCGTAGTCGGACTTCTCGGCGGAGAGCGTGCTGCCGTCAACGAGGTGGAGGCGCAGCCGGCAGGCGTGCTCGGTGGGAAAGCGGGCGGTCAGGTCGGCGGCGGGTTGTACGTCGACCCGTTGCAACAGTTCTTGTACGTCCGTGCGCAGGATGCGTTCGCGCGCAAACTGCTCGGGCAGTACCTGTCCGTCGAGTAGGGCGACTGCGAGGAGGTACGGGAGCGAGTGGTCTGCTTGCTCTTTCGTCTGGACGTGCTTCTTGTCGCCTTCTTCGCCGCCGCCGATGATGTCGTAGGCAACTTGAAAGGTTTCGAGATCGACCCGTTCGACCCCGGCCGGATCGACGTTATGGCGCTGACGCAGCTCGAGTAGCGCCTCGAGCGCCGATTGGGAGTGGATCTCGGCGTTGTAGCGTTTGAGGAAGCTGCTGCGAACGCGCTCGAGGTCCTCGTGCTCCCAGTCGATCGCGAAGCGGCCGGCGATCGTGTCCATGAAGCCCTTGTTGCCCTCGAACACTGCCGGCGGTCCGGTGATTCCGCGGGCAGCGAGAAACACGGCCTCGATGGCGCCGAAGGCGGCAAACGGGGCGGCGAGTCCCTTCCACTGCGAGAGCAGGCCCGTGCGTGTTACCCGCAGTGCGTTCAGCGCCGTGCCGGCGATCGCGATCGCGTTCGCCGTCTCGGCTTCATCGAGGCGCAACGCCTTCGACGCGCCGGCTGCGGCCGCGTAGGCGCCCTGTGTCGTGTGGTCGAACCCCCTGGCGCGCACGGGCGCTTCGTCCGAGAGCCGGCACTGCACCTGGTAGGAGACCGCGAGCGCGGTCAACAGCTCGCGTCCAGAGGCGTCCGCATATTCGGCGGCCGCCAGCACCGGCGCGAGGTTGTCGCTCGGGTGGCAGGTCTCGCCGGGCGCGAAGTAGGAGTCGTTGAAGTCGAGGTAGCGGACGAGCGCGCCGTTGTACAGCGCGGCCCGGTCGGGGGCGGTCGAGCCTCCGCCGATCAAGGCGCAGATAGGGCGGCCGCCAAAGTCTTCCACCTGCGCCCGAATCGCCGCGGTCGCGGCAGCCCCCAGCGCGCCGAACGCGCAGCCCAGCGCGTCGAGCATGCGGATCTTCAGCTCACCGCGACCGGCCTCGGAGATGTCGTCCCACGTGCGTCTGACCACGAAGCGGGCGAGCCGCTTGCCGTCGGTCACCGTGAGCGCCTGCCTCGGCGCAGCAGCTCCGCGATGACGACGGCGTCGTTGTGCTCGGTATCGCGCGCGCCGTAGACGAGCGTCAGCGTCTTCTCGCGTGCGCGCCGGCGCAGCTCGCGCAGCTTCTCTTGCTGCGCATTCAGCTCGTCGAGATAGCGACGCCGGAACTCCGCGAAGCGGGCCGGATCATGCCCGAACCAGCGGCGCAACTCGGCGCTCGGCGCGAGCTCGGGCGCCCACTCGTCCAGCTGCGCACGCTCCTTCGAGACACCGCGCGGCCAGAGACGGTCGATCAGAACGCGGTAGCCGTCTGATCGTTCGGGCGGGTCGTACACGCGTTTGAGGCGGACGTCCATCGCCGCTATCGCGCCGGCCTTCGGTGAACGATCACGACCGGGCAGGCCGCATGGTGCGCGCACTGCTGACTGACGGAGCCGAGCAGCAGCCCGGCGAATCCGCCGTGGCCGCGTGAGCCGACGACGAGCAGATCGGCGTCCCGGGATTCGTCGACCAGCGCCGCTGCGGCGCGGCCTTGAACCACGCGCCGCTCGACCTCCATCGTCTCCATGTCGGCCGTCGACTCCTGCAGCGTCTCCTCCAGTGCGGTCGCGGCGGCGTCGCGGAGCTCCTTGATGTCGCCGCCTACAGCTGGGTACGCGCCTTCGGGGCCGGTCGCTCCGATGTAGCCGTACTGCCACGCGTGGACGACGCGGAGCGTCGCCTCACGGAGCTTCGCCTCCTCGAGCGCGAAACGCAGCGCGGCCTTCGCGGCTTCCGAGTGGTCGACGCCGACGACGATCAGGGCCATCGTCTTCTCCTTCTCTCAGGTTTCGTTGTAGACGTTGTTGAGTGCGTCCGTCGGCGCGGGATCGGTCCCCGCCTTGGCGAAATCGACGGCCGTGTCGGCGACCTGTCGCGCCTCGGTGTCGAGCCGGTTCCACTCTTCGTCGCTCAGTTCGAGTCGCGCACGCAGGTTCGTGATCGGATCGCGAGTCTGGCGCAGCCGTTTCAGTTCGTCCTTGTCGCGGTAGACCTGCGCGTCGCCGATGTAGTGGCCGGTCAGCCGCTCCGTTTCGCAGAGCAGGAAGACGGGACCGCGACCGGAGCGTGCGTGCTCGAGCGCCTCGAGTGCGGCGAGGTGGACGGATTCGACGTCCTGCCCGTCGACGTGTAGCGCGTGCATGCCGAAGGCGACGGCGCGCTGCGTCAGATCCGTGATCGGCTGGTGCTGGGACTGGGGCGTCGACTCGGACCAGCGATTGTTCTCGCAGACGAAGACGGCCGGCACCCGCCAGAGCTGTGCGAGGTTGAGCGACTCGTGAAAGGTGCCGATGTTGGTCGCGCCGTCGCCGAAGAAGGCGAGAGCGACGCGCGGTTCGCGATGCATCTGGAACGCGAGTGCGGCACCGACTGTCGCCGGTAGGCCGCCACCGACGACGGCGTTCGCGCCCATCGTTCCACGCGCGACGTCGTAGAGGTGCATCGAGCCCCCGTAGCCGTGCGAGCAACCTTCCAGCTTCCCGTACAGCTCTGCCATCACCGCGTTGGGCGACGTCCCGTTTGCGATCACGTGCCCGTGCGCACGGTGCGTCGATGCCATCACGTCGCCGTCGCGGAGTGCCCGGCAGACGCCGACGGCGACCGCCTCTTGGCCGATGCAGACGTGCAGGAAGCCGGCCAGCTCGCCCGCCCGGAAGCGCTCTTCGACCGTCTCCTCGAAACGGCGGATCACGAGCATTTCCGCCAGGAAGGCCACGAGCTCCTCGCGCGGCAGCCGTTGCGCGTCCGCCGGCGTCACCGCACGTCTCCAGCCGCGACGACGATCGTCCGCTTCTTCGTCTCGAGTCGTGCGAGCAGCTTGGAGAAGGCGTCGGAGAACTTCGCGATCGCCTCGGCTTCGAGCGTCGCGACGACGTCGTCGTAGTCGATCCCGGCCTCGGCCAGCTGTCCGAGCAGCCGCTGCGCGTCCTCGAGCCCGTGCTCGAGGGTCGATGCGACTTTCCCGTGGTCCTCGAAGGCGCGCAGGGTCGGCTCGGGCATCGTGTTCACGGTCTCGGGGCCGATCAGTTCCTCGACGTAGCGGACATCCCGGTAGGCCGGGTTCTTGGTCGAGGTCGAGGCCCACAGGCACCGCTGCGGTTGCGCTCCGACTGCGGCAAGTTCGCGCCAGAGCTCGTTCTCGGACGAGAAGAGCCGGCGATAGCGAGCGTAGGCAAGCTTCGCGTTGGCGATGGCGAGCCTTCCCTTCAATGCCGCCGGCGCGCCGAGCTCCTCGAGCCTGCGGTCTACCTCCGTGTCGACGCGCGAGACGAAGAAGCTCGCGACGGAGCGCACCGTCGCGACGTCGCCGCCGGCGGCCCGGAAGCGAGTCAGCCCGCGAATATACGCGCGTGCTGTCTCGACATAGCGGTCGATCGAGAAGATCAGCGTGACGTTGATCGAGCGTCCCCACGCGATCGAGTCCTCGATCGCTGCGACACCTTCCCCCGTCGCTGGGATCTTCACGTAGAGGTTGGGGCGGTCGATCCGCTCGTGCAGCTCGTGGGCCTCCTCGAACTGAGCGAGCCTCGTGTGCGCGAGATTGGGGTCGACTTCGATCGAGACGTAGCCGTCCTGTCGAGCCGTACGCTCCCAGACGGGCCGCAGCAGGTCGCAAGCGACGGCGACGTCACGACACGCGAGCTCGAGGAACAAGTCTTTTGCGCTGAGCTCGGACGGGAGCAGCTCGCGCAGCTGTTGGTCATACGACTCGCCGTGCGCGAGCGCCTGCTCGAAGATCGACGGGTTCGAGGTGACGCCGACGACGGCATCGTGTTGGACGAGCCGAGCGAGCCCGCCGCTCTCGAGCAGGTCGCGCGAGAGATAGTCGATCCAGACCGACTGCCCAAGCTCGCTCAGGCGACTGAGCGCGGAAGACGTCGCCGTGCCGAACTGCTCGTTCGCGCTCATGCGGCGGGCGTAGCGATCGCGCCGCGCATGATCGGTACGCCCGCCCGGATCAGCTCGCGCGCTGCGTCGATGTGGCCGAACAGGTTCCAGAGCAGGACCCCCTGTGGGCGTCGCTCGCGATCGAGGTAGTAGATCTTCCCGGGTTCGGTCAATCCGTCCCCGTCGGCGAGCGTCTCCAGTCGCGAGTCGAGCAGGCCGACCGCCTCGTAGCCGAGGTCGAACAGATCGGAGTAGAAAAAGGGGAGGTGGTCGTACGCTTGGGCTGCACCGGCCATGTTCGCGCCGACGCAGCGGCCGTGGCTCTTGGCGTGATCTTCGTGTTCGACGCGCATCTCGGTGGCAAGTGCCGGGACCGGGAAATGGGCAACGTCACCGGCTGCGAACACGTCTTGACGACCGTCGACACGGCCGAAGGCGTCGACGACGATGCCGTTTGCCACCGGCAGGCCGGCCGCAGCGGCGAGCTCGACATTCGGCTCGATCCCGATTCCGGCGACGACCGCGTCCGCGTCGACTGGACGGCCGTACCCGAGCACGATTCGTGCGCCGGCACCGTGCTGTTCGATCTCGGTGGCTGAAGTGCCGGCCAGCACCTCCACGCCGCGTTCGCGGTAGTAGTCGTTGAGCGCGGCCGACAGCGACGGCGGGAAGATGCGGGCGCCGATGCCGGGTTCGGGGAAGACCATCGTCACCGAGCAGCCGTTGAGGGCAAGCGCGGCAGCGATCTCGGAGCCGATGAAGCCGCCGCCGATCACGCAGATGCGGGCGCCCCCGTCGGCGAGCTCGCGCAGATGCCGGTAGTCGTCGATCGTGCGGAAGTAGACGACGTCGCCGGCGTCGAAGGGAAGGCGGCGCGGCCGACCGCCCGTCGCGAGCAGGAGCTTCTCATAGGCATAGATCTCGCCCTGGTCGTCGCGCGCTTCGTGTCGCGCCAGGTCGAGCGCGACGATGCGCCGCCCGAGCTGTAGATCGACGCCGAGCTCGGCGGTGTGCCGCCAGATCGTGTCCTCGGCGTCGCCCTTCCAGAGGCCTTTCGAGAGCGGCGGACGCGCGTACGGCGGATGCGGCTCGTCGCCGACGACCGTGATCGCCCCTCCGGCGTCGACCGCGCGAATTCCCTTGCACGCGGCGTCGCCGGTGAGCCCGCCGCCGACGATCAGATACCGAGCGGTCTGCATCCTCTTGCCTCGCCTTCTCTCGTTAGCGCTGCACTGCCGTTCACGCTAGGGCGGCGTCGATGGGCGTACCAGCCGCGGCTCGGACGATGCGGTGGCGGTGTTGTGGGGGTTCGCTCACACGATCCGGCCGGCACTCGCGTAGCGCCTTGGACACATGCAATCTCCGGTCGGGCACCGTTGGGACGGGCCGTCGTGCCCGGTGCGAAAGGAGCGCAATCGTATGGATCCGAAACCGGTAGAGCGGCGGGAAGCCGCCTCGGAGCGCAGTGCCGACACCCTGTTCGACGGTGTGCACATCCTGACCGCACCCGGATCGGTGATGACGCCCTCTTCGACCACGGAGGCGCTTGTGGAGTGGGCGGTCGGTTGGATCGGATCTCGTTCGCTGCGGGTCGCCGATGTCGGCACAGGCTCGGGGGCGGTTGCGGTCGCCATCGCCCTTCGCGCGCCGGCGACCCGGATCTGGGCGACCGACGATGACGAGGCGGCAGTCGCGCTGGCCCGCGCAAACGTCGAGAGGTACGACCTGCGTGAACGCGTCAGGGTGCTTCTCGGCAATCTTCTCGACCCAGTTCCCGGGGAGCTCGATCTCGTCGTCGCGAATCTGCCGTACCTGTCCCAGGCCCGGTCGCGAGGTCGCGCGGGGAGCGCACTCCACGATCAGCCGGAGCACGCGATCTACGCACCAGGCGACGGACTCGGCTACTACCACGACCTCGTCGAGGCGTGCCAGAGCCGCCTAACGCGCGAGGGCGCGCTCGCCATTCAACTGTACGGATCGTTCTTGGCGGTGGAGCGTGGCCGGCTCGTTCGACTCAGCCAGGAGATGGAACGCAGAGCGTACGCGCACGAGGACAAGCAGGGAGGAACGACGACATGATTCAAGCCATTGACGGAACCCAATCCGGCAGAGTCCCAGCGGTCGTGGTCGGTGTCGACGGCTCCCCGGGAGCACGAGAAGCGCTGCGTTGGGCGCTCGCCGAGGGGCGACTCAGGAACTCGCCGGTGCGCGTCGTCCATGCGTGGACGTTCGGCTACATCGGCAGCGGCGTCGAAGGGCTTGCGTTCCGGGAGGGTCCGGTCAGTCCTTACGGCTCGGGGGCCGGAATCGACCTGAGCGATCTCCACGCGGCAGCCGAAGACCTGCTCGAGCGATCGCTCGCGGAGGTCGGCGACGAGATCGAGGCTGTCGAGATCGAGCGCCGAGTCGTCCAGGGGGCGGCGGCTGCAATTCTCATCAGCGCAGTCGCTCCGGGCGATCTCCTGGTCGTCGGATCGCGCGGCCACGGCGGCTTCGTCGGGCTCCTCCTAGGGTCGGTCAGCCTGCAGTGCGTTCATCACGCCCCTTGCCCGGTCGTCGTCGTCCACGCCGGCGGCGCGACGGGTACGGAGATTCCGGCAACCCGATGACACTCTTGACTCCGCATCTCGCGCTGCTCGCCGCGCTCACGACTGCAGTAGGCGTGGTGATGATGCGACTCGGCATGAGCCACGGCATGCTCCAGCGGCGGAAGGCCGAGCGACGTTGTCCCGCGTGTGGTCGGCTGGTCCGGGATCGCGTCTGCCACTGGTGTGCCGGATCGGACGGCTCACTTCGATCGGCGCCCGTCCGGAAGCGCGATTCGTAGCGTCGCAAGGCGCGCCCTCGGAACGAGCGTCCGAGGTCATGCTGCGATCAGCTTGTAGCCGAAGCCTGGGACCGTGACGATCCTCTCCGGGTGCGGAGGGTCGCGCTCGATTTTTCCGCGCAGTGTCGAGACGTGTGCGTCACACGCCCGTTCGTCGCCAACGTAGGTGCTCTGCCAAAGATGCTGCATGATTTCGCGGCGCGTGAAGACGCGGCCCGGGTCGCCGGCGAGCAGCGCGAGCAAGTTGTACTCCGACGGCGTGAGCGAGATCGTCTTGCCGTCGGCGACCACCTCGTGCTGGACGATGTCGATGGTTAGGCCGCCCAGGCGGCGTACGGTTGAGTCGCCCTGGCGGTCGAGCTCGCGCCGGCGCAAAATCGCGCGTACACGGCTGAGGAGCTCCACCTCGGAGAACGGCTTGGTGACGTAATCGTCGGCGCCGATCTCGAGGCCGAGCACGCGATCGGCTTCTGCGTCGCGTGCGGTGAGCATGATGATCGGGACGGCGCTCTCGGCCCGCAGGCGTCGACAGATCTCGGTTCCCGAGAGCCCGGGAAGCATCAGGTCGAGGATGATGAGATCGAACGGCTCCGCCTCGGCTGCTTCGAGCCCCGCCTTGCCGTCGGCGGCGCCTTGCACCTCGAATCCCTCGGTTGCAAGAGCGTCGGTGACCGCATCCAGGATCGCCTCCGTGTCCTCGACGACGAGAATGCGCTCGTTCATGCCGGCACGCCCACGTTTGCTGTGGGGAGCACGACTCGGGCGGTCGTTCCGGCGCCTAAAACCGACTCGATCTCGACGCGACCGCCGATCGCGTCGACGGCCTCCTTCGTGATGGGAAGGCCGAGCCCGAAGCCGGCGCCTCGTTGCTCGCCCGGTCCTCGGTAGAAGCGATCGAAAAGCCGGGAGAGCTCCTCGCGTGGAATCCCGGAGCCCGTGTCGTCGACCTCGATCGACACGAGTCCGTCGTCCATGAGGTACGCGCCGATCGAAATCCGGCCGTCCTCGGTATGGCGCGCCGCGTTGCTGACGAGGTTTATCAACGCGTGCTCGAGCAGGTCGCGATTGGTTCTGATGACGAGGTCAGACGGACAATGCACCTCGAACTCGACGCCTTGTTGCAACTCGACTCCCCCAGTCAGCTCCTCGAGCAGTTCGCAGAGTGCGATCTCCTCACGACGCGGCTGCTCTTCGTGTGACTGGGCACGTGCGAGCACGAGAAGTGAGGAGGCGAGCCGGTTGAGGCGCGTCGATTCGCGCTGAATGTGGCCGAGGAACCGGTCACGTTTTTCTGGGACCTCTCGCGCTCCGGCCTGGAGACGGTCGATGGCGCTCGTGATCGCGGCCAGCGGCGTCCGCAGCTCGTGAGCGGCGTTTGCGACGAACTCGCGCTCGGCGCCCTGGCGCTGCTCGCGCTCCGAGACGTCTGTCACGACAAGGAGCGCCGCCTCGGTACCGGCCGCCGGGATCCCGGTCAGCTCGAAAACGCGGCGGCCGTCCGGACTCGCAACCTGAGCCTCGACCGCGCGCACGTCGGCGTCGAAGAGGTTGGCGACGAAGCTGCGGAGCGGGAACCCGAGCCAGGTCTCGGCCAGTCGATGGCCCTCCGCCGGTGATGCGGCGGCGAGCATCTGCTTGGCGCTCGAGCTGGCAAACTCGACGCGCCCTTCTCTGTCGACACTGACGACCCCTTCGTGCAGTCGCTCGACCAAACGGGTCAGTCTGCTTCGCCCTTCGAGCTCCGCTTCGTAGAGCTGCGCGCGATTCAAGGCCTGTGCGCACTGGCGGGCGAGAGCGAGCACGAACGAGCGCTGCGTCTCTGACAGCTTCCGCGGTCGGGTGAAGCCGAGGAAGAGCACTCCGAGCGGGCGTCCGGCGGCGACGAGAGGAATGTGTGCCCCGGCTCTAGCGTGGAAGCGGGCGCGCCCTTCGAGCGTGTGCGGATAATCCTGCAGGTGCGGGTATCTCTCCCGAACGTCCTGCTCCGATTCGATGAACACGGGCTCGAGGCCGTGCAGAGCGTCGGTGGAGGGCAGCTTCAGGTCGACGGAGAACCGTCGCCAGTTCCCTTTGATCAGCGCCCGATCGGGCCCTTGCCCATGTACGACTTCGAGCGTCGCTCCGTCGCCGGACAGCAGCTGTAAAGCGCCGGCGTCTGCGCTGGTGCCGGCGATCCCCTGCGCGACGACCACTTCGGCGACTTGCTCGGGTGTGAGCGTCTCTGCGAGCTCGGCTGCGAGGACCTGTAAGCGCCTCGTGCTCTTGATGGCTTGCTCGGCCGCGGCGCGTGCCTCTCTTTCGGCCTCGTACAATCGCGCACGCTCGAGCGCCTGTGCGCATTGGTCGGCCAGCGCTGTGAGGAGCTGGCGGTCGTCGGTGTCGAATGTTCGTCGGTTGGCGAAGCTCAACGCCATCACGCCGATGGACCGATCTTGGAGACGGAGTGGAACGAACGCGATTGCTTCGTGTCCGGTTGCTTGATGCTCTCGTGCGAACGTCGGCGACGATGACCGGACCGCAGTCGTCGAGTCGAAGTAGCGCGCTGTCCCCGTACGAAAGACGCCGGCTCCCGGCAGCGAGCTCGCCAAGTCGAGCTTCCGGTACGAGTGCGCGAAGCGCTTGGAGATCCCGACCGCCGCCACTAGTTCGAGACTGCGCCCGTCGGGTGTCAGAAGCCGAACGAAGCCGCCGTCTGCGCCGACCGCCACGGCGCCTTGCTCGATCAGCACGTCGGCGACCGCCGCCGGCGAGAGCGCTCCAGAGAGTGCCGCCGTGACGGCCTGGAGCCGCCCCACCTGCTCGGCCGAGCGCTCGGCTCGCCGTCGCGCCGCCTGCTCCGAGGCGTGCAGCGTCGCATTTTCGATGGCAAGGGCCGCTCGCCGGGCGAGATCCTGAGCGAGGTCGAGATCCTCGGGCGTGAACCGTCGACTCTCTCGTTCGTTGGTGATCATGATCGTCCCGATCGACACCCCGCGCGTCCGCATCGGCACGACGATCACCGACCCGCCGCCGATCTCGCGCAGCATCTGCAGATGCTCGTGGTTCCGCGCAATGTTCTTCAGGACGCCCTCGGAGAGCTCCGCGATCAGCTCCGCCTTGCCGGTCCTGAACACGCGACTCGGGAGTGACCCGTCCGTCCCGTCGGGCGGATAGCGGCGGCGCATCGCGCGTAGGAGATCCACGTTGCCTGGGGTGCGATTCGCAAGCGCAACCTCCGTGAGCGCACCTGCGGCGTCGTGCAACTCGATGACGCACCCATCGGCAATCTGCAGGGTCAGATCGGCGACCTTCGGGAGCGTTGCACGGTGGTCGACATTCGCGGCGAGGAGACGGCTTGCCTCGGCGAGGAAACGTTGAACCTGCTCCCGTCGCTTTCGTTCGCTGATGTCGTGCTGAATCGCGGACGCACCGATGATGGCGCCGGCGGAATTCCGGACCGGTGTGATGACGAGCGAGACGTCGACGGTGGTTCCGTCTTTGCGCCGACGGACTGTCTCGAACTGTTTGATCGTCTCGCCCCGGCGCAGGCGCTCGAGGATCTCCTCGATCTCAGCGTCGCGCTCGGGTGGGACGAGGATGTTGATCTTCTTCCCGACGACTTCGGCCGCGCTGTAGCCGTAGAGCTGCTGGGCGCCTGCGTTCCAGCTGCAGATCGTGCCGTCGAGCGTCTTCCCGAGAACCGGGTCACTCAGCGTGTCGACGATCGCGGCGAGCTCCAGCAGATCCTGCGATCCGTGCTCGCTCGAGCCGGTCGAGCCCATCCCGCCCCTCTCATCTGGGTGCCCGCCCGTTCGGCACGGGCGGAGTTCGTGGCGCACCATCGAGAATCCCAATGCTCGGCGAGGAAGGCAATGGGGCCGGAACCCCATTTCGGTGCCGACGTCCGCGTCCGCTACCTGACGTTCAGCGTGCCCTTCATCCCTGCGGCGGAGTGGCCGGGGACGGTGCAGAGGTAGAGAAGCCTGCCGGCAGCGAGCGTGACGGTGAGCGTCGCGCGCTTGCCCGGTGCGACGAGCGGCGATGTCTTGCCGCCGATCCAGAAGTCGTGGGAGAGCTTGCCCTTGTTCACGATGGTGAAGACGACCTTGCCGTGCGGAACGCTCGACTTCGAGAGCGTGAACTTGAACTCGGTCGCGGTGACGGCAACTGCAGACGTCTGTGTTGTGGCGCCGGCGGCGAGCGCGGGTGCTGCCTCGCCGTAGTTCGGCTTGCCGGTCATCGCCCAGACCGCGACCACGAACGCGAGCGCGATGACGACCGCGATTCCGGTGGTGATCCTCAGCAGGCCGGTGCCGCTTCCGCCGTCGCGTAACCGACGCACCGCGACTCCGCCGATCACGAGCGCGACGAGGAAGAGGACACCACCGTAGTCGGCGACGCCGAACCCGATGCGCAGCCAGGTCGTGTCCTTCAAGTCGTGGGGAAGATTGTTCCAGCCCTGCTTCCGGTAGATCCACTCGCCGCTGAGCCGCATCAGGATCCAGCCCGGCAGGGCGACGAGGAGAAGCGAGAAATACCCGACCCGCAGCAGCCGGACCTGCCCGCGTGCGAGCGCCAGCGAGCTCACGCTTGCGAGCAGCGCGCCGAAGACGATCGTCGCACCGACGATGTGGAGAAGGACGGGAAAGTCCTGACCGGCCGGCCGGATTGCGCCTAGCACGTCAAGCACCCGGCTTGTAGATCATGTCGATGACGATCAGGACGATCGCCGCCGACGCGAGGGCGCGGAAGAGCAGCCCTGTCGTCGTGCGGTTCAAGGCCACGAGCTCGCCGCTCGGACCGGTGACGCCGGCCGCGATCAGCTCGCGCGCCTTTCGCGCCGGCTTCCTGTACTCGATGAACGAGCGCAGCACTGCCACCGTCGCGATGACCCAGAGCACGATCGCTCCGATCACCCAGCCGTCCCACGGGTGGAACTGGGGGCGCAGGATCGCGAGCCAGATGCCGAGCGCGATCGTGCCGGGCAGACCCAGAACGATCGCGATCGTCCCGACCGTCGCGACGCGGTTGAAGCTGAGCGTCTCTGCCGCTGCGTCCACGGAGCGCAGTGAGACGACCACGATCCAGGACATGACGAAGCCGCCGACGAGCGTGGCCGCGAAGAGCAGGTGAACGGAGAAGATCCAGTCCTGAAAGCTCATTGCGGCCAGCCTACGAACCGGTGAGCGGAGTTGCCAGCCCGATCCGATGGCAACTCCATGAGCGTCTGCTCACATCGATTTCGCACCGACATCTGAAGCTGCGCGCGCGCAACTCGTGCTTCGCGCCGCGCTCATCTGCTGCAGACAGTGTGAGTGGACTCTCACGGAACTGCTACGGCGTCGGCAGAAGCGTGGCTGGTCTGCCCATTGCACGCTGTCTAGCGTGGTTCGCGTTGTTTCATCGCAAACGCGACGCGAAGTCCATCCGAGGTGTTGCAGTGTTCATGTCTCTTTCCAGGATCGTCGCCGCCGGAGCTGCGTTCGGCTTGCTTCTCGGAGCAGCGAACGCAGCTGCCGCATCCCCGTCCACCGCCGATGGATCGCAGCTGCGCGTTCACGCGGCGGTGGCGTCGATCGGCGTGGTCGCGGTCGAGTTCCGGTTTCGCCTCTCGAAGAAGAGCGTGCATCGCGGGACAGTCGTCTTTCGCGTCGTGAATCACGGCAAGGTCGCGCACGACTTCAAGATCGCCGGGCGAAAGACACCGGTCATCAAGCCCGGCAAGAGCGCGGTGTTGCGGGTCGTCTTCCGCAAGGCGGGACGGTATCCGTACCTCTGCACCGTTCCCGGCCACGCGGCCGCCGGGATGAAGGGCGTGCTGAAGGTTGCGTAGGTCGAGCTCGCCGCAATCACTGTCCTATGGGAGGAACCGCATGCGCCGCAACGTCTTTCTTGCACTCACTGGTGCTCTAGCCGTCGGTCTGCTGGTCGTGGTGGCGGTCGCCTCCTCGGCGACACGCGCCACGCCGGCGACGACGCAGGCCAAGACGGCGATCACGCCGTCGCCCGCGTACACGGCCAAGCAGCTGAACACGTATCCGGGGGCGAACTGGCTCACCGTCGCGGGTGATCTCAGAAACGACCGCTTCTCGACGCTCAAGCAGATCACGCCGTCGAACGTCGGCACGCTCAAGCAGGCATGGCACATCCACCTCGGTACGTGCCCCACGCACGATCAGCAGTGCGGTTCGTACGAGGGGAACGCGGTCGTCGCCGACGGCGTCTACTACATCGTGACGCCGAGAAGCGACGTGTTCGCGCTCGATGCGACTACCGGCGCAGAGATCTGGCACTACACGCCGACCCTCGACCCCGGCTTCCCGGCTGCATCGGTTCAGCGGCAGCCCGGTGTCGCAATCGGCGACGGCAAGGTCTACAGCGGCCAGGTCGACGGCTATCTGGTCGCGCTCGACCAGCAGACGGGCAATCTCGTCTGGAAGACGGCGGCGATCCCGTGGAAGCAGGGCGGGCATCTCGCCGCAGCACCGCTCTATTACAACGGGATGGTCTTCGAGGGCACGAGCGGAGGCGACCAGGGCAGCGTCAGCAACGACATGGGCGCCTACGACGCGACCAACGGCCGGCGGCTCTGGACCTGGACGGTGGTACCGGCGCCGGGCCAGCCCGGCAGCAACACCTGGTCGAAGACCGACACCCACTTCGGCGGCGGCGCGTTCTGGGAGACGCCGGCGATCGACACCAAGCTCAACCTGATGATCTTCGGCACGGGCAACCCGGTGCCGTGGAACTCACGCGGCCCGGGCGCGAATCTCTACACGAGCTCGATCGTCGCGCTCAACCTCTACACCGGCCGCCTCGTGTGGGCCTACCAGACCGTCCACCACGACAACTGGGACAGCGACCTGCCGAACCCGCCGGTCCTGTTCACCGGCAAGTTCAAGGTCAACGGCAAGCTCGTGACTCGCCCGGCGCTCGCCGAGATCGCAAAGCTCGGCTGGACCTGGATCCTCGATCGCGAGACCGGCAAGCCGCTCACGCAGGTCAAGCAGGTCAAGGTCCCCGTCTCGAAGGCGCCCGGCGTCAACTCGTGGCCGACGCAGCCGATCCCCGTCACCCCCAACGTGATCGACGACCCGAGGGCGAAGGACGGTCTCCGGCTCTGCGTCGACGGCAACCAGACGCAGACCGCCGCGGGCGTCCCGTTCGCGAAGGCGACCGCTCCCGACGGGAAGCCGTACAAGCTCGGCTGCATGTTCGACGCGTACGACACGTCGCAGTACGTCGTCTTCCCGTTCGAGGAGCAGGACTGGCCGGCGACCTCGTACAGCCCCCAGACGAACGCCTTCATCACCTGCGGCGTGACCGGCCGGGCGTTCGCCTTCAAGCAGATCCCGAAGGCCTCCCAGGTCGCGGGTGCGAACGGCGGCGTCGGTGTCGCAACGCTGATCATGTCCGACACCTCGACCTCCAACCTTGGCAACTTCTCCGCCCTGAACCTGGGGACGAACAAGCTCGCCTGGCACCAGAAGTGGGAGACCCCGTGCTACAGCGGCACGATGAACACCGCCTCGGGGTTGACCTTCGTCGGCCACATCGGCCCCGGTAACGGCCAGAGCGGGCTCGGCTATCTCGAGGCCGTGAGCACGAAGACGGGCGCCTCGCTCTGGAAGTCGCCCCCGATGGACGCGCCGGCGACCGCGCCGCCGGTCACCTATTCGGTGAACGGCACGCAGTACGTCTCGATCCTCGTCGGTGGACAGGCGCACGACGACCCGACGCGGCCGAGCGGTCTCAACTCCCCCAACCGCCTGCGCGGCGACAGCATCTACACGTTCCAGCTCCCGTAACCCCCGAAAGGACGGGGCGGCGGCCACTGCCCAGGAAGCCGCCGCCCCGGATACATCGCACGAGCCCAACGAGAGAGGAGGTTCCTCACGATGCGTCGCGCACTGAGCATGCTCGCATTGGCTGCACTCGCAGCTGCAGGACTCGCTACCGCAGGAGTCCTCACGTCCGGCACGGCGAACGCCAAGCCGAAGGCCAAGGTCGTGCACGTGACCGTTGTCATGAGGGAGTTCACGTTCGCTCTCTCGAAGCGGAGCGTCGCGACGGGCACGACGGTCGTCTTCAAGGTCGTGAACCGCGGCAAGATCACCCACGACTTCAAGATCGCCGGGAAGAAGACGAAGAACCTCAACCCCGGGAAGTCCACGACGCTGACGGTGAAGTTCGCGAAGAAGGGCCGGTACGCCTATCGGTGCACCATCCCGGGTCACGCCGCCGCCGGCATGAAGGGCGTCTTCTCCGTCGGAGTGGCGGCCGTCAAGCCGACGCCGACGCCGACGACCACGACGACTGCGACCACGACGACACCGCCGCCGACGACCACGGTGCCGGTCGGCTCCGCGCAG
>Ga0207657_10000643_pt1 | contig 37091 bp, 37 predicted proteins | sample KBSC33metaG_FD_184316 | JGI IMG/M metagenome (GOLD analysis project Ga0207657, IMG submission 184316) | Corn rhizosphere microbial communities from Kellogg Biological Station, Michigan, USA - KBS C3-3 metaG (SPAdes) (version 2) | ecosystem: Host-associated > Plants > Roots > Rhizosphere > Soil ... | reverse complement strand
GATGAAGCTCGAGCTTTCCGCCGACTTCACCCCGTCCAGAGCGGGCCGCTGCGCAGCAATCACCCCGCTCGCGATCTTCGCCTTCAGCGTCTCCAGCTCCGCCTTGAGCGCCGCGACCCCGTCATCTTCCTCGAACTGCGCAAACGACTCCTCGAGCGCATCCGCCTTCACTTCCACCATTCCCGTCTTCTCCTGCACAAACAAAAAGGGCCGCGGAAACCCGCGACCCTCAGGTCCTCTTCTTCACGGCCCTAGGCCGGTACTCGTCTCATTTCTGCCATGCCGAACAGCGGGCGCCTGCCTCGCAATGCTTGAGGATGTCTTGCGTCTCGGCCTTACTCAGTGGTCGCCCGACCCTCTTCATCGAGATGAATCGATCCACGATGAGATCATGATCCGATCCTCCCAAATGGCCATGCTGGGCTTTGACAGCCGTGCGCCGGCCAATCAGATCAACCGCATACAACGCACCGTCAGGCTCCATTCTCGTCACTCGCTCGGTATCGAGCCAGATGATATCGCCAGGCGTATCCATTTGGCATTGCCTCGCCGGCCCAGGACAAAAGCGCGAGCCTTCGAACTCGTTGCGCCACAACCCTTGCCAACGTTGTTGCGGTTGCATTTTGTAACACTGATCAGTGGGTTGGCCGATGTAGACCGGCGAACCCAGTTCGATTTCCTTGCGCTCAGGGCACGGCCAAATGCCGATCGTTGGCAATCCCAACCGCACAATCATCTGATCTTGCCAACGCTGATATGCTTCGGCTGGCGCGCCTGTCTCTCGACAGCCGCACAAGCTTGCGATTATCAAGAGAAGTGCGGCTCGCCGTCTCATCCTTGCAGCTTTGTTCAACTACTGCTGCAATTCAACCGCATGCACCCGCGCCTTTGATTGCATCGGGTTCGCGACCAGGCTGACCTCGACCAGATCCAGCTCGACTAGCTCGCGTACGCCGACACGACTTTTTGCCTCGCGCACGCGATAGCCGAAACTCAGCCCATCGACCTTCCCACTTCCCAGCAGCCGCGAAGTCCGCGCATCACCGACGCTCGCGATCACCCGCAGGCCGCGCTTGTCCTCGCTCAGATGCTCGATCCGCCCGATCACCGCGCCGGCCTCGTGCTGCCACAGCAGCGGCACCTCGCCCGGGCGCTCCAGCGCCTTCGCGAATGCCCCCTTGCGGATGATGTCGCCGCCCTTGTCCGGCCGGTCGAACACAGCCGCGTAGCCCGCAAAGCGCAGCCCCCTCTCCCTGCCGCCGCTTCGCGCCGGCTGTCCCTCTCCCGCGGTGGGGAGAGGGACTGAGTTGCTCAGATTAGCCCCTCTCCCCTCGCGGGAGAGGGGTTGGGGAGAGGGGGCGCTCAAGAGATTAAATCCGTCAGCCGCAACCGCACCGCGATCCCGATCAGCAGCGCCGCGAGCGCGATTCGCACCAGCCAGCTCACCACAGCGCGCCAAGCCGTGCGCTTCGCATCGCGCCATGCGCTCAGCAGCTCGCGCAACTCATCCATGTCCCGCCGCGCGCGTTCGTCATCCAAGCCCAGCGACGCCAGCGCGCGCCGCGCCCCCGCCTGGCTCGATTCCTCGGCCAAAGCGCGCAGCGTCACCAGGTCGACTCCGCGCCCCTCGGCCTGGGCCATCAGGCTCGCGAGAAGGGCTTCCGCGCTCAATGCAAGATTTGTCATTCGGCCACCTTCTCGGCCTGAAAGCCCAGCATCTCGCGTTTCTCCACATCGCTTAGGAACCCGGCCGCCCCAACCTGCTGCCAAAGCTGCGCGCGATCGTCGGCAAGCTCGCTGATTTGATCCGTATCGACCGCAAGTCGTACGTCACCCAGCCAGTCGCTCAACATCGCCGCAAGTGCGTCCAGGATTCTTCCCGCCATCGGCAGTATCGTCTGGCGGTACAGCGCCCTCCCCGCCTCGCGCGCGTTGGCGTAGGTGGCGTCCCCCGGCAAACCGACCAGCACCGGCGGGACGCCGAAGGCTAGCGCAATGTCGCGCGCCGCACCTTCTTTCAAAGCCACGAAATCCATGTCAGCCGGGGTCAGGCTCAGCGCCTGCCACTTGAGCCCTCCCTCGAGCAGCAGCGGCCGCCCCGCGTTGACGCCGCCGGAGAATTCGCTCGCAAGCTCTTCTTTCAGGCGTTTGAACTGGTCGGCTGAAAGTACGCTTCCGTCGGCCGGCTCGTAACTCAACGCGCCCGATGGACGCGCCGCGTTGTCGAGCAGCGCCTTGTTCCACTTCGCCGCGCGATTGTGCACTGTCGCGGCCGGCGTCGCAGCCTCCAGACAGCCCATCCCATAATGGTCGTCGCGCGGATTGAGGGCCTTGATGTGCGTCACCTGCTCCCGCTCGAGCGGATCGGCGCGATTGAACCGCACCGTCTGCCCGCCGGCGCGATAAAGATAAGCCACCGGCCACCCGCGTTCGTCGGCAACCACGCTGACCCGCTCCGGCCGAAGCTGCACCAGCTCCGCCGGCGCGTCGGAAGCATCGGCGATCAGCTGCACATAGGCATTGCCGTGAAGCAGCAGGTTGGCAGCGACATTCTCGAGCAGCCTTTCGGACTTGATCAGCGCAACCGCCCGTTCCTCTCCGTCGATGGTCAGCCCGCCCAGCATCCCAGCGACCAGGCGAACCGCGCGCTGACCGACCGGATTGCGTCGGAAGACTTCCTCGAACTGCGCGGAATAGGAGCGAGCAAACCCCTCCTCGACCGAATCTGAATTCAGCCACGCGGGCACAAACGGCCTCGCGTCTGCCGGCGCGCTTTTGCGCCCCAACCACCACCCCATGCTCGCTCCTATTTCTTGAGCCGTTTGACCTTCGGCAATCCGCTTCGAGTCATCGAACCGATGACCGTCTCGCCTATGCCGGATCCATCGGCCGTTCCGTTGACATCGTCGGAGGGGCAGGACGGGGACTTCTCACTATTCCTCCGCACCGCCGCCTCCAAACGACTTCGGGCCGCGCCTCCCGCGAGGGAGGCCGGCCCGAATCACAATTCTTCACTGTGCCTTTCATGTACCCAAACAGCGTGACGCTGTCAAGTACAATTTTGCCTATATGGTTCGTTCAGCCTGAGGCAGTACTCAGACCATATGTTCCGAATGGCCGTAGACGAGGACCGTCATATAGCCTTCGCGCTCTGCCTTCTGCGCAGCTCCGACGCTGGCCTGGAACCGCTCTGCCGTCGCATCGTCACAGCTGTATTGGGGCCGCATCGATCCCGAAGCGGCGACGACCCGGCAGTTCTTCACCGATCCGCGATTGTCGATCGCGAGCGCCATCACCTGTCCGCCGAGCAGCGTGTCGCCGGTCTGCAGCTTGGGCGCGGTCGGGGGGACACCGGGGGTGAACCGACGTTCGAAGGTGATCCGCGTCACTTCGCCTTTGGAGTCGGAAGCGTGAGTAGCCATTGCCGCCTCGCTCGAATCCACGTCGCAGCTTTCCGTGTTCGTCGGGTTTATGCTCGTCTCGTAGCGGCAGGCCTCTGCCTTGCCGTCACCGTCGAGGGTTACCGTGACCTTCTCCCACCAGGGCGAGCTCGAGACCAGCGTGTCGGAAGAGCTGGTTGAGGTTGTTGCTGTTGCGCCTGTAGCTGCGATAGCCGCGGCCGAGGCCACGAGCAGAGCGGCAAGTTTGACCACTTCAAACTCCTTCGCGCCCGCCGCTCCGGCGACCTCATTGCCGCCGCCTACCTGATCGCCCAACGCGCAGGCGAGGTTTGGTTTCCGTCCGTTTGTCGAAGGAGTGCGCGAACACTCGCGGGCGCCGCGCCCGGCTGCCATTGCAGTGCGCCGGAAAGAGTCTGGGGCGCGCGGTGCAGCTCCCGGCGATACCCCCAATAGAAATGGGGGCCGGCATTGCTGCCAGCCCCCACTGCGCCGAGCGAAGGATATGCCGGTGTTCGTAACCTGGTCCACTTAAACCCGAAGGCCCAGCCGTACCCGCTCTCGATCCTGGCTCACCAGCTCAGGCGTCGCTTTCCACCGAACAGCTCCCTCTTGCGAGGAGCCCGACCGATCTACCAGACTGCGCGGCCCGAAGGTTCGCTGGTCTTTCGACCTTTCCGGCCCGGCATTCTGGAACCGAAGTCCCTCGAAGCCAAAACCGTCCCGTGTTCTGCGGCCCTTCTTGGGTCAACCACTCCTGCGTCCCGCTTCGCTCACCAAATCCCACAAGGAGATCCGGGAGCCGCGTCGCGCTAGAGAAGATTGACTCTTCCGGCGCCTCTTCCCGGCTGGCCCGGTAAGAACCCGAAGGCTCCTCCCAATCCTGCCGGCGGAGATCGGACCTTTGGTCACCTGCCGCATCCATTTCCCGTTGCCGGTTCCTGGAGAGGCCGGGACCGCCGTCCCGATCACCTGCTCACAATGCACACCTGCTCCGAGTCGCAAAAGCGAAAAATGCGGGATTGACCCTGTGGATAACGGGGATATCGGGCAAATCTGCCGGAACCTTCCTGATTCGCCGAATCGGTCGTGGCTCGGTTGCCGTTCCGTTCTCCCCCGCCTAACTCGGCGATGTGCCTGAATCGCCTGCATTGTCTCCCGAGCCCGCTTATCTGCAGGGTCTGAATCCGCCGCAGCGCGAGGCGGTGCTGACGACCGAAGGCTCCGTTCTCGTCCTCGCCGGCGCCGGCACCGGGAAGACTGCCGCGCTCACCGCCCGCCTCGCCCACCTCATCACCAGCCGCAAGGCATGGCCGAGCCAGATCCTCGCCGTCACCTTCACCAACAAGGCTGCGCGCGAAATGCGCGAGCGCGTCGGCGCGCTCTCCGGCGGCGCGCTCGAAGGAATGCCGTGGCTCGGGACCTTCCACTCCGTGGCCGCCCGGATGCTGCGCAGCCACGCCGAGCTCGTCGGCCTCCAGTCGAACTTCACGATCCTCGACACCGACGATCAGATCCGAGTCCTGAAGCAGCTGATCCAGGCCGCCAACCTGGACGAGAAGCGCTGGCCCGCGCGTCAGCTCGCCGGCCTGATCGACCGCTGGAAAAACCGCGGCTGGACGCCAGCCCAGGTCGATGCCGGCGAGTCCGAGGCTTTTGCCGCCGGCCGCGGCGCCGAACTTTACGGCCAGTATCAGGAGCGCCTGAAGACGCTGAACGCCTGCGACTTCGGCGACCTTCTGCTGCACATGCTGGTGATCTTCCGCACCCAGACGGACGTGCTCGACTCCTATCGCGACCGTTATCGCTACATCCTGGTCGACGAGTATCAGGACACCAACCAGGCGCAGTACGAATGGCTGAGGCTCCTCGCCGAACCGCGCCGCAACCTGTGCGTCGTGGGAGACGACGACCAGTCCATCTACAGCTGGCGCGGCGCCGAAGTCGCCAACATTCTGCGCTTCGAAAAGGACTTCCCCGGCGCGAAGATCATCCGGCTCGAACAGAACTATCGCTCGACCTCGCACATTCTTGGCGCGGCCGACGGCCTGATCGCGCACAACGCGGGCCGCCTCGGCAAGACGCTTTGGACCGAGGCCGGCGACGGTCAGAAGGTCCGGGTCATCGGTGTCTGGGACGGTCCGGAAGAGGCTCGCCGCGTCGGCGACGAGGCCGAATCGCACATGCGTTCGGGGGGCAGCCTCGACGATGTCGCCATCCTCGTGCGCGCGCAGTTCCAGACGCGCGAGTTCGAAGAGCGCTTCATCGCCATCGGCCTGCCCTATCAGATCATCGGCGGCTTTCGCTTCTACGAGCGCGCCGAGATCCGCGACGCGATCGCTTATCTTCGGTTGATCCAGTCGCCGGCCGACGATCTGGCCTTCGAGCGCATCGTCAACACGCCCAAGCGCGGCCTCGGCGACAAGGCCGTTGCCACCATCCACCAGCGCGGCCGCCACGCGCAGGAGCCGCTCCTGATCGCCGCTGCCCGCCTTCTCGACAGCGATGAGCTGACTCCACAGGCCCGCCGATCACTCGGAAATTTCGTCGCCGATCTCGGACGCTGGCGGGAGATGGCGGCCACCCTCCCCCACCCGGAGCTGGCGCGGATCGTCCTCGAAGAATCCGGCTATACCGCGATGCTCCAGGCCGACCGTTCCGCCGAGGCGGCCGGGCGCCTCGAAAACCTCGCCGAGCTCGCTCGCGCGATGGAGGAGTATGAATCGCTCGGCGCCTTCCTTGAGCACGTCAGCCTCGTGATGGATAATGACGAGGCGCGGACCGGCGAGAAGGTCACGATCATGACCATTCACGCGGCGAAGGGGCTCGAGTTCGACATTCTGTTTCTCGCCGGCTGGGAAGAAGGGGTTTTCCCTTCTCAGCGTTCACTCGACGAAGGCGGTCTCGCCTCGCTCGAAGAAGAGCGGCGCCTTGCCTATGTCGCGATCACCCGCGCAAGGCGCCGGGCAACGATCATCCACGCCGCCAATCGCCGCATTTACGGCCAGTGGACGAGCTCGATTCCGAGCCGCTTCCTTTCGGAGCTTCCCAAGGCGCACATCGAAGAAGAGACCACCATGACCGGAGGCGAAAGCCTTTGGCGTGCCCAATGGTCGGAGCGCGCCGATCCGTTCGCCCATCTCGGCCCTGCCCAATCGATGCGCGCAAGCACACGGGGGCCCGGCTGGCAGCGCGCCTCGCGCGGCAATTTCAATCCGGAACCCCAGCGCGTCATTGAAGCACGCGCTTCCGCCGTAACCCTGGGCAATCAGGGCCGCACCGACCTTGAGCTCGGCCAGCGCGTGTTCCACGGCAAGTTCGGCTACGGCAGGATCGAGGCCATCGAAGGCAACAAGCTCGAAATCGACTTCGAGAAAGCTGGCCACAAAAAGGTCCTCGACAGCTTCGTAAGCGCGGCCTGAGTTTCTAAGGGTTTGTCCTGATTTGCGGCGGTCCGCACGCGGCGGATGACCGTCCTCATGCTCGATCTGCTCTTGGGCCTGAAGCTTTGGCAGCTGACGGTGGTCGTCCTTGGGATCGCTTTGGCGCTCGGTCTTGGGGTGAGCATCGGAATTCGTAAGATCTTTCGCCTCAACCCGAGCACTCAGCAGGCCGACCTGGCAATCGACCTGATGCAGGTCACGTCGACCTATATCGGCATCCTGCTGGCATTCGCCGGCGTCCTTGCATGGCAGGATAACAGGGATGCGGCGACCGCCGTGGAGAATGAGGCCGGAGTAGCATCACTTCTCTATCGTGATCTCACCGTTTATGGCCCGGCAATGATCCCGGCGCGCGAGGCGCTGAAGGCTTATGTCCATACGGTGGTCGTCGATGGATGGCCGCTACTGCGTGAAGGCAAAAGAAGTCCGGCCGCGGAAACGAAACTTCTGGCGGTCTTCGATGACGTCGCGAAGGTTACTCCAACGAATGAGCGTGAATCCGCAATCTACCAGGAAGCATTTTCACAGCTTAACCAGCTCGTATCCATGAGGCGCCAGCGCTTGGCCGCGAGCCGCGCGGAAATACCCCCGGTCCTGTGGATCGTAGCGATCATCGGTTCGGTGCTGACGATCGCTTATGCTTCAGCGTTCGTCGGTTCGCGATATGCGTCGCTCATGATCTCGGGGACGTCGCTGACTATCGGCCTCTTGTTCCTGTTCCTGCTCAGCGTGGAATACCCGTTCAGGAATCGAAACGGGGTCAGTCCTCAGCCCTTCATCGAATTGGCTTCGGTTCTGGAACGCGTCGATCGCGCAGCGGAGGCCGATAAGCTCAGTGCGCGCCCTGCTTCGCCAGTCCCCGCACCCACGGGATGATCGACGTCCAGCTCAATTCCTCCATCACCTCGATGCCCGCGAGGTTGCCGCGCTTCCAGATCACTTCGCCCGCAGGAATGATGAGACCATCGACGAAGGGAGAGACGTAAGCGCCCATGGCTGGCAAGTCGTTGCCCTCGATCTGAAGCCCTCGTGCGGAGATATTGCGCAGGGTCGCAACCCAGAACTGACCGCCGCTCTTGATGTGAACTGGCGAACGCACCTCCAGCCGCGGCATCGTGCGTCGCTCGCGCGTCTGGCTGACCAGCTTTCGATTGAGCAGAGCGACGACATCGATGCTCTCATCGAACCGAACACCGAGCTCGTTGCGGCCCGTCCATGCAACCTTTCCCGCGGCGCGCTGACCGGTCGCCAGCTCGACCGACGCGCGTTCACCGAGCGCCGGAACGATGTCGCTGCTGATCGTCACTCCCAGGGCGCTGATCTTGCGGATGGAGCAAGCTTGGCGTGCTCCCGAGATGTAGATCGCACCTTCGTCGAACGGGCCCTTCTCCTCCGTCGTCCAGGCGTCGTCGGGCCATGGGAGGCGGTCTCCCAGGACGACGGTAGTGACTGAGGAGGCGTCAGTCATGGCTCATCCAGCACTTGGGCTGGGAATCTTGCGCTCCCCTAAGCTAACAAGTCGCTAACAAATGCCATCGAGCGCCCTAGAAGGCAGTGGACGCAAGCTTCACATCCGCTCTCTGCCAGGCCGCTTCGAATTGTTTCTGCGCAGCCGCTGCGTCCGCAGCCCGGTTCTGGGCCGCAAGCGCCTGGCTAAGCCCGAAAAAGGCCCACCCATTGTTCGGGTGCCGCTTGAGATCCTCCCGATAAACGGCTTCCGCGTCAGCGGGCTTTCCGGCTGCGAGCAATTCCGCGCCGAGCAAATGCCGCGTCGGGAAGATCATGTCGTTCGGCTCGTTGTAGGCGAGCTTGTCCTCCATTCCGACCGCCTCCGTCAGCATCCGAACGGCGTCGTCGCGCTTGCCCTCGGCGCTGGCGACACGGGCCTCAGCCTTCAGCTGCCCGATGTCGTAAAGCGACTTTGCCTGATTGTTGCCCTGGGTTGCCTCGCCCGAGACCCCAGCGATGAGCTTGTCGCTCTTCGCGAGCTCGGCCTTCGCTTCCTCGACCTTCCCCGTGGCGGCAAGCGCTGTCGCTCGCGACTGCAGGTAGCTGATCGTCGCCCCCGGGAGTTTTGAGTCCGGCGCGGGTTCCTTCAGCATGTCGTCCCACATGCCGAACTTCGTAAAGCCGTCGTATTTGAAGCTCGCGGCCCAATCCAGGCCGGGCATTCCGAACAGCAGCTGATCCGGAATATGCGCTCGCGCGTCCTTCAGGGCCTTGATCGTTTCGTCCCGCCGGCCTTCCATCCCGGCCGCCGCGGCCAGGAACTGGAAGTTGTGGATCATGTACATCGGATAGTAGTCCGGCGCGGAGGTCTCCTTGAGGTAAGCGAGATCGGCCGCCGCTCCCTTGCGGTTGGCTTCGGCGGACTCTTCATAGCGGCCGACCCGCTGCAGAATGTGCGCCGGCATATGCTCGAGATGCCCCGCTGCGGGCATCATCCCCTCTAGCGCTTCCGCTGACCGCACCGCCTGCTCGGGGTGCTGCGAGGCTTCGACGGCGTGGATGTAATAATGGTTCGCGCCGGGGTGCCTTGGGTCCTTCTTGAGGATGTTCTCGAGCGTGGTGACGATTTCGTGGGTTCCGGGGTTCGGCGTGCCGTCGTCGTTCCACAGCTTCCACGGGTTCGTGTTCATCAGCCCCTCGGCGTACATGGTCTGCACGTCGAGGTCGTTCGGGTACTTTGCCGCGACCTGCCGCATTGCATCCACATAAGCAGTGAGCAGCGGCTTGCTGTTCGTGGGATCCACTTCGCCGTTGCCGCGATAGCGTTTGGCGACCGCCGCAATCAGCGCCCGCTCCACTGACGTTACACGCCGCGCATTGGCCTGGGCCTTGCGAACGGCCGCCCAGCCGACGCGCGCGCGCTCGGCGCTCATCATCGGCATGTTGTAATTGGGGCCTAGGGTGAGGGCGACGCCCCAATAGCAGCTCGCGCACTTCGGATCGATCTGCGCCGCCTTGGCAAAAGAGCGCGTCGCCTCGTCATGGTTGAATGCCCAGATGAAGCGCATTCCCTGGTCGAAATATTTCTGTGCGAGCGCCGAGCGGGTCGTGATCTTGCGATGGAAGGATCCAAGCCCATCGAACAGCTGTGCACCCTTTGCCCATCCGGCGAGGGTAACCGGTGCGGAAGGCATCGGCATGTCGTGCGATTGAGCGACGCTGATTTGCGGAATGCTCACGGCCGAGGCGACGAGCAGGTAAGCGATGATGGTTCTGCGCATTGGCGGCCCCCTGCAAATGCGGCGTGCAGTCTAGACCCATGCCGCCCCTCCTCCAAGAGTGGGAAACGCCTTAAGGTGCCGACGGGAGGTCGCCATGAGAACGTTGATCGCATTCGTAGCCGGTCTGATTGTCGCTCCCCTGTTGCTCGCCGGCGCAGGAATCATCGGCTGGTTGCCGAGCAACGCGACCGCGGAGCCGCCCGGCTGGGAATCCTCGGTCGGCATGCGCGCGATCGACGCCTCGCTTGAAAGGCGATCTGACCGCCTCAGCAATCCCATTGCGCAGAACGACTTAGCGGCAATGTCCGGGGGCAAGACAATCTACGCCAGCAATTGCGCGGGGTGCCACGGCGACGCGAAGGGCCCAAGCAAGTGGGGATCGAAGAACTTCTACCCACGCGCGCCTCAATTCTTCCAGGAGGGATCAGACGTCAGCCCGGCGGAGGCCTTCGCCGCGATCCACGATGGCATTCGCTATTCGGGAATGGGCGCATGGGACGGAATGATGAAGGAAAACGACATGTGGAAGGTCGCCAACTTTGTCGCGAATATCCGCGGTCCAGGCGGCAAGAAGATGGACATGGACCGCGACTGACGGTCCGAAAGGGCAGCCCACGGCGAGGCGAGCTGCCCTTCCCCTTCACGCTATGACTGCTTCGTCGCGGTCCACTTCACGGTGCCGCCGCTCTCTGCGTTATGGTTCTCGCCGCTGAGCTTTCCATCGGCGCCAACGCTGTACGTCGACTCTCCGACGACCTTTCCACCACGCTTGCGGGTGATCTTGTAACCATTGTCGCCGTTCTTCGCGACGGAGACCGTCGTGCCGGCAGCGTCACCGTTGACCGGAACCTCAGGGCCGCCAATCGTGGCGTCGTACGACGTGCCGTCCGGCGAACTCGAATGGTATTTGTCGCCCTCAACGTTCACGGTGAAAGTAAGCGCCGCATCGTTGAAGTTGGATAGCTTGCTCGGCTTCCACTGACCGGAAACGGCATGTGCGCCAGCGGGCGCCGGCCCCACACGAATTTCGGCCACCTGTCCCTTGCTTGGCGAGCCAGGCGTCGACGTGTCAGTAAAATCGATCGTCAGCGTGTTGCCGTCGGGCGAGACGGTAAACTTTGTCTCGCTCATCTGCTTGCCGCCCTTCTTCGACGTCTCGGTGATCGAATGGTCGTCATTCACCTTCACCGCATCGCTGTCGGCATAAGGGAGGCTGACCGGATGGAAGGCGCCATCGGCTGGAACGGAATATGCCGGCGTGCACGACTTGCAGGAAAATGTGCCCGCCTGAAGAAGCATCTCGTCCGGCTTCTGATCGAACTGGACGCTGTCGATGTCGGCCTTCCAGGTTCCGTTGATTGCGTCCGCACCCGCTACGGCAGGCGCCGAAGCGTTGCTTGATGCTTCGTTGGACGTCCCCTGCTTGTTGCAGGCTCCGAGTGTAATGATGGACGCTGCGGCCAGTGCCGCCGTGATCGCCTTATGCATGGGACTTACCCCCCGTTGCTGCGCCACGCCCGCCCCGATTGACAGGTTCGTGGTCCGGCGGCCCCGTCACCAGTCGCCACCCGGCAGTGACGGTGTCGTCGCCGGAGAGCATATCGGCGAAACAGCAGGTGGCAAGACGCAAAGTTAAGCTGAAATTAACGCCTTGGGAAAGCCTTGGCGTCCCCTTAGGGAACCCGACTCGGGTCCGGTGCATTTCTGTCGCAAAAGTCAATAGATTAGATTTGGGTGATGAAATGAAGCAGCTGGCTATCGCGCTGGCGCTGACGGGATCGTGCGTACTTGCGAATTCCATTGCTGTTACGCCGGCGTCTGCGCTGGAAACCTACGAAGCTCAGATGGAGGCCAGCGACGCCGCGTCGCAGGCACGGGTGGATATGCTCGACGCCTTCGGGCCGAAAGTCTTGAAGCCCGGTCAATATGTGTGGCGCGACGTTTCGGACTCGGCGGGTCCGCAACGCGTCGTGATCAGCCTCTCCGACCAGATGGCCTATCTCTATCGCGGCGACACGCTTGTTGCTGCCGCCACCGTCTCGTCGGGCCGCGACGACAAGCCGACCCCGACCGGCGTCTTCTCGGTCTTGAACAAGACCCCGATGCACCATTCGAACAAGTACGATAACGCACCGATGCCGTTCGCCCAGTTCTTCGAGAGTCACGGCATCGCCATGCACGCGGGCTTCAACCCGGGCCATCCCGCGAGCCACGGCTGCGTGCGGCTTCCTACGGCTTTCGCGAAGAAGCTCTATTCCGTGACGGACGTCGGAACGCCGGTCTACATCGGCGCGTAAAAGCCGAGGGCCGCGCCACGTATTCGGCGCGGCCCCAGTCTTCCCCCTACAGTTGATTGCGCGCCGGGATACGCTCATGTCGCCACGAGTTGAGCGTTGCGAGCAAGGCACCCCCAGGAGAATGCAATGGCCAAGAAGGCGACGAGCAAGAGCGGCGCGAAAGACAAGAGCGCCAAGAGGCCGAAAAATCAGATCACAACGGCGCGACGCTCCTCGGGCGGCGGCTCGCGCTCTCAAGAGGGCATGGGCGATGCCTTCATCAAGCTTCTTCAGAGCCCGCTGGTTGCGGAGCTCGTCGCGGTAGCGGCGACGGCCGCTCTTGCCGCTCTCGCCGAACATGGCTTCACGACCGGCGGCGAAGGGGGCCGCGGAAAGCGCGCCGGCAAGGCGGTCAAGGAAGCCGGCAAGGCTGCTGCAGCCGCGGTTGGACGGCGGCTGGGCACCGAAATCGACGAGATCCGGAAGACCGCTAAGGCCAGCGCAGCAAAGTAATCCGCGCGCTTCCGATGTCGCGCGCGCAATCGATGCCAAATCCGTGATCCTCGGTGGCTTGCCTCCGGGCGGTTTCGACGGCGAGCCATCCCCCCGGTGCGAGCCAGCCCGCTTTCGTCACCGATTCCACGACGGCGTCGCCGGAACCGGCGGTATAGGGCGGATCGGCAAAGATCAGGTCGAACGGCTCGGATGGTGGGAGTGCAAGGGCCGAAGCGGCAATCACCCGGACGCGGTCCTCCGCGCCTAGCTTGCCGGAGTTGCGCCTGATCGCCGCTGCCGCCTTCGCATCATTTTCGACGAAGGTGGCGCTTGCCGCGCCCCTCGACAGGGCCTCCAGCCCCAGCGCCCCGCTTCCGGCGAACAGGTCCGCGACGCGCAGATCCTCGAAACTTCCGATCCGGCTCGCAAGCATCGAGAACAGGGTTTCCCGAACGCGATCCGCCGTCGGCCGGGTGCTCGCGCCGGGAGGTGCTTCGATTGCCCGCCCCCGCCATTCTCCGGCGATGATCCTCATCTCAGCGTCTTGCGAAATTCCTGCAGCTCGCCCTCGCCGATCTCGTCTGCGTCGCACGGATCGAGGCCGGCGACCGAAAACGGCCCGTAGGCGGTGCGGATGAGGCGGGAGACCTGAAGCCCAAGATGGGCAAGCACCCGGCGCACCTCACGGTTCTTGCCTTCCGTCAGGCTCATTTCGACCCAGCAATTGCTTCCGGTCCGCCGCTCGAGGTTCGCGTTGATCGAGCCGTAATGCATGCCGTCGATCGTGATTCCTTCCGCAAGGCTCTCGAGCTGGTCTTGCGTCACTCGTCCGTAAGCCCGCGCTCGATAGGTCCGCACAACCCCCGTCCGCGGAAGCTCGAGCTGGCGCTTGAGCTCGCCGTCGTTGGTAAGGAGAAGCAGCCCCTCGGTCATGAAATCGAGCCGCCCAACCGGCATCAGGCGTGGCAACCCGGCGGGCAGCCGCTCGTAGATCGTCGCACGGCCCTTGGGATCGCGCGCCGCAGTTATCGTCCCTTGCGGCTTGTAGAAGCGGAACAGCCGCGTGGCCGCTGCCTCCCGGACTGCCTTTCCGTCGACCGTCACTCCGCTCAGCGTCTCGAGAAGGGTCGCTGGCGTGGTGAGCTTTTCCCCATTGAGTGCGATGCGGCCTTCGGCGATCATGCGCTCGACCTCACGGCGCGATGCGACTCCGGCGCGGGCGAGCAGTTTGGCGATGCGCTGCGGTCCGCCACTCTCTTTTTGTGGCGCGGCAGGCACAGTCCGCCTCGCCTTGCTTCGAGGCGGCACTGCGCGCTTGTTCGTTCGTTGCGAGGACGTTGTCATCGGTTGGGACCAAAGATGCTGTTCGGGAAGCGTAAGCAGGTCGTCAAGCGGATCCTCATCGTCGAGGACGAACCGCTGACGGCGTTCGACAATGAAAATTTCCTCGGCGATGCGGGCTACGAGATCGTCGCGACAGTCGATGACCTCGACGAGGCCATGCGAGTCCTCGAGCGCGACGAGGTCCATCTTATCCTCAGCGACGTCCGCCTTCGCGGCGACCGCACCGGTATCGAGCTCGCGCTGGCCGCCAAGGGACGCGGCGTCCCGACGCTGTTCGCGACGGGCTATTCCTATCCGGGCGCCTCCGAGATTGCGGTGGGCTGCGTGATGAAGCCCTATACGGATCGCCAGCTCATCAAGGCGATCGAGGCGGTCGACCGGCACCTCCAGGGCGAGAAGGTGAAGCCGCCGAAAGGCGTCGAACTATTTATCCGGATCGATCAGTCGGAGTAAGCGGCCAGCCGTTCCGATCGGGGTTATGCAGCCCGGCAAAGCTGTCTAAGGTTTCCCCGGACGAGCCAAGGGAGGGGATCGGATGGCAGGCCAGCGGCCCAAGGGATGGAAGCTGCTCAAGGCTGCGCTCGCGACGCGCAAGGCAGCGACGATGCTGGCCTTCGGATTCTCCTCGGGAATTCCGTTCGCGCTGCTGATCGGCACCCTCAACGCCTGGCTCGGCGATGCAAAGGTCAACCTCGCCACGATCGGCGTCCTGTCCTGGATCGGCCTTGCCTACGCATTCAAGTTCCTGTGGTCGCCGCTGGTCGATCGCGTAAATCTTCCGCTGTTGGGACAGCTCGGGCGACGCAAGAGCTGGATCCTGCTGTGCCAGGCCGGCCTGATCGTCTCATTCGTCGGCCTTGGGATGACGAATCCAGCGACCAACATCGGATGGTTCGCGATATTCGCAGTGATTGGCGCATTCTCGTCCGCAACGCAGGACATCGCCGTCGATGCCTGGCGGATCGATGTCGCCGACGAGCGAACCACGGTTGAGCTTCTCTCCGCGGTCTACCAGTTCGGGTACCGCATTGCGTCGATCGTGGGCGGGGCTTTCGCACTCGTACTCGCCGCCCGCATTCCCTGGGGAACCGTCTATCTCGTAATGGCTGCCTTGGTCGTGGCGATGATGGTCGTCGCGATGACCGCGCCTGACACGGAGCGACCGCCGAAAAACCTCATCGAGCAAGGCCTCGAGCAGCCGGGGGAAATCAGCGCGCACGTCCGGCTCGGCGCGCTGATCGTCGTCGTCGTCTGCTGGCTTTGGGCCGTCATAACCCTCGGTACGTTCATGGCGACGATGCTTGCGGCCCAGCAGGCCGGAACGAAGCCGCCGTCGGTCGCCGACTTCACGACGGAATTCGGTCCCTGGATCATCGTCGCGACCGTGTTCGTGCCGCTGATCATCGCCGCCGGCGTGAACTGGCTGAAAGCGCACGGGAAAGGCGTCCAGCAAGAAGGGCATCCCCATGTGACCGGCGGGCGGGCCGTGATGAACCACGTCTATGGAGCCCTGGTCTCACCGCTCGCTGAGCTGTCTGAACGCCTGCGTTGGGGCGTCCTCATCATCATCGGCTTCATTCTGACATACGCGCTTTGCTACAACATCTGGTCGAGCTTCGCCTTCCCCTTCTATCTCGATTACCTGCACTACACGAAGGATCAGGTCGCTTTCGCGTCGAAGGTGTTCGGTATCTTCATGACGATGATCGGCATCAGCCTCGGCGGATATCTGTTCAGCCGTATCGGCAAGTTTCCGACGGTTCTCATCGGCGCGGCAGTCACGCCGCTCGGCAATCTTCTCTACGCTGACCTTGCGGAGGGCGGGCGTAACATCGACGCCTTCACGCACACATTGCGGCTCAACAACCTGCTCGGCCTGCTTGGAGCCGACGACCGAATGGTCCGGCTGCTCGTTGCCATCAGTTACGAGAATATTGCGACCGGCGTCGCCCTGACCGCGTTCGTCGCCTACCTGTCGGGCATCATCAGCAAGAAGTTCACGGCGGTTCAGTACGCGCTCTTGTCCTCACTCACCTTCCTCGTCGGCTCGCTCGGGCGCGGCGTCGCTGGGGAGAGCTTCGACAAATATGGCTACGCGTTGGTGTTTCGCTGGACCGCGGCAGCGGGACTGGTGGCGGTATTCTTCGTCCTTCTGGAATGGTGGCGCGTAACCGCGCAGGATCGCCGGCAAGCCGATTCCGAAATCCCACCGGCAACGGGAGCCAAGGCGACCGAAGCGCTCGGCGAGAGCGGTCAGCCGGCGCGCTAGTCGGGGACCTGATCGTTCGCCGCGAGGACGGCGCCGGCCAGGTAGAGCGAGCCGAAGATCAGGACGCGAGCGTCGGTAGGAACGGCCGCGACCGCTTCCCTAAAATCGTCGTGGGCCTCAGCCGCGAAGCCGAGCTCGCCGGCAATGTCGACCAGGTCCTGGGGGGCAAAGCAGCTATGATCCGGGATCGGGACGGCGTGAACTCGCTCCACTAGCCCACGGAATGGCTCGAGCATTCCGGGCGGATCCTTTGTCGCAAGGCTCGCAAAGACCATGTGAAGCGGCTTTTCGTCGTCGAACTTGCGCCTCACGAACGATGCGATGTGGCGAGCAGCCGATGGATTGTGCCCCCCATCGAGCCAGATCTCGCGCGCCCCCACTAGCGGTCCGGGAGCCAGACGCTGGAGCCGCGCCGGCCAATCGGCCCAGCCCATCGCAGCGTTTAGCGCAGTCGGCGTGACGCGAAGATCGTCCTGGTGGCGAAGCATTGCCACCGCGAGTGCGGCATTCATCGCCTGGTGCCGCCCGGGCAGGCGAGGCAATGGCAGGTCGAGTTCGCCTTGCTCGTCGCGATAACGAAGCTTGCCCTGCCTGACGATGGCATCCCAAACGCCGCCGCGCGGTAACCAGGGCGCTCCGCGCTCACGCGCAATGTCCTCGATCCTCGCGCCGATCGCCGGCGGATAGAGCTGCGTCACCAAAGGCACGCCGCGCTTGGCGATCGCCGCTTTCTCGCCCGCGATGTCCGGCAGCCCGCTCCCGAGGAATTGCTGGTGGTCGAGCGCAAGGTTTGCGATCCCGGTGACCAGCGGCTGGTCGATCACGTTCGTTGCATCGAGGCGTCCGCCTAGGCCCACCTCGAGAATGCATGCATCCGCGGGCACTCGGGCAAATGTGAGAAAGGCCGCCGCAGCGGCAACCTCGAAGAAGCTGGGCTCGATTCCCGCGCCTGCGTCGATCACGTCTTCGAGCGTCCGCGCCAGCTCGTCGTCTTCGATCAGCCGCCCGGCAACCCGGATGCGTTCGTTGAAGCGGACGAGGTGCGGACTGGTGAAGGCGTGGACGCTGTGGCCGCCGGCATCGAGCGCCGCACGCAGGAAAGCGACGGTCGAGCCCTTCCCGTTTGTCCCGGCGATGTGGAACACCGGCGGGAGAGAATCCTGAGGCCGGCCCAGCCGATCGAGCAGCGCTGAAATGCGTTCCAGCCCAAGACGGTCGCCTGCCGGCGAGAGCTTGGACAAGCGATCGAGCTGTTCCTGGACGCCCGGGTGCGCCGAGCGTGCGAAGTCGGCCATCAGGCGGCCTCTTTCGTCTCCGGCGCGAGGTATGAGATGAGGAGCGCGAGCTTCTCGCGCAGATCCCCGCGCGACACGACCATGTCGATCATCCCATGCTCGAGCAGATATTCGGCGCGCTGGAAGCCCTCCGGCAACTTCTCGCGAATGGTCTGCTCGATGACGCGCTGGCCCGCAAAGCCGATCAGCGCACCCGGCTCGGCAATCTGGACGTCGCCGAGCATCGCGTAGGAAGCGGTGACTCCGCCTGTTGTCGGGTCCGTGAGCACCACGATGTAGGGCAATCCGGCTTCCTTGAGCTCCTGCAGCGCGACCGTCGTCCGCGGCATCTGCATGAGGCTTAGGATCCCCTCCTGCATTCGCGCTCCGCCGGCAGCCGTGAACAGGACGTACGGGCAATGATCGGCAATGGCCGTGCGGATTCCCGCGACGATCGCGGCGCCGACGGCAATTCCCATCGATCCGCCCATGAAGGCGAAATCCTGGACCCCGACGATCACCTTGTGGCCGTCGATCCTCCCTCGTGCATTCATGAGCGCATCGCGCTCGCCATTGGCTGCCCGGGCGCTTTTGAGCCGGTCAGTGTAGCGCTTCGTGTCCTTGAACCGCAGCGGATCCTCGCGGACCTCGGGAGCGGGCAGCAGCTCATATTGGGCGGCGTCGAACAATTGCTCGAACCGCTTCGTCGCACCGATCCGGTCGTGATAATTGCAGCGCGGGCAGACGCTGTAATTCTCTTCCCATTCCTTGACGAACACCATCGTCCCGCACTTCTTGCACTTGTGCCAGAGGTTCTCGACGGTCTGCCGCTTGGGCAAAAATGGAATGCCGCTGCGGACCCGGCTCAGCCAACTCATCGTCTCAATTCCTCGCTTCGGCGGGCGTCTGCGCCAGCGAAGCCGCAATGTCCATGATCGCCCGCTGCGGGTTGGCGGCGCCGGTTATGGGGCGGCCGATGACCAGCACCGACGCGCCGTCGGAAAGTGCCTGCGATGGGGTGACCACTCTCTTCTGATCGCCGATTTCCGATCCGGCAGGCCGCACTCCAGGCACCACCAGAAAGCCTTCCGGCCAGGCTGCGCGCACTGCACTGACCTCAGCCCCTGAACAGACGATGCCGTCCAGCCCCGCCTCGCGACTGAGCGCGGCGAGCCGCTCGACCTGCGTCGCGGGAGAGCTTCGCACGCCGACGCTCGCGAGATCGTCCTGGTCGAGGCTGGTCAGCACGGTCACTCCCACGACCTTCGTCCCTTGTGGCGCGGCGGCCTTCGCGGCTTCCATCATCGCGCGCCCGCCTGCAGCATGGACGGTAAGGATCGCCGGCTGGAGATGCGCCAGCGCCCGAACCGCCTTCTCGACCGTGTTCGGAATGTCGTGGAGCTTGAGGTCGAGGAACACCCGCGTTCCGTGTTCGGCAATGCGGAGCACGCCTTCCTCGCCATTGGCGTAAAAGAATTCGAGGCCGAGCTTCACCCCGGCCGCCACGCCGCTCACGTCGCGCGCAATCGCCACTGCCCGGTGGACGTCCTGGGTATCGATGGCGACGAAGATCGGACTCATTGCTCTGCCTCGACATCTTCCGCCCCCGGTGCGGGGGCCATCGACGCGCGGCTCCGCTCGAGGGCATCGACGCGCCTCCGGTGGGACCAGATCCGCGTCCGCATCAGCAGCCAGGTCGGAAGGAAGCCGATCAGGAAGAAGACCAACAGCAGGATCGGCATCTTGATGTCGGCCTGGATGTCGCCCCACAGGTTCACGGTGACGGGCGTCCAGTTGCGGAACGAGAACAGCGCCACCACCACCGCGACGAGGACCCAGAAGACGGTCTTGAGGAATTGCATCCCGGTGTGCTCCCGGCTGCGCATCTGCTGCGCCCGGCGTTCATAGCCATTAGCCCGTTCGTCGCAAGACAGAGTCGCTTTATCGCATGGGCCTTCGCGTGGGCGTTGAGAGCATGGCCCCGCCCCGTCACAGCTGTGTTTGGGGTGGGGAGAGAAGTTTCGTTGAAGACTGCAACCAAGCTCGGCCTGGGCGCGATAGGGTTCGTCATGGGCGCCTCGCTTCTGGCGATGCGACCGCACGAAGAGGAACGCCAGCAAAAGGCCGTCGCCGCGGCCCATCTCAAGCTTGCCGCCGTTTCACCGGCTTCCCGGCGCGACGTCGACTATCGCCTTCTCGACGCGCGGCTTCAGGAGCTGATCAAGAAGCCGGCCATGGTCGGCCTCGCCGTCGGAATCGTCGAGAACGGCCGGATCACCTTCCTCAAGGGCTATGGCGAAACGCTGGAGGGTTCGGGCGACCCGGTAACTACGGAAACGGTTTTTCGCTGGGCCTCCTGCTCGAAGGGCGTTGCCGCGACGATGGTCGCCAAGCTCGCCGAGCAGCACAAGATCGACCTCAATGGGCCGGTCGCCGACTACGCGCCCGATCTCAAGCTCCCCAACGGGAACGAGCGTGTCGCAACTGTCGGCGACCTCCTTTCGCACCGCCTTGGCCTTTACCGCGACGCCTTCGCCAATAAGCTGGAGGAAGGACAGGATCCGAGCTTCCTCAGGACCCAGCTCGCGACTCTCGACGCGGTCTGCGCGCCCGGCACCTGCTGGGATTATCAGAACGTCGCCTACGACGCCTCGAGCGAGATGGTCTCGCGCGTCACTCACATGCCCTACGAGCAGGCGGTGAAGCGCTATTTGTTCAATCCGATCGGAATGACCAGCGGAAGCGTCTCGATGCCCGGCCTCGAATCGAACCGCAGCTGGGCCCGGCCCCACAGCGCGGGAAGGCGGCCGTGGCCGATGGTCGACACTTATTACAAGGTCCCGGGTGCCGCGGGAGTCAACAGCAACATCAAGGACATGGCGCTTTGGATGGAAGCGCAGATGGGCGAGATGCCTGACGTCCTCGACGGGCAGGTCCTGAATACCGTCCACGCGCCCTATGTCGTTACTCCGGGCGAGCGCGGGCGCTTGCGCAAGTTCCTCGAACGGGTCGGGACCGCCTGGTACGGCTACGGCTGGCGGAGCTACGATTATGCCGGGCACCGGATCGTCGGCCACCGCGGCGGGATCAAGGGCTATCGCTCGCTGATCCTGTTCGACCCGCAGAAGAAGAGCGGCGTCGTCGCGCTATGGAACAGCGATACGTGGCAGCCGGGCGGCCTCGAGTTCGAGGTCATGGACATGGTTTACCACCTTCCGTTCCGCGACTGGCTCGAGCTCAACAAGTCGCCGGCGGAGTCGATTGCCACCGCCGATGAAGATTCGAGCGACAGCGGCGACGGCGGCCACTAACCGCGTTCGGCCTTCTTCTGCGCTTCGTTGATCTCGCGCTTCTGGCGAAGGTGGGCGAGGTAACGGAAACCCATGCCGATGATCGAGGTTGCCATGCCGATGATTAACGCTGGATAGTACCAGCCCGGCGGGTCCGCCTTGGTCGCTGCGACCGCTCCAAGGAAGAGCACGCTGACGATCGACGTCAGGTAGCCGGCCGCCTTGAAGTCGAGCCCGGTCGGGGTGGACATTGTTACAGTCTCATGACGCGTCGACAGAGGAACATCTCGGCGTGGCGATTGGTTTCGCCGACAAGAACCAACATGGAGTTTTGCGTCATGGCCGAAACCAAGCAGATGGATGCGATCGCGCTTCTGAAGCAGGATCATCGTACCGTCGAAGAGCTGTTCGAAAAATTCGAGAAGGCGAGCGCCGACGGCACCAAGCAAAGCCTTGCGGAGGAGATCTGTCTGGACCTCTCCGTCCACGCGCAGATCGAGGAAGAGATCTTCTACCCTGCGTGCGAGGGTAAGGTTGACGAGGACCTTCTGAAGGAAAGCTATGTCGAGCATGACGGCGCCAAGGTGCTGATCGCCGAGATCATCACCGGCGGCCCCGGCGACGAGTTTTACGACGCGAAGGTGAAGGTGCTTCAGGAAGAGATCGAGCACCATGTCGAGGAAGAAGAGCGCCGGATGGAAGGGCTCTTTGCGCAGGCGCGGAAGGCCGGCCTCGATATGGATTCGCTGGGTGAACAGCTTGCGGCACGCAAGCAGGAGCTGACGGAGCAGTTCAAGGCCAACGGAATTCCAACGCCCCAGCTCAAAACGATGGACGACGTTTCCGTCTGACGACTCGGTTCCGTAACGCCGTGCCAGACAAAGCGAGATCCGGCACGGCCTTAGCGGCGGTTTTCAGCGAGATTGGCCCGCGGGCGTAACTTTTGATATAGGGGTTTTAGGGACGCACCGGGTTACCGCAGGCGTCGCGCCCCTGACAGCCCCCTTCGCGGGGGGTTCATCGATGGCATGATGAGCCCGAATGGCTGCCGCTTGTGAACGAGCAGGGCCAGACATGAGCTTCGAACAGCAAAGCTACCATCGGCATCGCGAACGGCAGTGCCGCTCAATGGCCGAGTCGGCTTCAGATCCGGAGATCCGCCGCCGTCACGAACAGCTGGCGGAGCTTCATGCCGGCCGCGCCGCCGAGCCCTGCGCTGACGGCTCGGACGCTCGTTACACCTTCTAGGATCGCACTCCCGACCGGATATTATCGCAGCGCGGCGATCTGCTGGTCGCGGCCGTAAATGTCGTCGACGAAGCTCAGCTGCCCGTCATGCGCCTGCGCCGTCAGGTAGGTGACGTAGATCGGCACCGGCGTCGGCAGCGTCACATTTTGCTCCGGCGCCTTCGACTCTGCTTGCGGGTCACGACCCATCATCCACCCGGCGAGCCGCTCGGCGTCCTCGAGACGAATGCAGCCGTGACTGATGGTGCGATCGTCCTGCGCGAACAATTGCTTCATCGGCGTGTCGTGGAGATAGATGTCGTAGGCGTTCGGAAATCCGAACTTTACGCGACCCATGGAATTGGCCGGGCCCGGAAGCTGGCGCACGCGGACTTGGAACGTGCCCGCGGCCACCGCATGCCAGTCGACTTCCGACGGATCGAGAAGTCGGTCGTCGTCGCTATCCGCTGCCATCACCTGGTAACCGTGCGACTTCAGGTAACCCAGGCCCTGGTCGAGCACATTCTTTGCGATCAGCGATCGAACCAGCTCGTCCGACACATGCCAATAGGGATTGAGCGTCGCGTAATAGATCGTGCTCGCAAGCATCGGCGTCTGAGTCTTTTCGCCGGGTTTGCCGACAGCGACCTTCATCGAATCGACGATCCGGTCGTCCTGGATCATGTAAAGCCGCGCCGCTGCCGCATCGACCATCACATATTTGTCCTGGAACGGCCTCTCTCGCGCGCGGTCGAGGCTCGTCATGACGCGTGGATCGATCGTCCCGCCCGCCGCCTGCATCTGCGCCCAGGCGGTGTCGCGCAACTGCGCATAGAGCGGGTTCACCTGCGATACCGAACGCACGTGGGCGGCGAGCGAAGGCGCAGCCGCTGCGCTGGTCAGGATCTGCATCGAGCTCTGCTGCCTCGGCGACACCCACGAGTCGGCGTAAATCATACCGCTCGGGGGTCGCTGGAGCGTTTCGACATAGCTGACCCAGGCCGTCGAAAGGAGCCGGTCGGCCGCGGCGAGCGCCGCCGGATCGCCGGCCTGGGCTCGGCCCAGCAGGGCCTGCGCCCGAGCGGCCAGCGCCGGCCCATCGCCGAGGCCGTCGAGCGGTGATCGTTCGAGGACTCCCATCAGCGCGCGAACGGCGCTGCTGTCGGCGCCGCTGCGAAGCCACAACGGCGCGCCGTGGCGGCTCGCATAGAATGCGTCGACCGACGGAGAGACTTGCAATGCCGCACCCGGAAGCTCCGGGCTTGTCGCGGCGGAAACGGGCACAGAAAGCCCTATCAGCGCCGCACAGGCGGCGCCGGCCAGCAACCGGGTTATCATGTTCAGAAACCTTCTAAATCTGTCTTTGAGCGCACAACGCGGGAGAGCCCCCGGTAGTTCAAAATAACTGTTGACTTTCGCTCTTCGACTGTACCGTCATCGAACAGTTGGCCGGTTCCGGGCATTCGACTCGGATCGGTGGCGGCCCGCCTCTCCTGTCGTATAGCGGTGTATTGACACCATAACACACCGACTCTATCCTGCAGCCGATTTTCGGGAGGAATACGCATGTACAGCCAACAGGAGATCGATGACGCCGTCGCTTCCGGGGTGATCACCGCCGAAGCCGCAGATGCGCTTCGCGCGCACATTGCGCGCCAGCGATCCACCGCAATTCCCGACGAAGAGCAGTTCCGGCTCCTCACCGGGTTCAACGACATCTTCGTCTCGATTGCGGCGGCGATCCTCCTGTTTGCGGTGGGATGGATTGGACAGAGCATCGGTCAGGCGACTGGACTCTTTATTTCCGATCACGGCGAGACGGGTCCGAGCTTCCTCGCGCCGTTCGCCGTTGCCGGCACGGCCTGGTCGCTCGCGCTTTTCTTCACCGCGCGGCGGCGGATGGCCCTTCCCTCCATCCTCCTGCTGCTCGCGTTCGTTGGCGGCGTCTTCGCGACCGCGGCATTCCTGCTCGTTCAGATCATCGGCCCGGATCGATTCAACGATCAAGGCGATGTCCTCGCCGCGACCGTGGGCGGCGTCAGCGCGGCGATCGCCGCTGGCGCGGCCTGGCTCCACTGGCGCAACTTCCATGTCCCGATCACGATCGCCGCGGGAGCAGCAGCGGTAGCCGGCCTCTTTCTCGCCATCGTCGTCGGGATCGTTCAGCCCGGCGACAGCGAAGCTGCGAAGAACCTGATCCTCGGCTTCGTCCTGCTGCTCGGCATCGGAGTCTTCCTGTTCGCGATGTGGTGGGATTCGTCGGACCGCGCCCGGGTCACCCGGCGTTCGGACGTCGCCTTCTGGCTGCACCTTCTGGCGGCGCCGATGATCGCGCACCCGGTGTTCGCGCTTCTCGGCCTCAGCAACGGCAGCGTCGGCACCGGCGAGGGACTGCTCGTGGTTGGACTTTATATCCTGTTCGGACTGACGGCGCTGGCAGTCGACCGCCGAGCGCTCCTCGTCTCAGCGCTGGCCTATGTGCTTTATGCCCTGACCGAACTCTTCAAGCAGTTCGGTGCCGTTGAGCTCAACGTCGCGCTCACTGCGCTGGTGATCGGTTCTGCGTTGCTGCTTCTGTCGGCTTACTGGCACCAGGCGCGTCGGATGATTGTCACTCGCCTGCCGATGAACCTGCAGGCGCGCCTTCCGGAGCTTGACCGGCCGGCGCTCGCCGTCAGCCAACAAGCCGCATAAGCCGGCGCTCGAGCGGGGCCAGGATGAGCGTGAGCTCATGGCCCCGCTTGAGGACCGTCCCATGTTCTCCAACCAGCGCGAATGCTCCCTGCTTCAGCCGAAGCGCGGGGCATTTTTCGATTCTGATTTCGGGCCGCTCGCTGTGCCGCCGGTATGCCGCAAAAACCGCCACGTCGGGATCGATCCGAAGCGCATAGTCGCGCCAGTGTCCCGCCGCCACCATTCGTCCATAAAGGTCGAGGATCCGCTGCAGCTCCTTGCGATCGAACGTGGCGATTGGGCGCCGGTCCCATTTGCCCGGGAACGGCGCGACGACGCTCAAGCGCTCTTGACCTTTGGCTGCGGCTGGCGGGCGGTTTTCAGCGCCTTCAGCTCGGCGCGAAGCTCCTCGAGTTCATGCTCGAGCTCTCCGATACGCACCCGAACCGGGTCGCAATCCTCGCCGCACGGGGTCCCGTAGGGCATGAACCCGGGGCTGTAGTGAATGGCCTCGACCGGCACCGGCTTTGCGGGAATGCCGACCACCGTCGAATGTGCCGCGACGTCTTTCGTCACCACCGAATTGGCGCCGATCTTGGCGCCTTCTCCGACGTCGATCGGGCCAAGAACCTGGGCGCCCGAGCCGATCACGACTCCCGATCGGATCGTCGGATGCCGCTTGCCACCGACGCCTGTTGACGGGTTCGTCCCGCCCAGAGTTACACTCTGATAGATCGTCACATCGTCGCCGATGTCGGCTGTTTCGCCGATCACGCTGAAGCCATGGTCGAGAAAGAAGCGCTGTCCGATCCTGGCGCCCGGATGGATGTCGATGGCGGTAAGAAAGCGCGCGAAATGATTCACGAGGCGCGCCAGGAAATAGAGCCTTCCCTCCCACAGCCAGTGGGCGAAGCGGTGAAGGCCCAGCGCCCACACGCCTGGATAGAACAGGACGTCCCAGCGCGAACGCGCCGCCGGATCGCGTGACTTGACGGAATCGAGATAGGCGAGAAGCCCGGACTGCAAGCGCTCTTTTCCCTCGCTGTTGGAACGATAATCTAAGGTGCGCGCTCGCGCCCCGCAATGGTCTCGCTCGCTGAACAGCTTGCCCCCAAAATATAGTCGAGCGAATAGATAGACTTTAGCTTGATCTTGCTTATGCGAGGCGCTTGGGCAAAGCAGCGCGCTCCGGCTAGGGGCTAATGGACAGTAATTTCATGCCGTTCGATCGTGTGATCTAGGGGGCAGCGATCCTTTCCGCGTACAATCCGCTTTACTCGTTCGCCGGATTCCTGGTCGGCGCGCTCGTCGGTCTAACCGGCGTCGGCGGCGGATCGCTCATGACTCCGCTCCTCGTCCTGCTGTTCGGGTTCCATCCCGCGACCGCCGTCGGAACGGATCTTCTCTATGCCTCCGTCACGAAATCCGTCGGCACCGTGGTCCACCACAAGGGTCAGACCGTCGACTGGAGGATCGTCGGCTCGCTCGCCTGCGGAAGCGTGCCGGCTGCGATCGTGACCTTGGCCGCCATGGCCTATTTCGGTGTCAATGGCGCGCACAGCGCATTCGTCCTCAACGTCCTCCTCGGCGGCGCGCTTCTCGTCACCAGCATCGCCGTCTTCTTCCGCCCCTGGATACTACGCTTCGCCGGACATCACATCGAAACAAGCCGAGTGACGCGCTGGACCGCGCTCCTGGGGGCTGCGCTCGGCGTGCTTGTTTCGATCACCTCCGTCGGCGCCGGTGCGCTTGGAACGACGGCGTTGCTCATCCTCTATCCCAAGCTGCCGGTTGCACGCATTGCGGGCAGCGACATCGCACATGCTGTGCCGTTGACCCTGATCGCTGGAATCGGCCACTGGCTCATGGGGACGGTCGACTTAACTCTGATGGTCGCGCTTCTTGCAGGATCGGTACCCGGCATCATTGTCGGGAGCTTGCTCGCCACCCGCTCTTCGGACGCCGTGTTGCGACCGATCCTGGCGGCGACTCTGCTCTTTTCGTCGGTGAAGCTGCTGACATTCTGACGCTTCAAAGCGTCCCGTTCATCGCCATGACGGCAACGGCGCCTCGAGCGGCATTGGCCGATTGTTCCGAGACCTTGCCTGCGGTTTCCGCCTCGGCGGCGTCGACAAGCGGTTTGTGACCCGAACCGTGAGCGCAAGCGAGGAGGAGGGCATTCTTTCAATCGTTACTGACAAGCTGGTTCGACAGGATCGATCCGGGATTTGGTCGAATGTCCTTGGCATAGTCTGGCAGCACGTCGGCAAATTGCTTGAGCGCGCGATGAGTTCTCCAGTTCTGAAATGACAAGAGGGGCGGGTCTGGGGGCCCGCCCCTCAGTCGCGGCCGGTTAGGGGAGCACCGGCGCGAGGCTCCTCCCCTGCACGGGGGGAGTATGGATTAAGCTGCGGGCTTCAGAACCTCTTCACCCGGCGTCCAGTTGCACGGGCAGAGCTCGTCGGTCTGCAACGCGTCGAGAACCCGGAGCGCTTCGGCCGGATTGCGGCCGACGTTCAATCCGTTGATCGTCAAATGCTGAATCACATTGTCCGGATCGACGATGAACGTTGCGCGAAGCGCCACGCCCTCATCCTTGTCGAGGATACCGAGAGCCTCGGCGAGTTCCTTCTTGTTGTCGGCAAGCCATGGAAAGTCCGCGCCCGCCAGCTGTTCGTCCGAGCGGCGCCAAGCGAAATGTACGTGCGCGGTGTCGGTCGAAGCGCCGATAAGCACCGCATCGCGATCTTCGAAGTCGGGCTTGAGCTCGCCATAACCGACAATCTCGGTTGGGCAGACGAAGGTGAAGTCCTTTGGCCAGTAAAAAAGCACCTTCCACTTGCCGTTGGTCTCGCCAAGATCAATCGTCTCACCGGCGGGTAGCGCGGACGTGCCCTGCTGGACTGGCAGAGTAAGAGCGGGAAGCTTGTCCCCAACAGTAAGCATTCAGTGTTCCTCCAATGTTTGTTGCAATGCAGCAGAATAAGTGTGCGCCGCAGCACCTAGGTTGCTGGCAACAATCGTTCAAGTTCATTATACGGCTCTCAGTGATTGGATTTATCGATTAGATGTCCGTCCATCTGCCCACGCTGAAGCAGCTGCAATATCTGGTCGCGCTGCGCCGCCATGGCCATTTCGGAAAAGCCGCTGACTCTTGCTTCGTGACCCAGTCGACCCTTTCAGCCGGGCTTCGCGAACTGGAGGCGCTGCTCGGCGTCACCCTTGTCGAGCGCACTCGGCGCTTGGTGCGATTCACGGCGCTCGGTGAGAGGATCGCTGACAAGGCGATCCGCGTACTTCGCGAGGCGGAGGAGCTCGCCGAGATGGCCCGTGCGGAGGGCCAGCCGCTCCACGGCGAGCTGAGGATGGGCGTAATCCCGACCATCGCTCCCTTCCTCCTTCCGGCGATGCTTCCGCGGCTGCGAAGCGAATGGCCGGATCTGAAGCTCTATCTGCGTGAGGAAACCAGTACGGCCGCCTGCGAAGCGCTACATCGCGGCCAGCTCGATTGCGTGCTTCTCGCCCTGCCCTTCGGCTGCGGCGAAGTTGATTCAGCGCTTTTGTTCAGCGATCCCCTTTATGTCGCCTTCCCCCCGGGAGAAGCGCCCAGCGAGCGATCGGTCGAAGCGGCGGCCATTGATGAGAACCGTCTGCTCCTGCTTGAGGACGGGCATTGCCTCAAGGACCACGCCCTGTCCGCCTGCAACCGGCCGGAACTTCGAGCCCATGCTTCGATGATGGGGACTTCGCTGCACACGCTCGTACAGATGGTCGACAATGGCCTCGGCCTGACCTTCGTTCCGGGAATGGCGATCGAGACGGGGATACTCCACGGCACCGGCGTCGAGGCCAAGCGGCTGAAGTCCGATCACGGTTTCCGTAGGGTCGCGCTCATCTGGCGCCGCTCAAGTCCGCGCGAAAGTGAGTTCCAGCTGCTCGCCGCAACCCTCCGGAGGATCGCGCGCGATCTCATTCCCGATCTGGAAGCGGTTCCTTCAGGGCCGCGGCGCGAACCCACGCGGGAGGGGGCCCGCAGCTAGCGCTGCTACGCCCCCTCATGCTGCGCAGCTATTTCGCGAGCTCAGGTTCCCGTGTCGACGACGTCGCCGAACCCTTCGACTTCTCCAGGTCGAACCGGTCGGCGTTCATCACCTTGGTCCAGACCTTGACGAAGTCGCGAACGAACTTCTCTTCGCTACCCTCCTCGGCATAAACCTCGGCGATCGCCCGCAACTGGCTGTTTGATCCGAAAATTAGGTCGGTCCGCGTCGCGCTCCATTTGTCGTGCTCGCCGCCCAGTTCCTTCCCGACAAACTCCTCGTCGCCGCTTTCGTCCAGAACCGTCCAGAAGGTATCATTGTCGAGCAGGTTCACGAAGAAGTCGTTCGTCAGCTGTCCTTTGCGCTTCGTGAAGACCCCATGCGGCGCGTCCTTGTGATTGGCTCCCAGCACACGCAGACCGGCGAGCAGGACCGCCATTTCCGGGCCTGACAGACCAAGCAGCGACGCCCGGTCAATGAGCAATTCCTCGGTCCGGACCGAATGCTTGGTCTTCAGATAGTTGCGAAAGCCGTCGGCAGCGGGCTCCATCACATCGAAGCTCTCGACGTCGGTCCATTCCTGCGTCGCGTCACCACGGCCGCCGGTGAACGGCACGGTGATGCTGTGGCCGGCATCTCTGGCCGCCTTTTCGACCGCAGCGGTGCCGGCAAGGACGATCGCGTCGGCCATCGAGAGGCCACCCCGAAGCTCGTCGATCTTCGCCAGGATCCGACCGAGCTCCTCCGGCTCATTGGCCGCCCAATCCTTTTGCGGCGCAAGCCGGATGCGCGCGCCGTTTGCGCCGCCGCGGAAATCGGACTTGCGGAAGGTCGATGCCGAAGCCCAGGCCGTCTTGACGAGCTGGCCGACGGTCAGGGCGGAACCGAGGATCTTGTCCTTGAATGCGGAGATGTCGGCATCCGACGGATTGCTGCCCGCCGCTACCGGATCCTGCCAGATCAAGTCTTCCTTCGGAGCTTCCGGCCCGAGATACCGGACCTTCGGGCCCATGTCCCGGTGGGTAAGCTTGAACCAGGCGCGCGCGAACGCGTCCTTGAAGGCGCCGTGATCGTTGCGGAATTTCTCCGAAATCTTGCGGAACTCGGGGTCCTCCCTCAGCGCCATGTCCGCTGTGGTCATCATCGTCGGCACCCGCTTCGACGGATCGTGCGCTGCGGGAGCCATGTCCTCCGGCTTCTGGTCAATCGGCTGCCACTGTTGCGCACCCGCGGGCGACTTCACCAGCTCATACTCATAGTCGAGCAGCAGCCGGAAATAATTCTCCGACCATTGCGTCGGCGTGTTCACCCACGAGCCTTCAATGCCGCTCGTGATCGTGTGCTCGCCGATGCCGCTCTCGAACGAGCTCGCCCAGCCGAGGCCCTGGAGCGCGATGTCGGCACCTTCGGGAGAAACATCGACCAGGCTCGGATCCCCGGCGCCATGGGCCTTTCCAAAAGTATGGCCACCGGCGGTCAGTGCAACGGTCTCTTCGTGATTCATCGCCATGCGCTCGAAGGTGATCTTGATGTCACGTGCGGATTGCAGCGGATCGGGATTGCCGCCCGGCCCTTCGGGATTGACGTAGATAAGGCCCATCTGGACCGCAGCGAGCGGATTCTCGAGCTCCCGCTCGCGTTCCGGCTGGTGGCGCGTCTCGACGCCCTCGCTGACCCACTTTTCCTCGGCGCCCCAGTAAACGTCGCGCTCGGGTTCGTAGATATCGGGACGCCCGCCGCCGAAGCCAAATATCGGCCCGCCCATCGATTCGATCGCGACGTTTCCGGCGAGAATGAAAAGGTCCGCCCAGCTGATGTTCTTCCCGTATTTCTGCTTGATCGGCCAAAGCAGCCGGCGCGCCTTGTCGAGGTTGCCGTTGTCCGGCCAGCTGTTGAGCGGAGCAAACCGCTGGTTTCCAGAGTTGGCGCCGCCCCGCCCGTCAGCGGTGCGATAAGTGCCCGCGGCATGCCAAGCCATGCGGATCATGAACGGGCCATAATGTCCGTAATCGGCGGGCCACCATGGTTGGCTGTCGGTCATTAGGGCAGTCAGGTCGCGCTTGAGCGCCGCGTAATCGAGCTTCTTGAACGCTTCCGCATAGTCGAAGTCCTCGTCCGTCGGATCGGGCGAGACATTGCCCGTGTGGAGAATGTCGATTGGCAGGGCTTCGGGCCACCAGTCGCGGTTCTGGCGTCCGAGCAGCGAGCGCACGGTGGTTGGCCGATCCACGGGGCAACCCATGTCACCAGTCTTCACATCCATTAGAATCCTCCAGCGTCGATTTACACCTGGGGCCTAGTCGTCTCGCCTAAGTGAAGGAAACGACGAATCTCGCTCAATCAGACACGCAAAATCGATTAGTCGGCAGACCCGGCGAGCTCAGTCCATATGGCGGAGGCCGACTCTCAGATAGTCGTAGCCGGTCACCAGCGTAAGCACAGCGGCGGTCCATAGGCAGGCGATGCCGGCGAGGTGGATCCAATGCTGCCCCGGGAAGGCACCCCCGAGGATCAGCGCTCCAAGCGCGACGAGCTGGAATGTCGTCTTCCATTTGGCGAGTGCGCTTACGGGGACAAGCACCTTCAACTCTGCAAGGAACTCTCGCAGTCCCGAGACCATGATTTCGCGCAGAAGGATGATCAGCGCCGGGATGACGCTCCAGTCTTGGATGATCGGAACGTCGCCGTCCGCCTTCCGGCTCGCCATCAGCATGACCAGAACGGCGGCAACCATGATCTTGTCGGCGATCGGGTCGAGGAACTGGCCGAGCCTCGAGGTCAGCCCCTGGGCGCGCGCGAGATAGCCGTCGAAATAGTCGGTGATGCCGACGACGCAATAAAGGACGAAAGTCACCGCATAATCCCACGGCGCCGGCTTCCACAAAAGGAAGACGAGGATCGGCACGGCAAGAATCCTCGAAAGGGTCAGCAGATTCGGCAGCGACAACATCGTTCTGGAAACAGCGTTATAGGGTTTGGAGCTCTCATCAAAGGTGGCTATGCCTCACACAAGTCCATGAAACCTCGCGCCCTCAGGCTTTGATCCAAAACGTTGCCCACCTGCTGCGCGCCCGGCGATTCCTGCCGCTGTTTGGAACGCAGTTTCTCGGTGCCTTCAACGATAGCCTGTTCAAGCAGGCGGTCGTCCTCTTCGTCACCTACCAACTCTATTCGAACCCGCACAAAGAGTTCCAATTTAGCGCCATCGCACAGGCACTGTTCATTCTGCCTTTCTTCCTTCTTTCCGCGCTCTCGGGCCAGCTCGCTGACGACCACGACAAGGCGCGGCTGATCCGGATCATCAAGTTCGCCGAGATCCTGATCATGATCGTGGGGGGTGCGGGCCTAATGCTTGCGAACATCCCGCTGATGCTGACCGCAGTCTTCGCCATGGGCGTTCACTCGACCTTCTTTGGCCCGATCAAATACGCGATCCTCCCGCAGCACCTTCAAAAGGACGAGGTTCTTGGCGGCACCGGGCTCGTGGAAGCCGGAACCTATGTCGCCATCTTGCTTGGAACGATCTTGGCGGGAGCGCTGGCATCCCGGCCCCAATATGCTGCCGCAGCGGTCTTCGGCTTCGCTTTGCTGGGCTTTCTGGCCGGCCGGCAGGTGCCGCCCGCGCCGCCGGCGGCAAAACGGCTGCCGATCACCTGGCACATCGTCCACGCTTCGATCGAGCTGGTCAGCGCGACGATGCACATTCGCCGCCTGTTCCTTGCGATCCTCGCCATCAGCTTTTTCTGGACGATCGGCGCGGTGCTGATCATCATTTTCCCACCGCTGGTGAAGAACGTGCTCGGCGCGAACGAGCAGGTCGCAAGTCTCTTCATCGGCGTCTTTTCCGTCGGCATCGCGATCGGCTCGGTCGCGATCAATCGCATGTTGAAGAGCGAAGTCTCGGCCCGGTTCGCTCCCGCATCGGTCATTGCGATGGGGGTGTTCGTGCTGCTCCTGCACTTCGTCTCTCTGACGTGGAGTAAGATCGGTCCGGACCTGACTACGCTTGGCAACTTCCTCTTCAACCCGATGGCCTGGCCGATGATCCTTTGCCTGCTCGGAGTTGCGATCACCGGCGGTATGTTCGTCGTTCCGCTCTATGCATTCCTCACGACAACCGTGCCGAAGACGGAAACCGCTCGAACGGTCGCCGCGAACAATATCGTTAATTCGGGAGCGATGGTCATTGGAGCGCTGCTTGCCTTCGCGCTTTCAAGCCTTGGCGTCGGCCCGGTCGGTCAGCTGCTCCTGGTTGCGGCGATGTGCCTTATTGCCGCCTGGCTCGGTTGGAAGCTCCACCTCGCCTGTGATTGATCTTCTGGCAGCTCAGCCGATCAGGATCGAGACGAAGAGGAATCCTGCGAAAAACGTCGTAGCGAACAGCTTTAGGTCCGCGCTGATCTTGCTCGGCACGGCCGCCTCTATGGGCGGTTCGCGCCTTCGGCCGCGGCCAAAGGCCTTCGGGTCGAGCGCGAATGCGGGTCGTGCGAGGTACATGGCAAATCCTTAACGCGGCTTTTACCATGTTCAAACTCGCCGCAAGCGCGCGCGGCTCCGACTGTCCCGCGGTGGGACAGGAAGTCAGTAGTCCACTTGGGAAAGGGTCAGCCGTTGATTGCGGCGGAAACCGGCGGCTTGCTTTCACGGACGCGTGCCGCCAACAACTCGCGCGCCTGCTCGCCGGTCATTGGCTTTCCGAAGTACCAGCCTTGGCCGATGGTCCCGCCGAGCCGGAGAACCGCCTTATAAGCGTCCTCATTCTCTATTCCTTCCACGCAAACCGGCACCGAAAGAGCGGCAGCGAGCATTGTTACGGCGCGGATGATTGCAGCGCTTTCGCGCTTTTCGTTCAAATTCATGACGAAGCTACGGTCGATCTTGATAATGTCGAACGGAAGCGAGCGGATATGGGCAAGCGACGAAAAGCCCGTTCCAAAATCGTCGAGCGCGAGGCGAATTCCCTGGTTCTTGAGGCTGGTCACGATTGATTGTGCAAGATCGATGTCAGCGAAAAGCGAGCTCTCCGTGATCTCAATCACCAGCCGGTCCGCGGGAAAGCCCGTTTCTGCCAAGATCCGCACGATTCGCTGGGCAACCCAACCGTCGGCCAGTTGGGACGGAGAGATGTTGACCGAAATCCGGATTGAGGGGTCCCACTCGGCCGCCTCTCGCAGCGCCTGAGAAATGACCTGATCGGATAGTCGGCCGATGAGGCCGATTTCTTCCGCGACTGGAATGAAAACATCGGGGCCAATGATGCCGGATAGCGCATGCTTCCACCGCGCCAGCACTTCGAAGCCGATGATTTGGCCGGTCGCAAGGTCGACCTGTGGCTCGAAATAGGGAACGAACTGCCCGTGATCGAGGCCGAAGCGCATCCCCTGTTCGATTTCGCTGTGCGCAATCAGCGCGCGCTCCATTCCGGCGTCGAACCAAACGGGGCGGGCCACCCTGCCGCTGCGCGCCCGATCCATCGCAATATCGGCGCGGCGCAGAACGTCCGGAATGCTCGCCTCGCCAGCGGGTGTCGAGGCGATGCCGGCGAAAGCGCCCACCTGGATGATGCGATCGTCGAGGAGAAGCGGACGAGTCACGGTGCGAAGAACAATTTCCGCTAGTTCATCGGCCCGCTCGTTGTTTTCCTGCTCCAGCGTCACCGCAACCGCGAACTCATCGCCGCTAAGCCGTGCAATCAGCGCGTCCTCGCCCAGTTCACGCCGCAGCGCCTCGGCGATCGACCTTAACAGCCATTCCCCGGCTTCATAACCGTGCTGATCGTTGACCGCCTTGAACCGGTGGATTCTGAAAGAGATTACGACGAGATTTTTGCCCTTCTCGCCGGCAGCGACACATAGCTGTGCGACGCAGTCGGCAAAGCCCTTACGGTTATAAAGGCCCGTCGCCGGATCGGTCGTTGCGAGCACAGCGGCGCGCCGTTCCTGTTCCGCCCGGACTTCGGCTTCATGCTGGAGGTCGATGTAGCGGCGCCAACCGAACAGGATCAGCGCGACGTTGAGCGTGAGTGCTGTGCTTGCGACACGAACGTCGCTTGCGAAGGCTCCGCCGTCGATCCGCAGGTGATTGAAGAATGCGCTTCCGTTCCAGATGAGCAGCAAGACGGCCGTGATCAGAACAGCAAGCACCATCGCATCGCGACGCGCACTGAGCAGCCCCGAACGATCGGGTTTCGATGCGCTGCTGGACATGCCGTCCTGCTAACCCAGGAACGTTTAATAAATTGCTGTCCCAAATGGACTTATCCGGGTTCGGGGCGGCGCGTATGGGCTTCATCCTCCATTAGGATGGATCGCGAACTTAGCCTGATCCCTGACTATCCGCTGGCGAACCTTGTCCACGGCAGTCTCCCTGACTGCGCGCGGGAGAGATTGGTGCGGACGGCGGGATTTGAACCCGCACTCCCTTACGGGAAGAGGATTTTAAGTCCCCAGCGTCTACCGTTCCGCCACGTCCGCGTTTGTGCCCGGCGACGGTAGGTGCAGCCGGGCTATTCCGCGGTAACTTCCTTGAGATTTAAGCGCTCGCGCATTTCCTTGCCCGGCTTGAAATAGGGCACGCGCTTTGCGTCCACCGAGACGGACTCGCCGGTCCGTGGATTGCGGCCGATCCGACCGTCGCGTTGGCGGGTCGAGAAGGCGCCGAAACCCCTCAATTCGACCCGGCCGCCCTTGGCCAGCTGGTCGGTAATGGAATCGAAAATGGCGCTCACCACGCCTTCGACCTCGCGCTGCGTTAGGTCTGGGAAATCGGTGCAGAGCTTCTGCACCAGTTCAGAACGGATCATCGAAACCCCGCTACGGATGGAGCGGCCCCGCCCCCTCTGAGGCCGCCTTCATCCTTAGGCTGTCAGGAAAAAGCGTCACAAGCAAGAAGGATTTACGCGGCGCCTCATAGAGAAACGCCGCGTTTCCCGTTACTTCTTCGACTTCTTGGATTTGGATTCCGCTTCCTTCAGCGCGGCTCCGAGGATGTCCCCAAGGCTGGCACCAGAGTCCGAGCTTCCGTACTGCGCGACCGCCTGTTTTTCCTCAGCGATTTGCATTGCCTTGATCGAGAAGTTGGGTTTTTTCGAGCGGTCGAAGCCGATAACCATCGCGTCGAAATGTTGGCCGACCTGGAAGCGCTCGGCGCGCTGCTCGTCCCGGTCGCGCCCAAGGTCGCCGCGCTTGACGAAGCCGACCGGTCCATCGTCGCCGACCTGCACGTCGAGGCCAGCATCCTGGACAGCGCGGACAACGACGGTGACCGTCTCGCCCTTCTTGACGCCGCCAACCGAGGACGTGCCGACGCCAGCGCCGGCACCGGCGCCGCCGCCCTCGAGCTGCTTCATTCCGAGCGAGATCCGCTCCTTCTCGACATCCACATCGAGCACCTGCGCCTTCACCACCTCACCCTTGCGGTGCAGCTGAAGTGCGTCTTCGCCGGAGACGCCCCAGGCGATGTCCGACATATGGACCATTCCGTCGACGTCGCCTTCCAAGCCCACGAAGAGCCCGAATTCGGTCGCGTTCTTGACCTCGCCCTCGACCACCGAGCCGACCGGGTGAGCCTCCGCAAAGGCCTCCCACGGATTGGCCTGCGCCTGCTTCAAGCCCAGCGAAATCCGGCGCTTCTCCTCGTCGACCTCAAGGACCTTCACGTCCACCTCCTGCGAGGTGGAGACGATCTTGCCCGGGTGCACGTTCTTCTTGGTCCAGCTCATCTCCGAGACGTGGACGAGGCCCTCGATGCCCGGCTCCAATTCGACGAAGGCGCCATATTCGGTGATGTTGGTGACCCGACCGCGGAACACGCCGCCGATCGGATATTTCGCCGAAGCGCCCTCCCACGGATCGCTCTCGAGCTGCTTCATGCCCAAGGAGATGCGCTGCGTCTCACGGTTGATGCGGACGATCTGCACCTTCACCGTGTCGCCGATGTTGAGGATCTCCGAGGGGTGGTTGACCCGCTTGTAGGAAATGTCGGTGACGTGGAGCAGGCCGTCGATGCCGCCCAGATCGACGAAGGCGCCATAGTCGGTGATGTTCTTGACCACGCCCTCGATCACCTGGCCCTCGGCCAGCGACTGGATGAGGCCCGAACGCTGCTCGGCGCGGGTTTCCTCGAGGATGGCG
>Ga0207657_10000642_pt1 | contig 37108 bp, 30 predicted proteins | sample KBSC33metaG_FD_184316 | JGI IMG/M metagenome (GOLD analysis project Ga0207657, IMG submission 184316) | Corn rhizosphere microbial communities from Kellogg Biological Station, Michigan, USA - KBS C3-3 metaG (SPAdes) (version 2) | ecosystem: Host-associated > Plants > Roots > Rhizosphere > Soil ... | reverse complement strand
ACCCTCGCGCGGAGAGGTGGCTGAGAGGTCGAAAGCACCGCACTCGAAATGCGGCGTGCGGGCAACCGTACCGTGGGTTCGAATCCCACCCTCTCCGCCAGTGGATCGTCCGATGAGTCCCCATTGGACCCATCGGATTGATCCTTTCCCCCGCAATACCAGAAGCTTAGCCGAGCAGCTCAGCCGAGGCCTCTCAACCGCGTCTCAGCGATTCCTGGCGACCTCCGAGGCCTCCTAGTGGTGCCAACTAAGAGCTATTGACCCGGCACACGGTCGATTATAGAAAAACAAGATACTAATCTAACGAAGAAGTATGCTTCGTCGGAGATCGAGGACGGGCGCTTTCACAGGTTTCAAATCGGCTCGCAGGGCAAACAAGCAACGGCGTTAGAAGCGTTGCGGCTCATGCGATCCTTGGATGGGAGAGGATAATCGTCATGAGCAAATCCAGGAAAATTCTATCCGTCGCACTGGTGACGACGACGTGCACGTGGGCCCTCATGGCTAGCGCGGTGCAGGCGCAGGCGCCTTCCGACACGCAAACCGCGCCGAACGCGTCAACTACGGCGAGCCCCGCCATATCGTCGAGCGCCACGAGCGCGACCAGCGCTGCGCCGACCGACGAAGTGGTGGTGACGGGCTTCCGCGCGAGCTTGACCAAGGCGCTGCACAACAAGCTTCAATCGGATCACATCATGGATTCGATCGTGTCGGAAGACATCGGCAAGCTGCCCGACCAGAATATTTCCGAGGCGATCGAGCGCATCCCCGGCATCGCCGTGTCGACCGCGACGGTCAACGGCAACAATGCGACCGCCGGCGAGCCCACCGAGATCACGGTTCGCGGCCTCAACCCCGAATTCACCACGGCGCTGTATAACGGCCGCGTCCTTGCCACCGACTCCAACGGGCGCGAATTCAATTTCGACATTCTGCCGGCCGAACTCATCGCGCGTGTCGACGTGTCGAAGTCGGTCACTGCCGAGCAGCCCGAAGGCGGCATTGCCGCCACGGTCGATATGATCACCGCCCGCCCACTCGACCTGCATCGCAACACGATCGTGGTGTCAGGGCAGGGCAATTACGACCAGCAGCGCGGCAAGATATCCCCGCAGGGATCCGCGCTGTTCAGCACCAAGACCGCTGACGGGCGGTTCGGCGCGCTGGTGTCGGTCTCCTACATCAATCGCAAGGTCGAAAATCGCCGTATCTACTCGGACGGCTATCAGAACCCACAAACGGTCAACACCGCAACGGTGCCGGGTGGCGTACAAGGGTTTGGACCGGCCTATACCGAATTCGAGGTCAACCCGACCAACCGGCGCCGCATTTCGGGTGAAGTCGTCTTGCAGGCGCAACCGACGGATACGCTGCTCGTCACCCTCGATGGCCTTTATTCGAAGCTGGACGTGAACGACAACACGCAGGCCTTCTTCACGGGCAACAGCAACCAGGCCAGTGGCGTGACGGTCGGCAGCAACCACACCATCACCGGCTATACCGGTGGCACGTCCTACTCCGCGATCGTCAATTATATCCGCCCGGAACTCGCCAAGACCAAGGAAGCGGGCATCAACGTCAAGTTCGATCCCTCATCGCGCCTGTCGATGACGTTGGACGGATCCTGGTCCAACGCCACCAACGACAATGGCGGCAACCAATCCTGGTTTGAATCGGACTATGGTCCGCTGCCGGGCGCGGTCTACAGCCTTGGGCCCAACAACCTGCCGGTCTTCACCGGACTGGGGGATCTCTCGCCTTCGGCCAACCTCAAGACCGGCTTTCATACGTTCGAAGGCCAGGACTTCCGCGACACGATTTACCAGGGCGACTTCAAGCTGCGGTACAAGTTCGACAGCGGCCTGCTTCGCAGCGTTCAGGCCGGCGCGAACTATTCGGAGCGCACCAAGGGGCTCGTGACCGTCAAGACCCCGGACAACATCATCGCGTTGTTCCAGGGGCTGCCACTGCCGTCCAACCTTTATTCTCCGGTCAAGGACGTGAGCAACCTGTTCGGGACCGGCATGTTCGCCACGCCCTTCCCTGGTTTCAGGATCGGCGAGGTTGCCCCTTACCTTCTCTCGCAGACCGCGACCCTCACGCCCGATCAGCAGGCCCTGCTGGCGGCCAATGGCGGCGGCTTCGGTGTCGTCAAGAATGAGGGCGCCAGCGGTACTGTGAAGGAAAAGACTGAGGGCGGCTTCGTCGAAGCGACCTTCGGCCACGCCGACTGGTCGGCCAACGTCGGGCTGCGCTTCACCCATACCAAGACGGATTCGGTCGGCGTCTATCAGGCGATCACCGGCGTCACTTATACCGATGCCGGATATCCCCAGGTCAGCTACGCGCCCGTGGCGCCGCACACCCAGCGCGGCTCTTATTCGGCGGTGCTGCCGGCGGCCAATTTCAAGGATGATCTGACCGATCGCCTGCTGCTCCAGGTGGCCGTCGCCAAGACGCTCACCCGGCCGACGCTGTACGATCTGCTGATCCTGCAGAGCGTCAACGCACGCCAGGGCGTAGGTGGGTTGAGCATCGCCCAGGGCAATCCCGGCCTGAAGCCGATGAAGGCCTGGAATTACGATGCGGCGCTGACATGGCACCACAATTCCAATTTCCTGAGCGTTGCGGTCTTCCAGAAGTCGCTTTCCAACCTGGAATATACCGGAACGACGACGCAGCAGATTGCGGGGCAGACGTGGACCGTCACGCAGCCGCTGAACTTGCTGTCGTCCGACATCACCGGCGTCGAAGTGTCTGGACAATATACGTTCAGCAGCCTCCCCGCGCCGTTCGACGGGCTGGGTATTCAGGCGAACTATTCCTACGCGCACCCCTCGGGCGGCTCGGCCAGCGAGAATGGCTATAAGGAGAGGGATCCGGTCACCTACAATCTGATCGGCTTCTATGAAAAAGGCCCGATCGAATTCCGCGTGGCGTACAATTGGCGGAACGCCTATGTTTCGCAGCACAATCGCGTGACCCTCAACGGCCAACCCTATGAGAACGACCTGTTCGTCAAAGCCTATGGCGAGCTCGATGCCAGCCTGAACGTGGCGCTCACCAGGAACGTGACCGTGTTCGTGCAGGCCCTCAATCTCAACAACCAGCGGGCGTCACGCTACTGGGGCACGACCGACCGCGTCGGGGATTATGAAGGATATGGCCGCCGCTTCGGTGTCGGCGCACGCGCGAAGTTCTGAGCTTCGCCGCCATCAGCCACCTGCATCGGTCATGGCCGGTGCAGGTGGCGGCAACGCGCCGGGCATCCGCGCCTGGCTGGTCGGCCGGCAACAGGTGAACGCGCGTGTCGCGGCGGGAGAGGTTGGACCGCCGGTATTTCAGGGATTGCAGTCATGACCGCTTCTTCAGACCAAGACCACGCAGCCGCCGCTCGGCGTCTCGCGACGATCGAGGCGGGCGGCACGAAATTCAATGTGGGGATCGGCAATGGCAGCGGCGTGATCCTCAGTCAGGCCGAGTTCGAGACCCGAGCACCCGACGAGACGTTTGCGCAGGTGAGGGCCTGGCTCGATCGAGAGATTGATCGAGCCGGGCCGATCGCCGCGATCGGCATCGCGAGCTTCGGCCCGATCGATGTCGACCGGGCATCGGCTGGTTGGGCGCATCTGGGGCTGACGCCAAAGCTTGCCTGGCGGGGCGCGGACATGGCCGGGTGGTTGCGCGGATATGGCGCCCCGATCGCGCTCGACACCGACGTCAACGGCGCCGCGCTGGGTGAATGGCGCTGGGGGGCGGCACGCGGCACCGCGCGCGCCTGTTATCTGACGGTCGGCACCGGCATCGGGGGAGGCGCCGTCCTGGACGGCAAGATGCTGTCCGGCCGCAGTCATCCGGAGATGGGGCATATGTATGTGCGCCGTCAGCCGGACGATCCGTTCGCCGGCGCCTGTCCGATCCATGGCGATTGCCTTGAAGGTCTCGCGAGCGGCCCGGCGATCCGCGCCCGGTGGGGAACGTCGCTCTCCGGCCTGCCTGCGGAGCACCCCGGCCAAGCCTTGATCGCGGATTATCTGGCGCAAGCCTGCATCAACATCGCGGTGACGCTGGCGCCTGAAAAGCTGATCCTGGGAGGTGGGGTGCTGGGCACGACCGGTTTGCTTGAACACGTGCGGGATCGGTTCGAGGCTTTGGCGAACGGCTATCTGGCCAACTTTGCCGGGGAGGATATCGTGCGGCCCAAATTCTTCCCGCTGTCCGGGCTGGTGGGCGGGCTCGCCATTGCCGAGATGGCCTTGGCCCAGAGCGGGCGCTGATCTAGCTGCGGCCGAGCAACTGCAACGACGGAAAGAGCAGGCTCTGGAAGGGCAGGATCGCCGCTCCGATCGCAGGCGCGTCGGACGACAATTTGGCGCGGCGTATATCGCTTCGCTGCGCCAGTTCGGTCTCTTCCTGGCGCCCCTGACACAGCATGGCGAGACGATCCAGCAGCGGCTCGGGCAATCGTCCGCCCAGCAGGATCGCGTCGGGGTCGATGAACTGGCGGATCTGCGCGAAGATGCTGGTCAGGTGGTCGGCCGCTTGTTCCAGCCACTGATCGACCGCGGCCATACCCGCGCCGTCGAGGCGCTTCAAATCCTCCGGCCCCGCGATCGCAATGCCACGGCGCTTCAGCCATTCGGACAAGGCGCCAAGCGATACGACTTCCTGCAACGTGCAGCTGGCGCCCTGTTCGCTCTCGATCTGCATGAAGCCGATCTCGCCGCTGCGGCCGTTCTCGCCCCGGAAATAGTTGCGGTTGATAACGATGCCGCCGCCCAACAGCACGCTGATGAGGACATAGACGAAGCTCGGCGCCTCGAGCCCATGCCCGAACTGGGCTTCGCCGATCGCAGCTGCGACGGCATCATTTTCCACGAATGTCGGACCAGCAAAGGTCGCGCTGAACAGACCCGCCACGTCGGTTTGTGCCCAGGCGCCATAGGAGGACGGCTTGCCGGGAAAAGCGAGCGTGCCAAGTTCGTCCGGCAACGCAATCCCCAGGCCTATGACACGATCCAGCGGGACCCCGGTTTTGGCCCCGAGTCTCCGCCACGCCGCATTGAAGAAGTCTCGGGTCTGTTCGGGAGAGGCGAAGCTGATCTCTGCCGAGACCCGGCCCCGGATTTCACCGGCCAGATCGAGCACCACCAAAGTGAGGTGGTCGCGATCGATGTTCAGCCCTGCCGCATAGGCTCCCTTGGGATTGAGCTCGAGCACCCACGCCGGCTGGCCCCGGCCGCGTGTCTCGCGCTCAGCCTCGACGATCAGGCCTGCCTGCAGCAGTTGCCGCGACAGGTTCACGATCGTCGGCTTGGTCAGACCGGTCATGGTCGCCAACTCGGTGCGCGTAACCCGTTTGTGCGTCCGTATCTCCTGGAACACGACCCGCTGGTTGTGGTTCGCGTCGATGTCGAGCTTCAAATAGGCCGCCGCCGGCGCGCCATTCTCGCCTGGGCCGTTCGGCGTCTGTTCGCGCTGCGGCTGGAACGGGAACATGTTGCGGGACGCGTTGAGGCGAACGGCCTCGTTGCGGCCCGGCTTGGGAGGACGATCAGCCGGCACGGTCGGGTGCCTTCAGTAAAGCCTCTTCGATCGGATATAGTCGGGCGCGCATCGGCAGGCTCGCGGCGCCGATCAGCGCCGCGTCGGCAGCCAGCCGCGACGGCTGGATTCCGGCGTGGCTGGGAATATGGGGTGCGCGCTCAAGCAATAGCGCGTTGCATCGGGTCGCCAGGACGTCCAGCCATTGCTGCGGAAATTGGCCGCCTAATATGATCCCTCCTGGATTCAACATGCAGTTGATCGATGTGAGCAACGGCAACAAGTCGGCACAGGCGGCCGCCACCCATGTCTGATCGCAATCGACCGCGGCCTGTCCGTCGCGTCGCATGGACGTGGCGGCAGCCACCATCTCGCGGCACCAAGCGGGCTCGGCCCCGGGAAAGAGCCGCCGCATCTTGCCGGGGTGCGCACCCTTGAACAGCGCCTGATTCACGACCAGCCCTCCGACCGGGCTACTGCCCATCAGGATATAATAATAGCTCTGGAAGGTCCCGCCCGCGCCGAACAAGGATTCGCCGGCGGTTGCCGCGGAAAGATCGGAATCGGAGTAGATTGGGACGCCTGATGCGATCGCGGCAAGCGCAGACAGGTCGATGCCATGCTCGCCGCTGACGACGGGGAGACCATGGCCGGTCCTTACCACACCGAGGCCGATGATCCGGTCGCGATATAGCAGCCGCGCGTCTTCGAAAAAGGTCCGGAAGACGGCGGTGGCTTGTTCCCCGGAAGAGGGTGACGAGGCGGTCGACAGGCGCTGCACAACGGTTCCGGACGCGTCTATCGATACAAGCTCCAGCGCGTCATCGCCGACCAGCAGCCCGATCGCATAACAGCCTTGTGGGTTGATCTCGAGATGGACCGCGGGCTGTCCGCGTCCGCCATAGATGCGATCCGTCTCGTGGACGAGATCGCTGCCGAGCAGCCGCCGGACGATACCGGCGATCGTCGGCTTCGCGAGACCGGTCAACTCGATCAGGGCGTTGCGCGTGATCGGACCCTTGGTGCGGATCGCCTGATAGACCAGCCGCTGGTTATAGTCGCCCGTCAACTCGAGGTTGGTGCCCGATAGGCTGGCTTTGATACGACGCACCGTTCGCGGCTGGCTATTCATGGATCTCGACCGATGACATCGCATTGCTCCGCCCGCCGGACCAGGCATGCGCGGGGCAGCACGGGCCTTGGGCTTAGCTAATTTTGCGAGGTTGAAAAGGCGGAAACGGGATGTTGACAAGCACCGCCTGACAGCGCGATATTTGAAAAAACAAAACTCCATACGAATTGGAGGGGAGGCGTGATGAACCGCATGAACCTGTTTACCGCCGGCGTGGCGGCGCTAGCCGGGCTGCTGTTCGGTTTCGATACCGCGGTCATCTCCGGGGTGACGACGGCGCTCAGAAACGTCTTTCACCTAAGCGAGGCAGGATTGGGCCTTACGGTGGCGATCGCGCTGCTCGGTACATGCCTTGGTGCCTTGGTCAGCGGTGTCGTCGGGGACAGGTTCGGTGGACGCGATACGCTGAAGATCATTGGCTTCCTGTTCGCGTTTGCCTCGATCGGCTGCGCGTTCGCCACCAACATCTATGTTTTCGGTTGTTCGCGGTTCATGCTTGGCATCGCCGTCGGCGGCGCGTCGGTGCTGGCGCCCGTCTACATAGCGGAGATCGTGCCAGCCAAGCGGCGCGGGTTCATGGTCGGCCTGTTCCAGTTCAACATCGTCTTCGGCATCTTGCTGGCCTATCTCAGCAACTTCCTGGTCGGCCAGTTCGTCGGCGGCGAAGCCGATTGGCGGTGGAAGGTCGGCGTCGCGGCGATTCCATCGATGATCTTCTTCGCGATGCTGTTCGCGATTCCGCAGAGCGCGCGCTGGCTGGCGTCGAAGGGGCGCGTGCTCGAGGCGGCGGACAGCCTGCGGCGCGTCGGCGCGCGCGAAACGCTGGCCGACATCACGACGCCCGAGGATGAGGGGCATGGCCGCCTGAGCTGGCGCCTGCACAAGAAACCCATAGTCTTCGCGATGCTGCTGGCCTTCTTCAACCAGTTCACCGGCATCAACGCCATTCTCTATTACCTGAACGATATCTTCGCGAGCGCAGGCTTCGGCGGCGTACCGGGCGACTTGCAGGCGGTGGCGGTCGGGCTTGCCAACCTGCTCGCCACGGCCGTCGGGATGACGTTCATCGACCGACTGGGGCGCAAGGTCCTGCTGGTCACCGGGGCGTCGGTGATGGTGGTCGCGCTGGCCGCGGTGGCGTTCGTGATGGGCAGCGGCCAGGGCTCGCAATATCTTCTAGCTCTGCTCATCATTTACATCCTCGCCTTCGCTTTCTCGCAGGGCGCGGTGATCTGGGTCTATCTGTCGGAAATCTTCCCGACCCCGGTTCGGGCGACCGGCCAGAGCCTGGGCAGCGCGACCCACTGGATCATCAATTTCGCGATCACGCTGCTGTTTCCGATCATCGCCGCCCATGCCCACGGACTGCCGTTCGCGGTCTTCGCCATCGTCACGCTGGCGCAGGTGTTCGTGGTCGGCAGGTTCTTCCCGGAAACCAAGGGCACTTCACTGGAAACGCTGGCTGGCACGTTCGGCCGACATTGAGGGTATCGGGATGACTGCATACAGGCTCACGCGCGCCGAATTCATCAGGGGGCTGGGCGCCACGGCGGCGCTGGCGCTATCGCCCGGCGTCCTCAGTGCACGCGTGCCGGCGCGGCCGATCGCCGGACGGGCCGACTGGCAGCTCGGGCCTTTCTCCCGTGTCGCGGCCGAGCCGGTCATCAAACCCGATCCGGCCGCAATCTTCGACTGTCCGATGCGCAAGGCCCCGATAAACTGGATGGCGGCGCATACCTTCAATCCGGCCTCGATCGTTCGCGACGGCAAGATGATCGTGCTGTTCCGCGCAGAGGATCGCCCGAACGAAAAAGTCATCGGCTTCCATACCTCGCGCCTGGGCTATGCGTATTCGGACGACGGCCAGCATTTCGCCTATCGCTCCACGCCGGTTCTTTATCCTGACGAAGACGATCAGAGGGCGGCGGAGTGGGACGGCGGCTGTGAGGATCCTCGCCTGTGCGAGGGGCCTGACGGGACCTATTACGTCACCTATACCCAGTGGAACCATGCCAAGGTGCGGCTGGGCATCGCGTCGTCGCGCGACCTGATCCATTGGCAAAAGCATGGTTCGGCCTTTGCCGGCACCCGTTATGAGCAGCTCATGACCAAATCCGCCGCGATCATCCAGAAGATCGACGGCGGCCGAATGAAAGCGGCCAAGATCAACGGAAAATATTGGATGGTCTTCGGGGAGGGGGTGATCCACCTGGCGACCTCGACCGACCTGATCCATTGGTCCCCGATCGTCGGCGCGGATGGCGAGCCGATGGTCCTCATGGCCCCGAGGCCGCGTCACTTCGATAGCGGTCTGCCCGAGGTCGGCCCGCCGCCGCTGGTCACCGAAAAGGGCATCGTGATGCTCTATAACGGGAAGAATTCGGAAACCGAAAGCGCGCGGGATCCGGATATCGGCCCGGGAGCTTATTCCGGCGGACAGGCCCTGCTCGACCTGCGCGACCCCGCCAGGCTGCTGGCCCGCACCACCAAGCCCTTCATCAAGCCGGAGCTGCCTTGGGAGAAGAGCGGCCAGTACAAAGCGGGCACGACCTTCCTCGAAGGGCTGAGCTACTTCAACGGCAAATTCTATCTCTATTACGGCACGGCCGACACCTATGTCGGCCTGGCGACCGCATCGGCGCCGTCCTGGGCCGTCGACGCTAGAGGGGTTATTTGAATGCGGGCGCCAGTGTGCGGTCAGGCTGCGGAAGGCGATAAGATCGGTCCGGCCGCATATCTACAACGTCTATCGCAAGGTGCAGCTGGCAAGCAGCGACTGCGTGTCCTCCACCCGCTCTATCGAGCAAGTCGATAGCTTGCTGCATAAGCAAGCCAGCATAAATTCTATATCATCCATTCTGGCACTACCCCTCACCACCCGTCCTTTACTGTGACAGTTCGCCGCGGGCGTAACGAATTTCCGATCCATTTCGGGATATATTTTCCTAACGCCCGGTACGGCAAACGGTATGCTCCCTCAGCATTCAAATTGGGGGTGGGAATGGGCGATACGTTGGAGCGGGGCCTTATCGCGGTCGCGTTGATGTTCTTGGCCACGAGCGCCGTCGCCATCTGGCATTATATGTAAAAAGGGAGCCTCGAAGGGGCATAGGAGTATGCGATTCGATCAAAAGCGGCTGTCGGCAGCACGCCTAAATGGACGACCGGTTTTGCGCATGAGCGCCTCAAGGCAGGCAGTCACCTAACGGCCCAACGGTGGTCATGATGTTTTGAATAATCGCGCCCCACGCACCGGCATCGGTGCGTGGGGCGCGCGGGCTTCAGCCGCCGATGACCTTCACCAGCGGGGCAGGGGCCTGCCCCGTGGGTAGCGCGCCACTGGCGGTCAGCTTCTTCGAAGCCTCGTCCCAGCGGAGCGTCGCGCTCTTGCCGCCGCCTTTCTTGTAGGCATTGGTGACGCCATCATCGTCGTAGAGCGTGAAGCTGGCGTTGCGGCCGGGGAAGACGCGGATCTCGGTCAGCGCCTGCTTGGTCGCGGTGTTCTGGATCGGCGCACCCAGGGGCACGATCGAGCCCGCACGCACGAACAGCGGGATGCGATCGATCGGCGCGGCCGCCTCGATCCACTGGCCGCCCGAAATCTTGCGGTTGGTCCACCAATCATACCAGTCGCTGCCGGCGGGCAGGTAGACCTTCCGGCTGGTTGCCCCCTGCTCGGTCACGGGGGCGACCAGGAAGGCAGGGCCGAACATATATTCATCGTTGAGCGTCGCTGCGGTCTGGTCGCCGGGGAAGTCCATGAAGAGCGCGCGCATGAAGGGCGCACCCGTCTCGTAGGTCCCGCGACCCATCGCATAAAGATAGGGCATCAGCGTGTAACGCAGCCGCAGATAGTCGGCGAGGATCGGCTCGGCCGCCTTGCCATATTGCCAGATCGCGGTGGCCGGGCGCTGGCCGTGGATGCGCAAGGTCGGCGTGAACGTGTTGAGCTGGAACCAGCGCACGAACAATTCCGGATAGTCGGGATATGAAGGCGCCATCGCAGTCGCGCCGGCCGGATCAATCAGCGGCGCATGCGCCGCCTTCGGACCGTTGGGCCACTGCCAGCCGCCGGTGTCGCTGCTGGTGTAGGCGATACCGCTTGCGGCCATGTCGAGATTGGCCGGGATCTGGCGCTGCAGCGCATCCCAGGTGCCCTGGACGTCCGAGGTCCAGAAGATCGCGCCGGAGGCTTGCGCGCCGAGATAGGCGGCGCGCGCGAGGATAAGGTTGCGGAAATCGGGCCGGTCCTTGGCCGATCCTTCCGCCACGCCCATCGTGTGCACGAGCGGGAAGAGGTTGTGATAACGGTCGCCCGAGCCGATCGAATAGAAATAGCCATCGGGGACGAGATCGGGCTCGGTCTCGTCGAGCCAGGTCCAATCGAAGCCCTGGCTCAGGATATTGTCGCGGATCTTGCCCCAGAACCAGCTGCGCGCCTCCGGATTGGTGCTGTCGATCAGCGCGCCCGCGCGGTCGGCACGGACCGGAAGGCCGTCCACGACGTTGCCGTCCTTGTCCTTGAGCAGCCAGCCCTTGGATGCGAGCATATCGAAATAACGGCCGTCGCGCTCGAAGCGCGGCCAGACCGAGATGATGCTGTGCATGCCCCAATCGTGGAGCTGGCGGTTCATGCCCGCGGGATCGGGGAAGTAAGCATGGTCGATGTCGAGCTGCCCCATCCGCGTCCAGTAGAACCAGTCGAGCACCATCACGTCGATCGGATAGCCGCGGTCGCGATAACCCTTGGCGATCCCCATCAATTCGGCCTGGCTTTCATAGCGGGCCTTGCTCTGGATCAGGCCGAAGGCGGCCTTCGGCGGTAGCGGCGTGGCGCCGGTCAACAGGCGATAGCCCTTGTACAGATCGTCGCTATTGTTGCCCGTGATCAGGAAGAAGGAGACGCGCTCGCCAACTTCGGATTGGATGCGAGTGCCGTTATTCATGCCTGGCGAGACGGTGGTCGCCGACGGATTATCCCACACGATCATGTAGTTGCGCGAGCTGACCAGCACCGGCACGCACACCTGCTCGCCCGCGGCGGCGTCATAATAATGGCGGCAGTCGATCGTGCGGCCGCGCAGGTCGAGCGTGCCCTCCTGATTCTGGCCGAGCCCGTAGAAATGCTCGTCGGGGGTGATCGAGAAGCCGGCGCTGACGCGAAACGTATGTTCGCCCGCGACATCGTGCGGCGCCATGTCCCAGCCGGTCATCGAGACGATCGGCCGGCCCGACGCGTCGTTGAGCGCGATCGAGACCGGCGGCAGCGACGAGGCGAAATAATGCTGGGCCTGGCTGGGCGCGCTCGGCCAGGGCTGGGCATTGACGGTAAGGCTGACCGCGCTCGAGCTGAACGTATCACCCGAGGCGGAGGTGGTGTGGTTCCAGCCCGCCGCGTCGCTCTTGGCGACGATGCCGTAGCCCGGCTTGGCGTCGGAAAGACCATGATCCAGCGCGATCGTGACGCGCACGACGTTGGGCGCATAAGGCTCGATCGCCACCAGACCACCGTTGCGATCGACCGTCGCCATGGGTGCGGCCAGCGCGCTGCCGGCCCAGGCGACGCCGGCGAGGAGAATCGAACGCAGGATCATTATTTTTCCTTCTTGATTGGGGCAATTTGAGCCGTCGGCGGTCTCATGCCGGGATCGGGCCGGGTGGTAGCGCGCGATTAGGGATGATCACCCCGCCGGAACTGGATTGGCATGGGCGCGATCAATTGCGGGTCCGCCTCAATGCGGCAGCCGTTATTAACGGGGAGCAATTTGCGCAAGCCGGCTTTGGAATAGGTGCGGCCTTTACTGGCCCTCTCGCTTTCGCGCATTCCAACATCCGCCCCATCTTTTATTTGTCTGATTTATATCAGTCGCCGGTTAACTGCGCAATTGGATGGGGTCCGGGTGGATGGCCGATCATGCGCGCTTAAACCGTTTCCATTCCGCCTTGTATCTTTTCCGGGCGAGCTACTCGAAGGACAGGGTCGATTCACAGGTCGGAGGCGCTGCCGAATCGGCCCACGCGGCAGCCGCCGGGCTCAGTTGTGACGCTTGCGTTATGCAAAATTTCGAATTGCATCGAATGCATCTTTGCGGGCTTATGCTGCAGTTGCGAAGCCAATGCTCCTTTGCAAAAGGGCTCCCGCCTTTCAGGCATCCTCTCCTATCCTTCGGGCCGCCGCGAGGCGGCCTTTTTTTGTGCCGCATTCTTCCAAGCCTTGTGGGCTGGAAACGAAGGGGCTGCGGCTGTGTTCAGTCACCATGACCGCGAAATCGAAGTCATCAAAGCGGGCGGTTGCGCCCTATCGCGACGCCCCGTCGGGACATACGGCGTTGTTGATCCTGGACATGATCACGCCGATGGATTTTGCAGGCGCTTCGGCCATGCGGCACGAAGTCAATGAGGTCGTCGCCACCATCCTCAAACTACGCGACGCCGCCGACCGCATCGGCTTGCCCATAATCTATGTGAACGACAATTTCGGCGAATGGCATTCGGAACGCTACCGGCTGGTCGAGCGCGCATTGGGCAGCAAGGACGCACAGGAACTCGTCGCCAAACTGGCGCCGCGTGACGGCGATTACTTCATCATCAAGCCGCAATTTTCCGGCTTTTACGCGACCAACCTGCCCGTGCTCCTTCCCAAGCTCGGCGTCGACCGGCTGGTGCTGACCGGCATGTCGGCGGACATTTGCGTCCTGTTCACCGCCGCCGACGCGCATATGCGGGATTATCGGCTCTGGATCCCGGAGGATGCGGTGGCGGCGCAGACGCGCGAACGCCGCCGCTGGGCGCTGGAGATCATGAAGCAGAGCATGGATGCGGAAATTCGCGCGGCCACACGGCTCAAACTTTCGACATGGGCCGGGAAGGATCGGAAGAAACAGGAATGAGGCCCGAAGCCACTCCGGGCAAGGGTCGTCAGGGAATGCGCGCGATCGCCTTCTAAAAGGCCGCGGTCGCCGAGAGGAGCAAGGCGGTTCCGCCGTTTCTCACCACGCCATAGAAGCCGCGCCTGTTCGACCCGCTCGCCAGCGCCACCTCGAATGTGAGGTTTTTGACGTCGGTCGAGGCCCCGATGCGCCAATCCCGTATGTGGGAGCCCACCGGCTCATGGTTGCCCTCGATCTGGAACAACATGCCATAATGCGCGGAAAGGCGAAGGCGCGCCGCCAGCGATGCTGATCCATCGACATCCGCGTAGAAGGTCGTGACGCCGCGTTGGAAATAATTGGGCGAATAATGGAGATGCGCCGACACAGGCCCGGCGATCAGGCCAGCATAGATTTCGGTGAAGACGGCCTGCCTGCCGTAGATCCGATAGCCCGTATATTCGGCGTGGACGATGCCGGCATCCAGGGTCGGGCCGTTCTTCAATCGCACCGCATAACCGGCATTACCCTCGAAGCGCGACCGTTCGATCCCGTTAGACGGGTTGCCTGCAATCATGACCGACCCTTCGACATAAGGGCCTGCCGCGTCGTCATAGGACAGCGAGAAGGTGGCAGCCGGATAGCCATCACTGACCGAATAGCCGCGAAAACGGTCCTGGGTGGCGAGCGTCACGGTCGCGCCCACCTCCGCGCGTGCCGGGGTGCCGAGCAGGACCAAAGCTGAACCGAGCAGAAGGCGGGTCGGCCCGCTCAGCCTAGCGATGCTCATCCGCTGCAGCCCGGCGCGCATCGGCGCAATCGCAGCTGCACATATGGGTTGCCGCCGTCAGCGAAGCGCACGCATCCAGACTCCCTCCACGCGCCCGGACCAGCGCATTCGCACCCGCCGGCTGCCGCTCGTTCATCAAGGCCAGAAGGCCGCTGACGTGCGCAGCGGCATAAGAGGTTCCGTCCACCAACGTCCAGCCTCCTCCCGGCGCAGTCGTCGGTATGTCGCGGCCTGGGGCCAGGAAGATCTGTTGCGGAATTCCGCTGGAATTGGTGTTCGCGACCGCGATCACGCCGGGTTGCGATGCCGGAAAGCCGCCGTCGGGCACCGCTGGATCGAACGCCGCGACGACTTTCTGCCCACGCGCCAGGCCGATATCGACCAACCGCCCGAGCAGCATGTCGCGCGGACCGCTGAGGCTGAGGTTGATCACGCGCGCATGATGATCGAGCGCGAACTGCAGCGCTTTGGCGAGGCTCAGCGTATCGCACACCGTCGCGGCGGGGCTTTGCTGCCAACAGGCGCGTAACGCCATCAGGCGCGCACGCGGCGCGATGCCGACGATGCCGCCATTGCCCTCACGTGCCGCGATCACGCCTGCCACCGCGGTGCCGTGTAGTTCGGCCGCCGTGCCATGGCCGCCCACGAAGTCCTGGCTGAGCGATATCTGCCCTCCCAGATCGGGGTGCGCGGCATCGATCCGGCTGTCGATCACTGCCACGCTGACGCCGCGCCCGGTCGCGAGACGGTGGAGCTCGGCCAGGTGCCATTGCGCGGCGGCGGGCTCGGCGGCGAGCAGAGGATCACCCGCAGGTGCCGACGCCTGGGCATGATAGAGCTGGAGCGGTTGTGACCAGGCAACATCCGCGTCATGCGAGATTTGCGCGGCGGCGGCTTCCGGCGTGAGCCCATCGGGCAGCGACATCACGAAACAATCGACGCCCAGCATCGGCATCGGCCAATTGTCGACCAAGGTGAAGCCGTGACGCCGCGCGATCCGGGCGGCGATGCGGTTGCGGGCGCCCTGGGTCGAGGCGGCGCCATAGTTGCCCGAATAAGCGGATCCCGGCCGATAATGATCGGGCGGCATTTTCAGCATCACCAATATCTGACGGCCGGTATCGGGACCGTTCGCCGCCATCGCCGGCGACAGCAAGGCAACAGCCGCAAGCCACAGGGCAAGCAGGAGCTTGACGGCTTTCACCGCAGCGCCGCCGCCTCGAGCGGCTCGGCCAGCACCACGGCGGCATCGCCGCGCAATCGGTCGAGCGCCTGCGTACGCCCGGCGGCTGGAAGATGCAGTACATAGGCATTGGCCGCGGTCGGGCCGTCCACCAATCGCGCGTCATTCGCCTTGAGCAGCCGGCTTATGTCGCTCTCGCGCGCGTCGGGCCTGAAGATGACGATGGCGTTCCCGCCCATGACGGCCGGAGCGGATCCCAGCGCATGATAAGGTGCCGTCGGCGCCTCGACCCGCAGCGTGATCGTGACAGCCGCGGCGAGCAAGGCGGCCTGTGCGGCGAGCATCGTGCCGATCTTGCGCACGGTCAAACGACGCCGCGCGGGAGGAGATAGGGGGACGAATGCGGCCTGGCGCGCCGCCGTATCGAGCCGGTCGCGCATCGCCGCCCAGCCGATGCCGGTTGCGATCGGCAATTCGGCGACCTCGCCCGCGAGCGCGCGTTCGCCGGCCAATTCGCGACTGCATTCCTCGCACGCCGCCAGATGCGCCTCGACTCGCGCTTGCTCCTCGGGCTCGAGCCGGCCGGTGATCAGCCACGGCATCAGATCGCGCGTTTCGCGATGCGGATCCGTGGTGAAAGGAAGGATACGCGCCATCGTCACAACCAATCCGCCAATTCGCCGTCCATCAGGCGCCGCAAATGGCGGCGGGCATGGAACATGCGGGTTTTTACCGTGTCGACCGGACAATCCATGATCGCCGCAATCTCGCGATACCCCATCTCGTGGAAGTAGGTGAGATCGACGACCGTGCGATGGTCGGGCGACAATTTCGCCAACGCCGCCAGAAGAGCCTCCTGTGTGCGATGGCGTCCGAGCGGTGCGTCGGGCGCGTCGCCGTCGCTTGGCCGCATCTCGGCATCGCGATCTTCCACCGGCTCGTCCAGGCGGCGTAGCGCCTTCATGGCCTTGCGGTAGGCGATCGCGAAGATCCACGTCGAAAGCTTGCTCGCGCCGCGGAACGTGTCCGACCGTTCCCACACCACCAAAAGGGTATCGTTGAGCACCTCCTCGACCATTTGCGGCCGACGAAGCAGGTTCAGAAGGAAGCGGGCAAGCCGCGGATGATACAGGCGATAGAGGGCCTCGAACGCGTCGAGCTCACGCGCACGGACCCCTGCGAACAAGCGCAGGTCTTCCGGGGTCGCGACGTTTCCGATGTCCCCTGTCTGCCTGTGGGCGACGCTACCGTCACTCAAGGGCGATGCTCCTTTCGCGCCTTTAGTGCGCCGCCGGTGCGTGGCGGTTCAAGTTATCGGCAAATAACACGTTTCATCGTCTAAAAATAACGTTTCGTCGCCAACGCAGAACGAAACGGTCGCTCACGAGCACAAAGTGGAGCGTGCAGCGCGCACGACCGCCCTTCACCGGCGCCCCTCCCCAGCGGCGCCGGAGCAGGGGAGGGTGGTGCCGCCCCGTTTGTGAGACAAAGCTAGGAGATTTTCATGCGCCGTTCCATCCTCTTCAGCGCGCTCCTGGCGATCTTTGCGAGCGGGGCGGCCACCGCCCAGACACCGCAGGCGCTGACCGTCGAGCTGTCCAACTTCAAGTTCAATCCTTCCATGCTCAGATTGACGCACGGCCGTCCCTACGTGTTGCACTTGGTCAACAACGCGTCGGGCGGGCATGACTTCGTGGCGAAGGAGTTTTTCGCATCGTCGACGATCGCGCCCGAGGATCGCGCCAAGGTGAAGAATGGCGAGGTCGAATTGAGCGGCGGCGAATCCGCCGACATTCACCTCGTCGCCAATGCGCCCGGCACCTACAAGAGCCATTGCTCGCATTTCATGCACAGCAGCTTCGGGATGACCGGTACGGTGGTCGTCGAATAGCACCGGCCATGGCTTCGCTCGGCCTTCCCACAGCTCGCGAGGCCGCTTCCGTCGATTCACGGCATGTTCGACATGCAAGACTGGCCGAAGTGGTCACGGCACTTGCCGGTGTCGGGCTGATCCTTTTCGCGGTGATGGCCGACCGCGCCTGGCTCGACCGTCATCTGCTTCCGCATCTGTTCCTGCAACGAAGCGAGCAGATATTGTGGTGGCTCGTGGAGCGGTCCCTCGCTTTCGCGATCGGCGCCGCGCTGCTGCTGCCGGTGCGGCGGCGTGTCGGGCGTGCCTTCCGCACCGGCCGGGGCGGGGATCTGTCGCTCAACATCCTCGTGATGACGGGCGCGATCGCACTGGCATTGCTCGCGAGCGAGCTCATCCTGCGCACGGGCAATTGGGCGCGGATCGAGCGCTGGGCGCAAAGCGAGGAGCCGTTGCGCCGCGCGGATCCGCTGCTGGGCTGGACCAATATTCCCGCGCGCGTCGGCGGCGAAAATTATCAGGGACGCGTCATCCGCTATACGCTCGATCACGATGGGCGCCGCATCGCCGATGCGGCGCATCCGCTCGATCCGCGCCGCCCGTCGATCCTGTTCGCCGGCGAATCGATCATGTTCGGCTTTAGGCTGAATTGGCCCGAAACCGCCGCCGGCCGGATTCAGGCCTCGAGCGGCCTCCAGAGCGTGAATATCGCGGTCAATGGCTACGGGACCGATCAGGAACTGATGCGGCTGCACCAGGAGCTTCCCCGTTTTACGCAGCCGGCGGCGGTGGTCGCGCTGTTCGCGCCGACATTGCTGGAACGCAGCCTCGACAATCATCGCCCCCATCTTGACGCCGCACTGCGCTGGCATCCGGCACGACCGGCGTGGCGGCTGGAGCGCGTGTTCAAGAATGTGCTGCTTTACCATTCGACCGCGCAGATCGACGCGGGTATCGCGATGACGCACGGCAGCCTGGCCGCGATCGTCGCCGAAGCGCGGGCCAGAGGGGCAATTCCGCTGATTCTGGTCCCCGAATTCGCTCCCGAACAGCCAACCGAGCGCGTTCTGCGCGATCGCGTGCTGGCGGGATTGCCTTATGTCCGGGTCGAGCTTGACCCCCATTGGTCGATCCCGGGCGATGGCCACCCCGACGCCCGCGCCAACAAGGCGATGGCGGACGCGGTGCTGGCGGCGCTCGCCGCGCGCCTGCCAAGGCAGCATATTTCATGAGCCGGCTCGCGTTGCGCTGTCGCGACGAAGAGCAGATGGATTCGGCCGAACTGGATCAAGCGACTTACGCACGGGTCTTGCGGGATCTGGCGCGGGTCAATCGCTGGACGTTCACCGCGCATCCGTTGCTGGCGTATCTCGATCAGGCGGCGAAGGGACTGGTCCGCTTCCGCCTGCTCGACGTCGGTTTCGGCGAGGGCGATCTGTTGCGCCGCGTCGCTCATTGGGCGCGCCGCCGCGCTATTTCGGTCTCGTTGGTCGGGATCGACATCAACCCGCGCAGCGCGGGCATTGCGCGCGCGAAGACGCCGAGCGACCTGCCGATCGAATATCTGACCGGCGATTGCCTCGATTTGCCGGGCGCGTTCGATTTCGTCGTGAGCAGTCAGGTCACGCATCATATGACCGACCAGCAGCTCCACGAATTCCTCCATTTCATGGAGGCGCGCACGCTACGCGGTTGGCTGGTCAGCGATCTGCGCCGCCACGCTTTTGCATATTACGGCTTTCCATTGCTGGCCCGCCTGCTGGGCGTGCACCGGATCGTGCGTGAGGACGGGCAGCTTTCGATCGCGCGCTCGTTCCGGGAGGATGAATGGCGCGCGATCCTCGCCGATGCCGGCATCGCATCCGAGGGAATCAAAATCGTGAACCGCTTTCCGTTCCGCCTCTCGGTCGAGCGGATCAAGCGTTAGGCGGCGATCCGGGTCGCGGTCGCGCCCCAGGCCAGGATTTGCGGACGAATGCTCAGCATCCGCGCGATCGGGCGCGACCAGGCGGGGCTTTCCGCGATCGCGCGCAATAGTTCGGCACAGGCGAGCGGGCGGCGCGCGCGTCGGGCGAAATCGCGCTGATAGGCTGTGGCGGCCGCCGGCCCTCCTTTCAGGAACGCATTGGATGCAGCTGTAGCGCTGGCAACGGCGATGCCGATCCCATCGCCGGCGAGGCTGGCGATCACCGCCGCCTGGTCGCCGACGCGGAACAGCCCGGGCAAGGTCTTGGTCGCGCGCCAGCCGTAGGGAATGCGTGCGATGCTGCTCCAACTACCCAGCGGCGTGCTCGCGGCGAGCCGCTGCACGAGCAAAGGCGCTTCATTCTCGAGCGCCGCGATCAACCGGTCGGGCGATCCACCGGCGTCGCGCAGCCGGTGCGCGCCGACCGAAAGGCAGAGGTTGAGATTTCCATCCTCCTGCAGGACCAGGCCGGCATAGCCGTCGGTGAACAGGTGCAGCTCGATCATTCCCGTCAGGTCGGCTGCGCAGGCCGTATCGGGCTTCAATGCAAGGCGCAAACCCACCTTCGCACTGCCATGCGCGGATTCGCCCGGCCGCTCGATGCCGCGCAGGTTAAGCTTGCCGGTGGCCAGGACGATCGCGTCCGCCGCGACGTTGCTGCCGTCGGCAAGGCTGACGGTGCGGCTGCCTGCGAGCGATCGTGCGCCACGCCCGAACTGCACCACGGCGCCTGCATCGCGTGCCGCCTGAAGCAGCACGCTGTCGAGCTTGCGACGGGACAGGCCGATCGCGGGGAAGGGCAGATCCGCTTCGAGCCTGCGCCGGCCCAGTTGGAAGCGCATCCGCCCGACCGGATGCCCGCCGAGCGCGTCCGGATCGATCCCCGCGCGTCTCAACAATCCGAGCGCATCCGCGCTGACGAAGCCGCCGCATACCGGATCATGGCCTTCATTGTTTTTCTCGACGAGCAAGGTGCGCGTGCCGGCATGCGCCAGCCGCATGGCCGCGACCGATCCGGCCGGACCGCCGCCGATCACCAGCACCTCGGGCCTGTTCATGCCGCGCGGCTGAAATTGAAGCCTTCTGCGGCAAGGCCGGGCCCAAAGGCCAATGCGATGCCGTCGCGCGGATCGTCGCGGCGCATGATGTCCTCCATCACGAACATGAGCGTCGCCGAGGACATGTTCCCGCAATTGTCGAGCACCGCGCGCGACGCATCGAGCGCGTCAGCGGGCAGATCGAGCGCACCTTCGACCGCGTCGAGGATCGATCGGCCGCCGGCATGAACCGCCCAACGCACCTCATCTGCGGCACATTGATGCAGGATCTCCTGGCGAAGGCCGGGGTCCTGCAAGGCCTGCGCGATCCGGCCCGGGACCTTGCCCGAAAGGTGCATTTCGAAACCCGCATCGCCAATATGCCATTGGATCAGCTCGCTGCTGTCAGGCAAAGTCGCCGCGAAGAAGCGGTCGATCGCGATCGGCCCTTCCTCCGCGCTGACGATCGCGGCGGCGGCGCCGTCGGCGAATTGTAGCATCGCCAGCATCGGCTCGATCTCCTGGGTCTCGACCAGATGCAAAGTCGAGAGCTCGACCGTCACCACCAGCACCCGCGCGAGCGGTTCGGACCGCGCGATATGGTAGGCGACGCGCAACGCGGCGACGGCGGCATAACAGCCCATGAAGCCGACCAGCGTCCGCTCGACCGACGGGCTGAGGCCAAGCTTCCGCGCGATGATCTGGTCGATGCCGGGGGCGACGAAGCCGGTGCAACTCGCCACCACGAGATGCGTGATCTCGCCCAGCGGCTCCTTGTCGGCCAAGGCCTCGATCGCGGCCAGGGCCAGTTCGGGCGCCTTCTCGGCATAGAGCTTCATCCGCGCCGCGGTCGAAGGTAGGCGGTTGCCGAAATAGAAGCCGCCTGGCGTGATCGGCGATCCGCCTCGAGCGGTCGGCAGCACCGACCAGCGGTGCGTGATGCCGGAACGCGCGGCCATGCGCTGAAACAGAGCCCGCGCATGACGGTCGGCCAGCCGCGTCGTTGCCCAGGCGATGAAATCCTGATGGACATCGAGACTGGGCACCGCCGTGCCGATCGCATGTAGGTGGGCGTGAGGCGAGGCGCGCATTTCCGGGTTCAGCACCGCCGCACCTGCCATTCCGTGTCGAAGTCGATCGTCATGTATATTCCTTATCGCCTTCGCGTCTGTTCCCGCAGCTACGCATCAGGTTTCGTTCGGGGTGCAATTTTTGGCTCGGCCCCGATTGAACCGCCGGAGCGCGCCTCGCCTCTAAAAGCGTGAGAATGAGGAGAAGCGGCTTGGGTGCACCTAGCCTCCAGGGCGATCCGCCGCGCGAAGTGGCACAGCCTGGCCGTGGCACGGCATATTTCGGGGATTTTTTCGGCATGGTGCTGCGGCCAGTCCATCGTCTTATCTGGGCCGACCCGCAACGGCGCGCGCGCAAATTGCTCGAATTTGCCGAGGTCGAGGCGAGCGGCGGGCGCGATCTGGTCCGTGCGGCCGAATTGACCGACGATCCGGTGCTGCGCGCGCGCTACCTGGTCCACGCGCGCGACGAGGCGCGCCATGCCGACATGTTCCGCGCGCGCGGGCGTGCGCTCGGCAAGGAAGCGACGGGCGGGGGAAAGGAGGGCCTCGCCGACTGGATGGCGCCGGGCGAGCGCGGGATGGAAGGGCTCGATCTGACGCGCGAGAAGGACGCCGACCTGCTCGCTTTCCTGCATCTTTCCGAGAGCGCCGCGGCGCGCGACTTTGCGCGTTATGCCCGCGTGATCGACAAGGATCCGGCGACGCGCATCCTGTTCCAGCGCATCCTGCACGATGAGGACGAGCATAAGGCTTATACGCGCGGCGAATTGAGTCGGATCGCGCCGCATCGTGCGCGCCGGGTTTTGTGGTGGGCGCGTCTCCGCCGCCTGTGGAAAGCCTATCTGCGCTTCGCCACCGCTTTGGCGGGCGTGATGGCGGGCGTGGTGCTCATGGTTCAATATTTCCTGCTGCTGCCGCCCTTCGTCTGGCTCGCCAAACGCAATGCGAAGCGGGAAAAATCCGGCTGGATATTTGTCGACGAGAAGGCGCCGCGATGAAGATACTCGGCATTTCAGGCCATTATCACGACAGCGCAGCCGCCCTGTTGGTCGACGGCGTGCCGGTGGCCGCGGTTCAGGAGGAAAGGCTTTCCCGGCACAAGAATGATGCCGGCTTCCCGCTTGCCGCAATCGAATGGTGCCTCGATCGTGCCGGTCTTTCTCCGGACGATCTCGACGCGGTCATCTTCTACGAGAAGCCGACGCTGAAATTCGACCGGGTGCTGACTGGCTTGCTCCAGGGCTGGCCCGGATCGTGGCGCAGCTATCCCAAAGCCATGAAGAACATGCTGGGAGAGAAATTGTGGGTGCGCGGGCTGATCGCCTCGCAGCTTGGCATCAGCACGCGCCGCGTCCGCTGCATCGAGCATCACCAGTCGCATGCCGCGGCTGCCTTCCTGACCGCGCCGACACAGGAAGCCGCGATCATCACGGCGGACGGGGTGGGCGAATGGGCTACGCTCACGGTCGGGACCGGCACCAAGCGCGCCGACGGATCGAGCGAGATCCGCATGCTGCGCGAACTGCGCTTCCCGCATTCGCTCGGCCTCTTCTACTCGGCGGTGACCGCCTATCTCGGTTTCACCGTCAACGAGGGCGAATATAAGGTGATGGGGCTTGCCTCCTACGGGCAGCCTACCCGGATCGACGAGATGCGCAGACTGCTGCGGCCGACTGCCGATGGCGCTTTCACGCTCGACCTCGCCTTTTTCGACTTCCTCGGCAAGGTCGAGAGCGGTTATTCCAGCCGCTTCATCGACTTGTTCGGTCCTCCTCGCAAAAGTTGGCAGCCGATCGATCTCAGGAACGAGGAAGGACGGCGTCTCGCCGATATCGCGGCGAGTGCGCAGGCGTTGCTCGAAGAAGTCATGGTCGGCATCGCCACCAATTTGCAGCGCGAGACGGGATTGAGCGATCTTTGCCTCGGCGGCGGGGTAGCGCTGAATGGGGTCGCCAATGCGCGGATCCTGCGCGAGGCGGGTTTCGCGCGGCTGTTCGTGCCGTCGGCGCCGGGTGATGCCGGCTGTGCGCTTGGCGCGGCGCTTTATGCCGACCGCATCCTGTTCGGTCAGCCGCACAAAGCGGTGCCCGATCATCCCTTCTGGGGGCCGGAACCGGACGAAGCGGCCTTGTTCCGCATCGCTCGTGAAGATGGTATCCCCGCCATCGCGAGCGACGAACTGATCGAGGATGTCGCGGATGCACTGGCCGCCGACAAGATCGTCGGCTGGGTCGACGGCGCGATGGAATTTGGCCCGCGCGCACTCGGCCATCGCAGCATATTGGCCGCACCGCACGACGTGGCTATGCGCGACCGTCTCAACCGCGACATCAAATATCGCGAGGAATTCCGTCCGTTCGCGCCGGTCGTGGCAGCCGAGCATGCCGATCGTTTCTTCGACCTGCCGCCGGGCGGCGCGCGGCTTGCGCGCTTCATGTCGGGCGTGGTCCCGGTCCGCCCCAAATGGCGGTCGCGGCTGGCGGGCATCACGCATGTCGACGGCACCGCGCGCGTTCAGGTGCTCGATCGCGAGATGGAGCCCCGGCTCCATGCACTGCTGGAAGCTTACGGGCAGAGGAGCGGCATTCCGGTGCTGCTCAACACCTCGTTCAATCTTGCCGGCGAGCCGATCGTGAACACCGTAGCGGAGGCCTATTCGACCTTCCGCCGCTGCGGGATCGATCTGCTGGTGGCGGGCAATGTCTGCCTGACCAAGCCGCGGGCCGTCCGTGCCCAGATCCTGGAGAATGTCGCATGATCAAGCGTCGCGGCCGCATCGGACGGCAGCTTATCGTTTTCGGCAGCGCGTTCGGCACCACTGCCGAGCTCGCGTCGAACCTGTGGAATTCGCGGTCGGGCAAGCGCTGGATGGTGCCGCTCGTCCTGTTCCTGTGCCTGACTGGGCTGATCCTCACGCTCGCCGCCACGGTCGAGGCGCTCGCGCCCTTCGTTTACTCGATCTTCTAGCGGTGGAGCCCGAACGGCGGGCCCTGCTGGCATGCCCCGCTTGTGGCGGCGCGCTTGCCGTGGATTGGCGATGCCGTTGCTGCGACCTTGCGTTCGGGGAAGCGGATGGCGTGCCCGCGCTGCGCCTGCCCGGCGACGTGCGGACCGAGACAGTCCGCAATTTCTACACCGAAACGCCGTTTCCCAATTACCCGCCCGAGGCGAGCCTGAGCTGGCTGCGCGCGCGCGCCAGCGGCAGCGAATTCGCGCAGAAGCTGGATGCGGCGATCGCGCCCGATGCGCGCATCGTCGAGATCGGCTGCGGCACCGGCCAGATGAGCCTGTTCCTCGCGCGCGGCGACCGGCTGGTGATCGGCGCGGACCTGACGCGCGCCTCGCTGTTGCTCGCGGCGGATGCCGCGCGGCGCTTCGGGATCGAGGGCGTGTCCTTCGTCGAAACCGATCTCACCCGGCCCGCGCTTCGGCCCGGCGCGTTCGACGTCGTCTATTGTTCGGGCGTGCTCCATCACACGCCCGACCCGCGGCAATCCTTCGCGCGCATTGCGCGGCTGGCGCGGCCCGGCGGGATGATCGTGCTCGGCCTGTACAACACCGTGGCGCGCCTGCCGCTCCGGATGCGGCGCGTGGCCGCGCGCCTGACCGGCGAGCGCTGGATCCCGTTCGATCCGATCCTGCGCGATCGTGCCGCCGAACCCGAACGCCGCGCCGCCTGGCTGCGCGACCAATATCGCCACCCGGAGGAGCATCGCCACAGCTTGCGCGAAGTGCGGCACTGGTTCGCGGAGAACGACGTCAATTTCGTTCGCGCTTACCCGCCCGTGCTCGATGATGATGCATCATCATCGCTGTTCGCAGCCGAGGAAGACGATTGGAGGTTGGGCGACTGGCTGACCCAGTTCGGCTGGATGGCGAGCCTCTCGCAGGAGGGCGGATTGTTCGTGACGGTTGGCCGGGCGGCCTAACCGAAGCTTGCCGCCGCTTCTGCGATCGCATCATAAATGCGGTCGAGATCGTCCTCTTCGATGCAGTAAGGCGGCATCACATAGATCGTGTTGCCGAGCGGCCGCAGCAGCAGGTCGCGCTCGCGGAAGAAAGCGAGCAGGCGCGGGCCAAGACCCGACATGTAGCTCGCATCGTCCGGCCCGAATTCGAATGCCGCGATCGTGCCCATGCGACGGCGATTGCAGGCGATTGCCGGCAGATTTTCGAGCCGCGACTGCTGGCGACCGGCCAGCGTTGCAATCCGATCGAGCACGGGCTCGTCCCGCCAGATATCGAGGTTGGCGAGCGCCGCCGCGCAGGCGATCGGGTTCGCCGTGTAGCTCGACGAATGAAAGAACATCCGCCCGCGATCCTTGGAGAGGTGCGCGTCATAAATTGCCTGGCTCGCGAGCGTGACCGCCAGCGGCACCGCGCCGCCGGTGAGGCCCTTGGAAAGACAGAGGATATCAGGCGTCACGCCGGCCTGATCGCTGGCGAGCAAAGTACCGGTGCGGCCCCAGCCGGTCATCACCTCGTCGGCGATGAACAAGACGCCGTGGCGCGCGCAGATCGCCCGCATCTCGCGCAATATCGCGGCGTCATAGAAAAGCATCCCGCCAGCGCCCAGCACGAGCGGCTCGACAATCAGGGCCGCGGGTTTGGCGCGACATGCTCGCTCCAGCGCTTCGAGCGTGTCCGCACCGTCGCCGTGCGGGAAGGGGATCGTGTCGATGTCGAACAGCAGCGGCGCATAAGCGCGGTTGAACACGCCGCGCGCGCCGACCGACATCGTGCCGATCGTATCGCCATGATAGCCATGCTCCATCGCCAGGATGCGATGGCGCGGTTCGCCCCGGTTGAGCCAGAAACCCAGCGCCATCTTGAGCGCGACCTCGACCGCGGTTGATCCGGAGTCGGAGTAGAAGACGTAGGGCAGCCGATTGCCCACCAAGGCGACCAGCCGGTCGGCAAGCTCCTCGGCCGGCGCATGCGTCCAGCCCGCGAAGATGATCTGGTCGAGTTTCCCGGTCTGCGCCCGGATCGCCTCTATGATGCGCGGATGGCAGTGGCCGTGCGTCGTCACCCACCAGGAGGAAATGGCGTCGATGACCCGCCGCCCATCCTGCGTGTACAGCGCCGCGCCTTCGGCATGCGTGACGAGCGGGATTGGCTCGGCCAATCCGTGCTGGGTGAAGGGATGCCAGACGGGCGAGGTCATCGGAAATCCTCGACACGGAAATGGTCCGCGAATGCAGCCGCGAGCGTTGCCGGGTCGAGCGGGTCGATCCAGGGCAGGCGGCCGAGCCTCGTCACGCCCGCGAGCGCGCAGATCGTCGCCTCATTATCCTCATTCGCCTCGCCGACGAAGGCTATTCCCAGGATCGGGATCGCGCGTGCGCGCATCGCCTCGACCGACAGCAGGCTGTGATTGATCGTGCCGAGCGCGGTCCGCGCGACCAGCACCGCCGGCGCCCGCCAACGTGCGAAAAGATCGGCGAACAGTAGCGCGCGCGTGACCGGCACCAGCAGCCCGCCGGCACCCTCGACCACCAACGGGCCATCGGTTTGGGGAAGCGCCAGCCGAGCCGGATCGATCTCGATTCCGTCGAGTTCGGCGGCGCGATGCGGCGAGAGCGGCTCGGTCAGGCGATAGGCCTCGGGCAGCACATGGTTCACGCCCAGGCCCTTTGCGGTGTCGCTATCCGAAAGCTCCCCGTCCAGGCCCGACTGGATCGGCTTCCAATAAAAGCCGCCGAGCGCGGCAGCGAGCGCGGCGGCGAAGATGGTCTTGCCGATACCGGTATCCGTGCCGGTGACGATGATCGCCCTCGTCACGCGGGCCCCCCGATGCAGGTTGCGATCACATGGCGCATGTCGGTTCCCTCGGCGTCGAACCGTTTCATGATCTGGCGGAGCAGAGATGGCGATAGCGGGCGATAGCCGGGCTGTGGCGTACCTGCGCCGATCGCCTTGAGCGCCGCCAGGAAGTCATGCGCGCCCCGATAGCGGTGATCGATCGTCTCCAACGACACGTCGAGGCCGAGCGCGCGCAGGGCATCGACCGACGGATAATCCGGCGTGCCCGGCATGGCGTCGCCATAGGCCGCGCGCCATTGCGCGAAGCTGCCCGCGGCCAGCGTCGTGAAGGCGAGCTGCCCGGCTGGCGCCAGCAGGCCGCGCAGTCTTGCCACCGCGTCGCCGAGATCGGGGAGCCATTGCATGGCCAGACTCGAGCAAATCAGATCGAACGGCCCGGTTATCGTCGGCTCCGCGCCGTCCATTTCCGCGAAGTGGACCCCTTCCGATCCCGCGAAGCGCCGCCGCGCCCGATCGAGCATGCCTGGGGCGATATCGGTCATCCAATAATGGCGATAAGGCAGCCGGCCGACCAGACCGGCCCCGAGAAAGCCGGTACCGCATCCGATCTCGAGGATACGCGCCCCATGCGGCACATCGAGTGCCAGAATGCGCTCCGCCAGTCGCCCGGCGACGATCCTCTGGACCGCCGCGTGACGATCATAATCACGCGCCCGATGGAACGCATTGGCTATTTGCACAGGAAGGCCTCGATCTGGTCCGCGCACCATTGGGGATGGCTTACCGGCAGGAGATGCCCGCCTTCTTCATGGGTCGCCCTCTCCGCACCGGGAAAGACGCTTGCGCGCAGCGATCCAGGCAGGATCGGATCTGCGTCTCCCTGTAAGACCAGGATGCGATTGGGGCGGGACGTGACATGCCGCGATCCAAGCAAAGCGAGATCGTCCGCAAGCCTGCCTTCATCAATGTCCTCCGGTGCGGGCGGTGCGCCGCACCGCGCGCGGAATTCGGCGAGCACGGCCGCCGGATCCTCGGCAAAGCGGGCGCGCATTCGTTCGACCACGCGCGGAGCGACCGCGCCGTCGCCGCTGAACCGATCGAAGCCGTTGATCGCCACGAGCGGAACGTCGTGCGGCAGCAGATCGGCCAATAGCATCGCGCCGAGCGAATGGCCGATCGCGGCGAAAGGCGGCTCGATCGCGGACTCCGCTTTCTCGCCGAAATAGCCGCGATCCCAGCGCACGATCGGGAAATCCGGCAACGCTGCCGCCAACGCATCCCAAATGCGCGCATCGAAGCCCCAGCCGTGGAGCAGGAGGAGGGCGGGCCGGTTCATCGCAACTGCCGCACCAACGCATCAAGCAATTGGTCGACGTCTTCGCGCGTGTGGCTCGCGCGCAGCACGATGCGCAGGCGGCTGGTGCCTTGCGGCACCGTCGGCGGCCGGATCGCGCTCGCCAGCAGGCCCGCGCCCGCAAGTGCGGCGGAGAGGGCCAAAGCCTGCTCGGCCTCGCCAACGATGACAGGTATGATCTGCGTGCTGCTCGCGCCCGTATCGATCCCATGTTCGGCAAGGCGGTCGCGCAGATATACGGCCTGATCCGCCAGCCGCAGCCGCTCTTCCTCCATGCCGGGAACCAGGTCGAGCGCGGCATCGATCGCGCCCAGCATGGCCGGGGGAGGGGCGGTCGAGAAGATGAAGCCCCCGCATGCATTGACCAGATAATCGATCAACAGGCGCGAGCCCGCGACATAGGCGCCGAAGCAGCCCATCGCCTTGCTGAATGTCCCCATCACGAGATCGACCTTGCCCGTGATGCCACGCGACAGTCCCGCGCCGTCGGGGCCGAGCACGCCTGTGGCGTGCGCCTCGTCGAGATAGAGGAAGGCGTCGTGCGCCTGGGCGATCCGTACCAGCCGTTCGACGTCGGCGCGGTCGCCGTCCATGCTGAACACGCTTTCGGTGACGATCAGCCTTGGGCCATCCTCGCTTGCATGCCCCGCCAGCAGTTCCTCGAGATGGTCGAGATCGTTGTGACGGAAACGGATCTGGCGATGGCCGGCGGCGCCCGCATGCAGGCTGCCGTGAACCAGCCGGTCCGTGAACAGCAAGGTGCCGGGCGCCGCCTTGAGCAACGCCGCCAGCACGGCCGCATTCAGTTGCCATCCGGTTGGGAAGAGCAAGGCCGCCTCGGTGCCCTTGAAGCGGGCGATCCGCGCCTCGATCGCAAGATGCTCGGCGCTCGTCCCCGTCACCAGCCGCGAAGCGCCGCTGCCGCTGCCGTGCCGGATCGCCCATTCGGCGCTGCGCTCGGCCAGAAGCGGATGCCGCGCGAGACCGAGGTAGTCATTGCTCGAAAAGTCGATCAGGTCGCGTCCCTGGCGCTCCAGCCGTGCCGGACCGGACATGCGGGTCGCCACCAGCGATCGCGTCTGATGATGCCGCTCAAGCCGGTCGAGCGCGTCCGCCAGATATCGAGAGAGCAGGGCCATGCGTCGCCCCTCTAAGGAGGACGGCGGCGTTCTGCCAGTGGACGAAGAAAGTCCATTTCGGTCCGGTACCGCTACCATAATTACTTGACCCATGTTCGGAACCGGTTACATCTTTTGGCGCGGCGGTGGTGGTATCCGAGAGGAATTCGGGGCATTAGGCACGCGAGAGGGTGTGGGTTTCATGGCGGAAGCAACAATTCGCGATGTCGCGCGCGAGGCGCAATTGTCGGTTGCGTCCGTTTCGCGTGCGCTGAACGGGCATAAGAGCGTTCGGCCGGAGACGCGCGCGCGGATCGTCGCGGTCGCCGATCGGCTTGGTTATGTTCCCCATGCCGGCGCGCGCAGCCTTTCGATGGCGCGCTCCAATGCGATCGGCGTGGTGCTGCCCGACCTTCACGGCGAGTTCTTCTCCGAGATCGTGCGCGGGATGGATCGGGAGGCGACGCGGCTCGGCCTGCAGCTGCTGCTGTCCAACATGCATGCCGATCCGGTCCAGGCGGGACAGGCGTTGCGCGCGATGCATGGCCGCGTCGACGGGCTGCTGATCATGTGTCCGCAGATGCGCACCGAGGGCTGGGTGGGATCGATGCCGCGCGGCATCCCCGCGGTCCTGCTCAACACGCCCGAGCCGATGATGGATCATCCCTCGATGGCGATCGACAATCGCGCGGGCGCCGCGGCGATCGCGCGCCATCTGATCGACCTTGGACGCCGCCACATCGTGCATATCGCCGGCCCCGACCACAATATCGACGCGCGCGAACGGCGTGAAGGCTTCGAGGATGCGGTCCGCAAGCTGGCGCCCGATGCGACCGTGACCGTGCTGTCCGGCGACTTCAACGAAGATACGGGCGAGGATGCGGCCAACATCATCCTTAAGGAGAATATGAAGGTCGATGCGATCTTCGCCGCCAACGACATGATGGCGGTCGGCTGCCTCCAGGCGCTGCGTGCGGCGGGCAAGCGCGTGCCCGAGGACATCGCGATCGCGGGGTTCGACGACGTGCCGATCGCGCGCTACCTTGCGCTCACCACCGCGCGCGTGAACATCGCCGATATCGGCGCCCGCGCGGTCATTCGCTTGACCCAGATCATGAATGGCGGGGAGGGGGCCAATGAGGGCGTCGAGGTCCATGAGCCCGAGCTGGTCATCCGCGGTACAACCGTAACCACGCACTGATTTCTCTTAGCTTCCAATGCGTTAAGCCCCCCTGGAGGGTCGGTCACGGATCGGCCCTCCACTTTTTTGCGGAACCGGTTACAAATTCCTGAGGCCGCGTGAGTCGGCGAAACGAAGGGGAGACAGATGCCGCGTCGGATTCTCGGGCTGGGCCTGGCCGGCGCCGGCTTGGCGTTGGCCGCTCCCCTTATCGCGCAGAATTACAACCGGCATGTCGTGTTCGATAATGCGCGCGTTGCCGGGCCTTATCATTTCAGCCTCGCCAGCCGTACGGGTCAAAGCGCGCTCGACTATGCCGACGCGCGCATTCCCGTCGATACCGATCATTTCCATTCGCCGCCCAACAGCCTCAAGCTCCAATGGACGTCGCGTTATGGTGGCGACTGGCGCGTCTCGATCGACGTGCAGCATTATTTCCGCACCAACGATTTCGACGGCAACCGGCTGACATTGTGGGTCTATGCCGAGGACGAGATGGGTCCCGATGCCTCGCCCGGCCTGATCCTCACCGACCATCAGGGCAATTCAACCCCGACCGTCCGCCTGTTCGGCGATATCAAGACGCTTCCCGCGCATAGGTGGGTGCCGGTGCATATCGCGCTCGATGACATCCACGATCTGGTCAATGCGACCAGTGACAACCTGGTCGATCTGCGGCGCCTGGCGAGCGTGACGATCGTGCAGGGCCTGGACGATGGCAAGCCGCACGTCCTGTACCTCGACGATGTCAGGATCGACGACCCCTCGGCCGCGCCACAGGGCCCCGTGCAGGCACCCGTCAGCCTCGCGGCCAAAGGCTATGACCGCCATGTCGACCTGTCCTGGAGGGTCGATGCCGGCGTCGATTCCTACCGCATCTACCGCTCGACCGATGGAAAGCCGTTCGAGCCGATCGGCATCCAGAAGGGGCATATCGGCCGCTACGAGGACTTCCTCGGCGCCAGCGGCAAGTCCGCCACCTACCGGATCAGCGCGCTGGACGGGGAAGGGCGCGAATCCCCGCTGTCGCAAACCGTGACCGCGACCACCCGCGCGCTCGACGACGACGAGCTGCTGACGATGGTCCAGGAGGCGCAGTTCCGTTATTATTGGGAAGGCGCCCAACCCGATTCCGGCATGGCGATCGAGGTGATGCCGGGCGATCCCAACCAGGTGGCGGTCGGCGCATCGGGCTTCGGCATCATGGCGATGCTGGTCGGGATCGACCGGGGGTTCGTCACGCGCGAGCAGGGCGTCGCGCGCTTCCTGAAGATCCTGCGCTTCCTCAACAGGGCCGAGCGCTTTCACGGCGTTTTTCCGCACTATCTCGACGGACGCAGCGGCAAGCGAATGGCGTTCTTCGGCAAGTATGACGATGGCGGCGACCTGATCGAGACGAGCTTCCTGATGCAGGGCCTGCTCTGCGCGCGCCAATATTTCACGAGGGCCACGCCGCAGGAGAAAGAGATACGCGACTCGATCACGGCGCTGTGGCGCGGGGTCGATTATGACTGGTATCGCGACGGCGCGGACAGCCAGTTCCTCTATTGGCACTGGTCGCCCGATTACGGGTTCAAGATCCACCACCCGCTGATCGGCTGGAACGAGAGCCTGATCGCCTATCTGCTCGGGATCGCCTCACCGACCCACGCGATCCCGCCGAGCCTGTGGCACAGCGGCTGGGCGGGGCAGAACGAGACCGGCATCGCCTATCGCCGCTGGTGGACGCGCACGACGCAGGGCGACCATTTCACCAACGGCAACAGCTATTACGGCATCAAGCTGGAGGTGGGGGAGGGCAATGGTTCGGACCTGTTCTTCACCCATTTTTCCTTCATGGGCTTCGATCCGCGCGGGATGCGCGACGATTATACCAATTATTACAAGAACAACCGCGCAATCTCGCTGATCAACCAGGCCTATGCGATCGACAATCCCGGCAAGTTTAAGGGTTATGGCGCGGATGCCTGGGGCTTCACCGCCGGGCTGCATGCGGGCGGGCGGCCGTCGCAGGCTTCCGACAACGGCACGATCACGCCCGAGGGGGCGCTCGGCTCATTCCCCTATACGCCGAAGGAGTCGATGGCGGCGCTCAAGCATTTCTACCGCGATCTCGGCGCGAAGACGTGGGGCGTGTACGGTTTCTCCGACGGCTATAACGAGACCGACAATTATTTCGACGAGAGCTATATGGGGCTCAACCAGGCGCCCGCGGTGGTGATGATCGAGAATGAGCGCACCGGGCTGATCTGGAAATTGTTCATGTCCAATCCCGAGATCGCGCCCGCGCTCCGGAAGATCGGTTTTCGCAAGGATTGAGGGTGCGGTTGAGGCTGGGGTGGTGAGCGCCGACGACCTGTGCTGTCGAAGGGAAAAATAAAAAAACACCGGAAACGAACTTGATGATTTGGAGTTTCTGGCGGGGCAGGCCTTGCGCTCAGGCCTGATGCGAGGAGCGGTGAGGATGCGGCATTATCCGGTGCGAATGCGCGCCCCATATGTGCCCGTTGCCTTCGCCAGAAATGAGAAAGAGCCAGAAGCGCGCGATCTGCCAGGGGGGCATCGGCGCGCCACGTATCGTGGTACGCTTTGTGCGTACATTTGTCAAGAGTCGCACGATAGCGATCCTGCGAGGCTGACGTGAGCGTGAAAGCATGCCGCCATGCGGCTTAACCCCATTTTCCTACTTTACAGATATGGAATTGCGTTGATAGGAGCCCGCCTCCCTGTTTCCGAGGTGGCGCAGATGATTTCCCCCCGACTCCTGTTTTGCTTGTCCACCTCCCTCGTGGCCCTGTCTTCGCCGTTGTCGGCCCAAACCTCGGCGCCGGGCGAGACCAGTGCCGCGTCCGACGACAGCTCGCAAAAGCCGGCGTTGGAAATCGTCGTCACGGGATCCCGGATCGCCCGACGGCAAACGGAAGGGCCCGCTCCCGTGACCGTGATTTCGGGCGATGCGATCGACCGCAGCGGTTTCCGAAGCGTCTTCGATGCGCTCACGACGCTGACTCAGAATACAGCCTATGTGCAGGGCGAGGATTTTGGCAGCACCTTCACGCCTGCGGCCAATTTCGTGAATCTTCGTGGCCTGGGCCCCAATCACTCGCTCGTATTGGTGAATGGCCGACGCCTGGCCGACTATCCCGTCGCCTATGACGGCTCCGTAAACGCGGTGAACCTGGCCAACATCCCGAGCGCATTCGTCGATTCGATGGAGGTGCTGAGCGGAAGTGCGGGTGCCATCTACGGATCGGACGCAATCGCCGGCGTCGTCAACCTCAAGCTCAAGGAAAAGCTTGATGGCCTGGATTTCAACCTCCGCCTTGGAAATACCAAGCAGGGTGGAGGCAAGAACATCCGCGGCCAATTTGTCGGCGGGACCACGATCGGCAAATTGGACGTGGTCGTCGGAGGCGAGATCCAGTCTCGCGACCCGATCTATTGGGGTCAGCGCGATATTGCGAATTCCTACTCGCGCTACTCGACGGACGAGGTTCCGCAAATCCCTCCCGCGATCTTCTCGATCAGCAACCCTGCGACGCGGGCTTACTACACGCCACCGGCTGGAACCTGCGACGCTCTATCGGCGCTCCAGGGCGGGACGGTGCGGCAAGTCTCGAGCTCGCGCGGCGGCAGCTATTGCGGCAGCGATGCCTATTACAATTATCGCACCATCCAGACGAAAAAGGACGCGCAAAGCCTTTACGGCCATGCGACCTACCATCTGAACGACGCGATCGATCTCTACGCGACGGCGCTCTACACCCACAGCGACATCGCGAACGTCGTTCGCTCGCTCACCTGGTCTTCCACCTTTTACAACCTTGCTACCGGGCGCCTGGAGGGCTGGTCTCACACGCTCACGCCGGAAGAAACGGGCGGCCGGATGGGCTTAGCCAGCGGCTATAAAGAAGGGGCGTGGAATGCCGTGGCGGGCGCGAGGGGCCGGATCGGCGATAGCTGGCACTGGGACGTTTCCTATAATCGCTCCGAATATAGCAGCATTCAGAGCCGCGTCCGGCTGCTGAGCGGGATCGACGCTTTCTACCTGGGACAGCAGCAGGGCAATGTCGGCGGCTATGCCGCTTATAATGCGCCGGATTCGCGCCTGTTCACGCCATTGACCACCGGGCAATTCGGCGACCTCAGCCGAAAATCGGTGACGCGGACCAAGACGGAGTTACAGGACGGAAACCTGTCGCTGAACGGCACCCTGTTGCGCCTGCCCGGCGGGCCGCTGCAGGTCGCCGCCACGGTGGAGGTGGGCGACAACAGCTTCACCAACGACGCTGATCCCTTCGTCAACCAGGGTCTCTATTGGAATACGACATCCGCTCTGTCGAGCTACGGCAAGCGCACCCGCCAGGCAGTCGCCGGCGAAGCGCGCATTCCTCTCTTCAAATGGCTCACCGTCACCGGAGCCGGACGTTATGATCGCTATGAATATGGCGGCAATCACATCGGCGCGGCGACCTATGGGAGCGGCATCGAGTTCAGGCCGCACCGATCGCTGCTTCTCCGGGGATCGCTGTCGTCCAGTTTCCGCGCGCCTGACATGAACTACGTGTTCGAACAGCAGACGCAGGGCTATTATCCCAGTCAAACAGACTATTATCAGTGTCGGATCGACAAGCAGCCTTACGCAAGCTGCACCGACTTCTACAATATGAACTATGTGGAATCGGGCAATAAGAAGCTGAAGCCCGAACGGGGGCAATCACTGACTGCGGGCTTCGTCTGGACGCCGAGCACGCATTTCGACATCTCGTTCGATTATTACCGCATCCGGATAAAGGACGAGGTGACGTCGCTGGATGTCGATCAGCTGCTGCGCCAGGAGGCGGATTGTCGCCTGGGCCAGTCGGTGAGCGGATCCTCGGTCGATGCCAATTCGACGATCTGCCAGGATTATGTGTCCCGCGTGACGCGAAATCCCGGGACCGTGCCGGTGAACCCGAACCAGGTCACGCTTGTGCGGAACAACCCGATAAACGCATCGAGCGAGCGTACCCGTGGTATCGACGTCAATGCCAATCTCCGCTGGTCCTTTGCGAAGTTTGGGCGGGTCTCGCTGAACGGCCAGTACACGCGCGTTCTCAGCCATAGCTATCAGCAATTCCCCGGCGACCCCTCCTTCAACTATCTGGACGACCCCGCATATCAGAGCGACTGGAAGGACCGGGCGACCGCAACGCTGACCTACCACGTCGGCCCCGTCACGCTCACGACCCACGCGGAACGCTTCGGCAAGATCCCGAAGAACGATTATAGCGGCGAGCGATCGCCCTACACGGTCGTCAATCTGAGTGGATCTTGGGACGTGACCCCGAAGGCCAACGTATCGATTATCGTGAATAACGTCGCTAACAGGTATCCGGTGGATAAGAGTGGCGGCTGGCCTTATTACTCGATTGGATTTTACGACATCTATGGCCGCCAGGTCTGGTTGCAGATGAATTACCATTTCGGCCGACATGGTTGACGGTCGCTTTCGCCGCGATACGGGCGTTCACCGCGACGCATATGCACGCACGCGACAGACGCCGCACCGTCAACGGCAGGCCACGAATAAAGTATTGTGTCCCCGAAATTTACGCGCTTCTACTGCAAGCGCCGAGGTGGCTCAATTAAGTGCACTGTCACCGTAATTACACTGTCACCGTAATTACGTAATTAGGCTAAGCCTGTCCTAAGCCTGTCGAAGGGCCCGGCATGGTGACGGACAGTCCCAGCCACAGATAGGCTGTCACGCCGAAACCGATGAGGGCGACGAGGATCGCCGCAGCTAGAACAGGCATCCAGCGCCTGCGCCCGGGCCGATCGTCATCTTCGACCGCGTCGTCCCCGACCGCGTCGTCCTCCACCGCGTCATCCGGAAGCAGCGGTTGTGCAGGAAAATCCACGTCTGCCTGCGTGACGGGAGGCGCCGGGAGCGCCATAGACTCGGCATCTTTTCTCAACTCACCACCCGCCAGGGCATGTTTTTCAACCGCGAGTGCGGCCTTCTGAAGTCCAATGAAGTCGGAGAGAGCCGCGTCGCCCGCCGGACGCACCGGGGCGCCGTTCAGCGTTGCCGCGAGGCCTTCCATTTCGGCATCGATGTCGAGCAGATTGTCCAGCGCCTGCATTGCGGTGCGGCGGTTCGATTTGTGGAGCGCGAGCAGAAGCCGGAGCATGGTCAATTGGCTCGCCCGCGCCAGATCCAATCCGGTTCGCAGCGCCTGCG
>Ga0207657_10000641_pt1 | contig 37114 bp, 32 predicted proteins | sample KBSC33metaG_FD_184316 | JGI IMG/M metagenome (GOLD analysis project Ga0207657, IMG submission 184316) | Corn rhizosphere microbial communities from Kellogg Biological Station, Michigan, USA - KBS C3-3 metaG (SPAdes) (version 2) | ecosystem: Host-associated > Plants > Roots > Rhizosphere > Soil ... | reverse complement strand
TCGTTTATCGGCCGCTCGCCCGAATTCCGTTGCTCCCAGAGCTGTTCGCCCGGCTGGCCGTCGGGATTGCCGACGTCGCGCTCAAGACACCCTTACGATCGAGCCGAACGGTCGCCAGGTTCTTTTCGGGCGCGCGGGCGCTGGCCTATTGGTCGGCGCTTTGGGCGAGCGGATGGTTGCCGTTTTCGGACCGCCTCCTGGTTCTTTGCTATCATGCGATCGAGGACCAGTCCGACGATCCTGTCCTTGCGCCTTATGGTGTGCCCCCGACCTTATTTGCCAAGCAGCTGGATTGGCTGATCCGTCACGGATTTTCTTTCGTGACGCCTGATCAACTCGCCGCCTATATCGACTCAAACGCGCCGTTGCCGCGTCGCCCGGTCCTGCTGACGTTCGACGACGGCTATGCGGATCTCATCGGCGTTGCGCGAGACATGCTGCAACCGCACGGGATAGAGGCGCTTGCCTTCGTCGTAACCGGTTCGAAATCGGGCACCAACGAGTGGGACCAGGCTCACGGGGCGAAGAAGATCAATTTGCTTTCCGCGGAAGAACGCATCGATCTCGCAGCGCTGGGAGTCGAAATCGGCTCACACTCGCGAACGCATCGCGAGATGCCGTTGCTCGACGGGCCGGAACAGCTGGAGGATGCGGCCGGCTCCGCCGCCGATCTCGTCGCCCAACGGCTGCCGCGGCCGCGTTTCTTTGCATACCCATTCGGCTTCAGCGACAAAGGCAGCAAGGACGCAGTGCGGAACGCCGGCTATTCCGCGAGCTTCGGTTGCCGCTCCGATTGGGTAGAACGGGGCGGTGACGTTTTTGACCTTCCGAGAGTGATCATTCTGGCGTCGGATCGTGGCTGGCGGTTCTCAACAAAAGTCCGGGCGCCTCGCCTGTTCGCTAACGTGGCGTGGCTGCACCAAGGAATCCGGAGTCGACTCCGTCAGCTTGGAAAAACCGTCCGTGGCACTGACTGAAGGCTGGCGCGACCTGCATCGATCGCGTTTTCCCGAGCTTCCACTCGATTGCGGGATCTTGGAGAACCCCGGCGTTACGTACAGCGAGGATTTGCGCGACTGGTCGGACAAGGCAACCACCCCCGATCAGGCGCGGATCGAACGCTATGTCGACCGCTACGATCTGCGAAGAGCGCGCATCCTTCACATCGGAATCGGAAATTCCGGCCTCGCAAAGCGATTTCATCGGCGCGTGAAGGACATCGTCGGCACCACCATCGACGAGTCAGAGATTCGTGTCGCGAACTCACTGGGCCTGCCGAACTATCGCTTCGTCGAGCACAACAAATTTTCGGGCAAGAGCGGCCCCATTGAAGGGACATTTGACTTTATCGTGGACAATAACCCGACGAGCCCGTGCTGTTGCCTTCGACACCAGTCCGATATGCTCGATTTCTATCTAAAGAAGCTGGCGCCGCACGGGCAGATCGTCACCGATCGCCTCGGGCTTGGGTGGGTTCCGGATGAGACTAACCCACGCTGGAGCTTCAATTTCGACGATCTCGCCGCCGTCGGCGCTGTCGCCGGGCTTTCCGCCTTCCGGATGAGCCGCAACATATACGTTCTATCGCGATCGACGCCGTTCGCACCGGATATCTCTTCCCGGGCGCGCCACATCGGCAGGCAGGTCAACATGCTGCCGGGGCGGCTCATCAGAAACGGCCCCCGCAAGGTCGCGAGACTTGCCCGCAAGTCGATCAAGTGGGTGCTTGCGTCGACTGTTCCTTGGGCGCTCCCAGCGAGGGGCAGACCGGATAAGACGCACAGAGGATGATCGCCACTCACGCCCGGCCTCGCTTGCCCAACCTGTTCATCGTTGGGGCACCTAAATGCGGAACCACCGCCTGGGCCGAATATCTGGGTACCCACCCGGACATCTTTTTCCCGAAGTACAAGGACCAGTGCTTCTTCGCGCTCGACCTGCCGAACTTCCGATTGACGCGCACCGAAGCGGATTATGCGGAGCTGTTTGCGGAAAGCGGTCGCGCCAAGGTGATCGGCGAGGCTTCGGCCATGTACCTCTTTTCGGACGCTGCCGCGGGCGCGATCCGCGACCATGATCCGGCATCGAAGATCCTCATTTTCCTTCGCGAGCAGGAGGAATATCTGCCGTCGCTTCATAACCAGTTTTTGTGGGAATTTGCCGAGGACATCGAAGATTTCGAAACCGCCTGGAGGCTTTCCGGCCGGCGCCCGCCCGAAACCATCCCCAAAAACTGTCTCGAGCCTCGAACGCTCGATTATGCGGCGATGGGCCGCTTTCGCGAACAGGTCGAACGGTATCTCGCCAATTTTCCGATGCGGCAGGTCCGTGTCATCCGGTTTCGGGACTGGGTCGCCGACCCGCGAGCCACATATCTCGAAATCCTCGATTTCCTTGGGCTCGAGGATGACGGGCGTAGCGTTTTCCCGCCAATCAATCAGGGGACGACGTATCGATCTCGAAGCCTGACGCGGCTGATCGTAGTCCCGCCAGGCCCGCTACGCAGGCTCGCGCTGCTGGTGAAGGCCTTGACCGGCCCGTTCGGACGATTGCTGCACCGGGTGGCTTTGAAGGCCGCGCGCCGGCTGTCGGCGCCCAGCTATAACAAGGAGATCGACCCAAAGCTCTGCGACGAGATCAGGAGCTATTACGCCGAGGACAACAGACGGTTGGAAGAGCGGCTCGGGCGAGCCTACCCACCATCGAACCGAAGTTACGGCCGGAATGGCATCGACTCTGCGACGCTGCTGATTTAATTCGGCTTTTTGTAACAAGAGTGCCGATCACAAAATGGCTGTAACCAAGACCCCCTGGGTCAGCGTGGTCATGCCTGTCCACAATGCGCTCCCGTACCTGGATGCGGCGGTTGAAAGCATCTTGAGCCAGACGTTCGGCGAATTTGAATTCGTCATCCTGGACGATGCGTCCACCGACGGGTCGACCGAGCGGCTCCGTCAATGGGCGTCACGGGACCCCCGCATCCGGCTGATTGAGGAGCCGCGGAACCTGGGTCCGGCCGGCAGTTCCGAACGCGTCGCCCGAGCGGCATCAGCGCCGATTGTGGCGCGCACGGACGCCGACGACATCTGTTACCCGACGCGGCTTGCTGAGCAACTCGACGTCCTCGGTCGGTTTCCAGACGTCGGCGTCGTCGGGGGCCTTTGCGACATGATCGATGACGCGGGCCGAAAGACCAGAAGCGCACAGCTTTGGCGATTGAGGCAGCACGGCTCGATACCGCCCTTTGGCAACGGACCGATGATGTACCGGCGGGACGTGTTCGAGAGAGTCGGCGGGTATCGGGAGGAATGCGAGCTTTGGGAGGACCACGACCTCCTGCTGCGGATGTCCGCCATTACGAAAATCATGGTGGTGCCGCACGCCATTTATCAAATACGCCAGTCTCCGGTCAGCACCCGATATTTATCGGAACAGTATCGCCTCGAACGGGCGCTGGACCTGATGTATCGCTGCCGCTTACGTCTCGACCAGAACCAGAGATACGACGACTTGCTCAGTTCGCCGCCTGGAACAGCCGCGAAAATGGATCCGCGCGTTTTCGTGTCGATGGGCTCAATCCTGCTATGGGGAGGCGGTCGGCCACGCCTATTCGAGCGCCTGATCAGGCGCGGCAAGCTTGGGGTGAATTTCACAAGCCTGATGGCACTCGTCTGGACGGCTTGGGCCTCACTTGAGCCCCGCTCGCTGCGAGCTTTCATCCGATCGATCCTGTATTTGCGAAACCGGTACGCGTCGGTCGTGGTCCCAACCGATGGCCCGGTGCTGTGGCCGGGGCCGGTGCTCCGCCAAGTCTCCTCGACCGAAACGCCGCGTCCCACCGACCGGGGCTTGGTGCCCCTACCGCCTCGCGCCACGGCTGCGGGAGCGGCGCGACGCAGCGTCCGGGTAGGATCGGAATAGATCCGGCCGGACGCGCGCCGCAATCAGCAGGGCGGTCGGAATGATCATCGTCAGACCAACATCCTTGGCCGATTCTCCATATTGCATGCCCAGATCCGGCCATTGTTCGATCCAGAGATCGACTCCTTCATTGAAGGCGATGAGGGCAAACAGAATCAGCCACGGGATCCATTCGGAGATCGGCTTGCGTAAGACGGCGGCGATCAGCAGCCAAACAAGGATACCGACCAGCAGATGCAGCGCATCGCTGCTGACCAGCGACATGCGCTCGATGAACATCTTGGCTTCGTACCAAGACCTCATGCCGCCCGTGGTCACGTGCCAAAACTGATGAAACAAGGCAGCCACTCGCTCGAAGGACTCAGTCGACCACGACGTGGCGCGTCGGCCGTAGCTCGGAGCTGTCGGCAGCGGTCTGTGATCTTGGCCGAATGAGGAGCGCAAGGCACATCGCGAAACATGCGCCGATCGCAGCGGTGCGAAGAGGGAAATCGACCAGGCTGTGGACGAGGATCGCCGCCGAAGCGACGGAGGCGGCTCGAGCATAAGGATCCTGATCGGCCGGCCGCCATGCCCGCCACGCCGCTCTCGCCCACCAGACGAGAAACAGCGCGAGCACGATCAGGCCGGGCACTCCGGTTTCGAGCGCGAGTTCCACGTAATCATTGTGCGCATGGTTGACGTAGGTCGTCGGGTCGAGGCGATCATGGTCCTCGTAGAGTGCGTAGACACGCTGGAACGAACCGATCCCGGAGCCAAGGGGCATAAAATCCGCCGTGGCCTTCACCGAGGTCCGCAAAATCTCTTCCCGCGACTGGACCGAGGTTTGGGCGTTGGAGCGAAGCGCGCTTTCGCTGCTCAACGGTGTGGTCGCGAGCCAGCCGATCGCGGCGATCAGGAGGATCGCGGAAAGGGCCGGCATCCAGCGAAGCGCGCCGCTGCGGCGCGGGAGCATGATCATGGCGCTCGCCATGAGCACCGGGACCGTGAGGCCGTAACCGGCGAGCGACCCGTTAAGCGCAATCCCGACGGCAATGACGAGAGCCGCGCCGGCAACGAGCGCGACGGCCGCCGAATAGCGCTGGACGTTGCGGCCGCTGCGCCCGGCGCGCGCCAGGACCGCGGCGAGAAACGGCAAGGTGATGACCAGCAAATCCGCCATGTGGTTGGCATTCGCGAAGAAGCCGGTCGCAACGCCGAAGTTCGACTCTTCATAGAGATACCAGGACAGGTCCGGAGTGCTGACCTGGAGGGCGCCCAGCAGGATGCCCGCAAACGTTCCCGCGACCAGCGCGAGGACGAGCAGCAGCGGTCGGCAACCGATCCTCAGCAAGGCCGCCAGCATTGCCAGAGGAGGTATGAGGGACAGCAAAGACGATATCGATTCATAAGGCGCGACCGACAGAGGCATGCTCGGAGCCGGCATTCCGAGGATTCGATATCCCTCGGCGATCACGCTCCTTGGGCCGAGGTGGTCCCAGATGCCGGGCGGCAATGGAATCAGCTGGACCAGAACTATGGTGAGCGCCAGCAGGATCAGCCAGAGCAATTGGCGCTCCTCGCGCGGCACGGGGGCTCGCGCTGTGACGAGCGCGGCCCACCCTATCAGGCCCAGCCCGAGCAACTGCAGCACCATGTTCGCCCAAATCCCCTGCCCGCTTCCGCCCAGGATCAGGCATGCGAGGAGATAGGTGGGCGCGACACCTTCGCGCAGGCGGCTAGTCATTGCCGGCCACGCGGCTGAGGTTCAGGCCCGAAACGGTGATGTCAGCTTGTTGCGGCAGCTCGGGTGCGTTTGCGACAAGCTGGAGCTGCTGGGCGGGGCAGTCTGCCGGAACGTCGAACATCACTCCCTGCGGGGCAAGTTTCGAATCGCTCAACCGGAGCGACCCCAATGCCGTATTCGACGCGGCGCAGGTCACGGTCCAACTGAGCGATCCGGCATGGCTGAGATCGCCGGTGAGGTCCATCGCCAGCCGATAACGTCCTGGCGCCAGCACGAGGAGTTGATTGGCGAGCACCCCATCCTCCTGGCCGTAGAAGATGACATGCAACCGCCCGCCGGGCTGGCGCTCGGCGAGCCCGACCGTTGACGACGTAAGGGTCCAGTTGAAGGGAGGCGGCGCATTGCTGCCCCTGAAGCCGGGGTCGAAGACCAGTTGGCTGGAAGAAGGCGCAATATGGGCGAGACGCGCCCAGATCCCATGCGCCTTCTCAAATTGCCCCGCGGCAACCAGTGTCCCGAGGAGACGGTCCGCCCAAAGCGGCGGGCGGTTGGATGAATTGGCGAGCTCGAGGACCAGATCGGCATTGCCCGCATCGGCGGCAAGAGTCGTAAGCGCGGCCTCTTCGAGCTGCGGATCGGATCGGAACAGCGACAGGAGCTGTGGCCGGTTGCGCCCGTCCTTCGCATAGGTCGCGATGAAGGGCGCAAGGCCGGCGACCCCGTTCGGCACCATTCGAGCGAGGAGCGCAATTTCACGGAGGCCGTGCGCCGCATCCCCGCTTCGGAAATATTGCTCAGCAAGGAAGTAACGCGCCGGAATGGAACGGCCGTCGCGCAACTTAGCGGCGAGGAAGGCCTCTCGCGCAAGACTTGGGTGGCCGCTTAGCTGCGCCTCGACGCCCCGGACGAGAAACGGCTCGGGTGCGAGCGGCGATTTGGCCGCCGCGTCCCGGATCGTCCCCAAGATCACTGGACCGACCGGTTTGCGCTCACGGGCGTTGAGCCCGATTTGAGTCAGGCCGGACCAGAGCTTGGACGCAGGATGGGAGGGCCAGATCCGCGCCGCGAGCTCGGGCCTGGTTTCGGCGTATTGGGCGACAACGGCATTCCGGACGACGACCGAGCCGGCGAGAACCGCGGTCACCGACACCAGGATTGTCCGTACAATCAGCGCCGACCCCCGCGTCTGGTCATTGTCAGGCGTCGGCATCCTGCGGAATCATCAGGATTTCCGTGCGCTTTTTGTCGATCTTGCCGTAACCGTAGCCATAGCCATAGCGCTTGTAACCATAGCCGGCGCCGGAATCGGTCGACTTGGTCAGGGTCGCACCGAGGATGTGAGCGCCCGTTGCTTCGATCCGGTTCAAGGACTCAATCGCAGTGCGAGTGCGGGTCTTGCCGCTTTCCACGACGAACATGACATGGCCCGCCGCTGCAGCAATCAACGGCACGTCAGCGAGGCCGAGCGTCGGAGGAGCATCCACGATCACGAGGTCGAACGCCTCTGCGGCTTCGTTGAGGATGATCCGGACGCGGCCCGTCGAAAGCAAGTCGGCCGGATTGGGAGGAATTGGGCCGCTCGGCAGAAGCAGAAGGTTGTCATGCTGCGTTTCGACGACATGGCCGTCGATCCGGTCCTCGCTGGTCAGTAGCTTGGTGAGGCCGATCTTGTCGGAAGCAGCCTTGAAGGCCGGCTTGCGAAGGTCCCCGTCGACGAGAAGGACGCGCTTCTCGCGGCGCGCGAAATTTTGGGCCAGGGCCAATGCGGTCGACGACTTGCCCTCGCCAGGCTGAGTGCTGGTTACGAGCAGCACTTTGGGCATTCCAGCTTCGGTGCTGAAGCGGAGCGCGGCGACCACTGCCGAATAAGCCTCCGAGACCACGGAGGCGGGATTCTTCAAGTCCTCGATGAATGCGTCCTTCGCACCGGTCTTCGGAATTGCGCCAAGGCAGGCAAGACCGAGCTTGTTGCGCACGTCCTCGCGAGTCTTGATCGTGTCATTGATGAATTCCAGGCCGATCGCGGCCCCGATGCCGGCAAGGAGCCCTCCGGCGATCCCGAGGAGGAGATTGAGCAACAAGTTCGGTTTGTAGGGAGAAGCCGGCGTGTCAGCGCGGTCGACGATCGATACGGGCGCCGATCCGATTCCGCCGGCCACACCGATTTCCTTGTAGCGCTGCAGAAGCGCGTCGTAGAGGCTGCGGTTGGTGTCCACTTCGCGCTGCAGGATGTTGTACTGAATGCTTCGGCCGCGAAGATTCAGCACCGCGCCCTTCAGCCCGGCGACGCGGGCCTGAAGCGCGGACTCGGCCGACGCCGCCGCACGAAATTCCTGAAGGAGCGTGTTGTTGCGGCTCGCCGACATTTGCGAGCCTTCGCGCGCGATCTGCTTGTCGAGCTCATCGATTTGCGCGCGGATGCTCTGCATGTCGGGGTGGTCGGGCTTCATGAAGGTGCGCTTCTGTTGATAGTCGGCCTCCAGCGCTGCCCGCTGCTGGCGGAGCGCCTGCGTGCTCGCGGTCACTTCCGTTGTCGGGCCCGCGGCCAGGGCGCCGCGATATGCCCCTTCCGCCGCTACACGACGGGCAGTGGCGTCGGCGAGCGCCTTATTGAGCGCCATGAGCGACTCGGCCTGGGGCGAGCCCGCATCGGTGGTTGACGGCTTGCCATCAGATCCCATCGCCGTGTTGATGATGCCCTCTGCTTGCGCATAAGCGACCAGCGACCGTTCCGATTTCTCGAGGTCGCCACGGGTCTTGGCAATCTGCCGCTCGAGGAATCTCCGGGCATAAGCGGAGGCTTCGTAACGACGCTGAAGCGATGTGTTGATGAAGCTTTCGGCAATTCCGTTCGCGACCATTGCGGCGATTTGCGGAGAGGGGGAATCAAAGCTGAACTTGATGAGCTGGCCCTCTTTGGGGACGTCCGCCTTCAAATTCTCTTGGACTACCCCGGCCGCCTGTCGCAGGCGCGACGAGGCATCTCCACGCTGCGGCACGAAGGCCGGATTGTTGCCGAGGTTGAGCTCCTGTGCGGTTCGCTCGGCCACGCTTTTGCTTGTGAGAAGGCCGACCTGGGTCGCAACGGCGTCATAGGGGTCCTGATAGGTCTGGCGCTGCTTGGACTGCTCGTCGCTGACGTCGAAGGTGGGAGGATTCACCTGGAGCGAGACCCAGGCGCGATAGACGGGTGTCGTAAGCAAGGTGACGATGATCGCAAATGCGATACCGAGGGCAACTGCGCCCAGAATCAGCCACCGCCAGTGTTGAACGATCCGCAGCAACGTCGGCAGGTCGAGAATGCTCGCTGCCGAGTAGGTGCGCTGTCCGGGCTGAAGCGGCTGCGCCTGGCCCGGCGCATAGGGCGCGATTGGCCAGGGGCCCTGGTTCGGCACTGCGATGCTATTGTTCATCGTCGTTCGCCTTGCAGGAGGTCAGCCCGACCATTCGCTAAAACGGCCTGAAGATTGAGAACATGGGGAAGGCTTGGGTGAACCGCTTGAATCCCTCCTTGATGGCCGAACCGTCGACGATGACGATATCGCCGGGATAGACCTGCGGATCCTGAGCCTGGCCGTGGCGGATTGCCGCAAGATCGAACGCAGCTGCCTGGCGCTGGCCGCTGATCGTCCGGAATACGGCGATGCGCCGAACATTGGCGTCCTCAGTTGTTCCGCCGGCCAGTGCCACGGCCTGCATCAGCGACGTCGATCCTGAAATCGGGAAGGTCCCGGCCTGCTTTACCGCTCCATCGACCGTGACCGATCGCCGGGTCGATGCTTTGATTCCGACCGCGACGTCGGGATGCTCGAAATACTTCTGTCCAAGAACCTTCGTGAGTTCCTGGTCGAGCTGCGCGGTCGTGAGGTTGGCGGCAGGGACTTCGCCGACCAACGGCAGGGAAATATTGCCGGCGAGGTCGACCTGATAATCGCCGGTCAGGTCTTCCGACTTGAATACCTTGACCGTCAGCATATCCATCGGCGCGATCCTGTAGTCGGATCCGAGCGCCGCGAGGGCCGGGGAATCGGGCGATCCGAGCGCAACATTGTAGGGGATCGGGCCACCCGGGCTGTCGGCACAGGCCGCAAGGAGCATTGCAGCTCCCAGAACTACCAGAGTCCAAATCCTGGATTGAAGTTGGGTCAGATGTGCACGCACTGTTTCACCCCGCGAATAACGCGCAATCGCCCATATTGGATATTTCGTCGGACTGGGCCGAGTAGGCTCCAAAATGGACCGAATCAATGCGTGGCCGAAATGGGGGTTCCAACAGCAGCTGCCGTTCGCAGGTACCAATGGCGATCCTCTTCGATACCCAGGGCGGTGAGGACTCCGGTCCGGTAGGCGCCCGTGTCGATCCCGATGCGGTTGACGCGCTCCTCGACCTCCGGGCTGATGGTGTGACCGTGGACGACCACGAAGCCATGGGCGGATTCGTCCGACAGGAATGGCTCGCGGATCCATCGAAGGTCAGACTGACGTTGCTGATCGAGCGCGATTCCGGGCCGAATTCCGGCATGGACAAACAGGTAGTCGCCGAAACGGCAAGTATCGACGAATGTGCGCAGGAACGCTGCGTGTCGATCGGGGATGGCCTCGTGAACCGCTGCGATCGCCGATTCGTCGCTGCTTGCCGCGATCAGGCGCGGATCAGCTCCGTAGCTTTCCAGGCATTGCGCTCCGCCGAACCGAAGCCAGCCCGGCAGGTGCTCGACTTCGCCGGCAAGAATGCGCAGCATCACTTCCTCATGATTGCCGAGCAGAAAGACCGGGCGGATGTCTTGATGGCGATAGGTCCATAACCGTTCCACCACCTGGGCCGAGCTTGGACCGCGATCGATGAGGTCGCCGAGGAACACCAGCAGGACCTTCTCAGGCTTATCTCTCTCGATCTCGGCGTGGATGTCATCGAGCAGCCGGTCGAGCAGGTCGAGACGGCCGTGGACGTCGCCGACGACGTAAGCGCGGCGTCCCTTGGGACCCCGCGGGGTGCTGGATGAACTTGAGCGACCGAACATCAAAAACCTTAACTCCCCGGCGCCCGAAGCTTTCCGAGTGCGTTGAGATAAGCGCCGATTACGACATCTTCACTGAATTTCGCCTCGATCTTGCGGCGGGATGCAAAACCCATGGCCGATCGCGCCTCCCTTGGAAGCCCGGCGAACTTCGTCATCGATTGCGCAAGCGACGCCGAATCCCGCACCGCGCACAACATGCCGCTCACTCCATCGTCGACCACTTCGCGGCAGCCGGGCACGTCGGTGGCGATAAGGGGCCGGCCCATTGCTCCCGCTTCGAGGAGCGAGCGCGGGAGCCCTTCGCGATATGAGGGCAGAACGACCGCCGAGGCCATCTCGATGAAAGGCCGCACGTCGTCGGCCTCACCGAGATATTCGATGACCCCGTCCCCGACCCAGCGTTCAACCTCGGCGCGGGTGATCGATGTTCGATTACCCTCGTCGATCGGCCCGAGCAGCTGGACCCGAACCTGCAAATGTTGCCGCGACAGGGACCGGGCGGCCTCGGCGAGCTCGCGCACGCCTTTGTCGCCGAGGAGGCGCCCAATGAAGAGGAAGGTGACCGGACCCTTCGGCAGTGGGACGAGCGAAAAATGGTGCAGATCGACGCCGGAGCCCGGCAGCAACCGCGCTTTTTCCGGCTGCACCAGCCGCCGCACGATGAAGAGCGCGCGATCGTCCGGGTTTTGGAAGAACACGACCGCGGCCCGGCGCAATGCGAAACGGTAGAGACCGCTCACCAGCGCCAGCAGCAGGCCGCGTCTGATGAAAACCGTCCCCAGACCGCTGATGTTCGCGATCACCGGGATTGCCTGGGCGTGCGCGGCAATGCTCCCGTAAATGTTCGGCTTGATCGTGAAACCGAGAAACGCGAACGGCCGTAAGCGTCTAAGAATCTTACGATATTTCAGCAGGAGAGCGAAGTCGGAGAAAGGGTTCAGCCCGGACCGCTCAATATTGACGGTGATCCACTCGACGTCGAGATGACGCATGCGCGCCTCGGTTCCGGCGTCGGATGGCGCAAGCACGATAGGCTCATAGCCCTCTGACTTGAGCCTGCGGATCAGCCCTGTGCGGAAATTGACGATGTTCCAGCTACTGTTGGCGGCGAGGACAACCCGGCGCGCAGCGGTCGGCACCTGGCTCAGGCGCTGAGCAGCTGGAATGTTGGGATTGCCACGTCGAACGCCGTCCCGTCCTCATCGACCATCCGGTAGCTGCCGCTCATCGTGCCGTTCGGCGTATCCAGGGGGCAGCCGGAGACGTAGTCGAAGCTCGCGCCCGGAGCGATCAACGGCATTTCGCCGACCACACCCTCCCCTACGACCTCGTGCACCGTCCCGCGGCCGTCGACGATCGTCCAGGTGCGCGACAGCAGCTGGACCGCAACGTCCGAGCCATTTTCGATTCGGACATGATAGGACCAGAACCATCGATTGGCTGATGGGTCCGATTGCTCCGCGAGGAAGCTGACCGCCACCCGCACCGCGATTCCGCGGGTCACGGCGACGTTCGGGAAAAGCATGGCGAGCGTGTCAGTGGTCACAGCACCACCTAGGCGAGACCGGAGGCACGGCGCAACCGGTCGACGAGCCGTAAACGCCCGTCGATTATCGGCCTCGCGCGGTCGGTGAGGATATCTCGCATCAGGAAGTGGCCGGTGAGATCGAGCCCCTGCAGGATCTCGGCCCAGCTCGCCTCACCGCCGCTTTGCATGAATGGGGGCAAGGGCAGCAGCTTGCCGGCATAGGGCTCGGCTTCCGCGGCGCTGACTGCGCGGCCGGATTTGGGACTGACCGCCACCAGATTGTCATTCGAGCCCGTCACCGCGCAGCGTTCGAGATCGAGCCCAAAACCGAGCTCGGCGAGCAGCAGCAGTTCATAGCGGACCAGGGCCGTACCCCAACCGCTCGCCGACGGAGCGACCTCGATGGCTTCGAGCAGGCCCTCGAGCGCGTCGAAGAGCTGAGGATAAGGTTGGCCTTCGGGCAAAGCTGTGGCCGTCAGCACGGTCGCCCACTCGATCGCGACCGCTGGGAGGGGCTCCGACAGCAACGGCCCGCGGCTATGCACCAGCTCGACCGTGGCTTGGTGAAGCTGGGTATCGGTCCGGGCCGAAAGCTGCGTCTCGACGATATTACCGGCGATCAGGATCGGCCGCATGCGCCGGCCGCGCGCGCCGCGAACATAGGCTGCCTGAAGGCCATGATCGGGGGTCATCAGGCGCACCACGGCGCCATGCTCTCCGTGGGTGCGAAGCGCGCAGACGATGGCCTTTGTCTCGATGCGCATCACCCGGCCGGGTGAAAATAATCGTAGAGCTGGCGCGCCATCGCGCTGCTGATCCCGGGCGCCTTCTCCAGATCCTCGAGCGCCGCGCCCTTTACAGCCCGCGCGGTTCCGAAGTGCATCAGCAGGGCGCGCTTCCGATTGGGCCCGATGCCGGGGACGTCGTCGAGCGTCGACATGGTGAGGCTCTTGGCGCGCTTCTGCCGGTGCGTACCGATCGCGAACCTGTGAGCTTCGTCGCGCAAGCGCTGAAGATAGAACAATAAGGCGGAGTTGGGCGCCAAGGTCAGCTCGCGCCCGCCCGGCAGGTGAAAGGTCTCCCGCCCGGCGTTGCGATCGGGCCCCTTGGACACGCCGACGATGGGGACGTCATGGATACCCATGTCCTCCATGACTTCGCAAACGGCCGACAACTGGCCCTTGCCGCCGTCGATCAGCAACAGGTCCGGCCACTCGCCGCCCTGCCGGTCGGGATCTTCTTTCTCGAGGCGCGTGAAGCGGCGTTCGAGCACCTCGCGCATCATCGCGAAATCGTCGCCTGGCTGGGTTTCCGGCCGCTTGATGTTGAACTTGCGGTAGCTGTTCTTGCGGAAGCCCTCGGGGCCCGCGACGATCATCGCCCCGGTCGCGTTCGTCCCCATGATGTGGCTGTTGTCGTAGACTTCGATGCGCTTCGGCACCTCGGCGAGTTCGAACGTGTCGGCGAGCTCGCGCAGGATTTTGCCCTGGGTCGTGGTCTCGGCCAGCCGGCGCTCGAGCGCCTCCTCAGCGTTGCGCTGAGCCTGCTCCATCAGCTTGCGCCGCGACCCGCGCTGCGGGACTTCGATAACGACCTTGTGTCCGGAGCGCTCGCACAGCGCCTCCTCTAGCAAGGCCCGGTCGGCGAGATCCCGGTCGGCGAGGATTCGCCGCGGCGGCGGCATGTCTTCGTAGAATTGGACGAGGAAGCTCGACAAAACCTCGGCTTCCGGAACGTCGTTGGTATGCGCCGGGAAAAAGGCCCGGTGTCCCCAGTTCTGCCCGCCGCGAATGAAGAAGGCCTGGATCGACACGGTGCCCGCCTTGCAGGCAAGCGCGAATACGTCGGCGTCCCCCAGGCCTTCGGCGTGGATTGTCTGGCTGCCCTGGATTTCGGTGAGGGCCCGAAGCCGGTCGCGATAGACGGAGGCCAGCTCGTAATCCTGCCGCTCGGCCGCCTCTGCCATGAGCTTGGACAGGCGGGCTTGCACGTTGGTTGAGCGGCCGGCGAGGAACGCCTTGGCGTCGTCGACCAGCTCATCGTAGTCGAGCTGGCTGATCCGCCCGACACACGGCGCCGAGCAGCGCTTGATTTGGTAGAGCAAGCAGGGCCGCGACCGGTTCTCGAAATAGCTGTCGGAACAGCTTCTCAGAAGGAAGAGCTTCTGCAGCGCGTTGAGCGTGCGCGTGACCGAACCGGCGCTTGCGAACGGCCCGTAATATTGGCCTTTGATACGGCGCGCCCCACGATGCTTCTGGATGCGCGGGAATGCATGATCTTCGCGCAGCAGGATGAACGGGAAGCTTTTGTCGTCGCGAAGGAGCACATTGTAGGCGGGCCGGAAGCGCTTGATCAGCTGCGCCTCGAGCAGCAGCGCCTCGGCCTCGGTGCGGGTCGTGACAATCGTCATCGAGCGGGTCTGGGCGACCATGCGCTGCAGCCGCTTCGGAAGCTTGGAAACCTGGGTGTAGTTGGTGACCCGGTTCTTCAGCGCCCGCGCCTTGCCGACGTAGAGCACGTCGCCGCGAGCATCCTGCATCCGGTAGACGCCGGGCCGCCGCGGAAGCGTCTTCCACACCTCGCGGATGGCCGCGACGCCCTTCTCGAGGTCCGGCTGGTCCGCGCCGCGCAAGGCATAGGTCGCCTGATCCTCGTTGAAGCGCTCGGCGGCTCTCGGGTGGTCGGGACGGTCGGCCTTGCTCACACGGAGGAGATAAGCGCTAGCGAATGCCAGCGCGAGGGGTCAGGCCGCCGCCCGCGCCTCTTCTTCTTCGGCAAGCATCCATTCGACCGCCATTCGGGCATGGAGCGCGGTCGTGTCGTAGACCGGAATGACGTTCGCCCGGACATCGACCGCAAGCACCAATTCGGTGCAGCCGAGCACGACCGCCTGCACTTTCTGCTTGGCGAGCTCGGTGATCAAAGTCTTCAGTTTGCGCTGGCTGTCGCGGACTACGCGGCCTGCGGCCAGCTCTTCGAAAATGATCCGGTCGACTTCGTGGATCCAGCCCGGCTCGATCGGCGCGAGGCTGATGCCCCGCGATTCGAGCCGCCCTCGGACGTGCGGTTCAGTCATGGTGAAGCGCGAGCCGAGCAGGGCGACGCGGGTCCGGCCGTCGGCGACGAGCCGGTCCGCGGCGGCCTCGCCGATGTGCAGCACGGGAACGCCCACGTTAGCGGCCACGGCATCGTAGGACTTGTGGACGGTGTTGCAGGCGATGATCAGGCCTTCCGCTCGACTGCCCTCCAGCCTCTTGGCAGCATCGATCATGATCTTTGCGATCCCGTCCCAGTCACCGGCGAACTCCATCGCCGCTACCTGGGCAAAATCGACGCTTTCGATGGATAGCGGGGCGCTGTGAAGACCACCGAGGCGCTGTGCGATTCCGCGATTGATATGTTCGTAATAGAGCGCGGTCGAAGACCAGCTCATGCCCCCGATGATGCCCAGCTTGCGCAACCTGTTGACCCTTCCCGCTGCCGGCGAAATGGAATCGCGCCGATTAACCGGCGTTTTCAACCAAGCGCAGTATGAGTGGCAAGGGCTAAATATCTGATTTAATGATAAATTAATAACAGTTCGACGAGGCGGCTAGGCCGGCTTGCGGAAGCGATAGACGATCCGGTCCGTGTGCAACCGAATTGCGGGATCGAACACATTCTTTTTGTGATCGTCGGCGGGGTTGCGCAGCAGCGGCGATTCGGCCTCCAGAACGAAGCCCGCCGCCTCGAAGTCCGAGCGGACCGTTGCCGGGTCGATCCGATGGAGCGCCTGCGCGACCTGGCGGGTGTCACCGCCGGGATTGGCGACATGATCGATCACACCGAGTATCCCACCCGGCTTCATCGCTCGGTAGAGCGCGGCGATGAACGGCTTCGGGTCCATTCGCGGAAATTTGTATTCATCGCTCTCCCAATAAAGGTCGTGATAGTCCTGATTGAACATCACGAAATCATAGGTCTTTTCGGGAAGCTCGATGGCGGCGGCCGGGCTGACGATGAGCTGGAGATTGGGGATTTTGCTGTGGCGCTGATCCCAACTTTCCTTCGTCTTCGCGTCGAGGAAGTTTGCCGCTTCCCAGGCATCAACGGAGCCCTGTGTCCCGACCGAGCGGGCCAGGATCAGCCCCCAATAGGCATTGCTTCCGAACAGATCGAGCGCTCGATCGCCCTGTTTGAGACCTAGGAACTGGAGCACCTCGGCGGGTTTGCGAGAGGCATCCAACTCCCTCATGCCATTACTGCGGTCGGGCGCCGCGACGGCCGCAGCGACGTCCGGCGCCGGGGCCTGGCCGCATGATGGGGCCGCGACACATGATAAAAGGGCTGCGGCAATGGCTGCTCGGATGTGCATGACATTTCTCCTCGAACGCAATCCGAGGGCGCATCCGGTGCGGCCGCCAGTCCAAAGCGGATGAACGCGTGATTCTTTCGACCAATCGACTGAAAATCTTCAACCGAGGGCTTTGACAATCTCCTCGACCATCTTCTTGGCGTCGGCGAGCAGCATCATCGTGTTGTCGCGATAGAAAAGCTCATTGTCGACGCCGGCATAGCCGACCCCGCCCATCGAGCGCTTCACGAACAGCACGGTCCGCGCCTTTTCCACGTCGAGCACCGGCATGCCGTAGATCGGCGAACTCTTGTCTGTCTTGGCCGCCGGGTTGGTGACGTCGTTCGCGCCGATCACGAAGGCGACGTCGGTCTGGGCGAACTCGCTGTTGATGTCTTCGAGCTCGAACACCTCGTCATAGGGCACGTTTGCCTCGGCCAGCAGCACGTTCATGTGGCCCGGCATTCGGCCGGCGACCGGATGGATCGCATATTTGATCCGCACCCCTTCCGCCTTGAGCTTGTCGGCCATTTCCTTGAGCGCGTGCTGGGCTTGGCTCACCGCCATGCCGTAGCCCGGGACGATGATCACCTGGTCGGCCTGTTTCATCAGGAAGGCGGCGTCTTCGGCCGAGCCGCGCTTGTACGGACGGTCGATCGCCGCCGCATCGGCGGACGCCGAGACTCCGCCGAAACCGCCCGCGATGACCGAGATGAAGCTGCGATTCATCGCCCGGCACATGATGTAGCTGAGGATCGCGCCCGAGCTTCCGACGAGCGCGCCGGTGATGATCATCGCGCTATTGTGGAGCGTGAAGCCCATCGCTGCTGCGGCCCAGCCCGAGTAACTGTTGAGCATCGAGATCACGACCGGCATGTCGGCCCCGCCGATCGGGATGATCAGCAGGAAGCCGATCGCAAAGCTGAGCCCGGCGACGGTGAAGAAGACCCACGGCGCCTGGTCCTGCGTGAAGTAAGCGATCAGGCCCAGGATCGCGGCCAACGTGCTGAGGTTGATGACGTGCCGCAACGGCAACAGGATCGGCTTGCCCGACATGTTGCCGTTCAATTTGAGAAAGGCGATCACCGATCCGGAGAAAGTGATCGCGCCGATGGCCACGCCAAGGCCCATCTCGACCCGGCTGACTTGCAGGATCTGACGGGCCGGATCGAGAATCCCGAAGGCCCCAGGGTTGAGGAACGCCGCTGCGCCAACCAGCACCGCCGCCATGCCGACCAGGCTGTGGAAGGCGGCGACCAGCTGCGGCATCGCCGTCATCTGGATCTTGCGGGCCGTGATCAGTCCAATGCCGCCGCCGATAAGCATTGCACCCGCAATCTCGGCGATCGAAGCGACCTGATGGACGGCGAGGGTCGTTCCCACCGCGATCGCCATCCCCACCATTCCGGTGTAGTTGCCTCGGCGGCTGCTTTCGGGTCCCGACAGTCCCCTCAGCGCGAGGATGAAGCAGACTCCGGAAATTAGGTAAGCGAGTAGCACCCAGGCGGGCGTCGCCGCCGCCTCACGCATCCCTGCGCTCCTTCTTCTTGTACATCGCGAGCATTCGCGCCGTGACGGCGAAGCCACCGAAGATGTTCACGCTGGCGAGCGCGACCGCGACGAGGCCAAGCCATTTGGAGCTCGCGCTTCCGGCCGCCGCCGCCGCGATTAGCGCTCCGACCACGATCACTGAGGAGATGGCATTGGTGACGCTCATCAGCGGCGTGTGCAGCGCCGGGGTCACCGACCAGACGACATAATAGCCGACGAAGCAGGCCAGTACGAAGATCGACAATATGGAGACGAAATCCATGATCCCTCCAGCGGCAAACCCGCGGCGGCTTTCTGGCGGCTGGCTCCGGCGCTGTCGAGTGGCGGCGAGCCGTTAATCGGATCGCGGTTAGCGATTTGATAACCTTTTCGCGCGCATGCGTAGCGCGCAATTGGGGAGGACAAGCGCTCCGTGTCGAAGCGCCCGAAAGTGAAGACCGAGGCATCGCCCTGGAAGCTGCTGCTCTGGACGGCGATCACGGGACTCATCTTCGGCCTGGTCGCCGCCGGAGAAATCGCCGAATATTCGCTGCGCACGGTCCGCAACAGCCTCCATTGGCACAAGGCAAGCGGCAACATCGTCCTGGTCAGGATCGATAATCAGTCCTTGCGGAAGGTCGGCCGGTGGCCGTGGCCGCGGCAGTATCACGCCCAGCTTACCGATCGGCTCAGCGAGGCTGGGGCAAAGCGCATCTTCTTTGACATCAGCTTCTTCGGCGCGACCGATCTTCCCAACGACGGGGCCTTCGCGGAGGCGCTGAAGCGATCGGGTCGGACGATCCTCGCGACCCGCACTCGCTCTGGGCCGCAGGCTGGGACAGAGCAGCAGGGCATGCCGCTAGCAGCTTTGGTGGACTCCGCTCAGGGGATCGGCACGATCAGCTGGCAATACAATTTCCAGCAAGTGGTGACCGGCATTCCATACAGGACGACGGTGAACAAGCAGGTCGTCCCATCCTTTGCAGCGCTGCTTTCGGGACGAAACGGTAACGCGGACGCGACCTTTGCACCGGATTATTCGGTCGATCCGCAGTCGATCCCCAGCGTTTCGGCCGCGAGCATTTTGGACGGAACCTTCGATCGCCGGGCGATCGAAGGAAAACAGGTCGTCATTGGCACGGCCAGCGAAGAAATCGGGGACCAGTTCTATGTGCCCGGAACCGGCCGGATGGCGGGGGCCTATGTCCATATCATCGGCGCCGAAACGCTGAAGAGCGGCCGCCCCGTCGACCTTGGCTGGATTCCTCTGTTCCTGATCGCGCTTGGCGTGGGTGCAGCCGTGCTTCGGTTGCGCGATGGACGGCTGCAAGCTGTAACGCTCGGAACTGCGGCAATCACATTCCTGTTCGCCCCGGCATTGCCGGAGGCGTACCATATCTATCTTGACGTCACTCCTGCGCTCTTTGTGGTCGCGACGATTTCAAGCGCCATCGGTTGGCGTCGATATCGCGTGCGCGGGCTCGTCAATCCGATCTCGAACCTGCCCAATCTCAACGCGCTTCGTGATAATCGGGACGGGAAGAAGCAGTCACTCATCGCTGCGAGAATCCTCAATTACGAAGAAATTGTCGCAACGCTTCCGCACAACACCGAGCGGCAACTGATCGACCAGATCGTCTCGCGCCTGTCGGTCGGCGCTCCGAACCGTACGCTCTACCAGGGCGACGGAGGGATCTTCGCCTGGTTCGAAGAATCGCGTGCGCCGTTCGGAAACCATCTCGACGCGCTCTATGCGCTGTTCCGCAATCCGGCGCGGGTCGCGGGCTCGTCCATCGATCTGTCCGTCGCGTTTGGCGTTGAAGTCGGCAGCAGCCGTTCGCTGCCCAACCGTCTCGCCAGCGCTCTGGTGGCAGCGGAGGAGGCGGCACACGACGGCCTCAAGTGGAAATTCCACGACCCGGAAAGCCTGCAGGAAGCGTCCTGGAAGCTGTCGATCCTCAGCCAGCTCGATTCCGCGATCGACCGCGGCGAGGTCTGGGTCGCCTACCAGCCCAAGCTCGACATCGCCTCGAACCGGATTGTTGGAGCCGAGGCGCTGGCACGCTGGACCCATCCGGAGAAGGGGCCGATCGCTGCCTCGGAATTCGTCGCGGCGGCCGAACAGCATGACCGCATCGGAAAGCTCACCGACTTCGTTCTCGAAAAAGCGATCGGGGCCGTCGCGGAGATCAACAAGCGCGACCAGGACTTCGAGATTGCGGTGAACCTGTCCGCACGCCTTCTCAGCGACAAGGGCTTCACTTTGCGGGTGGCGGCCCTGCTCGCGCGGCACAGCCTGGAGCCGCACCATCTTACGCTAGAGCTCACCGAGACCGCGGCGCTCGCCGACAGTGGCGAATCCCTGGAGATGATCACTCGATTGCGCGAGCTCGGAGTCCGGATTTCGATCGACGATTATGGAACGGGCCTGTCGACGCTCGATTACCTCAAGAAAATCCCGGCGAACGAGATCAAGATCGATCAGAGCTTCGTCAAAGGAATGGTCGACAACCGCTCGGACCGGCTGATGGTGCAGTCGACCATCGGCCTTGCCCATTCGCTCGGCCGCAAGGTCGTCGCCGAGGGCGTAGAGGAGCGGGCCGTCCTCGATCTGCTGATCGAGATGGGGTGCGATGTCGCCCAGGGATACGCCATCGGCAGGCCTATGAGCCTCGAGAGCCTTGCCAAGCGCATCGCCTCCGATCGCAAGCGGCACGTCGCCTAGGCTCTCTAGCCGTTAGATTACTGCGAGCCGGCCGGATGCAATCCGGGCGCATCGACGCGCCCGTACCTCACCCATTCATTCCAAGATGAAACAAATAGACGGCGTCGCATCCACAGTTGAGCATTTACGGGTTTGCTAACCATATTTGTTAGGGTTAACGTCCTCGCGTTAGTCGAATCGACTTTCAGCTATTGGGGGACGGGAAATGAAGAAAACCAAAGCAACTCGCGGTCTGTGGTCTTGGCTACTTGGCGGCGGCTGGGCTGGCGGCGGAAGCGGCGGCTGAGCGAGACGATCGCTGACTGCTCGGCGCCAACGGTGGTGCCGAGCGGAGCCGACCTCTCAACATTCGACCGTAAGTCTGCGGAAAGACGATCCTAATCTGGATCAGTCCAGAGCGGGCTAACGCGCGCCGAAATAGTTAATCGTTTGCTAACCATATCGATTAAGGTTAATGTCCTCTGCATCTGCCGAATCAATTTTGGTTACAGGGGACGTTACAATGAAGAAGACAAAAGCGACCCGCGGCCTGTGGTCTTGGCTGCTCGGCGGTGGCTGGTGCGGCGGCGGAAGCGGCGGTTAACAGTCACTTCGGCCCGACTTTTCGGGTCGTAAAATCAAAGCGTTACTGAGCGCTCGCCGTGTGGCGGGCGCTTTTGTTTTGTGCTCGTCCCGGGCGCGATTTGAGGCCGCTGGCACCGTCGCCCTGGCTCCGCTAATCGGGCCGCCATGCTGCATCAGGCGAGCCACACCCTAGCGATTCGCGCGAGTCGCCCCGGACTGCACGAATTGACGAAAGACGTGGCCTCCTGGGTCGAAAACAGCGGGATTCAGGATGGCTTGGTGACAATTTTTTGCCGCCACACCTCGGCCTCGCTGGTGATCCAGGAAAATGCCGCCCCCGCCGCGCGGCGCGACCTCGAACATTATTTCGAGCGGATCGCGCCGGAAGGCGCCGGATATGAGCACGACGATGAAGGCCCGGACGACATGCCGGCGCATCTGCGCAGCGCTCTGACCAGCACGCAGCTGAGCATCCCGGTGCAGAACGGCCGCCTGGCACTCGGTATCTGGCAGGGCATCTTCCTGTTCGAGCACCGCCGGAACACGCCCGAACGGCAGATCGTGCTCCACCTGGTCGGCGAATGAGCGCCCAATCGGTCCGCGCCTGGATCGCTCAAAACGCCCCGGACCTGCCGATCATCGAGGTCGAAGGCACGACCGCGACCGTCAACACCGCCGCCGAAGCGCTGAACGTCGCTCCCGGGCGCATTGCCAAGACGCTCGCGGTCCGCGCGGGTGACCATCTTTTCCTGCTCGTCGCGAGGGGCGACGCGCGGCTCGATAACCGCAAGTGCAAGGACGAATTCGGAGCGAGGCCGCGGATGCTAGGGGCAGACGAGACGCTGGAGCTCACCGGCCATCCGGTCGGCGGGGTCTGCCCGTTCGGCCTGAAGAACCCGCTGCCGGTCTATCTCGACGTGTCGCTTCGCGCCTTCGACACCGTCTATCCGGCCGGCGGATCGCTCAACACGTCGGTCGAGATCCCGACCGAGCGCCTGTTCAAGCTCGTCGCCGAGCGTTGGGTCGATCTCTGCCGCCTACCCGAAGCGGTTGGGGCTTAGCTCCTCGGCGCTGACGTCCGCGATGGGCCAGGCCGTGCCTGCAATCAGCGAAGCGGCGGCCAAGGACATTGCCGGCGACGTCTGGAGCCCGAAGCCGCCCTGCCCCGCCAGCCAGAAAAAACCCTCCGCGCCGGATGCGAAGCCGACGACCGGGTGCCGGTCGGGCGCGAAGGTCCTGAGGCCGGCCCATTTGCTGTGGATCCGGTCCACTTTGACTATGGTCCGCTCCTCCATCCGCCACGCGGCGAGCGCGACTTCGTAATCGTCGGGCTGGGCGTCGCATGGCTCGCTCGGCACTTCGTCCATCGGCGAGGCGAACAGACGTCCGCTCTCGGGAGCGAAATAGAGCTCGTCGCCAACGGTCTTCGCGAACGGCCGCGCTTCAATTGCGGTGCCGGGCGGCGCATCGAAGGTGATGATCGTCCGCCGCTTGGGTTCAAAGCCCAGAGGTCGAACCCCGGCAAGTTCCGCAACCACATCGACCCACGAGCCGGCGGCGTTGACCAGGATCGGCGCGGAAAAGACGTCGCCCTTCTCGCTCGTGACTTCCCAGACGTCCTGGACGCGTTTGATCACGGCTGCGCGCGCACCTGTGACGAGTTCGCCGCCGCGCCGGCGTAGTTGGCGCAGATTGCCCTGGAGCAATGCGTGCGGATCAAGGCGAATTCCGCGCCGGTCGGCAATGCCGTGGACCGCATCCTCCTTGAGTAACGGGCAGAGCTGGTGGACGCCGCGGGCGTCCAGCCGATCGAGCTTCGCGAACGGCGCAATATCGGCTTCCAGCGCATCCAGCTCCTCGCGCTCATCGTCGCGGGCATGGATGAGGACGGGCATTGGGCGGCCGATCGGGACCTCGGCGAAGTCATCCGGTGGATCGTCGAAGAAGCCGCGGCTGGCGAGCGTCAGCGCCCTAACCAGGCGGTCGCCAAGTGCGTAATGGAGCATGGTTGCGCTTCGGCCAGACGAATGAAAGCCGATCTGCCCCTCAGCCTCGAGGACGGCAACTTTCGCGTGACTGGACAGGGCGGCAGCGGCCGACAGTCCGGCGATGCCGCCGCCGATGATCAGGATGTCGTAAGCCGCCGCCACCGGATCAGGCGGCGGTCAGCCGCTCGTGGACGACCTTGCCGTTCTGGGTCAGCCGGATGCCTTTGACGATCTCGTCATCGTCAGGGAGGACCGGCCCGCCCTGCTCCTTGTCCCAGAAAGCGGAGACGAAATTGTAGAGGTTGCGGGCGAACAGCGCGGATGCGTCCGCGGCGAGGCTGCGCGCCAGGTTGGCTGCGCCGATGATCGTCACGCCGTGCTTCACGACGGTCTCGCCCGAAACACTCCCCTCGACATTGCCACCGGCATCGGCCGCCAGATCGACAATCACGCTTCCAGGCCGCATGGTCGCGACCTGGGCATCGCTGATCAGCCGCGGCGCGGGCCGGCCCGGGATTAAAGCCGTCGTGATGACGATATCCTGCTTGGCGATGTGACCGGACACCAATTCAGCTTGGGCTTTTTGATATTCCTCTGACATTTCAGAGGCATAGCCGCCCGCACCTTCGCCCTCGATTCCGGCGACATTCTCAACGAAAATTGGCTTCGCGCCCAGCGACTGGATCTGTTCTCTCGTCGCCGAGCGGACGTCGGTCGCGCTGACCTGCGCACCTAGGCGCTTGGCGGTTGCGATTGCCTGAAGCCCCGCGACCCCCACGCCCATTACGAAGGCCTTGGCCGGACTTACCGTGCCGGCGGCAGTCATCATCATCGGGAATGCCCGGCCATAGGCCCCGGCAGCGTCGACCACCGCCTTGTAGCCCGCAAGGTTCGATTGCGACGAGAGGATGTCCATCGATTGCGCGCGAGTTATCCGCGGCATCCATTCCATCGCCAGCGCCTCGAGGCCCGCCGACGCATAGCCGTCGATCGCTTCGCGGCGCCGCGCCGGATCGAGCGCACCGACCAGCACCGCGCCCTTTTCGGCGCCCTTGAGCGACGCCGCCTCGGGACCGTTCACGCACAGGACGATTCCCGCTCCGCCAAGCGCATCGGCACGGCTTACAAGCTTCGCGCCCGCCGCCTCATATTCGGCGTCGGAGATCGAGGCGGCGTTGCCCGCACCTTTCTCAACCGCGAATTCGGCGCCGAGCGCGACGAACTTCTTGACGGTTTCGGGGATTGCGGCGACGCGAGTCTCGCCAGCCGTCGCTTCCTTAAGAACCGCGATTTTCATCTATTCGGGCGGGTTACAGGATCTGAAGAACGACGAAGCCGACCACCAGGCAGAACAGGGCGCCCCATTTCATTATCTTCGTGAAGCGCTCGTAGTCGTGGACGTGAACCGCGACCTCATGCGTCGGCGGGTTCGTCAAAATCGGCTCTTCATCGCCGGCCATGGGATTCCCCTCGTGAAATTCCGGATTGCACCCATAACAAGGCCGCGCGACTGGCCCAACCCCTCTTAAGCACGCTTTTACCCCTGTCGCGTAGAACGGCGCTTCAAGGAGCCGATGATGGCCGAAGAGCGTGTTCGTTCCCTTTTGCTGCTCGACGCGGATGCCGACGAGCGCCGGCTGATCTCGGCCATCGCGGCCCGTGCAGGCTGGAGCGCGGTGGGAGCGGCCGACTGCGATATGGCGGTCGCACTGCTTCAGGGCCCCCATGGTCGCGAGGTCCAGGCGGTCCTGCTCGGCTCGTGGGATGCCGAGACCAGCCCCAAGATCATCGCGGCGCTTCGCGAACAGCGTGAGAAACTTCCCCTGATCGTTCTCGGCCACGGCGACTCGGTCGCGGTGGCGGTGGAAGCGATGCGCGCCGGGGCGAGCGATTTCCTCGTCCGGCCGGTCGCTCCGGAGCGGCTGCTGGAAGCGCTCGCAGCCAATTCCGACCGGCGAAGGGCAGCCGGCGAGCTCGCTCCGGTATCGGAGAAGCTCGCGCCCGAGCTTTCGCTCGAGCAGCTGATCGGCGCGGCTCCGGAATTTCGCGCCGCCCTCGCAGTTGCCGCGAAGGCCGCCCGAAACCGCCTTCCGATCCTGATCATCGGCGAACCGGGCACGGGCAAGGAGACCGTCGCGCGGGCAATTCACGCGGCGAGCCTTCGCGCTCGGGGACCGCTCCTCGTGCTCGACTGCAAGGCGGTTCCAGCCAATATCATCGACAGCGAGCTGTTCGGCCATGAAAAAGGCGCGTTCCCGGGGGCCTTCGCGCCCAAGACCGGAAGGGTGGTCCAGGCTGATAACGGCACGTTGCTGCTGGACGAGATCGGCGCGCTTCCGGCTGAGACTCAGGAGCGCCTCGATCGTGTTCTCGCAACCGGCGAAGTCCGCCCGGTCGGCCTCAATGGCAGCCAGTCGGTCGATGTCCGAGTCATCGCCACGTGCAGCCGGCCGCTCCCCGACGATTTCAATCCGGGCCTTGCCGAGCGTATCGGGAATACGACCGTCACGCTGCCGCCCCTGCGTGAGCGCAGCGGCGACATTCCCGCTCTTGTCCGTCACCTGTTGGCCCGTTTCTGTGAACAGACCGGCATGCGCGCGCTTTCGATCGGCAATGACGCGCTGGCGGTGCTGATGCGCTACGGCTGGCCCGGCAATGTCCGGCAGCTCGCCGGAGTGTTGTTCCGCGCCGGGCTGCAGTGCGAGGAAAGCTCGCTGACCGCCGAGCACTTCCCGCATATCGCCATCCAGTCGCGCTTTTCGGGGCGGCGCAGCGACTTCTCGCCGACGCTCAGCATTTCGAGCAGCGCCGAAGCGATCGCGGGCGCTCCCGGCGTCACCTTGTTCACCGGAGATGGACATTTGCGTCCGCTCGAAGACATCGAGGCGGACATCATCCGCCTCGCCATAGGCCATTACCGCGGCCGCATGACCGAAGTCGCGCGCCGGCTCGGGATCGGCCGTTCGACGCTCTATCGCAAACTCGGAGAGCTCGGGATCGACACCGCGGCCTAGGCCGCTTCCGCGATCTCCACACAGCCAAATTGCACGACATGATGGCTGAGGAGCTGTCCCAACCGGTCGGTCATCCAGCCTCGGCGATACGCCCGTTGCATTATATCCAGGTCCGGAGTCCCATTGCCCTCGACGAGGATAAGGCCGTCCGGGGTTATCGCGACATCCCAACCGATGAGGACGCGGTCTGAAAAGGCGCGGTGTGCGCGCTCGGTGAATGCACGAAACTGGTCCCAATGAGGCAAGCGAACCCCAGCGATTCGCGCATCCGAGGTGGGATGGCGGTCGATCCAGCCGATGCTGCTATCCATCCCGAGGTTGCTCGCAAGCCCCAGCCGACCGGTCTCGAGGTCGACGGCCGTGGCAATTCCACCGGCGTGAAGGTTGTCGACGACGCGGTTCTCACCCATTGCCATGCGCAGGACCGCGCCAAGCAGCTCCGGGTCGCCCGATTCATCGAGGCACGTGAGCGCTCGAACGGTCGCGAGAGCGCCGTTGTTCAGCGGCTCGAGATCGGAATGATTGAAAACCCGGGGCTGAATGATTCGCGGCCCGCTCCAGGACTCGGCGGCGATCGCGAACAGCATTCCGATGGTGTCGAGCTCCTTGCCGTCCGAGGACCGGTGGCGGCCGGCGCCGACATAGTCCCAACGTTGCGCTCCCCGCCCGCCTTTCCCATCCACCGGCTTCACGAACAGGTCGCCCGCGAGCTGATCGAGCGACCGAAGCCCATCGACGCCGTCGTGGCGCACCACCGCGAGGACTGGGATCGTCGGCACCGAGCGCGCTTCGCACCAGCGCGCGAATTCCGCTTTGTCAGTGAGCTCCGATGCCGGGGGGCACAGATGTCTGAGAAGCGCTGGAACTCCGTCCTTGCATTCGCAGCGCTGGATGAAGCTGCGCGCGGCGCGCTTCACGGGATGTCGGTGCAGTTCGTAGACGTAGTACCAGGGAGGGAGGACCCCGGCTTTCACGTAAAGCCATATCTGGTCGCCGAGCTGAGCGATGATCGATCTTTTGGCGGTCTTCCTGATGACTTGGCCGTTGCGGGCGGTGAACCAGATCATCATGCCGATCACCAGGATTGGCGCCGCGAGCAGCCCGAACAGCAGCTCGGCCAGATCGCCGACCGAAGCTGGAGTCCAGTACCGCGATCGATACGCGCTGCGGACGAGTTTTCCAGGACTGCCTGACGGTGGATGCCTCAGTGCCCGAATGGCGATCGGGAGCCCCGCGACTCGATAAATGACCTTGGTTCCGTGACTTCTTACAAACCGCCGAAGTGACCTCACCATGGATTTCGCCAACCGCCTCCGTTTTCGTTTCGGCAGACGAATAAGAAACTGTGGCAAAATCGGGGCCGGAGCGTAAGTCGTCGACAAACAATCGCAAATTGGCCCAACGTCTCGTCTCTCCGCCGTTTCTGCTGGATGAGAGATCGACTCGCTATGGGCTGCTGACGCCCCTGCCATAAGGCACTCCGAGTGCTGCGAAGCACAACCGGAGCGTCTTTGCTGGTTTCATGTTGCAACAGCAGGACAGGAACGTGAAACTTCGTTCAACCGGCTGATAGAGGTTAGGTTTTGGGAGTTAGCGCCTGATCTCGAAGGCCCCGCCAGATCCGCAGCGCCTGAACCGTTTCGAACACGTCATGAACGCGCAGAATCTGCCCGCCCTGCTCGGCGGCCTTGATTGCGAAGGCGATGCTTCCGCCAAGCCGGCGGTCGACCGGCGCCTCTCCTGAAAGAGCACCGATGGTCCGCTTCCGGCTTGCTCCGACGGCCAGCGGGCAGCCAAGTGAGTGGAACAGAGCCAGCCCGTTCATCAGCTCCAGATTGTGAGCGACATTCTTGCCGAAGCCGAACCCGGGATCGATCAGGATCTTGCCGCGCGCAATGCCCGCCCCCTCCGCCGCCTGAATCCGCTCTTCCAGCCAAAGATAGACCTCGACCAGCACGTCGTCGTAGCGGGGGTTGTCCTGCATCGTCTCGGGCGCGCCCTGATGATGCATCAGCACCACCGGCGCGGACGAGGCGGCGATCACGCCGGCCGAGCGGTCGTCGTAGGTCAGCGCCGACACGTCGTTGATCATCCTCGCGCCGGCTTCGAGCGCTGCCGTCATGACGTCGGCCTTGCGCGTGTCGGCCGAAACCGCCGTACCGCCGGCCGCGAGCTGGCGGATGACCGGAGCGATCCGCTCGATCTCGTCGCCTTCCCACACGGTCTTGGCGCCGGGCCGGGTCGATTCTCCCCCGACGTCGACGATCGCGGCGCCGTCGCGCGCCATGTCCGCGCCCGCTTCGGCCGCGGCGTTGGAGTCCGCGAATAGACCGCCGTCGGAGAAGCTGTCGGGGGTCACATTCACTATGCCCATGACCTGCGGCTGGTCGAGGCGGATCGTCCGTTCGCCCAGCTGAAGCGCCGGCCGCGGGGACGTCAGCGCCGCCCACTGCCGGGCCATGTCTTCATCGAAGCGATCCTCGATCCCTTCGACAGGCACCAACTCCGTCGAAGCTCGCTTCTGTCCCTCCAGCTTGATTAGCTCGGCCGCCGCGAACCAGTTCAACCCGCCGGCGAGCCGCGCAAGCTTGCCATCGTGACCGAAGGGCGAATCGACGAAGCCGGTCGGGCGAATGAGCGTCCTCATCCCTACTGCTCTATTTCCGATGGGGGCCGTCCGACCGGCGCGCTCGCTGTCTTCGGTTCGCGCGCATCGAGGGCGGCCAGCCAGCCCGCGGTATCGTTCCCAATGCTGATTTGCGGGCTCGACGGCTCGTAGCCCAAGCGCTGTTCCCAACCGAGAATCGTGACAAAGGCCCGCCGGAACTGACGGACGAACGTATCGGGCTGACGCATCGCCTGGTTGATCAAGGCATAGCCGAAGAAGGTCCAGTCGTTCCCTGCCGAGCAGCCGAAGGACGATCTCATCGAAGAGGCGGCGGTTGCAACGACGGTCTTGGGCGCGGCCAGCGCCGGCACGAACTGCCCGGAGAAGCAGGCCTGGAGGATGATCAACCGGTTCCTGGATCCTGACCGGTCGAGCATGGCTTCGAGCTGAGCTGGGGCGATGACGGCCTCTCCCCGCGCCGGATCGCGGAAATTGAGCCCCGCGTGGGGGGATCCGTGGCTCGTCGTGTAGAGGACGAGCACGTCTTCATCGCGGTTCATCACCGATGCGACGCTGCCGACGGCGCGGGCAAGGCCTTCAGGAGTCGCCGCGGCATCGGCTTTGTCGCTTCCCTCATCATCGGCAAGGACGAGCGTGCGCCCTTCGGCATCGAACCGGCTCGAAAGCACTCGGCCGGCCTCCCGCGCCTCCCGGCCGAACACCGGGTCGGCATCCAGTGCAGCGACAATCACGTAGGCATCGACGACGCCCGGTCGTTGCGGCTGAAGCCTGGCGAGGGCTTCCTGCAGCCGCCGCTCATCCTCGATCTGGACGACGGGCGGAGCAGGCTGTGCATCGGCCGCAACGAACAGCGCAATGAGGCATGCCAGGCAGGTTTTGAGCGGCCAGCTCATGCGGCTCTTCTCACCGGCTCCCGCGAGCCGCGCAAGGGGTTAGGCGAGGCTGGCGAAGTGCTTCTGCCGAAGCGCGTCCAGCGGCAGCAGCGTCCCACCCGTCTCCACGTGCCAGAATGTCCAGCCGTTGCACGAGGGCGCGTTCTGAAGCTCGGCTCCGACCTTGTGGATCGATCCGGAATGCGTCGCGCAGACGACCGAGCCGTCGGCGCGGACCGATGCAGTCCACCGTCGCTTGGCGTCGGTGAGCACCGTGCCCGCGGGCACGAGGCCGCTTTCGACCAGCACTCCGAAGGCGACACGCGGCTGTTCGCGCTTGTCGGTGACGGTCTGCATGGCGCTTTCGTCGAGCGGCAGGGTCGAAGCGATGCGCTCGCGCGCAACCTTTACGTAAGCCGGCTCGCGTTCGATGCCGATCCAGCGCCGGCCGAGCCGTCGAGCCACCGCGCCCGTCGTTCCGGTGCCGAAGAAGGGGTCGAGCACGACGTCGCCCGGCTTCGTGCAGGCGAGCAGGATCCGGTAGAGCAAGGCTTCGGGCTTCTGCGTCGGATGCGCCTTGCCGCCATCGTCGCCCTTCACGCGCTCGCCGCCGCTGCAGATCGGCAGCAGCCAGTCGGAGCGCATCTGGAGGTCGTCGTTGAGCGCCTTCATCGCGCGATAATTGAAGGTGTAGCGCGCTTTTTCATCCTTGGCGCACCAGATCAGGGTTTCGTGCGCATTGGTGAAGCGCGTGCCGCGGAAGTTCGGCATCGGATTGGTCTTGCGCCAGACGACGTCGTTCAAGATCCAGAAGTCCGCATCCTGCAGCAGCGCGCCGACCCGATAGATGTTGTGATAGCTGCCGATCACCCAGATCGTGCCGTCATCCTTGAGGATGCGCCGCGCCTGCTCCAGCCAGTCGCGAGTGAAATCGTCATAGACGGTGAGGCTGTCGAACTTGTCCCAATCATCATCGACGGCATCGACCCGGCCGCCCTCGGGCCGGAACAGGTCTCCGCCCAGCTGAAGATTGTAGGGCGGGTCGGCAAAGATCATGTCGACGCACTTGTCGGGAAGCCGTGCCATTTCGGCGATGCAATTGCCCTCGAGGATCGCGTCGAGCGGCAATTCGCGCGCCGCCGGGCGCGCCGGACGCACAGCTGTCCCCCTGTCCGCGATGCGGGCGATGAGATTCATGCCTTCTGCCCCTTCTCTCGGCCGCGAGGGTGAGTCAGGCCGGACTCGCGGTCAAGCGAACAAGGGTTAACGACTCATTTCGGGACAGCGGAACGGAAGGAGTCCGCCGCCTAGCGACCACAAGATGTTGAGACCCTCGGCCGAGCTTAGACTCAACCGGTGGTGGTGTGACTCGAAGGACTCGCCTCGCTGATTTCGACCAGGGCAAGCTCCGGCTGGGCGTCCCGGTCGAGAATTTCGCGGACCAGGCCGAAGCTTCGGCGGTGCAGCGGGGTGAGGCCGAGGTCGTTGATCGCTCGGCGGTGGTCGGGGGTCGGATAGCCGCGGTTATGCTCCCACCCGTAGCCCGGATATTCGTTGGCATAGTTCGCCATCATCCGGTCGCGGGTGACCTTGGCGATGATCGAGGCGGCCGCGATCGATCGGCATTTCGCGTCGCCGTCGACAATCGCCCGCGACGGCCGCTGCCAGCGCGGGGTCGCATTGCCGTCGACCAGCACCCAGGCCGGCTCCAGTCCCAGCGCTTCGACCGCTCGAGTCATCGCGAGCATCCGCGCCCAGTAGATGTTGATGCTGTCGATTTCCTCGACGGTCGCGATACCGACCCCATAAGCGGCGCATTTGACCAGCCGTTTGTAGATCGCCTCGCGCTTCTGCAGCGGCAGGTTCTTCGAATCGTCGATCCCGCGCGGAAATTTGCCGCGGTCGAGGATGCAGGCGGCGGCAACAACCGGCCCCGCGAGCGGCGCGCATCCCGCCTCGTCGACCCCGGCAAGCGGCTGCGGGTAATCGAGCTCGAGCTTGAAGGAACAACGCCGCGGCATTGGCGCTTCTTATTCGTCATTCCCGCGAAAGCGGGAACCCAGATTCTTCTCTTTTTTTGCTAGGTCCCCGCTTTCGCGGGGATGACGACTATTCGGATTCCATCCGCCACGGCGGGAAGCGCCGCGCCTCGCCCGCCTTGTAGAGGAAGATGATGTTGCCGTCGGGGTCGCGAAGCCGTGCCTCGCGCCACATCCAGGGCTGGTTGCGTGGGCCGTGCTCAAACGGGATCCCGCTCCTCGCGAGCAGCTCGACCCGCTCGTCGAGGTCGTCGCACTCGAGATAGACCGCGGTCGTCGCGATGATCTTCTCTTCCGGGTCGATCTGGACCGAGAAAGTGACTCCGCCGGACGTCTCGAACCGCGCATAGTCTGGCGGGTTATCGACGATCTGCTTGAGGCCAAGGCGGCGGTAGAAATCGACTGAGCGCTCATAGTCCGTGCCGGTGACGGTCACCTGGTTGAGCCTGAGCGGCCCGCCGCAATCGAGCCGGACATTCTGCTGGCCGATCGGCCCCGCGCCCTGCCCAAGCCCCGGCGCCTCGAACAATGCCACGCGGACGAACTCGCGGGCGCGGGCTACCGCGTCCGCCAGCGTCGCCCCTTGGCCCAGCAAGGTCGCGATGGCCGTCGCCAGAGTGCAGCCCGTGCCGTGAGTCTGTTCCGTATCGATCCGCTGGCCCTGCCAGCTCGTCATATTGTCTTCTTCGATGAGGGCATCGGCGAGCGCGTCGCCTTCGTCGTGGCCGCCCTTGATCAACACCGCGCAGCCATGCGCTCCGACCAGGTGGAGGGCGGCGGCGACGGGATCCTCCTCCGAGGTTAGCCGGGCAAGCTCAGGGAGGTTCGGCGTGGCCAGGGTCGCGACATCCATCAGCCGGCCGAACGCCGCAATTGTGGCCTCGTCGGCAAGCGACGCCCCGCTGGTCGCGACCATCACCGGGTCGAAGACGATCGGAAGATTGGGGTCCGCGGCCTTAAGTTCTTGAAGACGAACGGCAACTTGCTTTGCGGCGAAGGCGGAGCCGATCATTCCGACCTTAACCGCATCAACGCCGATATCGGCGACAACGGCATCGATCTGGGCGAGGATGACTTCGGCCGGGACAGGATGGACGGCGGTGACGCCCAAAGTGTTCTGTGCCGTAACCGCGGTGACTGCGGTCATGGCGTGGCCGCCGAGCATCGTCACCGTCTTGATGTCGGCCTGAATCCCTGCGCCCCCGCCCGAATCCGAGCCGGCGATAATGAGGATGCGGGCTGTCGAGGTCATCGAATCAGCCTTCGACCCGCTCCCAGGGGCGAAGTTTTCCATGCGCACGCATCGCTCTTTCACCCGCAAATACCAAGAAATGGTTCACGCGGCCGATTGAACGGCCTCGCAAATGTCGTCGACCACCCGCTCCACCAGCGCGGGGTCGTCGCCCTCGGCCATGACCCGGATCAGGGGCTCGGTGCCCGATTTGCGGATGACGAGCCGCCCCCTGCCCTCGAGCTCCGCCTCCGCCGCGGCGATGCGCTTGCGAACGCTGTCGGCCTCGAGCGGCTCGCTGGCGCCGTTGAAGCGAACGTTTTTCAAAAGCTGCGGAAGCGGCTCGAACTGGCGAAGCAGCTCGCTCGCCGGCCGCTTGGCCTCGACCAGCGCGGCGAGGACCTGAAGGCCGGCGACCAGCCCGTCTCCGGTCGTCGAATGATCGGCAAGGATGATATGCCCCGACTGCTCGCCGCCGATATTGCAGCCGCGGGCTCGCATTTCCTCGAGCACATAGCGGTCGCCGACCTTGGTCCGGTGAAGCTGGAGGCCGGCTTCGGACAGCTTCCGCTCCAGGCCGAGGTTCGACATGACCGTCGCGACGACCGCTTCGCCCCGAAGTTCGCCCCGACGGTGCAACCCGAGCGCGATCAGGGCCATCAGCTGGTCGCCATCAACCATCTCACCCTTCTCGTCGGCAACGATCAGCCGGTCGGCGTCGCCGTCGAGCGCCAACCCGATGTCGGCACCGCTCGCGACCACGGTCTCCTGCAGCACGCCCGGGTGGGTCGAACCGCAATCGTCGTTGATGTTGAGGCCGTTTGGAGTGACTCCGAGCGGCACGACCTCCGCGCCCAGCTCCCACAAAGCATCCGGCGCCACGTGATAGGCAGCGCCATTGGCGCAATCGATCACGACCTTGAGGCCGTCGAGACGAAGATGCTCCGGGAAAGTGTCCTTGGCGAACTGCACATAGCGCCCGCGGGCATCGTCGATGCGGCGCGCGCGCCCGATCTCCGGCGATTTCGCGAGCTTCGGCCCCTTCTCCATCCGCTGCTCGATCGCCCGCTCGGTGTCGTCGCTGAGCTTGTATCCATCGGGACCGAACAATTTGATGCCATTGTCAGCGAATGGGTTGTGCGAGGCCGAAATCATCACGCCGAGATCGGCGCGCATCGAGCGGGTCAGCATCGCCACGGCGGGGGTCGGCATCGGCCCGAGCAGCACCACGTCCATGCCGACGCTGGTGAAGCCGGCGACCATCGCCGATTCCATCATGTAACCGGAAAGTCGCGTGTCCTTGCCGATGACGACGCGGTGGCGGTGGTCGCCGCGCAGGAAATGCGCCCCGGCGGCCTGGCCGACGCGAAGCGCGGTCTCGGCCGTCATCGGCTCGACGTTGGTCGTCCCCCGAATTCCGTCGGTGCCGAAGAATTTGCGTGTCATTCCAATCCCGTCATGCCGGAATTGATCCGGCATCTGCCTTTTCTGCTTACCAACGACAAGAAACAAGGCGGACCCCGGCTCAGGGCCGGGGTGACGATCACAACCAGCGCCAGAAGCCTGCCGGGATCGGATGCAGCCAGGTCGCGAGGAAGAACAGCGCCGTCCCGCCGATGAGGGCGACCGCGCCCGGATTTCCGATTCCGCGCGTGAACGGGATGAAAGCGGTCTGGGCCGTCCATTCGTGCCAGGCGTCGCCCATCAGCCTCTTCTTCTTGGCGTCCTGTCCCGCCGCGCCGAACAGCGCCAGGATGATGATCGGGCCATCGAAGAACAATGTTTTGGGCATGCCGAGGAGCATCATGTGGACCGCCGCCCAGATCGCGAAGCTCCACATCATCGGATGTCGGGTGATCCGGAACACTCCGGTCGGCCCGCCCCTGGGCCCTGGCGCTCCCGGCAATGCCGGATTGCGGATGAAGGACCCGACGAGCAGGATCGCAGCGAACCACATCAGGATCGTTCCGGCGATCCACCCGGCGTCGCCGGCATCCCACAGCCGGTCGGCCTCGCGCCCGATGCGGTGGTAGAAATAGATCATCGAACCGAACGTCAGAATCGAGATGAGCGAGTAGACGCCGCGAAACGGCCTTTCACCCATTGCCCGAACGAGCGGAGCGCGAAGCGGATGGGACATTAAAAAATGCAGGCCAACGAAGGCGATGGCCGAAAGGAAAAGGCCTAACTGTGGGGTCAATGTCGGTACGCCTCCGGAAGTTCGCGGCGCGGCAGGTAGCGATAGCGTTCGCGAAGCCGCGTCTGGTGGGTTTCGAGCGGCTGGCGCACCCCGTCGATATACACTTGTTCGGCAGCGCTGGAACCCTCGAGCGGGTCGCCCGACCAGATGACGACATCGGCTCGGCGGCCCGGCGCGAGGCTGCCGATCTCGCCGCCCATTCCGACCGCCTGCGCGGGCCGGGAGGTGATCATCGCCAGCGCGTCGCCCCAACTGACGCCAGTCGCTCCGGGCACTTTCTGCAAGCCGACGAGATTGGCCGCGTACTGCCGCTCCATGAACAGGTTTCGGGTGTCATTGTCGTCGATCATCCCGATCGAGACATTGACCCCGGCGGAGCGCATCCGCCCAACGTTCGACTGGGTCGCCGCAAGCTGCTCGAACGAAGCCGGCAGATCGTTCACCGCCGATGCGATGACCGGGATTCCGGATCGCGCGATCCGGTCCGCGACCAGCCAGCCCTCGCTCGCCCCGACCAGCACGATCTTCAGCGCTCGGAACTCGCGCTTGAGCTCGAGCACTTGAAGGATGTCGCTGGCACGCTCGACGTGCACGAACAGATATTGCCTGCCCTGCAAGACCGGAAGAAGCGCGGCGGCGTCGAAGCGGGTGAGCAATACGTCTTCGCTGCGCTGATGCCGCACCGCGATCGGCCGGGCGACGCCCGACAGCTCCGCCGCCTCACGCAGCGCGTTGCGGAACAGGACGTAGGCCGAAGCTCGCGACCCGCCCGCTTTGTCCTTGCCGGTCTCGCCAAGCTCGACGAACTGGAACTTCCGCGCAGCGGTGATCGGATCCATGTCGGCGCCGGTGTCGATCACCGCGCCCTGCCCGGCGAAGATGCTCTTGCCCGCGCTCGGAGCGACGAGCGCCCGCGTCACTCCGTCGGCGCGGTTCACACCGACGGTTTGGTACAGGGGATTGATGGCGGGAACGACGTCGATGGCAGCGTTGAACGGCCCGTTGTTGTTGGTGTCGTCGGCACCCTCGGCCGACAGGTCGACGTCGGCGAGGCCAAGCCGCGAGAAGCCGGCGACAATCCCCGGAGTCACCCACTTGCCGGATGCGTCGATCACCTGCGTCCCGGCGGGGAGCTTCATCCTCATGCCTCCCGCGGCGACGATACGCCCATCGCGGATGACAACCGTGCCATTAGGTATCGGCTGCGACCCGTCGCCGAGCGCGACGGTGCCGTTGACGATCGCGAAAGTCTGGGCGCCGGCGGGAGCGGCAGTCGCGAGCAGAAACGCGGCGGCGATGCTGCGGATCACTTCACATCCCCTTCGCCCGGCTGGCCGAGCTCGAAGTCGCTGAGCGGGCGTTTTTTCGGGTCGTTGGCATCGTACATTTCCGCCCCATCGACCCACACGCGCTCGGGCCGCGTATAGTCGCTGAACGGATCGCCGTTCCACAGGACGACGTCGGCCATCTTCCCGGCCGCCAGCGTTCCGGTCTTATCGAGGATTCCGAGCGCCTTGGCGGGGTTTTTGCTCAGCCATTCCCAAGCGACGGCTTCGCTCAAGTTCGGGATTCCGGCGCGAATGCCGTCGGCGAGAGCCTTCGCGGCCTCCTGGTTCAGCCGCTGGATGTAATTGGCGTCGTCGGAATGGACGATCGCGCAGGCCCCCGCATTGTGGACCAGCGGGATGTTTTCCTTGATCGCGTCATAGGCTTCCATCTTGAAGCCGTACCAGTCGGCCCACATGACGGCGCAGATGTCGTTCGCCGCCAGGGTGTCGGCGATCTTATAGGCC
>Ga0207657_10000640_pt1 | contig 37138 bp, 36 predicted proteins | sample KBSC33metaG_FD_184316 | JGI IMG/M metagenome (GOLD analysis project Ga0207657, IMG submission 184316) | Corn rhizosphere microbial communities from Kellogg Biological Station, Michigan, USA - KBS C3-3 metaG (SPAdes) (version 2) | ecosystem: Host-associated > Plants > Roots > Rhizosphere > Soil ... | reverse complement strand
GCCGGCCGGCCGATCGCAGATCCGGCCGGCAACTGCGGGTTCCCCGGCTTCGACGGGATGCTCGCGAAGAACACGCTCGGCTACATCGAGCAGATGCAGGAGAACGGCGTCCCTGTCACCTACGGCTACATCTCGGACGCACACGACGTGCACACACCCGACCCGGTGGCGGACACGTTCCGCTCCGTCGCGAACGGCCCGGGTGAAGCCGGCTTCGTCGCGCAGCTGAAGGCATACGACACCGCCTTCGGCCAGTTCTTCTCGAACCTGTCGGCGCACGGGATCGACAAGTCGAACACGCTCTTCGTCGTGACCGTCGACGAAGGCGACCACTTCGCCGGGGGCATCGGAACGCCTCAGTCGGACGGGACGCTCGCCTATACGCACGCGAACTGCGCGACGGCGACCTGCCCGTCGAACCAGATCGGCGAGGTGAACGGCAACCTGGCGGCGCTGCTGCCTGCCGGCGAGCCGTCGTTCAAGGTGCACTCGGACGACGCGCCGACGATCTACGTCGCCGGCAACCCGTCGCCGACTGATCCTTCCGTGCGGAAGCTCGAGAAGGACGTTGCCGGGCTGCAGGTGAACGACCCGTACAAGGGCGGCCCCGTGCCGCTCACGGTGTCGCTCGCCGACCAGGCCGAGGAGAAGGCGCTGCACATGGTGAACGCCGACCCGGCGAGAACGCCGACGTTCACGTTGTTCGCGAACGACGACTTCTTCCTCACGACGTCGAACCCGTCGTGCGGCGGAAACCCGTGCGTCTCGCCCGGCTTCGCCTGGAACCACGGCGACGTCCAGGACGAGATCGGCAACACGTGGGCCGGGCTCGTCGGCCCGGGGATCTCGTCGAACGGCGTCGACGCGACCACGTGGACCGATCACACGAACCTGCGTCCGACGATGCTCTCCGTGCTCGGGCTGAAGGACGACTACGTCCAGGACGGCCGCGTGCTCACGGAGGGACTGACACCGCAGGCGACACCGCCGAAGCTGCACAGCGAGAACGTGCAGAAGCTCGGTGTGCTCTACGAGCAGCTCAACGCGTCGTTCGGTCAGTTCGCGTCCGACACGCTCGCGGCGTCGACGACGGCGATCGCGGGCGACGACGCGACCTACGCGACGCGCTCGGCCCAGATCAGCGACCTGACGAGCAAGCGTGACGAGCTCGCCGGGAAGATCAAGGCGGCGCTCAACGCCGCGGCGTTCTCGGGTCAGCCGATCACGGGCAACGACGCCAAGGCGTGGCTCGACCAGGGCAACGCGATCCTCAACGCGGCGGCGGCCCTGCCGCGGTAGATCGCAGCCGCTCGACCTCGGCGGTCTCGAGCTCGCGCCACCGGCCGGGCTCGAGGCCGTCGAGGGTCAGCGGCCCGTAGCGGCTTCGGTGCAACCGCTTCACGCGGTGCCCGACCGCCTCGAGCATCCGCTTCACCTGGCGGTTGCGACCCTCGTGGATCGTCAGCTCGACGCGTGCGCCGGCGAGCCGCCGGACGCCCGCCGGCCGCGACGGCCCGTCGTCGAGCTGGACCCCGTGCCGGAGCCGGTCGAGGTCGGCGTCGGTGGGCTGCGTCCAGGTCTCGACCTCGTAGACCTTGTCGACCTCGTAGCGCGGGTGCGAGAGCCGGTGGGACAGCTCGCCGTCGTTCGTGAGGAGGAGCGCGCCGGTCGTGTCGGCGTCGAGCCGGCCGACGGGAACGACCCGCGACGGGTGGTCGACGAGCTCGACGACCGTCGGCCGCCCCTGGGGGTCATGCGCGGTCGTCACCGTCGCGGCCGGCTTGTACAGGAGCACGTAGGCGAGCCGCTGCTTGCTGAGCACGAGCCCGTCGAGGCAGACCTCGTCGGTGCGCTGCACGAAGGTGTTCAGCTCGCCCGGCGCGCCGTTCACCGTGACGCGGCCGGCCTTGATCAGCTCGTCGGCCTTGCGGCGAGAGGCAACCCCGGCCCGCGCGAGCCACGCGTTCAGGCGCATGGCTTCATTGAACCCGACTCGCGGTATGTCCGAAGCCGCGTGTCCAAAGCCGCGTGTCCGAAGCCGCGTGTCCGAAGCGGCCATGTCCCGGGGACTGTCCCCTGGACATGGCCCGCAGGGCCATGTCCCGGCGGCTACGCCGTGTCCCCGCGGCTAGGCCGTGTCCCCGCGGCTACCCGGACAGGGCGATCTGGCCCGCCCAGCCGTAGGAGCCGTAGTAGTTGCCGGTGGAACCGACCCGCGCGACGGGGCCGAAGAGCTTGCGGTTCGCCCGGTCGTAGGCGTAGACGCTGCCCGTGCCCTCGATCCCGGACGGCGTCGTGCGCACGAAGACGACGTAGCGGCCGTCGGACGACCACAGCGGGAGCTCATCGGTCTGGCGGCCCGGCGGCGTCGCTCCGGCGAGCCGGTGCGGCGTCGCGTGCGGCTTCGCCGCCACCGTCCAGAGCGCGCGATGCTCCTGCCCGAACGGGCTGTCCTGCGAGCTCGGGCCGGCCGAGACGACGAGCGTCCCGTGCGAGCAGGCGACCGCGTTCCAGCTCGTCGCGCCGCCCGGTGCGAGGACGGTCCGCGGCGTCCATGCCGGCGGGGAGGCGATCGCGATCCCGTCACCGGCGGTGACCGAGCGACCCGCGTTTCCCGTCACGTACGCGAGGGTGGTGCCGCACCAGGTGACGAAGTCCGAGCGCGCGAGGGTCGCGGCAATCGCCACGGTACGCCCCGTGCGCACATTCGCCGCGGCGAGCGCCGTCCCGTCCGCGGCCAGCGACGCCGAGCCGGGAAACGCGCGGTAGACGAGCCATGCGCCGTTCGGTGAGAAGCCGACGGGCTGCGGACGGCCCGCCCGCGCGTCCGCCAGCTTGTGCAGCGCCCCGCTCGCAAGCTCGACGCTCCAGATCGCCGTGCCGCGCACGAAGGCGATGCTCTTGCCGTCCGGCGCGAACACCGGCGCCGACGCACCGTTCCCGTTCGGCACGAGCATCCGGGCGAACGACCCCGGCGCGATCAACTCCAGGCCGCCGCCCGCCGTGGCGAACGCGAGCACGTTCGCGCGCGGCGACCACACCGCCGGGCTCGGCAGCCGATGCACCTCGCCACCCGCCGTCGCCACCCATCCGCGGCCGAACGCCACGTAGGTGCCGTCATGGCTGAACGCCGGCGTGCCGGTCGCTCCTTTGCGCACGAGCGTCGTCGGGCTGCAGCGCTCGAAGTCGACGACGCTCAACGCGCCGTCGCGCACGAAGGCAAGCACGCCGAGGTCGGTGCCCGGGCAGCGCGTGCCCACCGCCGCGCCGCCCGCTCCCCCGGACGCACCCGTGGCGGCGGCGTTCTGCCCGAGGAGCGCCCAGAGGCCCGCGCCGACACCGAGGACAGCGGCGAGGACGGCCGCAAGCCGCAGGCGCCGCCGGCGCCGGTGCCGCCGCGCCTCCTCGATCAGAAGCTCGGGATCGTCGGTGCGCAGGCGTTCCGGTGAGGCGATCAGCATCGGTCTTCCCCTTGTCCGTCCTCGTCGATGAAGCTATTCTGATTAGCACCATGATCGCTGTCAAGTTCGAGCAGGTGGCCGCCGAGATCCGGCGCGCGATCGCCGACGGCGAAGCGAAGCCCGGCGAGCGCCTCCCGCCCGCGAGGGACCTGGCGGCCGTCCTCGGCGTGAACACGAATACCGTCCTGCGTGCCCTGCGCCAGCTACGCGACGAGGGGCTGCTCGAGTTTCGCCGCGGCCGCGGGATCACCGTCGCGGGCACGGTCGAGCGCGGCTCGGTCGTCACACACGCGCGCGAGCTCGTGCGCTTCGCCCGCCGCCAGGGCTACACGACGGACGAGCTCGTGACGATCATCCGCCAGGTGACGTGAGCCGCTAGGCGGGGCGCTTCTCGGCGACCTGTTCGAGCCGCCCGCGGATCTCGCGCACGTCGGCGCCCAGGTCGTCGGCCCGCGGAAGTGCGGCGAGCGATTCGAGACCGAAGATCCGCTCGAAGAGCGGGGTCGTGCGATAGCGGATCGCACCGAACTCGTTCTCGCGGCCGCCCTCGGCGACGAGCCCGCGCTCGGCGAGCCCGGCGACGACGCCGTCGACGTTGACGCCGCGGATGCGCGCGATCTCCGGCCGCGAGAGCGGCCCGAGGTAGGCGACGATCGCGAGCGTCTCGAGCGCCGCCTGCGAGAGACCCTTCTCGATCGGCTTCTCGAAGAGGCGCGCGCACGCCTCGGACGCCGCGGCCGACGCCCGGAATGCGAAGCCGCCGGCGACGTGCTCGAGGACGATGCCGCCCCGCTCCTCCGAGAACCGCTCGGCGACGAGCTCGAGAGCCTCCTCGACCCGCGCCGGGTCTGCCTCGGCGGCCGCGGCGAGCTCCTCGAGCGGTAGCGGCTGCGAGGCGACGACGAGCAGGGCTTCGAGTGTCCGCGCCAGCTCGTCTGCGGGCGTGACCTCGGTGGTGATCAGGCGGAGTGGGCTGTCCACGAGAGACTCCTTTCAGCGTCGGCACGAGAAATCCTTATCGGCGCGAACGGCGCCGCCTGCGCGATCGCCACCTCGTTCTGCTTGCGCAGCTCGAGGAGCGCGAGGAAGGCGACGGCGACCTCGACGCGCGAGAGGCCCTCCACCTCCTGGTCGAAGTCGAACCGGCTGCGGCGGCGCAGGAGCGACCGCCAGCGGTCGAGGAACTGCGAGACGGGCGGGAAGCGCAGCGCCATGTGTGCCGTCGACGGCGACGGCGGCTCGACCGCGAGGAGCCGCAGCGCAGCGAGGAGCTTCTCCGGGTCCTGCGGCGCGAGCTTTCGCTCGGGCTGCGGCGCGAGCGGTGCCGGGCCGAGCCGGAAATGCAGGTCGCGGCGCTCGTCGAGGCGGTCGCGGAGCCAGTGCGCCGCCTCCTTCGCCCGGCGGTACTCGGCGAGCCGGCGGGCGAGCTCCTCGGCGGCCTCCTCGGGCTCGAGCTCGGCGAGCTCGGCCTCCTCCTCGGGGAACATCGCACGCGCCTTCAGCTCGAGGAGCGAGGAGATGAGGATCAGGAACTCGCCGCAGGCGTCGAGGTCGAGCTCGCCCTTGTCGGCGAGATGCTCGACGAACGCGAGCACGATCTGCGCCAGGTCGACCTCCTGGAGCGGCAGCTCCTCGCGCAGGACGAGTGAGAGCAGGAGGTCGAACGGCCCCTCGAACGCGTCGAGGTCGAGCTCCAGTTCGCGTACGGCCGGCACCGGGTCAGGCTAGCCGCGTTACCGGACGCGGCCCCGCGGGATCGCCATCGCAGGCCCTTTCGGCGGCTCGCGCCGCGGCTCGCGAACCCCGCGGCCCGGGCCGCGCCGGTGCAGCCAGATGAAGTAGGCGACCGCGGCGACGAAGACGACGATCGAGACCCAGGCATTCAGCCGCAGGCCGGCGAAGTGGTGCGCCGGGTCGACGCGGAGGAGCTCCTCGAAGAAGCGTCCGAAGCAGTACCACGCGACGTAGAGCGCGAAGAGGCCCGGCGGGCGGATCTTGAACCGACGGGCGACGTAGAGGAGAAGCGCGACCCCGATGAGGTTCCAGACGAGCTCGTAGAGGAACGTCGGGTGGAACGTCGCGCGGTCGAAGTACTGGATCGGCCGGTGGTCGGCGTCGATCTTCAACGCCCACGGGAGCTTCGTCGGCTTGCCGTAGAGCTCCTGGTTCCACCAGTTGCCGATGCGGCCGATCGCCTGGGCGAGCAGTAGGCCGGGCGCCGCGACGTCGAGGAAGACCGGGACGCTGAACCCGGCACGCCGCACGATCACGGCGCCCGCGAGCGCGCCGAAGAGGATGCCGCCCCAGATTCCGAGGCCGCCCTTCCACACCTCGAAGATGCCCTGCCACTTGGGGCTCGGCACCTCGTTCCACGAGGTGACGTCGTGGTAGAGCCGGGCGCCGACGACGCCGAACCCGACTCCCCACACTGCCACCCGGGTCACGAGCTCGAACTCGCCGCCGAGCGCCTTCCAGCGGCGGCCGGTCAGCCAGATACAGACGACGATCGCGACGAGGAGCGTCAGCCCGTACATGTGCAGCTGCAGCGGGCCGACGTGGACGACGCCCGTATGGGGCGAGGGGATGTACGCGAGCATCACGGGCGATTCTGCCCGTACGCCCGGCTAGATGAGGATCTTGAGCGCGAGCTCCTGGGAACAGCCGTGCTGGAGCAGCTCGGCCGCTCGATGGAGATCGACGTCGCCGCGCAGCGCGAGCGCCGCTGCGGCTTCGGGCGGATACCCGGCCCGCTCGAGCTCCTCGGCACGCCAGCGCTCGACGAGCTCCTGCTCGGTCGGTCTGACATTCGTTTCCGCAGTGGCCATCTCGATCGCTCGTCTCCTCGCCGTGTACCTCTCTTTCGGTACAACGCGCGGGCCGGTTCTCCCCATGCCGGGGGATTTGCAGAATTAACGGAATCCTCATCGTAAGCGATATCGCGTCTAAAGCCTGGTAGCTTGGCGATAGAAGATGGACGAGCTCGAGGCGGTCGGGGATCGGGAGCTGCGCGAGGCGCTCCTCTTCGCACGCGGCCGCGAGCACGCGGTGACGGCGGACGAGCTCGCGGCCGACCAGGGCGTGCACCGGAATGTCGCGCGGTCGCGGCTCGAGCGCCTCGTCCGGGCCGGCCTGCTGGAACCGGCCTATGAGCGGCGGACGGGCCGAACCGGGCCCGGCGCCGGACGTCCCGCGAAGACCTACACGGTCCGGCCGTCGCTCGACTCGATCGAGTTTCCGGCCCGCCGCTACGAGTCGCTCTTCGGCCTGCTCCTCGACGGCCTGTCGGCGAAGCGCCTCCATGCCGTGGGCGTCGCGTTCGGCGAGGAGCTCGCCCGCAGCGCCGGCCTGCGCAGGTCGAAGGTGCCGAAGCGCGCGTTCGAGGAGATGTGCCGGGCCGTGCGGCGGCTCGGTTACCAGGCCTCGCTCGAGAACGTGGACGGCACGACCGCCGTCGTCGCGACCCCCACCTGCCCCCTGCGCCCGCTCGTCCGCGCCCGGCCGGAGGCGGCGGAGATCGACCGCGGCATGTGGGCGGGGCTCGCTGCGCATGCGCTCGCCGGGGCGGAGGTGGCGCACGTGGAGTGCGAGACCCGGGACTGCCTCGTCGACCACGCCTCCTGCCGGGTGCTGATCCGCCTGCGCACTCTAAATACTTCAGTCTGATATATAGAGCGGCATGCTGCTCTTCGAACGGCTCCTACGCGGGCTGCCCGGACATCCGGCGCACCCACCGCTCACGGACGCGACGATCGGGATGTTCGTCCTCGCGTCCGGCCTCTCGGTGCTCGGCAAGCTGTCCGTCGCACCCGAGAAGCTCGGGCCGGGGGCGTGGCTCGCCGTGGCCGGCGGCCTCGTCGTCGCGGGTCCGACGGCCGTGACCGGGTTCGCAGACTGGATCGGGATCGAGTGGGGCTCGCCCGTCTGGAAGACGGCGACCATCCACCTCTCGGCGATGGTCACCGCGGTGGCCCTCTTCGGCATCGCGGCCTGGCTCCAGTGGCCCGGGTACCGCGACGGCACGGTCACGACCGGCGGGCTCGTGCTCGTGCTCGCGGGGCTCTGCGCGCTGACCGCCGGCGGCTGGTTCGGCGGCAAGATCGTTTTCGTCCATGGCATGCGAGTCGAGGAGGAATAGATGGAGTGGGCTGCACTGATCCTGTGGATCCTCACGGCGGGCGGCGGGTTTGTCCTGCTCGCGATCTGGCTAAAGGCGGGGGGCATGGCGCAGAGCGCATCAGGCCGCATCCGTCCGGCGGTGATCCTGACCCATTTCGCCCTGGCCGCCACCGGGCTCGTTCTCTGGATCGTCTACACGATCGGCGACTCGAGCACGGTCGCGTGGATCGCGTTCGCGCTGCTGCTCGTGGTGGCGCTGATCGGGTTCGCAATGCTCGGCATGTGGCTGTCTCAGCGCAGCCGCCACGACGGGGAGGCGGCCGAGCAGCGGTTCCCGGTGCCGATCGTCGGGCTGCACGGCCTGCTCGCCGCGACCACCCTGGTGCTCGTCTTCCTGGCCGCGGCGGGCGTCGGTTGACGGTCTCGTTCTCCGAGCGGTACTGCCCCGAGCGCCTCGCGGAAGGCGAGGCGCTCGAGCGCTCGCGGGCGCATCTCGAGCTGATGCGCTCGCGCCGCTCGGTGCGGCAGTTCTCGCCGGAGCCGGTGCCCCACGAGCTGATCGAGAATGCGCTCCGGGTCGCCGGCTCGGCGCCGTCGGGCGCGAACCAGCAGCCGTGGACGTTCGTGGTCGTCACCGACGAGCAGACGAAGCAGCGCATCCGCGCGGGCGCGGAGCGCGAGGAGCGGCTGCTCTACGAGGAGCGCGCGACCGAGGAGTACCTGCATGCGATCGAGCCGATCGGCACCGATGCCGTGAAGCCGCACCTCACGGACGCGCCGTACCTGATCGCGGTGTTCGAGCAGGCGTGGCGCTACGAGGACGGGGAGAAGCGCAAGCACTACTACGTGCGCGAGTCGGTCGGCATCGCGGTCGGGTTCCTCCTGACGGCGCTCCATGCGTCGGGCCTCGCCGCGCTGACGCACGCGCCCTCGCCGATGGGGTTCCTCAAGGAGATCCTCGACCGGCCCGAGAACGAGCGGCCGTTCCTCCTGATCCCGGTCGGCTATCCGGCCGAGGACGCCGAGGTGCCGGCGCTCGAGAAGAAGTCACTCGACGAGATCGCCGTCTTCTGAACCTGGTTCGATCTGCAGCACTGAACCTGGTTCGGTGTGTGAACCAGGTTCCTGAGTTTCGAACCGCCATCGCGCTCCGAGAAACTCGCGAACCTGGTTCTGAAGAACGAACCAGGTTCGATCTGCAGCACTGAGGCGGGCTAGGCGACCGCGGATTCGCCGAGCAGCATCTTCACCTCGGCGTAGAAGTCCGGCGCCGGCTTGACCTTGTAGCTCGGGCCGAAGGCGTAGACCTTCTTGCCCTGCGAGGTGACGAGGTCGGCGTAGACGGGCGACTCGCCGGGGAAGTCCTTGATCAGGGCCGCGAGCTCGCGGATCGTGCCGGCTGCGGCCGTCGTCGCGTCGATGCGGATCCGCACCTCGCGCATCTCGGGCACCGCCTCGAAGGCCGCCAGGTCGAGCGCCACGAGCTTCGTCTCGCCTTCCTTGCGGTCGATGCGCCCCTTGACGATCAGGATGCGATCGGTCGTGCAGAGCTCGCGCGACTTCTCGTAGGTCGTCGCGAAGACCACGGTCTCGATGCCGCCGGTGACGTCCTCCAGGCGCAGGAACACCATCGCGTCGCCGCGCTTCGTCGTCATGTGGCGCAGTGCGGAGACGATGCCTCCGACGGTGACGACCTCCCCGTCGCGGCGGCGGTCGAGCTCGGCGATCGTCGCGTCCGACTTGCGCCGCAGCTGGTCGCGGATGCCCGAGAGCGGATGCTCCGAGACGTACAGGCCGAGCACCTCCTTCTCGAGCCGGAGCAGCTCGTTCTTCTCGTACTCGTCCGTGGGCACCGGCGGATGGTGCTTGGGCTTCTCCTCCTCGGCCGGCCCGAGGTCGAAGATCGAGCCCTGACCCGCCAGCCGGTCGGCCTGCTGCTTCTGGCCCCACGAGACCGCCTGCTCGAGCACGTCGAGCGCGCCCTTCCGCGAGCCGGGAAGCGCACCGCATTTGACGAGCGCCTCGAGGACGCGCTTGTTCGAGACGGAGGAGTCGACGCGCTCGACGAAGTCCCAGATCGACGCGAACGGCCCGCCTTCCTCGCGCGCGGAGATGATCGCGCGACACGCGTTCTCGCCGACTCCCTTGACCGCGTTCATGCCGAAGCGGATCTTGCCTCCGACGACGGCAAAGTCGGTCATCGACTCGTTCACATCCGGAGGGAGCACCTCGATGCCGAGCTCGTGGCAGGCGTTGACGTAGAACGGAACCCGGTCCTTCGTCGACATCACGGAGCTGATCAGCGCCGCCATGTACTCGCAGGGATGGTGCTGCCGCAGCCAGGCGGTGCGGTAGGCGATCAGCGCGTAGCAGGCTGCGTGCGCCTTCGGGAACGAGTAGTCGGCGGCCTTCTCGACGTCCTCCCAGAGCTTCGTCGCGACCCCGGGCGTGACGCCGTGCTCGGCCGCTCCCTCGAGGAACTTGTCCTTGAGCGAGTCCATCAGCTTGCGGATCTTCTTGCCGATCGCCTTGCGCAGGTCGTCGGCCTCCGTGATCGAGAAGCCCGCGAGGTCGCGCGCGATGCGCATGTACTGCTCCTGATAGACGCAGATCCCGACGGTGTCCTTGAGGATCGGCTCGAGGCGCTTGTCGAGGTAGGTGACCGCCTCCTGCCCCGCCTTGCGCTTGCCGTACACCGGGATGTACCCCATCGGGCCCGGCCGGTAGAGCGCGACGAGCGCGATCAGGTCCTCGAACTCGGTCGGCTTCACCTGGCGTAGCGCCTCCCGCATGCCGGAGGACTCGAACTGGAAGACCCCGGTCGCCTCACCCTTTGCGAGCATCGCGTAGGTCTTCCGGTCGTCCATCGGGATCGTCGCGATGTCGAGGCCGCCGAGAAGGGCGCAGGCCTTGTCGATCACGTCGAGGTTGCGCAGCCCGAGGAAGTCCATCTTGAGCAGGCCGAGCGCCTCGATGTCCTTCATCGCGAACTGCGTGACGACCTCCTGGTCGCCCCCCTTCTGCTGCAGCGGCACGACGTTGATCAGCGGCTCTGCGCCGATCACGACGCCGGCGGCGTGGATCGAGTCTGCGCGCGTCAGGCCCTCGAGGGGTTGAGCGAGCTCGATGATCTCGCGGGCGACGGGGTCGCTGTCGATTGCCTTGCGGAGCTCGCTGCCGGCCGCGAGGCACTCGTCGAGCGTCTGCCCCGGTCCTTCCGGGATCAGCTTCGCGATCTTGTCGACGACGCCGTAGGGCACCTCGAGCACGCGGCCGGCGTCGCGCACGGCGGCGCGCGCCGCCATCGTCGAGAACGTGATGATCTGCGCGACCCGGTCCGAGCCGTACTTCTCGCGCACGTAGTTGATCACGCGCTCGCGGCCTTCGACCGCGAAGTCGATGTCGATGTCCGGCATCGTCTTGCGCCCGGGGTTCAGGAAGCGCTCGAACATCAGGTCGTAGCGGATCGGGTCGATGTCGGTGATCGCAAGCGTGTACGCGACGAGCGAGCCCGCGGAGGAGCCGCGGCCCGGCCCGACCGAGACGCCGTTCTGCTTCGCGAACCGGATGAAGTCCCAGGTGATCAGGAAGTAGTCGGTGAAGCCCATCTCCTTGATCGTCTTGAGCTCGTACCGGAGACGCTCCTGTAGCTCCGTCGTAACCCGGTCGTACCGCTTCTGCAGGCCCTTCTCGCACTGCTCGACGAGGTAGTCGAACGAGTCGCGGCCCTCGGGCACGTCGAAGCGCGGCAGGTGGATCCGGTCGAGCTCGATCTCGACGTTGCAGCGCTCGGCGACCTCGAGCGTGCGCCGCATCGCGTCTTCGTGTCCCGGGAAGTCGAGCGCCATCTCCTGCGGCGACTTGAAGTAGAAGTGGTCGGTCTCGAAGCGCCAGTGGTTCGGGTTCCTCAGCGAGTCGCCGGACTGGATGCAGAGAAGCGCCTCGTGGGCACGCGCGTCGGTGTCGCGCAGATAGTGGACGTCGCCGGTCGCGACGGTCGGGATGCCTGCCTTCGCCGCGAGCTGCGCGAGCGCCGGGACGAGCCGCTGCTGCACCTCGAGGTGCGCGTTCTGCAACTCGACGTAGACGTTGTCGCGGCCGAAGGTCTGCGTGAGCCGGTCGAGCTCCCCCTCGGCGTCGGTCACGCGGTTCTCCTCGAGCGCCTTGCAGACACGGCCCGAGAGACAGCCGGAGAGGGCGATCAGCCCTTCGGAGTGGCGCTCGAGCAGCTCCCAGTCGACGCGGGGGCGGTAGTAGTAGCCCTCGAGGTAGCCGAGCGAGGAGAGCTTGATCAGGTTCGAGTAGCCGGTGTTGTCGCGTGCGAGCAGGGTGAGGTGTGCGTTCCCTTTCGTCTGCGCACGGCGGTCGGCCGAGACGTACACCTCGCAGCCGATCACCGGCTTCACGCCGGTGCCGCGCGTCGCCTTCCACAGCTGGACTGCACCCGCCATGGAGCCGTGGTCGGTCAGGCTGACGGACGGCATCTCGAGCTCGGCGGCCCGCGCGACGAGGTCGGAGACCCGGCACGCACCGTCGAGAATCGAGTACTCCGAATGGACGTGGAGGTGGACGAAATCTGCTGTCTTCGGAGCGGCGGCCATCGCGGAGGGGTCAGTGTACGCCCGGGTCCAGACGGGTCTCCAAAGGCCCGCTCGGAGCAGGATCTTCGTCGAGACGGTTGACTTCGCGGCCGCCGTTTTCGAGGATCACGAGGTTCGTCACACATCCGCCGGGGCTTCTGCGGTCGCGGCAGACACGGGTTCGCCGCGTCTCCGGCTCGACCGCAGGAGGTACCAGACGTGAGTACGCCCCCAGGGCTCGCCGTTCGGAGGCAGAAGCGCTTCGGCTGGCGGCGAGACACACCCGACCAGCGCGATCACCTGCTCGCGGTGGCGCCGCCGAGGACACTGCCCCCACAGGTGAGCCTGCGCTCCCAGATGCCGCCGGTGTACGACCAGGGACAGCTCGGCTCGTGCACCGCGCAGAGCGTCGGGGCGATCCTGGAGATGGACGAGGTGAAGCAGCGCGAGCCGGGCGCCACGACGCCCTCCCGGCTCTTCATCTACTACAACGAGCGCGCGATGGAGGGCACCGTCTCGGAGGACGCCGGTGCCGAGCTCCGCGACGGGATCAAGTCGGTGGCGCAGATCGGCGCTCCACCGGAGAGCCTCTGGCCGTACGAGATCGACCGGTTCGCGGAGCGGCCGTCCGACCGGGCCTACGCGGAGGCACTCGAGCACCAGGCGATTCAATATGCGCGCGTCGCCCAGAGCACGGTCGCGATCCAGACCGTCCTCGCCTCGGGCTTCGCGATCTCGTTCGGGTTCACGGTCTATGCCTCGTTCGAGACCGACGTCGGAGCGGACGGCATCGTGCCGATGCCGAAGCCGGCCGAGGAGGTGCTCGGCGGCCATGCGGTCGTCGCGGTCGGCTACAAGCCGATCGGCGAGCAGCTCTACATCGAGTGCCGGAACTCGTGGGGGCCCGACTGGGGCGACCACGGCTACTTCTGGATGCCGTCCGCCTACGTGACGAGCAGCTCGCTCGCAGGCGACTTCTGGGTGGTCCAGCGGGTGGAGTAGTGCCTCCTCAGGACCTCAGGACGTCAGGAATCGGCGGCGGCGTTCAGCGAGCCGCCGCCGACTGCCGCCCGCCGCGCCTGCAGCGGCATCGTGACCGAGAACGTCGACCCCTCGCCCGGCTCGGACTCGACGTCGAGCGTGCCGCCGTGCGAGGTGACGATCTCCCGCGCGACCGCGAGGCCGAGGCCGGTGCCGCCGACCGTCCTCGCGGCCTCCTCGGTGCGGAAGAACTTCTCGAAGATGCGCTCGGTGTCCTTCGGGGCGATGCCGACGCCTTGGTCGGAGACGGCGATCACCGCGTCCGAGCCCTCCCGGCGGACCGTGATCTTGATCTCGCCACCCTCCGGCGAGTACTTGATCGCGTTCGAGAGCAGGTTGCCGACCACCTGCGACATGCGATCGCGGTCGCCGTCGACGACGAGCGGCGCGTCCGGCACGTCGATGTCGAGCCGGTGGGTCGAGAGCTGCAGGAAGAAGAGCTGGGCCTGCTCGCGGACGAGCTCGACGAGGTCGAACGGCGTGCGGACGAGCACGAGCGTGCCGCCGTCCAGCAGCTGGACGTCGAGGAAGTCGCCTGCGAGCGCGGCGAGGCGACGTGCCTCGGTGTCGATGATCTCCAGGTAGCGTCGCTGCTCCTCGGGCGGGAACTCACGCGAGAGGAGCAGCGACGTGAACCCGAGGACGGACGCGAGCGGCGTGCGCAGCTCGTGCGAGACCATGCTGATCAGGTCGCGCTTGTGGCGCTCGCCCTCGCGCAGGCGTTCGTTCTGGGTCAGCAGCTCGTGCCGACCGAGCTCGAGTGATCGCGTCATCGAGTTGAACGCCGCGACAAGCGTGCCGACCTCCGCGGAGCCGCCCTCCTCGAGCCGGATCGAGAGATCGCCGCCCGCGACGTCGGCGGCCGCAGCCGCGAGCCGCCGCACCGGGCCGACGACGTCGCGTGCGATCCAGGCGCCGAAGAGGAGGATGAGTGCCGTCGAGGAGACGAGCGCGCCCACCCCGATCCCGAGCGCGATGTTCGCGACGTCGCGCGCGTGCCTCGACGCCGCCCCGGCCCGGCTGTCCTCGGTCGCGAGGATCGCGGCGAGGGTGCCCCGGATCTCGTCGGTTCGCCTCTTGTCCTCCGCGCCGGCGGCCGGAGCCTGCGCGGCGGTGCGCGAGATCTTGACGATCACGATCACGTTCTCGGCGTAGTCGGTCAGGTACGAGTTCAGCTTGTTCTGCGCGTCGAGCGCCCTGCGACTCTGCACGGGGTCGCCCCGGACGAGCGCACGCAGGTCGGCCGTGTCCTCCGGCACACGGGCGCGCGACTCGTTGAAGACGCTCAGGAACCGCGACCTGCCGGACAGGGCGTAGCCACGGAGCGCCGACTCGAGGTCGGAGGCGTCCGCCTGGACGCGCAGCGCCGCGACCGTGACGTCCTTCGAGCGGGACTCACGCGAATCCGACCGGCGGAGGGAGATGATCGCCACGAGCGCGGCGGCGAAGGCGATCCCGACGAGCAGCGCAAGCCCGGCCGCGACGAGGGCGACACGCCGGACGAGCGACACCGATCTCATGGCACGCGGCCGACCAGCTCGTCGGCAACCGACGCGAGCTCGTCGACGCGGAACGGCTTCGCGACGAAGCGATCTGCGCCACTCTCGAGCGCGACCTTGACGTCCTCGGCACCCTGCCACGCCGAGACGACGACCACCGGGACGTCGCGCAGCTTCGGATCGGCGCGCATCTTGCGCAGGATGTCGATCCCGCCGATGCCCGGCAGCATCACGTCGAGGAAGACGAGGTCGGGCGGCCGCTGCTCGAGCACTGCCAGCGCGGCATCGCCGTCGGCGGCCTCCTCGCAGACGTAGCTGTCGCCCAGCGTGACCACGATCAGCTCGCGCAGCGGCGCCTCGTCTTCGACGACGAGGACGCGCGGACGGTATGCCGGTTCGCTCACGGTCACCCGACCAACCGGAAGACCAGCACCTCGTGCCGTGGGCGAATGTGCGTCGCGGTGACGGTGAGGGCCCCTCGTGCGTTGTCGTACAGACCGGTTCCGCCGACGATCGCGATCTCGAAGAGGAGCCGCGACTGCAGCGAGCCCGCGACGACGAGGTTGCCCTTCGGGAGGATGTACGTGCCGCTGCACATCCGGTCGCGACCGTCCGACGAGGTGCAGACGAGGATGCTGCGGCCGATCGGGCGCTTCGACGTCGACGGGTTGTAGAGCAGCTGCCGGATCGTCTCGACAGTACCGGCGCGGCCCCCTCCCGGCGGACGCACGATCTTGTCCGCTACCTGCACGTCGGTGATGCGGATTTGCGCAGGTCCGGTCGAGCCGTCCGCGCCACGGGTCGCCGCGAGCGCGACGAGCCCACAGGCGACCGCTGCACCGAGCACAACAGCCGTTTGCCTGCCTCGAATCATGGGATTCCTTTCCGTCGCGAGCGTCGACTCGACGGGCCCCCGTTCCCCGGAGCGCAGTGTTTCACAACCGGGCCGAGCCCCCTCCTTGCGGCACTCTTGAAGTATGTCGCTGCCCCCTCTTTCGATCCTCGACCTCGCATTCATCGTCGAAGGCGGAAGCCCGGGTGAGGCGCTCAGGAACTCCCTCGATCTCGCGCGGCATGCGGAGGGCTGGGGCTACAGGCGTTTCTGGCTCGCCGAGCATCACAACGCGACCGGGATCGCGAGCGCGGCGACCGCCGTCGCGATCGCCCATGTCGCCGCCGGGACTTCGACGATCCGGGTCGGCGCCGGCGGGATCATGCTCCCGAATCATGCACCGCTCGTGATCGCCGAGCAGTTCGGCACGCTCGAGGCGCTCCACCCGGGCCGGATCGACCTCGGCCTGGGGCGCGCACCCGGTACCGACCGGCTGACGGTGCTCGCGCTGCGCCGCGATCCAGGCAGCGCAGACACGTTCCCCGAGGAGGTCGTCGAGTTGCAGCGCTACCTCGACGACGAGCAGCCGGGTCAGGCCGTGCGGGCGATGCCCGGCGCCGGCTCGCACGTGCCGCTCTGGATCCTCGGCTCGAGCCTCTTCGGCGCGCAGCTCGCGGCGCTGCTCGGCCTGCCGTACGCGTTCGCGTCCCACTTCGCACCGGATGCGTTGCTGCCTGCGCTCGAGATCTACCGCTCCACCTTCAAGCCCTCGAAGCAGCTCCAGGAGCCGTACGCGATGGTGGGGGCGAACGTGATCGTGGCCGACGACGACGCCGCCGCGCGCCGGCTCTTCACCTCGGCGCAGCAGTCGTTCACGAACATCCTGCGTGGACGCCGTGGACAGCTGCCGCCGCCGATCGACGACATCGACCTGTTCTGGACCGACCCGGAGAAGGAACGGGCGTCGTCGATGCTCCGCCGCTCGTTCGTCGGCGCGCCCGACACGGTGCGTGCGGGTCTGCTGGCGTTCGTCGACGAGACGGGTGCGGACGAGGTGATCGTCGCGGCCGCGGTCCACGACCACACCGCGCGGTTGCGCTCCTACGAGCTGCTCGGCCAGCTCGGCTGAATTCGACGACGACTGAGGTCGGCGGCGAGCGGGTCACGACCGGCGCCCCGGTCGCTCTCACAGGGGATGGGTCTGGCTCAGTTGAGCTCGGGCCTCACCTCCCTCGCGTGCAGCGCGGCGTAGGCGACGCTCCAGACCTCGTCGTCCTCCGGGCGATCCGGCAAGGGCTCGGCGGCGAGCGACCGGAGCTCCGCCGCGAGCGAGGGCATGGACGTGCGGCCGAGCTCGCCCAGCCGCCCGAGGCGGCTGCGGACCGCCCGGCGCTGCTCACGGGTGCCGTCGCGCCCCTCGGCGCTCCGCGCCGCCACGATCCCCACGCGTAGCGCGATCCCGCGCCTCGCCCTGCGTGGAGCGGCAGCCACTGCTTCGTCGAGACAGTCGAGGCAGAAGAAGATCGGCGTGTCCTGCTGCCCGAGCTGCAGGGCGAGGTACCGCACCACCTCGCGCGTGATCTCGGCCGTCCGCGGCTGCCGCTCGAACGCGGCGAGTGCAGCGGCGACTGCTGCCTGCCATTCGTCGTTTTCGCCGACCCGTTCGAGACCGGCCCGGATCAGGTGCTCCAGCTCGTCGTTCCAGAGGCTGTCCACGGCCGCGTCGGTCAGCCGCTCGAGCTCGGGACCGTGCAGCCACACGAGCATGGCGTCGGCGAGCTCGTCGAGCACGTCGCGGTCGGTCTCGGGATCGACGCCGATGCCGATCGCCATGGCCAGGTCCCATGCGCTCGGCTCGAAGACGAAATCGTCGAAGCGGTCGTCGAAGCAGTCGTCGAGGAGCTCGAGGTCGTCGTCCATGTGGACGATTCAACCGGGCGCGACGCGCGCTGTCATCGGCTCTTTTGGACAGGTGGTGCGAGAAGTTTCAGTCTCGTTCGACTTGGCTGCCGCCGACGATCGCGTCGCGGCCGTCCGGATAGCGCACCCAGGCCTTGTGGGTCCCGTCGTAGTCGGGCCCGAAGAGGACGAGCGTCGCCTCCTGGCCCCGGACGCGGCACGGCTCGGCTCCTTCGGGATCGAGCCCGCGCCAGATCCGGATGAACGGGTTGCGCTCCCATTCGTCGCCGATCGTCGAGGGCAGCGTGTGCCCGGGATGGATGCGCGTGTCGTGCGGCAGCGTCATCAGCCGGTCCATGATCGAGCTCACCTGGTCGGCATAGCCCGTCGGCCCGCCGCCGCCCGTACCGCCCACCGTTCCCCTGAAGAGGCAGTCGGCGGTGAAGCAGTCGGTCTCGTCGACGAGGAACGCCAGATGATCCGGGCAATGGCCCGGGGTCGCAATCGCCCGGATCTCGAGCGGGCCGGCCGAGAACGTCTCGCCGTCGCCGATCACCTCGTCGATCGACACGCCCGCCTTCCTCGTGAGCGCCCCGCCGACGACCGGAACGTCGAAGCGTCGCGCGAGCCCGGCCGGGTCGACGACGTGGTCGGCGTGCTGGTGGGTGACGAGGACGTGCGTGATCGTGATCCGCCGCTCTTCGACCTGCTGGAGGAGCGGCCCCTCGACGCCGTTCGAGTCGACGAGCACGCCGTGCCCGCCGTCGCCCTCCGCGACGAGGTACGCGTTCGAGGTCCAGTGCGGATGCTCTGCACGCTCGACGATCATCGTCCGCCGATCCTATCCGTACGTGCGCGAACCACCCGGGGCGTCGCATCGCACGGCGCCGAGAACCGCGTGCTGTCGGACGAGCTCCGAGCGCCGGTCAGGAAAGCTGAATCACGCTCCGGATTCCGTCCTGCGCCTCCATCAGCTCGAAGCCGCGGTTCACCTCGTCGAGCGAGATGCGGTGCGAGATGAACGACTCGGCGTCGATCTCGCCGGCGAGCCAGCGCTCGACGAGCGCGGGAACGCCGTCGCGCCCCTTGACGCCGCCGAACGACGAGCCGGCGACGCGGCGGCCGGTGATCAGGTAGCGAGGCACGATGTCGAGCGTCTCGCCCCTGCCGGCGACGCCCGCGACGGTGCAGAGCCCCCAGCCCATGCGCGCCGCCTCGACCGCCTGCCGCATCACGGCGACGTTCCCGGTCGCCTCGAACGTGTAGTCGGCGCCGAAGCCGCCGGTCGACTCGACGATCCGCTCGACCGCGTCGGGCCCGCCGACCATCGTCTCGTGCGCGCCGTGCCTGGCTGCGAGCGCCAGTCGATCCTCGGAGAGGTCGACGCAGACGATGCGTTCGGCGGCCTGCAGGCGGCAGCCGATCACCGCGCCGAGCCCGACCATGCCGGCGCCGAAGACCACGCAGGTCGAGCCCGCCTCGACCTTCGCCGTGTTGATCGCCGCGCCGATCCCGGTCGAGAGCCCGCACGCGAAGAGCGCCGCCCCCTCGAGCGGCGCCTCGGGGTTGATCCTGGCGAGCGCGATCTCCGGCATGACCGTGTACTCGGCGAACGTCGAGGTGCCCATGAAGTGGCGCATCGGCTCGCCGTCGAGCTGGAGACGCGTCGTGCCGTCGGGCAGGTATCCCTTGTTCTGCTGCTCGCGGATCGCGAGGCAGAGGTTCGTGCGGTCGCTTCTGCAGTGGATGCATTCGCGGCACTGCGGCGAGAAGAGCGTCACGACGTGGTCGCCGACGGCGAGCGAGCCGACGTCCGCACCGAGCTTCTCGACGACGCCCGCGCCCTCGTGCCCGAGCACCGTCGGCGCGTATCCGGACGGGTCGGCGCCGGAGGCGGTGTAGAGATCGGTGTGGCAGACGCCGCACGCCTGCAGGCGAACGAGCACCTCGCCCGCACGCGGCTCGGCGAGCTCGACCTCGCGCACCTGGAGCGGCGCTCCGAACTCCTCGAGGACGGCGGCTCTGATCTGCATGCAGTGCGGAACGCTCTACGGGGCCGGAGGCGGCGGCTCGCTTGCCCCGTCGCCCGCCGCCTTCGCGGCCAGCGTGCGGATCCGCTCCGCGGTCGTCGCGAGCCGGGGGTGGCTGATCTCTCCGGCCTCGAGGAGCTCGAACGCCGTCTTGCCGAGCTCGGTGTAGCTCTGGCCGAGCTCACGCCTCGTCTGGACGTCGTCGACGCCCTCCTTCGCCTTCGCCGCGGCCTGCTCTGCGGCCGCCTTCGCCTTGTCCAGGAATCCCATCGTGCAGCTCCCTTGTCGGAGGATGCCGCCGAGAATACCGCCGAACCGCCGTCGCCTTCGGCGCAGCGCGAATCCGATCGCAGGCCGATGCCGTAGCGCCTCCCAGGGGAACCAAGGAACGCGAGAGATAGGGGGAGGAACATGACTGCCGTCGTGCCGCGCCGGCTCCTGCCGGCGCTCACCGCATTCACGATCGCCGCCCTGGCCGTCGCGCTGCCGCTCCGAGCGGCGGGGAGCGATGCCTACTCGGTGCAGGTGCTCGTCTCCGACGGGTCGGTGCCGTCGGCCGCGTCGCCGGACGCGAACCTCGTCAACGGCTGGGGGCTCACCTCCGGCGCAACGACACCCTGGTGGGTCGCAGACAACGGGAAGGACGTCTCGACGCTCTACACCCAGACCGGCACGAAGGTCGGGATCACCGTGCCCGTCGATTCCGCGCCGACCGGCGTCGTGAACAACGGAACGGGCGCGGGCTTCCCGGTCGCAGCCGGCACCGGCACCGTCCCCGCCGCGTTCATCTTCGCAACCGAGACCGGGACGATCCAGGGCTGGAACCCGAGCCCGGCGCCGCCGTCGCACCCGGCCCAGGTGATGGTCGCGAACGGTCGAGCCGGCGCCGTCTACAAGGGGCTCGCGTTCGCGGTCGGGCAATCCGGCGCGCGGCTCTACGCGACCGACTTCCACAATGGGCGCGTCGACGTCTTCGACTCGTCGTGGAGCCCCGTCACGGTCTCCGGCGGCTTCGCCGACCCGGGCCTGCCGGCGGGCTACGCCCCGTTCGGGATCCAGGCGATCGGCAACCGGATCTTCGTGACCTTCGCGAAGCAGCAGCCGGGCTCGGACGACGAGCAGCACGGCCAGGGACTCGGCTTCGTCGACGCATTCGACCTCGACGGGAACCTGCTCGCGCGCGTCGCGCAGCATGGGCAGTTGAACGCACCGTGGGGGCTCGCCCTCGCACCGCAGAGCTTCGGCCGCTTCGGCGGCGATCTGCTCGTCGGCAACTTCGGCGACGGCGAGATCAACGCGTACGCGGAGCTCGGGAACGGCCACTTCGAGCACCGGGGCACGCTCCGCTCCGCCGGCGGGGAGCTGCGGATCGACGGTCTCTGGGCGCTCCAGTTCGGGCACGGCGCGCCGAACAACGGGCCGACCGACACGCTGTTCTTCACCGCAGGCCCGGCAGACGAGTCTCAGGGGCTCTTCGGCTCGATCACGGCCGGCTGATCTCCGGCGTCGCGGCGGCGCCGGCGACGATGCGCCGGTGCCGCCGCGACGCGGTTTGCGCGATCATGCGCCGGAGCCGGCAGGAGTTCGCCGGCCGCCCTGGTATGCCGCCCTCGATGCGCCTCCGCGCCTTCCTCGCCGTGCTCGCGCTCGGACTGCTCCTCGCCGCCGCACCTGCGGCGGCCGGCACGGGGATGTTCGTCGGAGCGGCCGAGGACGACGCGCGCAGCCTCGATCCACTCGTCGCGAAGTCGCAGCTCGATCTGGCGGCGCTCGCCGGGCTCGGCACGATCCGGATGACGTCGATCTGGTCGCCGGGCGAGACGGTCGACGGCGGCGACGACCTGGTCGCGCTGCGCAACGCGGCGACCGCCGCCCGGTTCGACGGTGTGCGACTGATCCTCTCGGTCTATCCGCGCGACCGGCGCACGACGCCGCTGAGCTCGCGGGCGCGCGGGCAGTTCGCGCAGTACGCAGCGTCGATCGCGCGCCTCGTGCCGGGAATCGACGACTTCATCATCGGCAACGAGCCGAACCTGAACATGTTCTGGATGCCGCAGTTCGGCGCCCGGGGCAGCGATCTCGCGGCGGCGTCGTATGAGCTGCTGCTCGCAAAGGCGTACGACGCGCTGAAGGCGGTGTCGCCCGACATCAACGTGATCGGCGGCGCCCTCTCCCCGCGCGGTCAGGACAAGGCGGGCGCGGCGCGGCAGACGCACTCCCCGACGGCGTTCATCGCGGACCTCGGCGCCGCATACCGCAGGTCCGGCCGCGCGCGCCCGATCATGGACATGTTCGCGATCCATCCATATCTGATCCCCTCGCGCCTGCCGCCGACGTTCGCGCACCCGCGCACGACGACGATCGGGATCGCCGACTATCCGAAGCTCGTCGCGCTCCTGACGCATGCGTTCGCCGGGACCGCGCAGCCGGGCGCAACGCTGCCGATCGTCTACGACGAGTTCGGCTACCAGTCGGTGCCGCCGGCCTCGAAGCGCTCGCTCTACACGCACCTCGGCACCGCCGCCGCCCGCGACGCGATCACCGAGCCGCGGCAGGCGCTCTACTACCGGCAGGCGATCGCACTCGCACAGTGCCAGCCGAACGTCGCCGGCCTGCTGATCTTCCACGTGGTCGACGAGCGCGACGCGAACGCATGGCAGTCCGGTGTCTACTACCCGGACGGCACGGCGAAGACGAGCATGGACGGCGTGCGCCTGGCCGCGCTCGCGGCGCGCGACGGGACGTTCGCCGACTGTGCAGCCCCGAAGTCGGCGAGTGACCTCGACGGCGTCGTCTTCCACGAACCGCCTGCGACGCCCGGCCCGCTGCAGGTCGGCTTCACGTGCTCGGCGGCGTGCGCCTACCGGGTGCAGCTGCTCGACCTCGCGGACGGCGCCGTGGCCGCGAGCGTCGACGGGACGGGTGCCGGAGAGCAGACGGCCTCGCTCCCGACGGAGAGCCTCCAGCCCGGGAGCTACCAGTACGAGCTGCGAGCCTTCGCGGCCGGGAGGCCGGGAACGGCGGTCGCGCGCTTCAGCGCGCCGTTTGCATTGCCGCCGGCCGAGGCCGCGACGACCGTCTCGCTGCTCCCGCTGCTCACGGCCCTGCCGACCCTCGCTCCCGTCACCTCCTGAGGGTGTGTGGCTCGGGCGAGCCGCAAATGAGGGCGGTGTGGCTCGGGCGAGCCGCAGAGAGCGATCCTGCCGACAACCTCAGTCGTCGGTCGTGAACACCGCGTAGGCAGGGAGCAGCCGTTCGACCAGATCCGATTCCGCGACGGCAATCCCGCTGACCCCGAGCCGACGCAGGACGGCGGCGTCGGCGAGCGGTCGCGCAGGTCGACTCGCGGGAAGAGAGCCGCCGGCGCGCCAGGGATCCTCGCGCGCCGCGCCAAGCGAGCCGCCGGCTTCTTCCTGCCTCAACCCGGGGCGCCCGTCCCCACAACCGCGCCAGCGAAGGAGCAACGCCGCATCGCGGTCGATCTCCTCGGCGAATGCGTAGCCGAGCGCCGCGACGTGCTCGCAGCGTTCGTCAGCGCACGCGCACGTCCGCACCAGCGCGCCCGGCCGCGGCACGAGCGGCTCGTTCCAGTCCTGCGTCATCAGAGACTCGAGCTGCACCAGCTGCACCTCCCCGTTCACCGCACGCTCGAGCGCGCCCCGGCCGCGCGCGTAGCTCGTCATCGCGGCCCAGATCCGCGGCGGGATCGTCGGCGTCGAGAGCGTCACGGCACAGCCGTCGACGGTCGCCGTGATCAGGCCTGGCTCGGTCCGCAGGTCCCGGACCGCGCCCGCGAGCCACAGATCCTTGCCGCGCAGCGCTTCCGCCGTCGACTCGTCCGGGACGAGCAGCGCACCGAACGCGCGCGCCCACGGCCCCTTGCCGATGCGGCTGCTCACGCCGCCGCCACTTCCAGCGCGTCGGGGGCGAGGGCGACCGCCGCCCGGATCGCGCCCAGGTCGAGGTCGCCGAGCCAGTCGTCGGCACGGCCGGCCATCACCTTCTCGACGAGCTCCTTCTTCGAGTCGAGCAGCTGGTCGATCCGCTCCTCGAGCGTTCCCGTGCAGATCAGCGAGTGCACGAAGACCGGCTTGCGCTGCCCCAGGCGATGCACGCGATCGGTTGCCTGCTGCTCGACGGCGGGGTTCCACCAGCGGTCGAAGTGGAAGACGTGGTTCGCCGCCGGCAGGTTGAGGCCGCGGCCGCCTGCCCGCAGCGAGACGACGAGGACCTGCGGGCCGCCGTCGCCCGCGAACTCCGTCAGCAGCTCGTCGCGCTGCCGCGCGTTCAGCTGGCCGTGGAAGAACTCGACCCGCGCGCCGAGCCGTTCGGCGAGGTGCGGCACGAGCCGGTCGAAGCGCGTGTACTGGGTGAAGACGAGCGACTTGTCGCCCGCCGGCACCTCGCGGAGCAGCTCGACCAGCCGTTCGAGCTTCCCCGAGCGTCCCTCCAGCGACCGGTGCGTCTGCACGAGCATCTCGGGGTGGTTGCACACCTGCTTCAGGTGGCCGAGCATCGCGAGCACCGCGCCTCTCCGCCCGAAGCGGTCCTCGTGCGCCTCGACACGCGGCAGCCAGTTGTCGACCGTCTCCTGGTAGAGCGCAGCCTGCTCGAGCGTCAGCCGGCAGTAGTCCTTCTCGATCGTGATCGGCGGCAGGTCGAGCTCCACCTCCGGATCGTCCTTGGCGCGCCGCAGGATGAACGGCCGCACGATCGCCCGCAGCCGCTCGAGCGCCTGCTCGTCCTTCGCCACCTGGATCGGCTCCGCAAAGGTGCGCGAGAACCACTCGCGGGAGCCCAGCAGACCCGGGTTGAGGAGATCCATCAGCGCCCAGAGCTCGCCGAGGTGGTTCTCGATCGGCGTGCCGGTCATCGCGACCCGCCGCTTCGCCGGGATCAGTCGGAGCGACCGTGCGCGCTTCGTCTGGGGGTTCTTCACGTCCTGCGCCTCGTCGAGCAGCACGCGATCCCACTGCACGAGCTGCAACGTCTCGAGGTCGCGCGTCGCGATGTCGTACGACGTGACGACCACGTCGGTCTCGCCGATCTTGTGCAGCAGCTCCTCGTTCGCCAGGCGATCGGAGCCGTGATGCAGATGCACGTGGAGCGACGGAGCGAACCGCACCACCTCCGCGACCCACTGCCGCGCGACGCTCATCGGGCAGACCACGAGCGTCGGCCCGAGCGCGTCGCGCCCGAACTGCTCGCGCTCCGAGAGCAGCATCGCGATCGCCTGCACCGTCTTCCCCAGTCCCATGTCGTCGGCCAGCACGCCGCCGATCCCGAGATCGCCGAGCATCCGCAGCCAGCCGTGCCCGCGCTCCTGGAACGCGAAGAGATCGAACTGCATCGCGGCCGGCGTCGAGAGCGGCCTGAAGCGCGCGTCGCCGTCGAGCAGGCCGGCGAGCTTCTCGTCGAGGGATACCTCGCCGAACTCGAGCCCGTAGTCGTCGGTCTCGAGGCCCGAGGTCGCACGGACGAGGTCGACCATGCCGCCACCGCCCGCCCGCCGCTCGAGGAACTTGAGCGCGCGCGCCACGTCCTCGCGCCGAAGTGCATGCCAGCGCCCGTCCGCCTGCACGACCGGGCTCTGCTGCGCGGCGAGCTGCTTCAGCTCCTCGACGTCGAGGCCGTGCTCCCCGACGGCGAGCTTCCAGTCGAACTGCGCGATCGCCGACGGGGAGAGGAGGCCGCTCGACCGCTCCCCCATCCGCGCCGACAGGTTGGCGCGGATCCGCCTCGGCGCCCGCACCCACGCCTGCGGCAGCGCCACCGGCACGCCGGCCTCCTCGAGCTGCGGCCTCAGCCTGCGCAGGAAGAACGCGGCGTCCTCGGCGTCGAGCTCGACCTCGCCCGGCTCGTCCGGGTCGAGCTCGATCCCGTTCCCTGCGAGGAGCGCGCCGAGCTCGGGGAAGCGCTGCGCCACGTCGTCGTAGGGATCCGTGTCGCGCAGGAAGAGGAACGCCTCCGCGCCGTCCTCCCAGAGCAGCCTCGCCGGGAGCGCGAGCGACGGGTCATCCTGGGCGTGGAGCCACAGCTCGAGCACGAGCGCACCCCCGGGGACGCGCTCGTCGAGGTGGAGACCGAGCGTCCACGGCGCCTCGATCACCCGGCCGAGTCCCTCGTCGACCCAGCGGGTGATCCGCTTCTCGAGCGAGGCGTAGGACGGGCCGACGGGCAGGTCGGGGTCGGGCGCGGTCAGTGCGGCCAGGAATGCGTCGACCGAGCGCGTGCGGCCGACACGCGTCGGGTCGACGAGCTGCACGCCGGCCGCGACCAGGCGCGCGCGTGCGATCTGGTCGACGAGACGCGGATAGACGTCGTTCACCGTGGCGATCCGGTCGCCGTGGAAGTACTCGGCCGAGACGGCGGGCAGCGCGGCGGCGATGCCTGCGAGTGTCTCCTCGATCGTGGCGTCGAGCGTCGCGCCCCAGAACGCGAACCAGCGGCCGCCTCCCTGCGTCAGCTGTGGATGGACGAGTCCCTCATCGACTGCACGCGCGGCAAGGTCGCGAACCGCGAAGAGGCCGCGCGCGCTGTCGCCGAGGCTGTACGTCGGCTTCCAGTCGAGAAGCTCTGCGGTGCTGAGCTCGCGTGCGGGGACCTCGACGTCGAGCACGTCGAGGCTCGACGACTCGCCCTGCTCGAGCTCGGCCGAGAACGTCCCGTCGTCGCGGCGTAGGAAGGCATAGGCGCTCCCGTCGGGGTGCCAGATCAGTTCGAGGGTCTCGAGCACGACCCGTCATCGTAGGCCGTCGCGACGGGTGGTCGCCGGACATCGTGGTTCGTGACGAGCGCCTCTAGTGAAACCGGCTCGTGCGGCGAGCCGGCTTCACCAGTCCGTCGGCTTGTAGTCCTTGAAGAACTTGCCCCACGGATGGTCGCCCGTCGAGTGCCCGACGATGATCGGGTCGACGATTCTCGCAGCACCGTCGACGATGTCGAGGGGCGGGCTGAAGCGATGCTCCTCCGCCTTGCGCTCGGCGAGGTGAGCCGGGTCCTCGTCGGTGACCCAGCCGGTGTCGACGCTGTTCATGTGGATGCCGTCGTTTGCGTAGTCGGCGGCGGAGGTTCGCGTCATCATGTTCAGGGCTGCCTTCGCCATGTTCGTGTGCGGATGGCGCGTCGTCTTGAAGCGGCGGTAGAACTGTCCCTCGACCGCCGAGACGTTGACGATGTGCTTGTCGCGCTCCGGCGTGGCGAGGAGGAGCGGCTTCAGGCGGGCGTTGAGGACGAACGGCGCGACGGCGTTCACGAGCTGCGTCTCGAGCAGCTCGATCGTCGGCACCTCGTCGAGCAGGAGCCGCCACGAGTTGTGCTCGCGCAGGTCGACCTGCTGCAGGTCCTGGTCGAGGCGGCCCTCCGGGAAGAACTCGCGCAGGGCGATCTCCCCCGACGGCAGCGACGCGCGCGCCTCCTCCTCGGTCTCCAGCATGTGCGCGTAGAACTCGCGCGGGCGGCGCACCGTCTGGCAGGCATTCGAGATGATGAAGTCGAGCCGGTCTCGCGTATCGAGCAGCGAGTGGCAGAACGCCTCGACACTCGGCGTGTGGCGCAGGTCGAGCCCGACGATCTGCAACCGGTCGCCCCACTCCGCGTAGTCGGCCTCGCCGGCGTAGCGCTTCGCCGCGTCGTTCGGGAAGCGCGTCGTCACCACGAGCGACGCACCCGCGCGCAGCAGCTTGATCCCGGCCTGGTAGCCGATCTTCACCCGGCCACCGGTGAGGAGAGCGACGCGTCCTTCGAGATCGGCCGTCGCCGTGCGCTTCGCGTAGTTGAAGTCGCCGCAGCTCTTGCACATCTGGTCATAGAACGGATGCAGCGTCGAATAGAGCTGCTTGCAGACGTAGCAGTGCTGCGGCTCGATCGTCTCGCGCTCGAGCTGCTCGACCTCGCCGGGCGCGTAGACGTTCGGCGTCGTGAAGACCGGCTTCGAGCGGAGGACGCGGATGCCGGTCTCGCGCAGCACCGCCTCGTCCTCGGCGAGCTTCGCATTCTTCTTGCGTCGGCGCAGCTCCTTCGCCGCGCGGCGGCGCGCGACGACGTCGGGGTCGAAGACGCGGCCTGCCGCGGAGAGCAGGCGCGTGCGCTCGTCGACCGTCAGCTCCTGCAAGAGCGTGCGGTCGCGCCCGATCGCCTCGAGCGTCTCGGTCGCCGCCCTCAGCCGCGCGGCGACAACGTCCTCGTGCTCTCCGACTGCCATGCGCGGAGGGTAGCGAGCACGTCCTCGAAACGGTGCTCGGCGAGCGACCCGTAGAGGGCATGGCGCGACAGCTTCGCCCGGGTGGTCGCCGGGCTCGTGAGCCCGCAGAGAAACCGCGCCTGCTGGCGTGGCAGGGCGAGCGCCGCCGTATGCTCCGACACGAGCTCGTGAAGCGCGCGACGGTCGAGGTCGACCTCCGCCGGCAGCTCGGCCTCGGCGAGCAGCTGCGCCGTGCCGGTGAGGCAGTACGTGCAATGCCCGCACGGCTCGGCGCGTGTCTCACCGAAGTAGCCGACGAGCTCCTGCACCTGGCAGCCCTCGTGCTCGACGAGCGAGACGACCCGCTCGATGCGTGCCGCCTCCGAGCGCTCGCGGCGGTCGAAGCGCTCCGTGAGCCGGGTGCGCAGCTCTTCCCGCGACGGCGGCTCCATGAGCAGCGTGAAGCGCTGCCGAATGTCGGCCGCCTTCAGCTCGACGAGCCCCTGCTGCTCGAGGTAGCCGAGCGCGCTGACGACGCGGGCGCGCTCCTCGCCCGGCACCGCGCCCGGGTCGACAGCCGTCCAGCTGCGCCCCTGCTTGCCGCTCGCGAGCACGCGACGAAGGAAGTCGGCGCGGTCCGCGTCGAAGCCGGCAACGAGGTCGTCCCACCCGCCGTCCGAGGGACGCACGCTGTAGCCCGCGTAGAACGGCGTCCCCTGCGCGACGAAGCCGTCGAGCTCCAGGTAGGTGAGGATCGTCTTCAGCACCAGCGGTCGCACGTCGTGCCGTGCAGCGAGCTCGTGTTCCGATATGTCGAATGCCTCGCCGGGATCGCGCGCGAACACCTCGTCGAGCAGGCCGGTGATCGCCTCGGGTGTCGGCGTGTCGCCGAAGGCGAAGTTCTCGAGTGTCGGGACGTCGTCGCGACAGGCGAAGAGCTCGCACACCGACGGCTCGCCGTCGCGGCCGGCGCGTCCGATCTCCTGCGAGTACGACTCGAGGCCCTTCGGCAGGTTCAGGTGGTAGACGTAGCGCACGTCGGCCTTGTCGATCCCCATGCCGAATGCGATCGTCGCGACGACGACGTTGCGATCCGCGTGCGTCCACCACTCCTGCACCTCGACGCGGTCGTCGCTCGTCAGGCCGGCGTGGTAGGCACGGGCCGGGAAGCCGGCCTCCGCGAGGAGCGCGGCGACGTGCTGCGCCGTCCGCTGCAGCGTGACGTAGACGATCGTCGAGCCGGGCGGACGCTCGCGGAGCCGGTCGACCAGCGCCTGCTCGCGCTCGTTCTCGCGCACCGGCGTCGTGAGCAACGTCAGGTTCGGGCGGTAGAAGCCGGTGACGAATGCGTCGCGCTCCTCGATGCCGAAGGCGCTGCGGATGTCGGCGACGACCGCGGGCGTCGCCGTGGCGGTGAGCGCGAGCACGCGCTCGGCGCCGAGCTCGCGTGCCCGCACGGCGAGCTTCAGGTAGTCAGGCCGGAAGTTGTGCCCCCATTCGGAGATGCAGTGCGCCTCGTCGACGGCGAAGAGCGAGATCGTCGTACCGGCGAGCTGCGCGAGGAAACGCTCGTTGTTGAAACGCTCCGGTGCGACGTAGAGGAGCTTCAGCGTCCCGGCGCGCAGGCGGTCGGAGACAGCACGCACCTCGCCGGCGTCGAGGCTCGAATCGAGCCGCGCGGCGTCGACACCCTGGCGGGCGAGGAAGTCGATCTGGTCCTTCATCAGCGCGATCAGGGGCGAGACGACCACCGTCACGCCGTCGAAGGCGAGCGCGGGCAGCTGGTAGCAGAGGCTCTTCCCCGCGCCGGTCGGAAACACCGCGAGCGCGGAACGGCCCGCGAGGAGTGCCTCGACCACCTCCTGCTGTCCCGTGCGAAACGACGCGAAGCCGAACCGTGCGGCCAGGAGCTCGTGCGGGTTCACCCGGTGGAGGCTACGTGGGCGGCGGCGACCCGTCGCCGGTGCGCTTCCGCCAGAACGTCAGCGCGCCGGCAGCGGCCGCGACGAGGAGCGCGATCGCGCTCTTGTTCGGCTTCTTCGACTCCGGGTCGATCGTCGGCGCCGCGCTCTTCGCCTTCTTCTTCAGCACCCGCTTGCCGACGGCCCAGGCAACCCAGCCCATTGCGGCATTCCTGCGGTTGAAGACGCCCACGGCTCCACCCTACCCGGGCGGCTCGCGCGGCGAAACACCGGCCAGAAGTGGGCCCCCGCCTCGCTGCGGCGCTGAGGCGGGGGCCCGGGAGAGTGCCGGGAACCTTGCGGGCGGGCGAAGCTCCCGGCGGGACGAGGGCACGTCCGGAGATAGAGATGCCCACTTCTCCCGAAACTTGCACCGCTGTCTTCAGTCTTTACCTGATCGTTACATTCGCCTATGTTGGTGGCGTGGGTCTTGGGGGAGCGTTTGCCCCGCTAGGGGAGCGCCCGTTTCGGCTGCTTTGGCTCGGACGCGTCGCGTCTGCGGCGGGCGACGCCCTCGTGCCGGTCGCCCTCGCCTTCGCCGTGCTCGGCGTCCGGCACTCGGCGACGGCGCTCGGCGGGGTGCTCGCCGCCTTCACGATCGCCCGGGTCGCCTTCACCCTCGTCGGCGGCGTCGTCGCCGACCGCCTCCCGCGCCGGGCCGTGATGCTCGCCTGCGACGGTGCGCGCGCACTCGTCGAGGCGTTCACGGCGGCGATGCTCCTCTCGCATTCGATGACCCTGCCGCTCTTCTTCGTCACGGCGGCGATCTTCGGCGCGGCCTCGGCGTTCTTCGGGCCGGCGTCGGACGGGCTCGTCCCGAAGACCGTCAGCCCGGCGAACCTGCAGACCGCGAATGCGCTCCTCGCGACGACCCGCAACGGGCTGAGCGTGTTCGGCCCGGCCGTCTCGGGCGTCCTGATCGTCGCCGTCGGGACGGGCTGGGTGTTCGCGATCGACTCGGCCAGCTTCCTCGTCAGCATCGTCTTCCTCGTGCAGTTGAAGGTGCCGACGCACATGCGCGCCCCGCAGCAGCACTTCTTGCGCGACCTTCGCGACGGCTGGCACGAGGTGATCTCGCGCGACTGGGTCCGCGCGCCGATCCTCGGCTTCGCGATCTCGAACGTCTGCCTCGCCTCGTTCATCGTGCTCGGACCGACGATCTTCCTCACACATCCGCACGGAGCGCGCGACTGGGGGGTCATCTCGACGTGTGGCGCGATCGGCGCGATCATCGGCAGCCTGGGCTCCGTGCGCTATCGGCCGCGACGGCCGCTCACCGCGTGCTTCCTCGCGACGACGCTGATGTCGCTTCCGATGGCCGCGCTCGCCGGCCCGCTGCCGATGCCGGCGGTCGCGGTCTCGTGGCTTCTCGGTTTCGGCTCGGCGATCTTCGCGAACACCTACTGGGAGACGACGCTCCAGCGGCGGATCCCCGAGATGGTCTACTCGCGCGTTCGCTCGTACGACATCCTCGTCTCCTTCGTCTTCATGCCGGTCGGGATGGTCGCCTTCGGCCCGATCGCACACGTCTTCGGCAACGAGCCGACGCTCCTCGTCGCCTCGGGCGTCACCGTCGCGACGAACCTCGTCGTCGCCTTCGTGCCGGGCGTGCACGCCGTCACCGCCGACGACGCGCCCGTCACGGCACCCGAGCCGCAGGTCGCCTGAGCCCTCTCGGGTCGAGCCGTTTGACGCTGCGCCTGCGGCCACGTAGGTTCCTGGCTTCCAAGCCGGAAGGAGTTGTCATGAATACGTACGTCATCCTGCGGCGCGGCGGCTGGACGACCGGCGCCGAGCTCGAGGCGGCCGCCGCCCGCTCGACCCAGGTCGGGAACGAAGAGATGCCCGACGACATCCGCTGGATCCGCTCGTACGTCCTCGCGGAGAGCGAGGGCGGGGTCGGCACCGTCTGCATCTATCAGGCGTCGAGCGAGGCGAAGATCCGCGAGCACGCCGAGCGCGCCGACCTGCCGATCAGCGAGATCATCGAGGTCGCAGACACGGTGATCGTGCGACCCGACCCGGAGCCGGCAGCGGCAGCCTGACCCGTGGCAACGCAGCCTGGTGCCCGGCGAAGCCGGGAACCAGGTTGCCGCCGTTCGAAGCGCCGCCGGCGATCCGAAAGGCATGAACCTGGTTCAGAAACCGGAACCAGGTTCAGCCCCTAGGTCGGCGCTGCGGCTTTCTTCTTGTTCGGCAGGTGGATCGCGCGACCGAGTGCGACGAGGCCTGCCTCCTTGATCGCCTCGCTGAGCGTCGGGTGCGCGGCCATGCCGTCCGCGACGGTCTCGACCGTCGCCTCTGCGTCGATCGCGACGGTGCCCGCCTCGATCAGGTCGGTGACGTGCGGTCCGACCATGATCAGGCCGAGCAACTCGCCGTAGCGCGTCTCGTGGATCGACTTGACCCAGCCGACCGTGTCGCCCTGCATGACCGCCCGGGCGTTCGCCTGCCACGGGAAGACGCCGACCGCGACGTCGTCGCCGTACTGCTCGCGTGCCTGCGCCTCGGTCAGCCCGACGCCGGCGATCTCGGGGTCGGTGTAGATCGGACGCGGCACCGCGCGGTTGTCGACGATCGCGTCATGACCGCAGGCGTTCTCGGCGGCGACCTCGCCCTCGCGGAACGCGGTGTGCGCGAGCTGCCAGTAGCCGGCGCAGTCGCCGACCGCGTAGATGTGCGGGACGGTCGTGCGGCGATGCTCGTCGGTCGTGATGCCCTTGCGCCTGTCGAACTCGACGCCTGCCGCCTCGAGGCCGATGCCCTCGACGAGCGGCCCGCGACCGACCGAGACGAGCATCAGGTCGCATTCGACGGTCTCGCCCTCCCCGAACGACACGGCGAGCGCATTGCCGTGCTGCTCCACGCCGGTGCACTGCTTGCCGAGCTGCAGGGTGATGCCGCGCTTGCCGAAGCCCTTCGCGAGCTCCTTCGCGGCGTCGGCATCCTCCTGCGGGATCAGCGTGTCGAGCATCTCGATGATCGTCACCTCGGAGCCGAACCGGTTGAAGATCGACGCGAACTCGGCGCCGATGATGCCGCCGCCGAGGATCACGAGCCGCCTCGGCACCTCCGTCTGCGCGAGGAGGCCGGTCGAGTCGACGCAGAGGTCCGACTCCAGCCCGGGGATCGGCGGGCGGAGCGGGAACGAGCCGGTGGCGACGATCGCCTGCTTGAAGGTGACGTCCTCGCCGCCCTCGACCGCGATCGTCGATGCATCCTTGAACCTGCCGGTGCCCTTGATCCACTCGACGCCGTTCGCCTTGAGGAGCCCCGCGACGCCGCCGGTCATCTGCTTGACGACGGCCGACTTCCAGTCGTTCGCGGCCGCAAAGTCGAGCTGTGGCGCGTCGACCCTGACGCCGAGCTTCCCGAACGTCTCCTCGGCCTGATGCAGGAAGTGCGCGGTCTGCACCCACGCCTTCGTGGGAATGCATCCGACCCGCAGGCACGTGCCGCCGAGCTCGGGCTCCTTCTCGATGCAGGCGACCTTCGCGCCGAGCTGGCCGGCGCGGATCGCCGCGGTGTAGCCCCCAGGGCCGCCGCCGAGAACTGCGATGTCGAAATCCATAGCGCGATGCTAGCGACGGGCACTACGCCGATGCGTGCACGACCCACACCGACGAGCGCGCGACGACGCCGTCGGGCGTCTCGAACCGGGCGAGCGCATCGCGAAGGAGCGCCGCGAGCTTCGGCCGCATCGCGTCGCCCTCCTCCCCGGCGAGCCGAACCGCCTCGGCGGCCGGCCCGAGTGCCAGGTTGAACTCCACCGCCTCGTCGAGATCGGCGCCGAGCCGGATCGGCAGGTCGCTGCGCAGGAACGAGACGTCGCGGAAACCCGACGACTGCAGGATCGTGCTGACGGTGTCGGCGCCCGCCATCGAGAAAGGCCCGGGGCCGCAGCGTGCCTCGTCCGTTTCCTCCGGGATCTCGACGAGCGGCTTCACGACCTGCTCGGCCACGTGTATCCACTCGTTGTCCTCGCGCCGCCGCCAGACGACCATGACGAGCGTGGCGCCCGGTTCGAGCGCGCGGTGGACGTTGCGGAGCGCAGCGACCGGGTTGGCGAAGAACATCGTCCCGAAGCGGGAGAACGCGTAGTCGAAGCGCTCGTCGAAGCTCGAGGCCTGGACGTCCATCGCCGCAAAGCGCACGTTCGTGGCGCCCGAGGTCTCCGCGTCGGCCCGCGCCGCTTCGACGAAGCGCGGCGAGATGTCGACGCCGAGTACCGAACCGCCCGGCCCGGTGAGCTCCGCCAGCTGCAGGCTGCTGTCGCCGAAGCCGCAGCCGAGGTCGACGACGCGGGCGCCCTCGGGCGGCGGGAAGCGGCGCATGGCGACCTCCCCGTGCTGGGCGAGCGCGACGATCAGATGGCGGAAGCGCAGGAAGCGCTCGAAGAGGACCCCGTCCCAGGCTCGTTGCGCCTCTTCGTTCTCGGGGAGCACCTGTGTCATGCAACAGAGAGTACGAGCTTGCCGAACTTACCACCGGAGGCGAAACGATCATAGGCCTCCTGCGCCCGCTCGAGCGGAAACGTCTCGTGCACCGGCACGGTCACCCGGCCCGCCGCGAGGAGCGGCAACGCGTGCTCCTCGAGGCGCCGGACCACGTCGGCCTTCTCCTCGACGCTCCGCGCGCGCAGCATCGAGCCGTGGACGCGGCCGCGCTTCCGCATCAGCAAGCCGAAGTTCACCTCGGCGCTCGCCCCGGCGCCCGTGCCGATGACGGCGATCCGCCCCTGCGGTGCGAGCCGCTCGAGGTTCTCGGCGAGATTGCGGCCGCCGACGAGCTCGAGAATCACGTCGTACACGCCGCTCGGCTCGGTGTCCGCGCCGAGGTCCTCGAGCTCCTCGCGGTGGTGGCGGGCCGTGCCGGTCACCTGCGCGCCCGCCTGGACGCCGAGCTGCACCGCCGCGGTGCCGACGCCGCCGGCCGCGCCGTTCACGAGCAGGCGATCGCCCTCTCGCAGCTGCGCCTGCGTGAAGAGGGCGTCGTGCGCGGTCGCGAAGGTCTCGACGAATCCGCCCGCCTGCGGCCAGTCGACTCCGTCCGGGACGGGCAGCACATGCGTGTGGTGGACGACGGCCAGCTCGGCGTGGCCGCCGCCGGGCAGGAGCGCCATCACCCGAGCGCCGTCCTCGGTCTCACCGGCGCATTCGAGGCCCGGGACGTCGGGCGGGGCGCCCGGCGGCGGCGGATAGCGGCCGGCGCGCTGGGCGAGATCGGCGCCGTTGATGCCGGCGGCGCGGACGCGGATCAGCATCTCTCCCTCGTGCGGGACGGGATCGGGGCGCTCCTGGAGCTCGAGACGCCCTGCAACGATGACGGCGGCACGCATTCCGGCATGCTACGACCGTGAAGCTCGAAGGCGTCCACCACGTGACCTGCATCACCGGCGACGCGCCGGGCAACGTCGAGTTCTACGCGGGCGAGCTCGGGCTGCGGATGGTCAAGAAGACCGTCAACCAGGACGACCCCACCGTGTACCACCTCTTCTACGCCGACGAGCGGGGCTCGGCCGGCGCGGACATGACGTTCTTCGAGTATCCCGGTGCGCCGAAGGGCCGCGCAGGGGACGGGATGGTGCACACCGTCGCGTTCCGCGTCGGCTCCCAGGAGTCGCTCGAGTTCTGGCGGACGCGCGTCGGCGGGTCGGTGTCGGACGGCTCACTCGTCTTCGAGGATCCCGAGGGCCTGACGCTGCAGCTCGTGGTCGACTCCTCCGGCGAGCCGCCGCTCGTCGCGGAGGCCCCCGACGTGCCGGCCGAGCATCGCCTCCGTGGCTTCGCAGGCGTGCGTGCCTACGCGGCGGCGCCGGAGGCGAGCGGCGAGCTGCTGCACGCGCTCGGCTTCGAGGACGGCTGGGTCGCGCGCGGCGAGACGCGCAGCGGCTTCTACGTCTACGACGCGCCGCCGAAGGAGCGCGGGCTGCAGGCGGGCGGCACGGTGCACCACGTCGCGTGGGCGTCGCAGCCGGCCGAGCACGAGGCGTGGCGCGAGAAGGTGATCGAGGGCGGCGGGGAGCCGACGCCGGTGATCGACCGCTTCTACTTCAAGTCGATCTACTTCCGCGAGCCCAGCGGGGTGCTGTTCGAGATCGCGACGATCGGCCCCGGGTTCACCGCGGACGAACCGTTCGAGACGCTCGGCGAGTCGCTGTCTCTGCCGCCGAACTACGAGCAGTACCGCGAGCAGGTCGAGAAGATCCTCACGCCGCTGCCGAACCCGCGCCTGGCACGCGGTTCGTGAGCGGCGGAGCCTCGAGCGGCAGCGCGTGATCGCTCGCGAGCGGCCGGCGGAAGGAGCCCCACGCGGCGCGCTCGTGCTCTTCCACGGGCGCGGCGCCGACGAGCACGACCTCTTTCCGCTGCTCGACGTGCTCGACCCGGCGCGTCGTCTGCACGGCTACTGCCCGCGCGCGCCGCTCGCACTGCCGCCGGGCGGTGCGCACTGGTATGTCGTGCCGCGAGTCGGCTACCCCGACGCAGCCACGTTCTCGTCGTCCTACGACGCGGCCTCGACGTGGCTCGACTCACTGCCGCACGAGCGCATCGTCCTCGGCGGCTTCTCGCAGGGGTGCGTGATGGCGCTCGCGCTCGGCCTCGGCGCCGGCCGGCCGCGGCCCGCGGCGATCTGCGGCTTCTCGGGGTTCATCCCGGTCGTCGACGGCTGGGCGGCCGATCTCGCCGTTGTGCCGCCCGTCGCCCTCGGCCACGGCGAGTACGACCCGGTGATCCCGGTCGAGTTCGGGCGAGATGCACGCGACACGCTCGTCGCCGCGGGCGGCGACGTGCTGTACCGCGAGTACCCCCTCCCACACACGCTCGACCCGGCGTTCCTCGACGACGTCGCCGCCTGGCTCGAGACGAAACTCGCGAACCTGGTTCCGGAGGGACCAGGTTCGGACTTGCATTGAACCTGGTTCGCGTAGCGAACCAGGTTCACGAGTTTCACAGACGCGTCGCACTTTGTACGGCATCCTCGGTGCATGCGGCCCACGCACGCCGGCTACTACCACGTCACATCGCGTTCGATTGCGGAGGAGCACATCTTCCGCGACGACCGCGACTACCACGCAGGCGTTCAGATCCTCGCCGAACTTGCCACCGAGAGGCTCTTCAGATGTCGCGGCTTCTGCCTCATGCCGACCCACTACCACCTTCTGGCCTGGTTCGACGACGAGATGCTCTCGACAGCGATCCATCGCCTCAACCGACGATACGCGGGCGGCTTCAACCGCAGGCACGAACGTCGTGGGCACGTCTTCGATTCGCCCTTCGTAGCCGTCTACGTCGAAGACGAGCCGCATTTCGAGTGGCTGGACGAGTACATCGCGAATAACCCCACATCCCGGCCCTGGCCGTGGAGCTCCTACGACGCAGCGTTTACCTTCGTCGAAACACGCGATCCTGGTTCGGCTGCGCCCAACCAGGATCGTTCGCGATTACCGGGTGCGACCGGCGGCGAGTCGAGGCCGCTGCCGCCGGTCGCACCCGGGTTCTAGGGGCCGGTATGGCTAGGGCGTGTAGCCGTACCC
>Ga0207657_10000639_pt1 | contig 37164 bp, 37 predicted proteins | sample KBSC33metaG_FD_184316 | JGI IMG/M metagenome (GOLD analysis project Ga0207657, IMG submission 184316) | Corn rhizosphere microbial communities from Kellogg Biological Station, Michigan, USA - KBS C3-3 metaG (SPAdes) (version 2) | ecosystem: Host-associated > Plants > Roots > Rhizosphere > Soil ... | reverse complement strand
GCAGTGATCGTGAACGTGCAGGGTGACGAACCGCTAATCGATCCGCAATTGGTAGCTGCGACTGCCGCGTTGATACGCGATGGCGTGCCCATGGCCACTGCCGCCCATCCGATCGCCGATACTGCCGATGCCTTCAACCCGAACGTGGTGAAAGTGGTGCTGGACAAGGCGGGCAGGGCGCTTTATTTTTCACGAGCGACGATCCCTTGGCACCGCGATGCCTTCGCGGCGTCGAAAGATGTGCTGCCTCCCGGTTACAGGCCATTACGCCACATCGGGCTTTATGCTTATAGCAATGCTTTCCTGCAGGCCTATCCCGAGCTGATGCACTCGCCACTGGAGCAGGTCGAGGCGCTGGAACAGTTGCGTGTGCTCTGGCACGGCTACCCGATCGCGGTACACGTAACCGAAAATGCTCCGCCTCCAGGCGTCGATACCGCAGAGGATCTGGAGCGTGCGAGACTGAATTTCAATCAAGGATTTGCAAAGAATTAGGCTCAAAACATCGTTTTCTGGAAATTCTGTGGTAAGTTTCGTGCAAAGTTAGTAAATAAAAAGCTTAATCGAGAGCCGGGAAGCTATCCGGCGTCTAACGTGGCGCGATTTGCTGCAAGTCATTGCCGGGAAGATAAGCATCTGCCATGTCAGCCCGACTTGGGGAGCAACGGCAACTCGCGTCTGCCACAGCAAAGAATTTAAAACTCGCTTTAGGAAACTCTCATGCGTCTCATCCTTCTAGGAGCGCCTGGTGCCGGCAAGGGCACGCAAGCCAATTTCATCAAGGAAAAGTACAACATCCCGCAAATTTCCACCGGCGACATGCTGCGCGCTGCTGTCAAGGCAGGCACACCGCTGGGCGTGGAAGCGAAGAAGGTGATGGATGCTGGTGGTCTGGTGTCCGACGACATCATCATCGGCTTGGTGAAGGACCGTTTGAAACAGCCGGATTGCGCTAACGGTTATTTGTTCGACGGCTTCCCGCGCACGATTCCTCAAGCGGATGCGATGAAGGAGGCTGGAGTTCCCATCGACTACGTGATCGAAATCGACGTTCCCGACGAAGCGATTGTCGAGCGCATGAGCGGCCGTCGCGTGCATCAGCCGTCGGGCCGTACCTACCATGTCAAGTACAACCCACCGAAGGTCGAAGGCAAGGACGACGTTACTGGCGAAGAACTGATCCAGCGCGATGATGACAAGGAAGAAACCGTGAAGAAGCGCCTCACGGTCTACCACGAACAGACTGAAGTGCTGGTGGGCTACTACAACAAATGGGCTGAGTCGGGTCAGCCGGGCGCGCCGAAATATCGCAAAGTTGCAGGTGTCGGACCTGTGGATGAAATCCGGGACAAGGTCTTCGCGGCCCTGTCGAAATGAAAAAAGCGGACCGTGTGTCCGCTTTTTTCATTCTCCGCCATTGATGTCGATCAAACCTATGATGGGCCGTACAAATCCAGTATGTAGCATTCAATATACGTAGCACTATCTGAAAGCAGCCGGGCAAAGTTTTTGCAATACGTAGTCGAGAGACGACGACAGCAAATACTTCAGGAACCCTGGATGCCGCCGTTCTCCAAGACATTATCGTTGTTTTAATTTGATCATGTGCAACATGGAGGAGGCGATATGGCAACAGGCTTATGGTTGGCCGTGGCATGCGGCGTGATTGCCGTCATCTACGGATTGGTGTCCCGTAGTTGGATTTTGAGTCAGGATGCGGGCAATGCTCGCATGCAGGAAATTGCACTCGCTATCCAGCAGGGTGCGCATGCCTATCTTGCGCGGCAATACAGGACCATCGCCATGGTCGGCGTGGTGCTCGCGATTCTGATCGCCATATTTCTCGATAGGATGACAGCCATCGGATTTGTAATTGGTGCGCTGCTTTCCGGTGCCTGCGGTTTTATTGGCATGAACGTTTCCGTCCGTGCCAATGTGCGTACGGCACAGGCCGCGACAAGAGGCATAGGGCCAGCGCTAAACGTGGCCTTTCGCGGCGGCGCCATCACCGGCCTCTTGGTGGTTGGCCTCGGTTTGTTGGGCGTCAGCTTCTTCTTCTGGTTCCTGACCAATGGTAAAGCAATCGAGCCTGGCACGTTAAAACCGCTGCTCGGCCTTGCCTTCGGTTCTTCGCTGATTTCAATTTTTGCGCGACTGGGTGGTGGCATCTTCACCAAGGGGGCTGACGTTGGCGCTGATCTTGTCGGCAAGGTCGAGGCTGGCATTCCTGAGGATGACCCGCGCAATCCCGCAGTGATCGCAGACAATGTTGGCGATAACGTGGGCGACTGCGCCGGCATGGCGGCTGACTTGTTCGAAACTTACGCAGTGACGCTGATCGCTACCATGACGCTGGGTGCGCTGATGGTCACCGACGCGTCGCTGAATGCGGTGATCTATCCGCTGGTGTTGGGAGCCGTCTCGATCATTGCTTCCATCATCGGCTGCAGTTTCGTCAAAGCTTCGCCCGGGATGCGCAATGTCATGCCCGCGCTGTACAGAGGCTTGATCGTCGCCGGCCTGATCTCGCTGGTCGCGTTCTATTTCGTGACGACTTGGTTGTTCCCGCAGCCGGTTGCCGTGGCCGATGGCAAAACCGTCAGTGCAACAGCCTTGTTCGGCGCTTGCGTGGTCGGCTTGGTACTGACCGCGCTGATGGTGTGGGTGACTGAGTACTACACGGGCACCAACTACAAGCCGGTGCAGCACGTGGCACAGGCATCGACCACTGGTCATGGCACCAATATCATTGCCGGTCTCGGCGTATCGATGAAGTCTACCGCCTTGCCAGTGCTCTTCGTCTGCATCGCTATCGGCGTCGCCTATGCACTTGGCGGCCTGTATGGCATTGCGGTCGCCGCCACTTCGATGCTTTCCATGGCTGGCATCATCGTCGCGCTCGATGCCTACGGCCCGATCACCGATAACGCCGGCGGCATCGCCGAGATGGCCGAATTGCCCGAGAACGTGCGCGACATTACCGATCCACTCGATGCAGTAGGCAATACGACCAAGGCTGTCACCAAGGGCTACGCTATCGGTTCCGCCGGACTCGCGGCGCTCGTGCTATTCGCCGATTACACTCATGCACTGGAAGGGCGCGGCATACACATGCGCTTCGATCTGTCTGATCACATGGTCATCATCGGCCTGTTTATCGGCGGCCTGGTTCCCTACCTGTTCGGCTCCATGGCAATGGAAGCCGTCGGTCGTGCCGCAGGCAGTGTGGTAGAGGAGGTGCGCCGCCAGTTCCGTGAGATCAAGGGCATCATGGAAGGCACGGGCAAGCCTGAATACGGCAAGGCAGTCGACATGCTGACCGCCGCAGCCATCAAGGAAATGATCGTGCCGTCCCTGCTGCCGGTAGCTATTCCCATCCTGGTCGGCCTGATTCTCGGCCCGGCCGCGCTTGGCGGCTTGTTGATGGGCACCATCGTTACTGGTCTATTCGTCGCCATCTCGATGTGCACTGGTGGTGGCGCTTGGGATAATGCCAAGAAATACATCGAGGATGGACACTACGGCGGCAAGGGCTCCGATGCACACAAGGCAGCCGTAACCGGCGATACAGTGGGCGATCCTTACAAGGACACTGCAGGCCCGGCTGTCAATCCACTAATCAAAATCATCAACATTGTGGCACTGCTGCTAGTGCCGTTGCTGCCTGCAATCGGTACGCCAGCAGCGGCTGAGCATACGGATTCACCAATAACCGTAACTGCCACGACATCCCTCGCTCCTGAACAAGCTCCAGCGGCGAATACGTTCAGGCACTAACCGGCGAACAGCTCGTCAAAGGCAGCTTTGGCTGCCTTTTTTATTTTGCAGTGCGGTGGATTCGTTACAATGAACAAGTTTCCGTTTACGTAAACGTAATGAATTTGCACGGCGCAATTTTTTCATTGACCAACAGAGGAAAACATGCAGATCCAGAACAACGTATTCATCGTCACCGGTGGCGCTTCCGGTCTTGGCGCAGCGACTGCGCGTATGATCGTGAACAATGGCGGCAAGATCGTGCTGGCCGACCTGCAAGTCGAGGCGGGCGAGAAGCTCGCTACCGAACTTGGCGGCAAGTTCACCAAATGCGACGTGACTTCGGAGACGGACGGCAAGGCCGTGATCGATACTGCAATCGCAATGGGTACGTTGCGCGGCCTTGTCAATTGCGCCGGCATTGCGCCTGCAATGAAGACAGTCGGCAAGGATGGCCCGCATCCGCTTGATCTGTTCCAGCGCACAGTCAACATCAATCTGGTTGGTACTTTCAACATGGCGCGTCTTGCGGCAGATGCCATGTCGAAGACTGATGCTACATCCGAGGGCGAACGCGGTGTCATCATCAACACCGCTTCTGTGGCCGCTTATGATGGACAGATCGGTCAGGCCGCCTATGGCGCATCCAAGGCCGCTGTAGCTGGCATGACCTTGCCGATGGCGCGCGACTTGTCGCGCAACGGCATCCGCGTCATGACCATCGCCCCCGGTATCTTCGAAACACCGATGCTGCTCGGCATGCCACAGGAAGTGCAGGATTCCCTCGGCAAGATGGTCCCGTTCCCGCCGCGCCTTGGTCGCGCAGCAGAGTACGCGCATCTAGCCAAGGCCATCATCGAAAACGTGATGCTCAACGGCGAGACGATCCGCCTCGACGGCGCGATCCGCATGCAGCCGAAATAAAATCTCGCTACGCTGAATAATGACGTAACTCAAGTATTGCTTAAATAAAACAGCGTGCGGCCGGTTGTGGAATCACAATGGCTGCTACGCTGTTTTTTTGTAAAAACCTATGATCACAACAAAAATCACGCCGATCATGCTTGCCGCCGCTTTGTTCGCTGGCTGTGCAAGCACCAACACTCCACAGTTTCCCCAAGTCTCCTCAGCGCCAGGCATGCAGGCCCCCGAGGCCGCGACAGGCTATAGCGAGAAAGCGGGCTGGACCGCCAGAAAATTCATGGTCACTGCTGCGCACCCGCTCGCTGTCAATGCTGGCTCCCGGGTTCTGCGAGCAGGCGGCAGCGCGATCGATGCCGCCATCGCGGTGCAAATGGTGCTGACGCTAGTCGAACCGCAGTCCTCCGGCATTGGCGGCGGTGCCTTCCTGTTGTATTACGACGGCAAACAGGTCAAAGCCTTCGACGGACGCGAGACTGCCCCTGCAGCGGCGACGGAAAAGCTGTTCCAGACGCCGGAAGGCAAGGCGATGCCCTTTTACGAAGGTGTGGTGGGCGGACGTTCGGTCGGTGTGCCAGGTGTGTTGCGCATGTTGGAGATGGCGCACAGGCAGTACGGCAAGCTCCCGTGGGCCTCGCTGTTTGCACCCGCCATCCAGTTGGCGGAAGAGGGGTTCCCGGTCAGCGCCCGTCTCAACGGCCTGCTGAAGACTGAGCAGCATCTGAAAAAAGATCCGATTGCCGCAGCCTACTTCTATGACCAGGAAGGCAACCCGCGTCCGGTAGGTTACATCTTGAAGAATCCCGCATTGGCAAAGGTCTTGCGCGAGATCGCACTCGATGGAGCCGATGTCTTCTACAAGGGGCATATTGCGCACGACATCGAGATCAAGGTCAAGAATCATTCCACCAACCCCGGACTGCTGACTGCGGCCGACATCGCAGGCTACCAGGCCAAGGTACGCGAACCCGCCTGTACGGACTACAAGGCTTGGACGGTGTGCGGTATGCCGCCGCCCTCATCTGGGGGTATTGCGATTGCGCAGATGCTTGGCGTGCTGGAAGTAAAGGACATCGGGACCTTTGCGCCAAAGAACGGCGAATTGAGCGCTGAGGCTGTCCACCTCTTTTCCGAAGCGGGCCGGCTTGCTTATGCCGACCGCGGTCGGTATATCGCCGATACTGATTTTGTCCCGCTGCCCGGCAACAGCATCAAGCCACTGCTCGACAAGAAATACCTGGCCGAGCGTGCCTCGTTGATCAGCGAGAAGTCGATGGGCCAGGCGAAGTCCGGCATCCCGTCGGGTGCCAGCATGGCGCAAGGGCTCGACACCTCACCAGAGCTGCCGTGCACTTCGCACTTTTCCATCGTCGATACGAACGGCAATGCATTGTCTATGACCACCTCTGTCGAGGATCAATTCGGCTCGCGCCAGATGGTGGACGGCTTCCTGCTCAACAATCAACTGACCGATTTCTCGTTCGATTCGGTAGATGCCAACGGGCCCATCGCCAACCGCATCCAGCCCGGCAAGCGCCCGCGCAGTTCAATGGCGCCGACCCTGGTATTCGACAAGACGACGAAGAAACTCGTCATGTCCATTGGTTCGCCCGGAGGTTCTGACATCATCAATTACGTCGCCAAGGTCCTGGTAGGTACGCTGGATTGGGGGCTGAACATACAGCAGGCGATCAATCTTCCCAACTTCGGCAGCCGCAATGGGCCGACTGAACTGGAGCAGGACAGGGTATCTGATGCGCTGGTCGAGCAATTGAAGGCGAGGGGGCACAACGTGCGCGTAATGGAGAAGACTTCCGGCCTGCATGGCATTATGCGTACTCGTATTCAGGGCGAGGAATTGTGGTTCGGCGGCGCCGATCCGCGGCGCGAGGGCATCGTCAATAGCGACTGATGGAAGAGGGCGGCACTGAGAAAATGGCGGTGCCGATGTCTTCTCCTTCTCGTACCCAGCCGCGATACATACCGCTGGTATTGAACGGCATGACCAGATTGCCCATGTTGTCAACCGCGATCACCCCGCCGCGACCGCTGATAGCCGCGAGCCGCTCGAAGACAGCGCTATGTGCTGCTGTGGCCAACGACTCCCCGCCGTACAGCATTCTCGCGGCAATGTCATAAGCTGCAACCGTACGTATGAAGTGCTCACCGGTGCCGGTCGCTGCAATTGCCGCACTGCGGTTATCCGCATAGATACCGGCCCCTACCACGGGCGAATCTCCTATGCGGCCAGGCCGCTTGTTTGTCATGCCGCCAGTCGACACCGCCGATGCAAGATTGCCGAGCCGGTCACGTGCAACAGCTCCTACCGTACCGAACTTCCGGTCAGGATCAATCGGCTCGCCGGGTTTGGATGTGATCGTATCGTCATGATCAAGTCCCGCACCGGCTGCGACTTGGCGAATACGCATCAATTGATCGAGCCGTTGTTTCGTGGCGAAATATTCCGGCGGTGCCGTCTCAATACTGCGTTCATGGGCAAAGCGTTCGGCACCTTCTCCAGCCAGCATCACACAGCCGGAGTGCTCCATCACCGCGCGCGCCAACACGACAGGATTGCGTATGGTGCGCACGGCTGCCACCGCGCCGGCGGCCAGTGTTCGGCCATCCATCACGCTGGCATCCATTTCATGCATGGCATCGGCGTTGTAGACCGAACCTCGTCCAGCATTGAAGAGTGGGCAGTTTTCCAGCTCGCATACCGCAGCGATGACGGCATCAAGCGCCGCGCCACCACTAGAGAGGATTGCTTCGCCGGCCGCAACCGCCTGTCGCAGGGCTTTGTGATAAGGCGTTTCGCTTTGTGTATCGACGCTTGGCGAGATCGTGCCAGCGCCACCGTGAACGGCAAGGGCATAGAAGTCATGCATGATAGTCGCAGTCGGAAATCCAGGCTGTGTTTTGGATGCCGACATGGCAGGATCGTTCAGGCAGTCCGTTGCGCGCAGGTCAAACGCCTCTTGCCATTGTTGAAGCCCTATTGCCGAGTGAGTATAGTGGTCTTATGGGAGACAAAAAGAAAACCGGCTTGCTGTTGACGGGTGGCGGTGCGCGCGCTGCCTATCAGATGGGCGTGCTGCAAGGAGTATCTGCAATTCTGCAGGATGCCGGTTGGAGCCCGGAGCGCAATCCCTATGACATCATTTGCGGCACATCGGCTGGTGCCATCAATGCAGTCGCTCTCGCATGCCACGCCGACAATTTTGCCGAAGGCTTGGAACGTGTGAGGAAGGTATGGGAGAACTTCACGGCAGAGCAAGTCTATCGTGCCGACTCGTTGGGCGTAATGCGTTCGGGCGCGAAGTGGTTGTCGCTTTTGTCTTTCGGCTGGCTACTGCGCAAATGGAAAGCCAATCCGCCCAATGCCCTGCTCGACAATACGCCGCTTGTCACCTTGCTGAACAGGATGCTCGACTTCCCGCGCCTGGATGCCGCGCTCATCGACGGCTCCTTACACGCGCTGGCCGTGACTGCTTCATCCTACACGGCAGGCCATCACATCACCTTTTACCAAACCGAAGCCGATATCAATCCGTGGATTCGTTCACAGCGAATTGCCTTGCGCAGCCAGATTGGCGTAGAACATCTGCTGGCTTCAGCGGCAATTCCACTGATTTTTCCCGCTACGCCGATCTACTGCAACGGCCGTCTCGAATATTGCGGCGACGGCTCAATGCGTCAGCTCGCTCCTATCTCCCCCGCGATTCATCTTGGCGCGGATAAGGTGCTGGTAATTGGGGCCGGACGATTGAGCGAACAGCCGCGCGAGACGCCGAAATTCGCACCATATCCGTCACTGGCACAGATTGCCGGCCATGCCATGTCAAGTATTTTCCTGGATAGTCTCGCCGTGGATATCGAGCGTCTGACCCGTATCAACCAGACGTTATCGCTGCTAACGGAAGAACAGAAAACAAGAACGCTGTTGCGCCCGGTTGACATGTTAGTCATCGCGCCTTCAGAGCGTCTGGATGAAATTGCAAGCCGCAATGTTCGCAGCCTGCCGCGCTCTATTCGCGTGTTGCTCGGCAGTATCGGTGCTACGGAAGCCCGTGGCGCGGCGTTGGCATCCTATCTCCTATTCGAGGCCAGCTATACCTGTGAGCTGATCCGGCTCGGCCTGAAGGATGCGCAGGCACACCAGCGGCAGGTTTTGAGGTTTTTTGGAGCACAGCAAGAAGCGCGTAAGGCCGGTTAATGCCGGCTCTTCGAAAGTAGCGTCATCGGATAGCGCAGAAAGAAACAAGGCGCGCTGTTACAGCACGACTTGTATTTTCGACTACATCAGTCGCCGTGATGGTGGTGATGTTTCCAGTGCTTCCAGTGGCCATGGCCACGGTAATCTTCCACATAATACGGGGCAGAGTACTGAACGACTGTAGCAGGCTGAACGATCACGGGGGCAGGTCGCACATAAACAGGGCGAGGCTGTACGTACACTGGTGCCGGGGGTTGCACATATACAGCGGGTGGCGGGTTATAGACCGGACCGACGGATCCGACAGTCACCGACCAGTTCACATCGTTGGCTGATGCCAACGGGGCTGCGGCAAGCACTGCTGCGGCAAGTAATGCAGAAATCGAGGTTTTGAACAGGTATTGCATGGCTTTCTCCTTCAAGTTCTCCTATCCTCATTAAACGCCAAACACGTATTGAATGACTACGAACAATTTTCCTGTCGGTCGTAAGTTTTGCAACAATTTGTAATTACGCCCATAGCAGGATGCTGGCGTGCCATACGGATGGTGGAAGGGCGTTAAAGAATGTCAATTTGAAAAGGTCTCATACCACAAATCTTGTTGCATTGCATACCACAACCGGTTACCCTACGGTATCGGAATTACCGCATCTTTTTGTTTGTTATTTTTAAAAAGCAAGTCACGATGATGAAGGCAGCGCTCTTGAAAAGCTGGGCCTTGTTTCTGGTCTCGTTCTTTTTCGCACTTCACTCGTTTGCCAGGAACGATGTCCGCTTAGGAGAGATCTCTGTCAACCAAATGCCGCAAGAAGCCCGGCAAACGCTGACATTAATCAAGAAGGGCGGTCCTTTTCCCTATGCCAAAGACGGTGCGGTTTTTGGCAATTATGAAGGGGTTTTACCGAAGCAGAAGCGCGGGTATTATCGCGAGTTTACGGTGAAGACTTCTGGCGCCCGCAATCGCGGTGCGCGTCGTATCGTTGCCGGCGGCGATCCGCCAAGCTCCGGCGAATACTATTACACGGATGACCACTACGCGACCTTCCGGCGCATCAGAGAGTAATCACATGCGAATCGAGTCACTTCACACCGAACCCTCCAAGCTAATCGCACGAACCGAGGAAGACATGAGCCTACTCAAAAACGTGCCGCCGAATTTGGTGCAATCCATTCGTGCATTCCGAGTGACCGATTTGCAGGAAGAAGCTGCGCGCTTGGGGCAGCATTTTCTTTACGCATATTGCGCTGAGGCAACGACTAAACAGCAAGTGTTGACTTGTATCGCCAATGCTTTCCATTTCCCCAAGCATTTTGGCAAGAATTTTGATGCACTCAGTGATTGCTTGACGGATTTGCCATACAAGGCAGGTCCGCAACCGGGTTTCTTGATTGTGCTGGAGCAACTGCCGAACACCCCCAAGTTCGATAAAGAAGCGCGCGAAATCTTGCTTGATGTCTTTCGCGATGCTGCCGAGTTCTGGGCTGAGAAGAACGTCACCTTTCGCGTGTTCTATTCGTTCCAGTAACTGCAAAGAATGTCTTGCCAAAGCCGACCCGACGGTCGGCTTTTTTAATTTAACGATTTCTTAGAACGGCGAAAGCCCTACGGTGCAGTACAATGCGCGCCATGAAAAATATCGTCATTCTCATTTCCGGACGCGGCAGCAACATGCAGGCCATTGTCCAAGCAGCTCGGCAGGAACAATGGCCATGCCGCATTGCCGCCGTCATCAGCAACCGTGCCAACGCTGAAGGCTTGAAGTTTGCCGCTGAACACGGTATCCCCACAGCGGTTGTCGTCAGCAAAGAATTCCCGTCGCGAGATGCCTTTGATGCCGCTCTCCAGGTGGAAATCGACCGTTTCCAACCCGACTTGGTGGTGCTCGCCGGCTTTATGCGTATTCTTACCCCCGCGTTTGTCGAGCATTATGCTGGCCGCATGCTCAATATCCATCCATCGTTGCTACCAAGTTTCCCCGGTTTGGCTACCCATCGCCAGGCCATCGATGCCGGCGTGAAGGTGCACGGTGCTACCGTCCACTTCGTGACTGCCGAACTCGACCATGGCCCGATTATTGCCCAAGCCGCCGTGCCGGTCCTCGACAAGGACGATGAGCATACGCTCGCCGAGCGTGTGCTGGTACAGGAACACATCATCTATCCGCGCGCAGTGCGATGGTTCATCGAAGGACGGTTGTCTATTGAGAATGGCATCGTCAGGCTGGAGGGCGACGAATCGCCTGTAACCCTCTGAAGGAATCCAATGAGATTGCATCCTGCGGTCATCTCCCATACCGAAGAAATCTTGCGCGAAGTGTTGCGCTTTATCGGCCCTGCTGACGCTATCCTTTCTCGCTATTTCCGTGAACACCCGAAATTGGGCGGACGCGAGCGTAATGCCATCGCCGAAGGCACCTTTGCCGTATTGCGTAACAAGCTTGCTTATGCCAGCTTTGCCGAATCTGGTACAGGCAATGCCATGCGTCGGCTGGCCTTGATCGGCCTGGCTGATGCGCTTGGCATCGATCCGCTCGGCGGCTTGTCACTGGAAGAGGCGGAATGGCTACACCGTATCGCCCAAATCGACCGCAGTGCCTTGCCGCTTGCCTTGCGCGCCAATCTGCCGCCGTGGCTGCTGGAAAAGCTCGTCGCGCGAGATGGCGAAGCGGCGATGCTCGAACTCGCCGCAGCGCTGAACCGACCGGCGCCGTTGGATCTTCGCGTGAATGCTCTCAAGGCCAAGCGGGACGAAGTTCTCGCCGAGCTGGCAAAATTGGCAATCGATTGCGAATCGACCCCGTATGCGTCACTGGGAATTCGCCTGCAAAAAAAGCCGGCACTGCAGAATCTCGCACTCTTCAAGGATGGCGTCATAGAAGTCCAGGACGAAGGCAGCCAGTTGCTAGCGCAAATCTTGGGCGCCAAGCGTGGTGAAATGGTGGCGGACTTCTGCGCCGGAGCTGGCGGCAAAACGCTTGCCATTGGCGCGGCCATGCGTAACACCGGACGTTTGTATGCCTTTGATGTATCCGATAAACGCCTTGCCAAACTCAAACCGCGTCTGGCGCGCAGTGGTCTGTCGAACGTGCATCCGGTCGTTATCGCTCATGAGAGCGATGCCAAAGTAAAACGCCTTGCCGGTAAAATCGACCGCGTCCTAGTAGATGCGCCGTGCAGCGGCTTGGGGACCCTACGCCGCAATCCCGATATGAAATGGCGTCAGTCGCCTGACTCGGTGCAGGAACTGAACGCCAAGCAGACCTCGATCCTCGCTAGTGCCGCTCGCTTGGTGAAACCGGGCGGACGGCTGGTCTATGCGACTTGCAGTCTGCTCGACGAAGAGAACGAAGCGATTGCCGGGCAATTTGTCGTTTCCCACGGCGACTTCACCCTGATTCCAATGAAAGATGTCCTACAGGAGCAGAAAATTCCGTTGGAGATGAGGGATTACCTGAAGCTTTCGCCACAGATTCATCAGACCGACGGCTTTTTTGCCGCCGTATTCGAGCGCAAGAAGTAATGAGACGCCGAACGTGGCTGGCGGTCGCGTTTCTGATCCTTAAGGTACCGGCCACCGCACAAGATACGCCACCGGTATTTACTGCACAAGGCGCGCTGCAGGCAGCATTCGCGCCTTGGGACGACTTGGAAGCCTTGGCCTGCGAGGCGATTGCCGGGGCGCGCAAGCAAGTGCTGGTGCAGGCCTACCTCCTGACCAGCAAGAAGATCGTGTCAGCATTGGTGGATGCACATGGGCGTGGTGCGGATGTACGAGTGTTGCTCGACGCTGAGCAGCTTGCTCGGGTAACGCCATCGATGGCACTGGTGCTCAATGCCGCCGGCATTCCGATCTGGCTTGAAACGAAGTATCAGAATGCACACAACAAGATCATAATCATCGACGCTGGCCGGTCGGACGCCATTGTTGTTACCGGTAGCTTCAATTTCACCTGGGCGGCACAGCACAAGAATGCCGAGAACATGCTGATTGCCCGGAATAATCTCACTCTTGCTGCTCGCTATGCGCTCAACTGGGAGCGCCACCGGCAGGATGCGATTCTGTATAAGCCATGACGCCAAGTCTGCTCTCCAGCCTTCTTTCCGATTTATGGGCCGACCTGCACGATCCGGGTCTGTTGTGGCAAATCGTCACACTGGCTGCATGTATCGGTGCAGGTTCGCTACTCGCGCGTCTGCTTCGCAGCAAGGTCACGGCGCAAGGCATACAGTTGCACGTGATGCGGCTTGATGTCGAAAGTTTTGGCCGTGTCGTGTCACCCTTGCTGGCGCTCTCGTTCATCGCCATCGCCAAACACATCCTTGCGCAATGGCATCACGTTAACCTGCTACGGGTGGCGATCCCCTTGGTGGGATCGTTTGCACTGATCCGCTTTGCCTTCTATATGCTGCGCCGGATTTTCGCGCGCGGCGGCAAAGCAGGTAGCCTTCTGCTCACGTTTGAAAAGGTCTTTGCCACTGTCGTCTGGTGTGGTGTCGCACTCTATATTACCGGCCTGTGGTCAGAGCTGGTCCAGTATCTCGAACAGATTGTGCTGCCGGTCGGACGCAAGCAGGTATCGCTGTTTACTATTGCGCAAGCGGGCATGTCTGTGTTGGTGACGCTTGTGATTGCCTTGTGGGCAGGTGCTGTACTCGAGGAGCGTCTGATGCGCATGGAAACGGTGCATTCGTCGTTGCGTGTGGTTGCAGCCCGTATGGGTAAGGCACTTTTTATCCTGCTGGCGGTGCTGCTCAGCTTATCGCTGGTTGGCATCGATCTCACTGTATTGTCCGTCTTTGGCGGGGCTCTTGGTGTCGGTCTTGGCCTAGGCCTGCAAAAGATCGTCAGCAGCTATGTTTCTGGTTTCGTAGTCTTGCTGGAACGAAGTCTGGCGATCGGGGACTTTGTCATGGTCGACAACAAGCATTTCGGGCAAGTGACGCAGATTAACACCCGCTATACCATCGTGCGCAGCATGGATGGCATCGAAACGATTGTGCCGAACGAGACACTGTTATCGAGTACTGTGCAGAACTATTCTTTGACTGACCGCACACTGCGCTTGGGAACAAGGATCACTATCAGTTATCGAAGTGATATGGAACAGGTATTGCGTCTCTTGGAACAGGCGGCAAGTGGCGTCGCTCGCGTTCTCAAGGATCCCAAGCCCCAGGCGCTGTTGCTGAAATTTCAGGCGGATGGATTGGAGCTGGAACTTGGCTTCTGGATTGCCGATCCGGAAAATGGAAGAGGTGGTGTATTGTCCGAGGTGAATCGAGCAATATGGAAAATTTTGCAAGAGCATCACATCGAGGTCTCTTATCCACAGCGGGAAATCCGCATTATAGGGACGGCTGGAGTTACCGATTTGGAGCGATTGCCTGTCACCAACGCTTGATTCAAGCGTACAATCAGCACATCGCAGCAACCGCCTTGGTTTGTCAACGGTTCGGTGGATGCCATTTACCGGGAGTAACTCATAATGTTTGAAGCAGTACTTGATTTTTTGTTCAATGGTTTTGCCCGCGCAAGCGCTTGGCAGATTGTTCTTTTTACGCTGATTACTACCCACATCACGATCGCCAGCGTGACAATCTTCCTGCATCGATGCCAAGCGCATCGGGCGCTGGACTTGCATACGATTCCCAGCCATTTCTTCCGTTTCTGGTTATGGATCAGCACCGGCATGGTGACGAAAGAGTGGGCAGCGATTCACCGCAAGCATCACGCCAAGTGTGAAACTGAGGACGATCCGCACAGCCCTGTTACGCGGGGTATCTGGAAAGTGCTGCTTGAGGGCGCGGAACTCTACCGAGCTGAAGCCAAGAATCGCGAAACGATTGAAAAGTACGGCCACGGTACGCCCGACGATTGGCTCGAGCGCAATGTTTACAGCAAGTACAGCTGGCAGGGTGTGGGTTTCTTGCTGGTTGTCGACGTGCTGTTGTTCGGCGTTGTTGGTCTGAGCGTATGGGCTGTGCAGATGTTGTGGATTCCCGTGACAGCAGCAGGCATCATTAATGGTCTCGGCCACTATTGGGGCTATCGCAATTACGACTGCGCCGATGCCGCGACCAACATTTTCCCGATTGGCATCATTATTGGTGGCGAGGAATTGCACAATAATCACCATACCTTTGGGACATCGGCCAAGCTATCATCGAAGTGGTACGAATTCGATATCGGCTGGCTCTATATCCGCATTCTCGAAAGTTTGGGCTTGGCCAAGGTCAAAAAAATTGCTCCCGCCCCAAAATTCGATCGCAAAAAACTGGTTGCCGATTTCGACACGCTGCAGTCTGTTATTGCCAATCGTTATGATGTGATGGCGAAGTATGCAAAATCCCTGCGCTGTGCATGGCACGACGAGTTTGATCATCTTGTCGGTAAAGCCAAGCTTGAAGCGAAATTTCTGAAAACTTCGAAGAAGCTTCTGCAGCGTGAACCTCGGAAGCTGGCAGCCATGCAACAGCAACAACTGAGCGAGCTGTTTACTCATAGCAACGCGCTCAAGACTATGCATGAAATGCGTGTGGAGCTTGGCATGATCTGGGAGCGTTCCCATTTCAGTCGCGAGCAGTTGTTGCAGCAATTGCAGGACTGGTGCGCACGTGCCGAAGCGTCTGGCATCAAGGCACTTCAGGACTTCTCGCTGCGTCTGCGTAGTTACGCCTGATACCCAACTTTAAGTGCAATGTTCGAAAAACGCGCTGCAAGGCAACTGGCAGCGCGTTTTTTCATGAATACGCTTTGGAATGGATTGATGGCACATGAAGAAGGTGATCTTGAGCTTGCGAGGCTTACTTTCCTTGCATGTGTCATCAAACTTCACTCCTTTCATGCGAGCCCAAAATAACAAAGCCCCGCAGTTGCGGGGCTTTGTCGTTGGAGTCGAAGCAGATTACTTGATCTTGGTCTCTTTGTATTCCACGTGTTTGCGTGCTTTTGGGTCGAACTTCATGATCGACATTTTTTCCGGCATGGTGCGCTTGTTCTTCGTGGTGGTGTAGAAGTGACCGGTGCCTGCGGTCGATTCCAGCTTGATCTTGTCGCGGTTAGATTTTGCCATGATAAATTCCTGTTAATTTCCGCTTAAATTTTCTCGCCGCGGGCGCGCATGTCGGCGAGAACCGCATCGATACCGATCTTGTCGATCACACGCAGACCAGCGTTGGAGACGCGCAGCGAAACCCAGCGGTTTTCAGATTCGACGAAGATGCGGCGGTTTTGCAGGTTCGGCAGAAAACGACGCTTGGTCTTGTTGTTGGCATGGGAAACGTTGTTGCCGACCATCGGCCCCTTCCCGGTGACTTGGCAAACACGTGCCATGGTTTAACTCCTTTAAAAGACTTCCAGAATAGGAAAAAAGAGAGTATATCAAAAAAATGTGTTTTTTCAATGACTTGCAAAAAACAAGCGTGTCATTTTTCGATTGAATGATTTAACATTTTGGGCTTGCTGCAAGCTCCTCAGATTTCCCCGTGCTCGGCAAAGGAATAAACATGACGACCAGCGACGACGAAATGGTCGAGCACTCGGATATCCACTAATGCCAAAGCTTGCTTCAATGCTTGCGTCAGGTGGTGATCGGCCGCACTTGGTTCGGGGCTGCCCGACGGATGATTGTGCGCCAGAATGATGCTGGCAGCATTGTGCGCAAGGGCGTGCTTGACCACTTCGCGCGGATACACGCTGGTATGTGTAAGCGTGCCCCGGAATAATTCCTCCGCCGCAATCAGTCGGTTCTTCACATCGACGAACAGTACAGCAAAGGATTCATACGACCGATTACCGAGCATCAGCTGCAGATATTGCTTGACTGCGCTCGGTGAGCTTAGAGCGTCTCCCGTTTTCATGTCTTCTGCAAGGGCGCGCCGCGTCAATTCCATTACTGCCTGCAGTTGCGCATATTTGGCTGGGCCTAATCCATTAAGTGTTGAAAATTCGGCGAGGTCTGCTGAGAACAGTCGGTTTAGCGAGCCAAAATACCCGATCATATCTCGCCCCAAGTCAACTGCGCTTTTGCCACTGACTCCCACACGCAGGAAAACGGCAAGAAGTTCTGCATCGGATAGTACGGCCGCTCCGTGCTTAATGAGCCGCTCGCGCGGGCGCTGGTCTTCCGGCCAGTCGTTGATTGCCATAGAACAGATATGATGCGAGAAATTAAGAAAGAGGCAATTATAAGAAAAAATTGCGATAGTGATAATGATTTTTGGGGTGCATGCGAAAATGTAGCTCTCCAATTTACTCGCCTAGCCCGGCAGGCCTATCGTCCAGCAGAATTGTTCTCATTCATAGGACATGCTGTCTTACAATAGCGGGCTATTCTGCTTTACTGAAATGTTATGTCAAACGCAATCCTTCCAGTTGTTACTGAGTCTGCCTACTTGACCTTGCACTATCGTCTCGCAGGACCGGATGGCGCGGATATCATCAGTACCTTCAATGACAATCCGGCTACGCTGCAAATGGGTACCGGTCAGCTCGCGCCTTTCCTGGAGGCCTGCCTGATCGGCTTGGGGGAGGGGATGTGCAAGACTTTTGAATTGCCGCCGGAAAAAGCTTTCGGCGAACGGAATCCTGACTTGATCCAGCGCGTTTCGCGTGCCACGCTTGAGCAAAATTCCCAGTTTGGAGAGTCTTATGTGGTCGGCGATCTGGTCGAATTTAATGCACCCGGTGGTGGGCGCTTTGCCGGTGTGCTGCGCGCTATTGACGATGAGGGGGCTCTCTTCGATTTCAACCACCCGCTAGCCGGCCAGACAGTGAAGTTCGAAGTCAAAATCATCGGCATACTCTAAGAACTGTCTCTGCATAAGGCCAAGGGAAAAAGCATATGGAAAAGGAAATCTTGCTTGCACAACCGCGTGGTTTCTGTGCCGGCGTTGACAGAGCGATCGAGATCGTCGAGCGCGCTCTTGCCGAATTTGGTTCACCAATCTATGTACGTCACGAGATTGTGCACAATGCTTACGTAGTGGAAGACCTGCGGCGCAAGGGGGCAGTATTCATCGAGGAATTGGCGGATGTTCCTGCCGGTCATACGGTCATTTTCTCTGCACACGGCGTATCGAAAGCGGTACAGGAGGAAGCAGCGGCGCGTGGTCTGCGCGTGTTTGATGCCACTTGCCCGCTGGTGACCAAGGTTCATGTGGAGGTCGCCAAGATGCGACGCGAAGGCTGTGAGATTATCATGATTGGGCATGGCGGCCATCCCGAGGTCGAAGGCACGATGGGTCAAGTGGAAGGGGGCATGTATCTGGTTGAAACGGTGGAGGATGTCGAAAGCCTCGCGGTCGGCAAGCCCGAGCAGCTTGCCTATGTATCCCAGACTACCTTGTCGGTCGATGATACAGCCCATATCATTGCCGCGCTCAAACGCAAGTTTCCAAAGATTGTCGAACCGAAGAAGGGCGATATCTGTTATGCGACTACCAATCGTCAGGAAGCAGTGAAGTTCATGGCGCCGCAAGTGGATGTGGTGATCGTTGTCGGAAGCCCTAATAGCTCGAATTCCAACCGTCTGCGCGAAGTTGCCGAGAAAAAGGGCACTGAAGCCTACATGGTTGATAATGCCTCACAGATAGAATCAGCCTGGCTGGAAGGAAAAGTGCGGGTGGGTGTAACGGCCGGAGCTTCCGCGCCTGAAGTTCTGGTGCAGCAGGTGATCGACCGACTAAAACAGCTCGGGGCAAAAAGCGTCCGGCCACTGAATGGAGTTGAGGAAAATGTGACTTTCCCGCTGCCCAAAGGACTGTCCGGCCAGCGTACTATGTGAAAACCGCTCTGAGCCTGTCGAAATTAAATTCAAAATCGCACGGGAATATTGTTCGTCCCTCCTAAAAATTCAGGAGATTTAATCATGAGCATTATTCACGCCATTGGCACATGTGAGGGCGTGGTGTTTCCATGAAGTAGTGCCTGCCGAAATCAATGCGGCACCCAAATAATGGGTGCCGTTTTGTTATCTGAATGGTTTGTTGCAGTTAGGCATCTGTACTTCATCATAGAGCCGTAGAACGATTTTTTGTAGAGAGCAGGAAAACTATGGATACATTTATCCAGCAAATCATTAACGGGCTTGTGCTTGGGAGCATGTATGCGCTGATCGCGCTTGGGTACACGATGGTGTATGGCGTGCTCAACCTCATCAACTTTGCGCATGGCGATGTGTTGATGGTGGGGGCGATGGTTGGTGTCACTATCCTGAAGATATTGCAGAGCGCGGCACCCAACTTACCTGGTGTTGCCAAGCTCATTATTGCGATCTTCGGCGCTATTCCGGTATGCGTCATGGTCAATGTCCTTATCGAGCGCGTGGCTTATCGAAAGCTGCGTAATGCGCCGCGCTTGGCTCCGCTGATTACTGCAATCGGCGTGTCTATTCTGCTGCAGACGTTTTCCATGATGATATGGGGGCGCAGTCCGATTCCATTCCCGTCGGTCATGCCGAGTGAATCATTTGTCATTGGCGGTGCGCTGATCTCTCCGACACAGGTGATGTTGCTCGTGCTTGCCATGGTGGCAATGATCGGCTTGGTGTTCTTGGTCGAGAAGACGCGCATGGGTCGCGCCATGCGGGCGACTGCGGAGAATCCGCGCGTTGCCGGCTTGATGGGCGTGGATGCCAATCGTGTGATCGTCGTGACCTTTGCCATCGGTGCTGCGCTTGCCGCAGTTGCTGGCGTGATGTGGGGAGCCAACTATTCCTCGGCACAGTTCGCAATGGGTTTCGTTCCGGGGTTGAAGGCATTTTCCGCTGCGGTTCTGGGCGGTATCGGCAATATTTATGGCGCAATGGTTGGAGGCATTCTGCTCGGTTTGATCGAAAGCCTGGGAGCGGGCTATATCGGTGACCTGACTGGCGATTTCCTGGGTAGCCAATATCAGGATATTTTCGCATTCATTGTGCTGATCATTGTGCTTACTCTGCGTCCGTCCGGCATCATGGGCGAACGCGTCGCTGATCGTGCCTAAGGCAAGGAACAGGAGGAATTCATGTCCACATTATTCGACGTCAAGAATAATCCGCGCAAGGCTGCCATCAGCTTCACGATTCTCGGCATCGTCCTGATCGCATTCCCGTTCATTGCATCCAACTATGGCAACTCGTGGGTTCGCATCATGGATCTGGCACTTTTGTATATCATGCTTGCGCTTGGCTTGAATATCGTGGTCGGCATGGCAGGTTTGCTCGACCTTGGGTACATCGCGTTCTACGCGCTTGGCGCTTACATGACTGCTTTGCTGGCTTCGCCACAGTTTGCGACTGTGCTCGAGTCGTTCATCAACCAATATCCCGCCATCGGCAATGCCATGTTGGCCGTGCTGGGCGAGGAGGTCCTGCAAAATGGCATTCACTTGTCGGTATGGCTGATCGTCCCGCTCGGCGCGGCCTTGGCTGCAGTGTTCGGCGCGTTGCTCGGGGCACCGACATTGAAGCTGCGCGGCGATTATTTGGCGATCGTAACGCTGGGCTTTGGTGAAATCATCCGTATCTTCATGAACAACCTGAATGCCCCGGTCAACATTACTAATGGTCCGCAAGGCATCAACCTCATTGACCCGATTCGTATTTTCGGTGTTTCTTTCGCTGGCGAGCCCGGCTCGATGGCGACAGTGAAGATCGGTAGTTTCTCGATGCCCTCCGTTAATGCGTACTATTTCCTGTTCTTGGCTCTGTGCGCGGTCATCATTTTCATTTCTGTTCGTTTGCAGCATTCGCGCCTTGGGCGTGCGTGGGTTGCGATCCGCGAAGATGAAATCGCGGCCAAGGCGATGGGAATCAATACCCGTAACATCAAGCTGCTGGCGTTCGCCATGGGTGCGTCCTTTGGTGGCGTCGCCGGTGCCATGTTTGCTTCGTTTCAGGGGTTCGTCTCGCCGGAATCGTTTTCTCTGATGGAGTCGATCGCTGTTCTGGCGATGGTCGTGCTTGGGGGGATCGGTCACATTCCCGGCGTCGTGCTTGGCGGTGTCATTCTGGCCACCCTGCCGGAAGTGCTGCGCCATGTGGTTGAGCCGCTGCAGCAGAAATTGTTCGGTACCGTGCTGATCGAGGCCGAAGTGCTGCGTCAGTTGCTCTACGGTTTGGCCATGGTTGTGATCATGCTGTATCGTCCGGCAGGCATTTGGCCGTCTCCCAGACATGAAGACCGTATGGATGCGAATGCACCGAAGCGTCTCGATGAAAAAGAACCGGCTACGCTTGCCGCATAAGGAAGTTTCATGGGCGAAGAAATTATTCTCAAAATCCAGGGTGTCAACAAGCGATTCGGCGGTCTGCAAGCGTTGTCGGATGTCAGCATCAAGATCAAGCGGGGTCAAATCTACGGCCTGATCGGCCCAAACGGTGCTGGCAAGACCACCTTCTTCAATGTCATCACCGGCTTGTATCAACCGGATACAGGCTCTTTCGAGCTTGCCGGAAAACCATATTCACCGTCTGCTCCGCATGAAGTGGCTAAGGCGGGGATTGCACGAACTTTCCAGAACATTCGCTTGTTTGGTGAAATGTCCGCATTGGAAAACGTTATGGTCGGTCGCCATATCCGCACTCGTCAAGGCTTGCTTGGTGCGATATTGCATCATAAGGCTGCGCGAGACGAAGAAGCGGCAATCCGCCGCCGTGCAATGGAACTGCTGGATTTCGTCGGCATCGCCCAATTCGCTCACCGTACTGCCAAGTATCTGTCTTACGGCGACCAGCGTCGTCTGGAGATTGCTCGTGCACTTGCAACCGATCCGCAACTGCTGGCACTCGATGAACCGGCAGCCGGCATGAACGCAACCGAAAAACTGACGCTGCGCGAGCTGCTGGTGAAAATCAAGGCTGAAGGCAAGACGATTCTGCTGATTGAACACGATGTGAAGCTTGTGATGGGGCTCTGCGATTGCTTGACGGTTCTGGATTACGGCAAACCGATTGCGGAAGGCGTGCCGGCCGAAGTTCAAAAAAATCCGGCCGTGATCGAAGCATACTTGGGAGGGGGCCATCAATGAGCGAAAACATTCTGAAGGTAAGCGGCCTGAAAATCGCCTATGGTGGCATCCAGGCGGTCAAGGGAATTGACTTGGAAGTCAATCGGGGTGAGTTGGTTACCCTGATCGGCGCAAATGGCGCCGGCAAGACAACTACGCTCAAAGCAATTACAGGCACCTTGCCGGGTTGTAAGGTCGAAGGTCAGATTTACTATGCGGGGAGCACGATCATGGGTTCCAGTTCATTCGAACTGGTCAAGCGCAAGTTGGCGATGGTGCCGGAAGGCCGTGGTGTGTTCACGCGCATGACAATTCTCGAGAACCTGCTGATGGGCGCTTACACGCGCGATGACAAGGAGGGCATTCAGGCCGATATCGACAAGTGGTTTGGTGTTTTTCCTCGACTGAAAGAACGCTCTTCACAACTTGCGGGCACGTTATCGGGAGGGGAGCAACAGATGCTGGCAATGGCGCGTGCGCTGATGAGTCATCCGAGGTTGCTGCTGCTGGATGAACCATCGATGGGTTTGTCACCGATCATGGTTGAAAAGATTTTCGAAGTCGTGCGTAACGTCTCCGCGCAAGGGATGACTATCCTGCTAGTTGAGCAGAATGCTAAATTGGCGCTGCAGGCAGCTCATCGCGGATATGTGATGGAGTCCGGCATGATTACGATGACTGGTAATGCCAAGGACATGTTGAACGATTCGAAAGTACAGGCAGCTTATCTCGGTGAAGGCTGACACCTTCTTCAGCTCGTATTCAATACAACGCCTTGCCGGATTTCCGGCAAGGCGTTGTCGCTTTCAGGGGGTACGCCAGAACAACCATCGTGACAGCAAACGATCTGTCGCCGCATTTGCTTCTTCCAAAGGCCCTTGCGGAACGAATTTCAGAATGGCGGGAATGAAGAGCGCAAGCAAGGTCGCGTCGTCCAACCAGCCAAGCAGCGGCAATGTGTCAGGAACGAGATCGATCGGACTTACTGTGTAGATGCCGAGCAAAATGGCTGCCAACTTGAGCAAGCCAGGCACATGCGGATTACGGCATGCATACCACAACACAAGTGCATCACGCCCTGTGGCACGAATCAATCTGCTTAAGCGAGAAAACATGGCACTCCTTTAGCCTTGATTTCAACAAAACAACCAAGTTATCTCGTATATTGAGATTCCTTCGTGGATGAAAAGTGCCATAAAGCCGTCGCGCACATTTGGCGTTGGAATGCAACAAGCGAACATCTGTCAAGGAGATCAATTATGCAATATTGTTTCACGCCCAAAATTCCATCCGTCCCCGTTGCCGGATCCAACGAGTTGTTTCCCGTGCATCGTATCTACTGTGTTGGCCGTAACTATGTAGAGCATGCGAAAGAAATGGGGGCGAGCGGACGTGAAGCTCCTTTCTTTTTCGCGAAACCTGCCGATGCCGTATTACCGGTTGCACATGCGACTATGGGTGAAATGTCTTATCCAGGCATGACTAACGATTTGCACCATGAGCTCGAACTTGTCGTTGCGATCGGCAAGGCGGGAAGGAATATCGGTGCAGCAGATACTTCTGCTTACATATGGGGGTATGCGGTCGGTTTGGACATGACACGCCGCGACTTGCAAAGCGAAGCGAAGAAACTCGGGCGGTCGTGGTGTACTAGCAAGGGATTCGATTTTTCCGCGCCGATTTCCACGATTCGCAAGGTTGCCGAAACAGGTGTAATCACTAGCGGCAATATCCATCTCGATGTGAACGGCAAGCAGCGCCAGGACAGCGATATCTCGAAAATGATCTGGAATGTCGCCGAGACGATCGAGCATCTGTCAAAGTACTTTGAACTGCAGCCGGGCGATTTGATCTTTACTGGCACGCCCGAAGGAGTGGCTGCGGTGCAGAAGGGGGATCTGCTTGAAGGCAGGATAGAAGGGGTTGGTGAGCTGAGAGTCAAGGTCGTCTAATCATGGTGGAGGTATTCGTTGAAGCTTCATAGCTATTTCCGTAGTTCCGCCTCTTATCGAGTACGGATTGCGCTTAACTTGAAGGGCTTGTCCTACGAGACCGTACCGGTGCATTTGCTGAAGGGCGGAGGGCAACAACTTACGCCCGAATATCTGACGCTCAATCCAGACGGACTGGTGCCTGTTCTGATAACGGACGACGCCCCCCCTACGACGCTGATGCAATCGCTTGCCATCATCGAATATCTTGAAGAAATCCATCCCCAGCCGCCGCTTTTGCCTGAAAAAGCATTAGATCGTGCCTTCGTGCGCAGCATTGCCCTAGCCATTGCATGCGAGATCCATCCGCTGAACAATTTGCGCGTATTACGCTACCTGGTGCGCAATTTGAAGGTGAACGAGGAAGACAAGACTTTGTGGTACCGCCATTGGTGCGAACATGGTCTTGCCTCGATCGAGAAAATCCTCGTACGTGATGCTCGGGTCGGAAAGTTTTGCTATGGTGACTCTCCGTCGCTAGCCGATTGCTTCCTCGTTCCACAAGTAGCGAATGCCCAGCGCTTCGAATGTGACTTATCACGCATGCCAACCGTAATGCGCATTCATGAGACTTGCATGGCACTCGATGCTTTCGTCTCGGCGTCACCGCCAAAGCAACCTGATGCAGAGAACTGATGTAGCAAGACCGTGTGGCAGAAATCAGAGGACGAAGAAGATCAGCGAAAGCCCTGCCAGCATGGCTATGCATATCAACATGACCCAAAGGGGTGGCTTCATTATGCATCTCCTCGCAACAAGTACAGTTGCGTGATGGGGTGACATCTTTTTCTGGGATAGGGTTCCGAGGATATATAAAGAGAAGTTCTGTGGTCTTGGTGGAGGGCAAAGAAGGTGCTGCATTGATTTCCATCAATGGCTAAATTCCATTTGTAAACATGGGCTTAAGCAAGGTTACTTCACCTTCTCCACAGAGTTGGCCACAGTTTGTGTGGATGATCTGACCACTTGGTAATAAGAGGAAGGCAGATATTCTTGTTCTTTGGAATGAAGCAATCCAATATCAAAAAAACAAGACGATGTTGCTATGACCGTCCTTGCGCTCATTGAGTTTGATCATCATGCTGGGGATTGAGGGATTGGCTTGTTGCCCGACGAGATGGGGCGATATGAAACTGGTCCCGCCGACAGGAATCGAACCTGTATCTAGCGCTTAGGAGGCACTCGTTCTATCCATTGAACTACGGCGAGACTCGGGATGTACGACGCCACAGCGTCGACTCAAGTCGAGATTATAGCTGAGACATTGCGGAAAATACCTTTCTTGTTGCTGGTGTAGGTACAATGCCTGCTTCCATCGAATTTTGCACACATATAGTCCTCCGCAGGCAGTCTTCCCATGGCAGTTATCTCTTTCTCTAATGCCCAACTTGCATTCGGGCACGTCGCCTTGCTCGATCATGCGGAATTCTCGCTGGAATCCGGTGAGCGGGTAGGCTTAATCGGCCGCAACGGGACTGGCAAGTCGTCCCTGCTGAAAATCATTGCTGGTATCTCGAAGCTGGATGACGGCCTGCTGGTGATGCAGCAGGGGTTGAAGGTCGCGTACGTCGAGCAGGAACCGCAATTCAATCCTGCGCTTACTGTCTTCGATGCTGTCGCTTCAGGATTAGGGGATTTGCATAGATTGCTTGACGAATACAATGAATTGACAGTGCAGCTCGGCGGTGAGAACGACAATGCACTGATGGAGCGCATGCATGTGCTCCAGGCAAGGCTCGATGCTGCCGATGCATGGAATCTTTCACATCGTGTCGAAACCGTTCTTGCTAAGCTCAATCTCGATAAAAGCTCTGTAGTGGGAACATTGTCAGGCGGTACGCAGAAGCGGGTTGCGCTCGCGCATGCGCTAGTCAGCGCACCAGACGTTCTGCTGTTGGACGAGCCGACCAATCACCTCGACTTTACCTCGATCATGTGGCTGGAAGGGTTGCTGCACGACTTTAAGGGCAGCATCCTCTTCATCACGCATGATCGCTCCTTCCTTGACAATGTTGCCACGCGCATTGTTGAACTCGACCGCGGACGCTTGCTCTCCTTTCCAGGCAACTTTAGCGCCTACCAAACACGCAAGGCAGAGCAACTCGAGGTCGAGGCCATTGAGAACGCGAAGTTCGACAAGTTTCTTGCACAGGAGGAGGTATGGATACGCAAGGGGGTCGAAGCGCGCCGTACACGCAACGAGGGGCGTGTACGGCGTTTGGAAGAATTGCGGCGCCTGCGCAGCCTGCGCCGTGAACAACAAGGTCAGATCAAGCTGGATGTCGCGACTGGCGAGCGTTCGGGCAAGATCGTCGCCGAACTGATTGACGTTTCCAAACGCTATGGTGAAAAGACTATCGTGCACAACTTCAGCGCCACTATCCTGCGTGGTGACAAAGTCGGGTTGATCGGCCCCAACGGCGCAGGCAAGACCACGATGCTAAAGCTCATCCTTAGCGAAGAAGTGCCTGATAGCGGTACGGTGCGGCAGGGAGCGCGTCTGCAAGTTGCTTATTTCGACCAGATGCGTGCGCAACTGAACGATGAAGCTACTCTCGCCGACACTATTTCTCCCGGCAGCGATTGGGTAGAAATCAACGGTCAGCGCAAGCACGTGATGACCTATCTGGGTGATTTCCTCTTCGCACCCGAACGCGCACGTTCACCGGTGAAATCACTTTCCGGCGGCGAGCGCAACCGTCTGCTTCTCGCCCGCCTGTTTGCTAAGCCCGCCAACGTGCTGGTGTTGGATGAACCGACTAATGATCTCGACATCGACACGCTCGAACTGTTGGAAGAGCTGCTGGAAGACTATGCTGGCACTGTTTTTCTCGTCAGCCATGATCGGACTTTTCTCGATAATGTGGTGACGCAAGTCATCGTTGCCGAGGGCGAGGGACAATGGCAGGAGTATGTTGGCGGTTACACCGATTGGGAGCGTGTGCGTACGCCCGCTGTGTCCGTGTCCGTCAAGATGCCACCCAAGTCCGATACCAAGTCCCTCGCCAAGGAAAGTATTCAATCACCGAAGCAGCAGAAGAAGCTTAGCTACAAGGAGCAGCGCGAACTGGAAATACTGCCGCAGTTGATCTCGGACCTTGAGGCGGAGCAGAAGATTATTTCCGAACAACTTGCTGATGCTGATTTGTATCGTCAGCGGCCGGATGAAGTGCAGAAGCTAAACAATCGCTACGCTGAAATTGACATGCTGTTGATGGAAAGTCTCGAAAAATGGGAAGCCATTGAGGCCAAGGCGAAAGGGCTAGGCTAATCAGTTCAAGCGTTTGCTTGCATCGCGAAGATCGGGAAGCATGCTACGCAACATTTCTGCATCTGCCGCATAGGGGCGCTCGGCAAGATAAGCTTCGAGATCGTCGAGTGCTGATTGCGGGCATTCCAGATTAGCATAGGCCAGCCCACGATCACGCCGTTCCGCGATTTCCTCGGGCAACAGGATCACTAGTCGTTGCTGCACTCCCAGCAAACACTGCCAGCGTTCGTGCTCCAGAAACAGTGCCTTCAGATTACGGAGCATGCGCACCAGGATTTCACGTGGATGCGCGGCATGCAAATAGTAAGATAGCGGAATCGTGCCCGGATAATTATGCTGTTCCAAGTAAGGTTCCAGCCGTTCTTCCAGTTCTTCCCTCGACAAACTGGCACCGTTGAATGGATCGAGCACGATCTCGCCGGATGGCACGGACAGTTTCATTAGGAAATGACCGGGAAAGGAAATCCCCTTCACATTCAAACCGATCTGCTGTGCCAGTTCCATATACAGCACTGCAAGCGAAATCGGAATGCCGCGGCGGGTGCTAATCACTCGGTGCAGGTAGCTGTTGTCGGGATTGTAATAATCGTTAACGTTACCTGCAAAACCAAGTTCGCGATAAAAGAAATGGTTCAACAGGCGCAGCTTTTGCACTTTGGAGGCATCAGAGGCGAAACGCCGTTGCAGACGAGCTGCCAAGGTGTCGACTTCTGCTTGTGTGGCTGCCAGATCTAGCTGTGGATCGACATCTTGGGCGATGACAACTGCCGCTTCGAAAAGCGGGATTGAATCGTCCTGCTTTACCAGCGCTGCAAAATAATCAAGAGAATTTATGGTCATACAACGACCATCATAAACCATGCGGCCTGCAATGAAAGGGGAAGAGTGGTTCTCCCTGATATTTCACCAGAACGTACATGATATGGCCGTAAATCATGCGGCAGAACTGCGTGCACTGGCGATACAAATTACAAATGCAATTTGGGCAATCGCTCACAATCGCTCAGACAGAGATGCGTTTGAAGTCGCGGAAACGGAAGCCCATGGCCAGCAGTGCTCCGAAATACGTTGCACCACAAACCATTATAACCAGAGCAAGTGCACTAATGCGCAAGAACGGGTGGGCGTGAAGTGCAATCCAGTCAAAACGCCCTGCTATCCACAATGCAACGCCAGCCAGCAGGAACAGCGCACCCGTGAGCCGTATAAAGAAGACAGCCCAGCCTTTTTCAGCCACATATATACCGCGGCGGCGCAAACCCCAATAAAGGAAGGCTGCGTTGAGGCAAGCGCCAACGCCTATCGACAAGGCTAATCCGGCGTGCGCAAACAGCGGCACGAACAGCAGGTTCATCAATTGGGTAGCAATGAGAACGCCAATACCGATTTTCACCGGCGTCTTGATGTCTTGTTTGGCGTAAAACCCGGGCGCTAGGATCTTGACCAAAATCAGGCCGATCAAGCCGACACCGTAAGCGATCAATGCGCGTCCGGTCATTTCTACTGATTGCACGTCAAATATGCCGTAGTGGAACAAGGTCGCCGTTAGTGGTATCGAGAGCGTCAGCAGGCCCACGGCGGCAGGCATAGCGATCAGGAAGGTGAGTCGCAATCCCCAATCAAGCAGGGCCGAGTATTCTGCATGATTGCCGTCCGCATTCGCCTTGGATAGGCTGGGCAATAACACTGTGCCGAGCGCGACACCCAAAAGCGCGGTGGGAAACTCCATTAGTCGATCCGCATAGTTGAGCCAGGAAACGCTGCCGCTAGCAAGGCGGGAGGCGAGATTGGTATTGATAATGACACTGATTTGTGCGACGGATACAGCCAGAACTGCGGGCCCCATTTGCATTAGCACACGCCGTACGCCAGGATCCCGCAAGGCCTGTCTTACATTAAGCGAAAGTCGAGGCAGCATGCCAATGCGACGCAGTGCTGGTAACTGTATCGCAGCTTGCAAGATGCCGCCAATCATCACTGCGAAGGCCAGTGCATACACCGGTTCCTTCATATGCGGTGCAACGAATAAGGATGCAGCAATGAAGGCAAGGTTAAGTAAGACCGGCGTGAAGGCCGGTATCTTAAACTGTCGCCATGTATTGAGGATGCCCCCTGCTAGCGCGACGAAAGCCATGAATGCAATGTAGGGAAACATGATCTGTGTCATGGCCACGGCATGGCCGTAGCTGTCGGACCGTAAGCCGGTAGCGACAAAATAAACGACGATTGGAGCGCCGATAACACCGAGCAGGCAGGTCAACACCAGCGACAGCATCAATACCGTTGTTACGTGATCGACCAAGCCCTTGGTTACAGCATCGCCTTTCTGGTTCTTATACTCGGCCAGAATGGGAACGAAAGCTTGGGAAAACGCGCCTTCGGCGAAAAGTCGCCGCAAGAGGTTGGGGATGCGGAAGGCAACAACAAAGGCGTCGGTGAAGGCCGAGGCTCCGAAGGCACGTGCAATCAGGAATTCGCGCAAGAGGCCTGTTACACGCGATAGCATCGTCATGCCGGAGATGGTCGCCAGCGTTTTGTGTAGATTCATGGGGCGCAATTATAGCCGTCAGACTTACCTGCTGCGAGGCGGCAATAGTTTAAAAAATGTGCTATGGTTGCTCAATCTCCAAAAAGGCGTTACAATCTAAGGCTTTACACAATTCAATTTCGTCTCGCGAACTTGGCGAGGCAGTCCGATTCGTTTTAGGAAACATTCATGGCAAATACCGCACAAGCGCGCAAGCGTGCTCGTCAAGCAGTCAAGCAAAACGCTCACAATTCCAGCCTGCGTTCTACGCTGCGTACGGCAATCAAGGCCGTGCGTAAGGCGATTGAAGGTGGGGATAAAGCTGCTGCAGCGAAAGTGTTTCAGGCATCCGTATCAACGATCGACCGCATCGCAGATAAGAAAATCATCCATAAGAACAAGGCAGCTCGTCACAAGAGCCGTTTGGCTGCAGCTCTGAAGGCGCTCGCCTGATATATGATCGGGGCGGCTTTGTCCGCCTGGCGAAGTCGGATGATAAACCCGCACGGCAGGCATTTGTTGTGCGGGTTTTTGTTGTTCTATTGATGTCGTCCTCAGGTTTTGTTCAAGGGGTGGCGTCTTGAGTTAGTGTGGTAGTCCTTCTATTGTGCTGCCTGGTTTTACGTTCTTTTTCCTGAACCATCCTTGATTCATTTCTAGCGCATACTTCACTGGTTTTTTTGCGCAATGTGAATCTGTGGTCTGTGGTTGCATGTCTTCAATATTGACAATCTTGCTGTCTTCATCGATGAAGGCGACTGACAGCGGAATCAGCGTGTTCTTCATCCACATGCACACGCCTGCCGGTGCTTCAAACAAGAACACCATTCCCTCATTCGTTCCCATTTTTTCCCTGAACATTAATCCTTGCTGACGTTCGGTTTCGTGTGCTGCTACTTCGGCGCGAATTATGTGCATACCGGTAGTGAGTGAAATCACCGGAAATCGTGTTGGTTGCTGTGCGGAAGCGGTGCAGCATGCGAATGAAAGTGAAATGGCTAATGCTAATCTTAAGGGGGTGGAGGATGATTTATTCATGCGTCTTTGGGGCCCAATAATCCGAAAAGAAAAAGGGTACAAATAATGCAAGTGGGCTTCAACCGATTTCGTTAAACGGAGCAATCATTGGATTGCTGATGTTTTTGAATGGGTTTGATTGGCTGTGCAAATAAAAAAAGGCAGGCTGTGCCTGCCTTTTTTAGCTGATGCAATATTACTTGGTGGCTTCTGCGGAAGCTGCGGCGGCAGAAACTTTCTTTGCCTTCTTGGCTTTTTTGGTCTTCTTGGCCTTCGGAGCAGGTGCTTCTGCAGAAGCGGCCGGAGCGGATTCGGGGGCGGCGGGGCTGGCGGCAAAAGCAGAAGCGGCGAACAGGCTGGCAAGCAGGGTGGCGCTCAGTTTTTTCATTTTTTAATCCCTCAAATTAACATGTTAATCAAACAGGCGATTCTTGCGAATCAATGTCATTAACGAAAAACAATTCCTGCGGTTGACAACATTTTCTAAAAATCATCGCAGAGTTGTGCGAATTCCCACTGGGTGTCTGAGATTGCAACTTGGAATTCGGTTATTAAGGTTTTCGTTTTTATTGACGGAGGGAGATTTGGTGGCATGGGGTTGTTATCATAATGCAAGCAATTATTGAGTAAAGCATGGCTTCATTTGTAAATATTGCTGAATAATTGACGCAAGTATTGTAAAGAGGAGCAAATTCAGCTTGATTGGTTACTGAAATTCGCCGGATGAGACTTCACGCCACTCGCCGGGCCACAAGGGGTAATGTTCCAATGAGTAGGGGCCAATTGCAATTCGCACCAGCCGCAGTGTCGGTAATCCCATCGCTGCCGTCATCCGACGCACTTGTCGATTCTTTCCTTCGCATAATGTAATTGCCAGCCAGCTGGTCGGTGTATTTGTGCGTGTGCGAATTGGTGGATTGCGCTCCCACAACCAGTCGGGTGGTTGAATATGCTTCACCTCGCACCGCTGTGTCACGAAGTCACCTAGATCAAGCGGCCCGCGCAGCCGTTCCAGTGCTGCAGCATCCGGTACTCCTTCTACCTGAACTATATATGTCTTCGGCAATTTGCGTTTCGGGTGGCTGATGCGATGCTGGAGTGCCCCATCATTAGTGAGTAACACAAGTCCTTCGCTATCGGCATCCAGCCTGCCAGCGGGATAGATGTTAGGAATGTCGAGATAAGCAGCAAGCGTCTCCCGTATAGGATGGGGGGAGAATTGGCACATGACTTGAAAGGGCTTGTTGAAAAGGATGAGCGGCATACGTAACGGGTTAAAAATGCCGAGTATTGTACGTGCTGCATACTATTAAATTTCATCTGATCTTGTGCGATTCTTTGCTATGGAGCGTTGTTAGATATGGAATTTTCTTGTCTGGAAAGGTGATTGTTGCCATTGTATGGCCTGTTTGCTGTGCGTAAAAAATATGGCATCTCATAAAATAGTAGTGCATAATACGAAATATAGTCTTATGTCTTATATAAGACATGAAAGAGACTTTAAAGCAAAAACTTAAAGTCGATTTGCGATCTCTTTTCCTCTCCCAACCCCCGGAGCCAACGATGTATCAACATATCAAAGTGCCTGCCGACGGACAAAAGATCACCGTCAATACTGATTTTTCCCTGAGCGTACCTGACAATCCAATCATTCCTTACCTCGAAGGCGATGGTACCGGTGTGGATATCTCACCCGTGATGATTAAGGTGGTGGACGCGGCTGTAGCAAAAGCATATGGCGGTAAGCGCAAGATCAGCTGGATGGAGATTTATGCCGGCGAGAAATCGACCAAGGTTTACGGTCCGGATGTGTGGCTGCCGGAGGAGACATTGGCGGCGCTCAAGGAATATGTTGTTTCGATCAAGGGGCCGCTGACGACACCGGTTGGTGGTGGCATCCGATCGCTCAATGTAGCGCTGCGTCAGGAGTTGGATCTCTATGTCTGTTTGCGCCCAGTGCGTTATTTCAAAGGGGTGCCGTCTCCTGTGCGCGAGCCGGAAAAGACCGACATGGTGATCTTCCGCGAAAACTCCGAAGATATCTACGCTGGTATCGAATGGGCGGAAGGTTCCGAGGGGGCGAGAAAGGTAATTGACTTCTTGGTTAAGGAAATGGGCGTCAAGAAAATCCGTTTCCCTGGTTCCTCAGGCATCGGCGTCAAGCCGGTGTCACGCGAAGGCACAGAACGTTTGGTCCGCAAGGCGATCCAGTACGCGATCGACAATGACAAGCCCTCCGTGACGTTGGTTCACAAGGGTAACATCATGAAGTATACCGAAGGTGGCTTCCGCGATTGGGGCTATGCACTTGCCCAGCGCGAGTTCGGTGCAGAATTGATCGATGGCGGACCCTGGTGTAAGTTCAAGAATCCGAAGACAGGTCGTGAAATTGTCATTAAGGATTCGATCGCTGATGCCTTCCTGCAACAGATCCTGCTGCGTCCAGCTGAGTACAGCGTAATCGCTACCCTGAACCTGAATGGTGATTACATCTCCGATGCACTTGCTGCACAAGTTGGCGGCATTGGTATTGCGCCAGGCGCAAACTTGTCTGACTCCGTAGCGATGTTCGAGGCTACTCACGGTACGGCACCAAAGTATGCTGGTAAGGATTACGTAAACCCCGGTTCTTTAATCCTGTCTGCTGAAATGATGCTGCGGCACATGGGTTGGGTCGAGGCTGCTGATTTGATCATTACGTCGATGGAGAAGGCTATTCAATCGAGAAAGGTGACTTACGACTTTGCTCGCTTGATGGAAGGTGCAACACAGGTTTCCTGCTCGGGCTTTGGGCAAGTGATGATCGAAAACATGTAATCTGTCAGCAATTTACATCCTACAAAAGGCCGGGTAATGCATCTGGCCTTTTTTCTTTGCTAGCGTGATACGGTACACGCCTCGCTCACTCACAGAGGCTTCTGATTTTCAAGGATTGCTTCGTTCTGATTTGATAATGCCTTTGTGGTGTAGCATTCCATTGTCATGGTATCAGCCAATGTTGAGAGGTCATTCTGATGTGGCAATAACAAAAAAACCCCGCATCGGCGGGGTTTTTCGGCTATTCGTGCCAATCGGGGGCGATTGTTTAAGCGCTCACGATATTGGAAGCCTGCTTGCCTTTCGGACCTTGAGTCACATCAAATTGGACTTTTTGACCTTCTTTAAGGGTCTTGAAGCCGTTCATTTGAATTGCGGAAAAGTGGGCGAACAAATCTTCACCGCCGTCATCCGGAGTGATAAATCCGAAGCCTTTGGAATCGTTGAACCACTTGACGGTACCTGTTGCCATAAAAGCGTCTTTCAAATAATGACTGATCACACGAGCCGAATAAGCAAGAAGCCTCGCGTAACGCTGCCCCCTCCTAAACCTTGCTCACTTCATATTGACAACTGCATAACTTCCGCATTGTCAATGATTCTCATTGTTCCTGCAAAAAATATAAAAGTCAAGGCAGTTTGCTCCTGGTCTTTGACCTACTGCAAAGAATTTGCGTAAGTATCCTTCTTGAATTCGGTTGATTCATCATTACCTGCGTTATGTCGCGAAAGGGCGTAATATAAATACCGAATTTCCCTTACTTCGGTGCATTGCGCCAGGTTGAACGGACTAAAATAGAAGCATGGCAACTCAGCATGACAACGGTACGGTACTTGCTAGGCAAGAGCAAAAGCTTAAGCCACCACCGATGTATCAGGTACTGTTACTGAACGACGACTATACTCCCATGGAGTTTGTGGTCGCGATCATACAAGAGTACTTCAACAAGGACCGAGAGACTGCAACGCAGATCATGCTCAAGGTACATCGCGATGGTAAAGGAATGTGTGGCGTCTATCCTAAAGACATAGCGTCCACTAAAGTAGAATTGGTATTGACGCACGCCCGTAAAGCAGGGCATCCCTTGCAATGCGTGATGGAGGAAGCATGATTGCGCAGGAACTTGAAGTCAGTTTGCACATGGCTTTTGTCGAAGCCCGCCAGGCTCGGCATGAGTTCATCACAGTGGAGCATTTGCTGCTCGCCCTATTAGATAATCCGTCTGCGGCAGAAGTGTTGCGAGCGTGCGCAGTGAATATCGAAGATCTGCGCAAGACGCTGACGAATTTTATCAATGACAATACGCCGACCGTGCCGGGCACGAGCGAAGTCGACACGCAGCCGACCTTAGGCTTTCAGCGTGTGATCCAGCGCGCGATCATGCATGTACAGTCGGCATCTAACGGCAAGAAGGAGGTCACAGGCGCAAACGTGCTGGTGGCGATCTTCGGCGAGAAGGATTCGCATGCTGTCTATTACCTGCACCAGCAAGGGGTAACGCGGCTTGACGTAGTGAATTTCATCTCGCATGGTGTGCGTAAAGATCAGCAGGCAGAATCTCAGAAGTCACCGGAGGGGGCGGAAGATGCGCAGTCCGAAGGACAGCAGAAGGAAAGCCCGCTAGATCAGTTCACTCAGAACCTAAACAAGCTTGCTGCCGAAGGCAAGATCGATCCGCTCATCGGTCGTGAAGCCGAAGTCGAGCGCGTGATCCAGACACTGTGCCGTCGCCGTAAGAACAACCCACTACTGGTTGGCGAGGCCGGTGTGGGCAAGACGGCGATTGCCGAGGGACTTGCTTGGCGTGTGACACAAGGTGATGTGCCCGAGGTGTTGCAGAATGCTGTTGTATATTCGTTAGATATGGGAGCTTTACTGGCGGGCACTAAATATCGTGGCGACTTCGAGCAACGTCTGAAGGCTGTTCTCAAGCAGTTGCGTGATAGCCCGCACGGCATTCTGTTTATTGACGAGATTCACACGATTATTGGAGCTGGTTCGGCTTCGGGTGGTACGCTGGATGCATCTAATTTACTGAAGCCAGCGCTCTCCAGCGGCCAATTGAAGTGCATTGGTGCAACCACCTATACAGAATTTCGCGGCGTGTTCGAGAAGGATCACGCATTGTCTCGACGCTTCCAAAAGATCGATGTGACAGAGCCGACCGTCGAGCAAACGGTGCAGATTCTGCGTGGCTTGAAATCTCGCTTTGAGGAACATCATGGTGTGAAGTATTCGGTGTCGGCGCTGACCTCAGCGGCGGAATTGTCCGCACGCTTTATCAATGATCGCCATTTACCCGATAAGGCGATTGATGTGATCGATGAGGCTGGCGCAGCACAACGGATCCTGCCGAAGTCGAAACAGAAGAAGACTATCGGCAAGACGGAGATCGAGGACATCATCTCAAAGATCGCACGCATTCCACCGCAGACGGTTAATCAGGACGACCGCACCAAGCTGCAAACCATCGATCGTGATTTGAAGAATGTGGTGTTCGGTCAGGATCCGGCAATTGAGGCGCTGGCTTCAGCGATCAAGATGGCGCGTGCGGGCCTCGGTAAGACCGATAAACCGATTGGCGCCTTCCTCTTCTCCGGCCCAACCGGAGTTGGCAAGACCGAGGTGGCCAAACAATTGGCCTTTATTCTCGGTATCGAGCTGATCCGGTTTGATATGTCCGAGTACATGGAGCGGCATGCGGTTTCTCGTCTCATTGGCGCGCCACCGGGCTATGTTGGCTTTGATCAAGGCGGGCTGTTAACGGAGGCGATCACCAAGAAGCCGCATGCTGTGCTGCTGCTTGATGAGATTGAGAAGGCGCATCCGGATATCTTCAATATCCTGCTGCAGGTGATGGATCATGGAACGCTGACCGATAACAATGGCCGCAAGGCAGACTTCCGCAACGTAATCATTATTATGACCACGAATGCAGGTGCGGAAGCTTTGCAGAAGCGCTCAATCGGCTTTACGGAAAAGAAGGAGGCGGGCGATGAGATTGAGGACATCAAACGCATGTTTACGCCAGAGTTTCGTAACCGTCTTGACGCAATCATCAGCTTCAAGCCATTGGATGAAGAAATTATCTTGCGGGTGGTCGACAAGTTCTTGATGCAGCTTGAAGAGCAATTGCATGAGAAAAAGGTCGAGGTGATATTTACTGATAATTTGCGTCGTTACCTTGCGAAGAAGGGTTTTGATCCATTAATGGGTGCGCGTCCGATGGCACGTCTAATCCAGGATATGATCCGCAAGGCGCTGGCAGACGAGCTACTGTTTGGTCGTTTGGTGTCCGGCGGTCGTATCACGGTAGATCTCGACGCGAACGAACAAATCAAGCTCGACTTCGCGGAAGGCGACGTACCGCCACCGTCTGCGCCGGAAGAGACGTTAGAGGTCGAATAAAGGGTGATGTGACAAGCAAGCCCGGAGAGATGAGATCCTCCCCGGGCTTTTTTGTAACTGTGCTTCGCTGTTAACCTATCGGTAACCTGGGCTCGGGCTAAGCTAGTTCAGCAGCATGCTGGCGCTGTGGAGGCAAGAGACAAGCGCGGCTTGTTCAGGGCAATTGCATGAAGCCTCAGCCCGGCAGCCCAAGTAACTTGCTCAGGTAATTGACATTCCATCCGGCTTTCAAGCGTTTACTGGCAACGCCAAG
>Ga0207657_10000636_pt1 | contig 37227 bp, 35 predicted proteins | sample KBSC33metaG_FD_184316 | JGI IMG/M metagenome (GOLD analysis project Ga0207657, IMG submission 184316) | Corn rhizosphere microbial communities from Kellogg Biological Station, Michigan, USA - KBS C3-3 metaG (SPAdes) (version 2) | ecosystem: Host-associated > Plants > Roots > Rhizosphere > Soil ... | reverse complement strand
ACGGGCGCTTGCGCCCGCTGCACACCAACGCGGTGATCTTCGCCTTCGGCGGCTGCGCGCTCATGGCCACCAGCTTCCATGTCGTGCAGCGCACCTGCCAGGTCCGCCTGTTCGCGCCGGCACTGGCCTCGTTCGTGTTCTGGGCGATCGCCGTGACCCCCTCCGTGTCGCCGAGCGCCGTCGTCACCTGCATCCGGACCGGATTGCGGAGGTAGTCGGCGTAGAAGCCGCGGACCGCGGCCCACGTGTAGTACCAGGGGCCGAATCGCTGCTTCATCCGCGGGTGGGAGTCGACCTGGCTCGCCGCGGTGGCGTCGAGCCCGGCGCCGCAGGAGAACACGAAGCGGCGGCCGTTGGCGATCCCGAGGTCGATCGCCCGCGGCTGGAAGTCGTCGGCGCAGCTCAGCAGGTGCTCGGTCGCGTCGACGACGTCGTTGGGGATGCCGAGCGAGCGGGCGACGACGTTGGTCGAGCCGCCTGGCAGCACCGAGACCGGGATGTCGGTCCCGTGGAGCCCGTTGACGACCTCGTTCAGCGTCCCGTCGCCCCCGAAGGCGACGACGATGTCGTAGCCGCCGTCGATCGCCTCGCGGCCGATCTCGGTCGCATGGTTCTGCGCCTCGGTCGTCACCGCCTCGACCTCGTAGCGGCCCTGGAGCGCATAGACGACGAGGCTCTTGAGCCGGTCGGAGACGGTCGTCGCGTAGGGGTTGACGATGATCAGCATCCGCCGCTTGGTAGGCCGCTCCCCGGCGGCCGGCTCGAACGTCGCGATCTCGGTGCGGGCGCTCAGGAGCGGATCAAAGCGAGGACCTCGTCCCGCTTCGCCTCCATGTCCGCGCGTGAGACCAGCGACTCGAGGTTGAGCCTAAGGAGCGGCTCGGTGTTCGAGGGCCGGACGTTGAAGTGCCAGTCCGGGTAGTCGATCGAGACGCCGTCGAGGCGGCTGATCTCGGCATCGGGATGGCGGTCGGCGATCTCGTCCATCTTCGCCTCCGGGTCGGCGACCTCGGAGTTGATCTCGCCGCTGATGAAGTACTTGGAGCGGAGCTCGCCGACGAGCTCCGACAGCGGCCGTCCCGACTTCGAGATCAGCTCGAGGACGAGCAGCGCCGGCACCGTGCCGGAATCGGCGTTGTAGAACTGGCGGAAGTAGTAGTGGCCGGAGACCTCGCCGGCGAACTCGCCGCCGATCTCCTTCATCGCCCGCTTCATGAACGCGTGCCCGACCCGGTTGATGTGGGCGGTGCCGCCGTGGGCGCCGACGGTGTCGGGCACCGCGCGGCTCGCGCGGACGTCGTAGAGGATGTCGGCTCCGGGGACCTTCTCGAGGACCTGCTCGGCGAGCAGCGCGGTGAGGAAGTCGCCGTCGACGAACTCGCCGGCATCGTCGATGAAGAAGCAGCGGTCGGCGTCGCCGTCCCAGGCGATTCCGAGATCGGCTTCCTCGGCCCGCACACGTTCGACGATGAAGCGCCGGTTCTCGGGCAGGAGCGGGTTCGGCTCGTGGTCGGGGAACTCGCCGTCGGGCGTCCAGTAGGTCGCGATCAGCTCGATCGGGAAGTCATCGAGCAGCGGCCCGACCATCTCGCCCGCCATGCCGTTGCCGCCGTCGACGACCACCTTGAGCGGCTTCAGCGCCCCGACGTCGATGAACGAGAGCGCCCGCTCGCGGAACTCGGCGGAGATGTCGACCTCCTCGGCCGAGCCGCCGCCGGGGGCTTCGCCGAGGCCGGCGAGGATCAGGTCGCGGATCGCGGTGATCCCGGTCTCCCCGGAGAGTGCCAGCGCTCCCTCGCGAACCAGCTTCACCCCGGTGTAGGCCTTCGGATTGTGGGAGGCGGTGACCATCGCTCCGCCGTCGAGCTCGCGGGCACCGACCATGAAATAGAGCATCTCGGTGCCGACCATCCCAGCGTCGAGGACGTGCACGCCCTCGTCGATCAGCCCGTCGCGGACCCGGCCGGCCATCTCCGGCGCCTGCAGGCGCATGTCGCGGCCGATGCCCACCCGCAGGTCGGCGACCGGCTTGCCGCGGAGGTCGGCGAGAACGCGGGCGAAGGCACGGCCGAGCAGGTAGGCGGTGTCGCCGTCCATCTCATCGCCGTAGAGGCCGCGGACGTCGTAGGCCTTGAAGATCTGCGGCTGGACCGATCCCGGCCCGCCGTCGCGGGCGTCGCCCGTTTCAGTCGCGTCGCTCAAGCGAAGCCTCCTTCGAGGGCGTCGTAGCTCTCCTCCAGGGACTGTGGCATCACCCGCGTGTCGGCGAGGACGGGCATGTAGTTGTTGTCCCCGGCCCAGCGTGGGACGACGTGGAGGTGGATGTGGCCCTCGACGCCGGCGCCGGCGACGCGGCCCTGGTTGACCCCGATGTTGAAGCCCTCTGGGTCGTAGACGGCCTCGAGCCGGCTCATCGCCTGCTTGGCGAGGTCCATCATCTCTGCGACGACGTCGGGATCGACGTCCTGAAGGCGGCCGACGTGCTCGAACGGGGCAACCATCAGGTGCCCGTTCGTGTACGGGAACAGGTTGAGGATCACGAAGGCCCGCTCGCCGCGGTGGACGATCAGGTTCTCGCGATCGTCGCCCGCGCCCGGCTTGGCGCAGAACACGCACTCGGTGGATGTCTTGGCGTTCTTCACGTAACGGAGGCGCCAGGGCGCCCAGATCCTCTGGTTGGCCATTCGGCGGCTGATCCTATTGACGCTGCTTCGCGGCGAGCCGCTCGCCGTGCGCCCGCCAGGCGTCGGTGAGAGCGCCGGCGGCGAGGACCTGCGGGCCGAGCGAGCTGTCCTCGAACAGGACCCGCCCGAGCAGGCCGACGGTGACCTCGTGATCGGGCCGGTCGACGACGTCGATCGCGTCGCCGGCGGCGACGACGCCGGGCTCGATGATCCGCATGTAGGTACCGAGGCGGAGCGCCTTCGCGAAGCGCCTGACGAAACGCTGGTCGCCCATCTTCGCGCCGAGCGTGCTGCACGGCTGGCGCGGCTCCGAGACCTCGAGGAGGGCGCTGCCGACGCGCCAGCGCTCCCCGATCCGTGCCTCCGCGATCGCGATCCCGGACGTGGTCAGGTTCTCGCCGAAGGCGCCCGGGCCGAGCTCGCGGCCGAGCTCGCCGCTCCACCACGCGTAGTCCTCGGACGCGTACGCGTAGACCGCCTTGTCGTAGCCGCCGTGGTACTCGCGGTCGACGACGGCGTCGCCGGCGACCGCATCGTCGCGAAGCTCGACCGGGCCGTCGGTCGGCTGCTTGTCGATCCCGGTCTTGTTCGGCTGTCCGTTGATGAGCAGCAGCTTCGGGCGGCCGACGTTGACCGAGGCGACCCGGGCCGGCCCGCTCACAGCCAGCCGCGGCGCCGGAAGTAGCTGAGCATCCCGACGAGGATCGCCGCCATCGCCGCGATCACGACCCAGAAGTCGACTGAGTTCCCCTCGCCGGGAACGCCCACGTTCATGCCCCAGATGCTCGCGATCAGGGTCAGCGGGAGAACGATGACGCTGATCGCGGTCAGGACCCGGAGGATCTCGTTGACGCGATGGTTGAGCACCGACTCGTTCGTGTCCTCGAGACCCTCGATGACCTCCTTGTAGTTCTCGAGCATGTCCCAGATCCGCTCGTGGGCGTCGACGATGTCGTCGAAGTAGATCTCGAGGTCGATGTCGGGGGCGAGGAATCGCTGCGTGTAGTTCTCGAGGTCGCGAAGGACGGGCCGCTGCGGGCGGATCACCTTGCGGAAGTTGATGATCTCCTGCTTGACCTTGGAGATGTCGCGGACGACCTCCTCGGAGCGCTCCTCCATGAAGATGTCGTCCTCGATCGCATCGAGCTTGTTGCCGATCTTGCGGAGCATCGGGAAGCAGTAGTCGAAGCTGTCGTCGACGACCCGGTAGAGCAGGTAGCCGGACCCGCGCGAGAAAAGCTTGTCGCGGAGCCCTTCGTTGGCGCGGAGCCGTTCGAACAGGTACTCGACCGGCTGCAGCTCCTGGTTCGGGATCGTGATCACGAAGTCGGGACCGACGAACATGTCGAGCTCGCCGGTGTTGAGCCGGCCGACGGAGGCGTCGTAGACCGGCAGGTGGAGGACGATGAACAGGTAGCCGGGGTACTCGTCGATCTTCGGCCGCTGGTTGCGTGAGGCGACGTCCTCGAGGTCGAGGGCGTGGAAATCGAAGTGCTCCTGCAGCCAGCTCCACTCGAGCGGCGTCGGCTCCTCGATGTGGACCCAGCGCAGCCCGGCGCCCTCGAGGATCTCGATGTTCGGCTCAGACGGCGCCGCGGGCGCGGCGACGACCGGCTCGGCGGCACGGTATGTGCGCCTCAACCTGGGCTTCGGAAGGCTCGGCATCGCTTTCTTCCTTGGCGTCGCTCGCGAACATGAGGAGACAGAGACTACGCGACCGCAGCGGCTTCAAATGCCCGGATCGGGCCCCGGGCTGTTATATTGCGGCGCACATAGACCGCCACATCCAGAGGGGTGGAGGGAACTGGCCCGACGAAACCCCGGCAACCCCCCCAAGGACGACAGTCCGACGGGGAAGGTGCCAAGTCCAACAGGCGACGGAGCCTGGGAGATGTGAGTGGAAGTCCCACTCGGGCCTCTGCTCACACGGCAGAGGTCTTTTTCGTAAGTAGCAAAGCGAGATGGGACGAGGAGCAATCGAATGGCAGTGACAGCCCTGAGGTGCAAGGAGTGCGGCACGGAGTACCCGCTCGAGGCCGCCTACGTCTGCGAGGCCTGCTTCGGGCCGCTCGAGGTCGCATACGACTACTCGGGCTTCCGGGCCGACGAGGTCCGGCGCCGGATCCAGGCCGGCAGCAGCGGGATCTGGCGCTATGCCGACTTCCTGCCGTTCTCGTCGCGTCCCGCCAGCGCGATCGAGCCCGGGCTGACGCCGCTCGTCCGCGCCGACCGGCTCGCCGAGCAGCTCGGCGTCGGCGAGGTCTGGATCAAGAACGACGCCGCCAACCCGACGCACAGCTTCAAGGACCGCGTCGTCGCCGTCGCTCTCGCCAAGGCGCTCGAGCTCGGCTTCGACACGGTCGCCTGCGCTTCGACCGGCAACCTCGCGAACGCGGTCGCCGCTCACGCCGCCGCCGCCGGCATCGAATCGTTCGTGTTCGTGCCGTCGAACCTCGAGGAGCAGAAGCTGCTGGCGACCGGCGTCTACGGCACGACCCTGGTCGGCGTCGAGGGCAACTACGACGACGTCAACCGGCTCTGCACCGAGCTCGCCTCCGAGCGTGGCTGGGCGTTCGTGAACGTCAACCTGCGCCCCTACTACGCCGAGGGCTCGAAGACGCTCGCCTATGAGACCGTCGAGCAGCTCGGCTGGCGGCTCCCCGACCGGGTCGTCTGCCCGATCGCGTCGGGATCGCTGTTCACGAAGATCGGCCGCGGCTTCGAGGAGTGGCGCTCGATCGGCCTCGTCGATGGCGAGCTGCCGACCTTCCACGGTGCCCAGGCGGCCGGCTGCGGACCGGTCGCCGCGGCATTCGCCGAGGGCCACGAGGTCTGCCGGCCGGTCCGCCCGGACACGATCGCCAAGAGCCTCGCGATCGGCAACCCCGCCGACGGTCCCTACGCGCTCGACCTCGCCCGCGGCACCGGGGGCTCGATCGACGCGGTCAGCGATGACGAGATCCGCGCCGGGATCCGGCTGCTGGCCGAGACGACCGGTCTCTTCACCGAGACCGCTGGCGGCGTGACGACGGCGACGCTGGCGAAGCTCGCCGAGCGCGGCGAGATCGGCGCCGACGATCGCGTCGTCGTCTACATCACCGGCGAAGGGCTGAAGACGCTCGACGCGGTCCGCGAGGGCTTCACGATGCACGAGATCGAGCCGACGCTGGAATCGTTCGCCGAGCGGGTTCCCGAGCGCAGCCCGGTCACCGCCTGAGCTCGTCGGCTAACTTCCCCGAAAACCGCGAACGGAGACTGACGACGAATGGCAATCACGGTGAAGATCCCTGCACAGCTTCGCGCCGCGACGGGCGGTGAGGGCGAGGTCGAGGTCGAGGCGGCCACGGTCGGCGACGCGCTCGACGAGGTCTTCGCCAAGCACGACGGCCTCCGCGAGCGGATCACCGAGGACGGCGACCTCCGCCGGTTCGTGAACGTCTACGTGTCGGGAGAGGACATCCGCTTCCAGGACGGCCTCGAGACCGCGATCAGCGACGGCGCCGAGGTCACGATCCTGCCCGCGGTCGCCGGCGGCTGACGCCACTAGACCATCTAGTGCCGGAGCGCGCCGAGACCGTCGCGATCCTCTGCGGAGGTCGCGGTACCCGCCTGCAGGAGCACACGCACGCGATCCCGAAGGCGCTGGTCGAGATCGGCGGGCGGCCGATCCTCTGGCACGTCATCCGGATCTACGCGGCCCACGGCTTCCGCCGGTTCCTGCTGCTGACCGGCTACCGCGGCGAGATGATCGCCGGCTTCGCCGCCGCCGAGGCGTGGCCGCCCGGCGTCGCCGTCGAGTGCCTCGAGACCGGTGAGGAGACGCAGACCGGAGGCCGGATCGCGCTCGCCGCGAACCGGATCGGGGACGGGACCTTCGCGCTCACCTACGCCGACGGCGTCGCCGACATCGATCTCGGTGCCGCGCTCACCTACCACCGCGCCCACGGCGACGCCGCGACGGTGACGCTGGTCCGCCCGCGCTCGCAGTGGGGGGTGGCGATGATCGACGACGACGATCGGATCGCAGGCTTCGCCGAGAAGCCGCGGATGGAGCAGTGGGTCAACGCCGGATTCTTCTTCTTCGAGCCGGCGGTGCTCGATCGCCTCGGTCCCGATTCGGTCCTCGAGCGCGAGCCGCTCGAAGCGCTCGCCGCCGACCGCCAGCTCCACGGCTTCCGCCACGAGGGGTTCTGGGACTGCATGGACACCTACAAGGACGCGATCCTCCTCAACGACCTCTGGGAGTCGGGCTCGCCGCCCTGGCGCGTCTGGGAGCCGGCACCGATCCGGTGAGATCGGCGCTGGTCACCGGCGGCCGCGGGTTCGTGGGCGCCTGGCTCTGCCGGGCGCTGCTCGAGCGCGGGGTCGACGTCGTCTCGCTCGACCGCCGGCCGGCGGGGGAGAGACCCTCGACGCTGGCGCTGCTCGGGATCGGCTCGGAGGTCGCCGAGGAGCAGGGCTCGCTGGTCGATCGCGACCACCTCGACCGGGTCCTGGGCGCGCGCCGGATCGACACCGTCTTCCACCTCGCCGCCGAGACGATCGTGGGAACCGTCCGCGACGACCCCGCCGGCGCCTTCGACACCAACGTCCGCGGCACCTGGACCGTGCTCGAGGCGTGCCGCGCGGCCGGAGTCGAGCGGGTCGTCATCGCCTCCTCCGACAAGGCCTACGGGGCGCACCGGGAGCTGCCGTACCGCGAGGACTTCGCGCTGCTACCGACCGCGCCGTACGAGGCGTCGAAGGCGGCCGCCGACCTGATCGCGCGGAGCTACTGGCCGAGCTACGGGTTGCCGGTGACAGTCACGCGCTTCGCGAACATCTATGGCGGCGGCGACCTCAACTTCTCGCGGCTCGTTCCCGAGGCCGCCTGTGCGGCGATCGAGGGCCGCGCACCGGTGCTCCGCTCCGACGGCTCCCCGGTCCGCGACCTCCTCTACGTCGAGGACGCCGTCGCCGCCTACCTGGCGATCGCCGACCATCTCGACTCTGACGCCGTCCGCGGCGAGGCGTTCAACGCCGGGGGGGAGCGGCCCTACAGCGTCCTCGAGGTGGTCGCCACGATCGCCCGCCTCGCCGGCACCGGCGTCGAGCCCGACATCCGCGGCACCGGCAACCCGGCCGGCGAGATCGACCGCCAGTCAGTCGACGCCGCGAAGCTCCGCGACCGCTGCGGCTGGAAGCCCGAGGTCGGGTTGGAGGCGGGCCTCGGGAGGACGCTGGAGTGGTACCGCGCCCATCCCGAGGCCCGTCCGCCCGTCAGCCCTTGACGCGGGCCGTCCTGTAGGTCGTCCGCTGCTTGCCGGCGACCTTCGTCTTCCGCTTGATCACGATCCGTTTGCGATCGGCTACCTTGCCGCGATAGCGGGGCCGGATGGCGAAACGGACGCGCTTGCGGGCGCCGGGCCGGATCCGGACCGACTTCGATCCGGTGACTCTGGCGCCACGCTTGCTCAGCCGCGCCTGGAGGCGAGAGCGGCACTTGCGTGGAGCGCGCTTCGCGCACCGAACCCGGAAGGACAGATGCTTGCCCTTCACCTCGACGGTTCCGGCGATCTGGCCTCCGGCCAGGTCGGCAGCACCGACCGGACCGGATCCACCGCCGGGACCGGATCCACCGCCGACGCTCTTCACCCGATTCGCGATCAGCCGCAGCTTCGCGTAGTCGGCGAACGTCCCGGTGACCACCTGGACGCCCGAGTCGAAGCGCGAAACGACCTCGAGGCGGTAGCGATTGCCGACCCGCAACTGAGCGGGATCAACCCGCACCGCCGGCACCTCGCTCCACTGCCGCGAGCCGTCGAGGTCCTCGCCGCCGAGCAGTTCGACGTCCGAGCCGCCCGACAGGTTGAGCAGCCGCACCGAGTAGGTGGCGTCGGTGCCCGTGACATCGAGCAGAGCCGCCACGTCGGCGCGCCGGCTGAGCTGGAGCGTCAGGTCATCCGGCACTTGCCCGCCGACGCCCCGGTACGTGAACGCCGGGCCGGTGAACGTCGCGATCGACGTCGCACCGACGCCGGTCAGGCTGCCCAGTCTGGTGTGGAGGTATCCGGCGTTGCCGGGTCCCCCGTGGGTGCGGATCGAGTTCGTGATCGCCGGGCAGAGCAGCACCGGGACGCAGAGCCCCTCGCTGCTCGTGTCCTCCGACCATCCCGCCGGTCCGTTGCGGAGCGAGATCGCGTCCCGGTCCGCCGGATAGACGCTTCGGGCCGCGTTCGCGCTTGCGGTCATGCCCACCATCGCCAGCAGGCATATGCCTGCCGCGAGCCATCGTCTTCCCTGCATTGAACTTCCTTTCCTCGGTCCAGCCCCCGTGGCCGGTTCCTTGTCCCGCCGCTTGCGCGGCCGTTGCCATTCGGACCCAGGAGTTCCCTGAGCGGAGCTGTCCTTCCCGCCGCGCGACGACCGAAGCGCCCGCAGACGGACGTTCGATCGGAAGGGCGGACGTTCGTTCGGGAAGCCGGCTTCCGCGGTCGATTCGAACCGTCAGGCGACCGCGCGGATCAGCTTCGCGTAATGGCGAGCGATCGCGGGCGGGCCGAACTCGCCGAGCGTGGCGCGGCGGAGCCGCTCGCGATCCCAGCGCCGCGAGCGGGCCGCCTCGATCGCCGCGGCGACGTTCTCGGGCGTCGGATCGAAGATCGGCTCGCCGATGTCGATCCCGAGCCGGTCGCGGATCTCGACGAGGGTCGGCCCGTAGCCGGCGACCGGCGTCCCCGCCGCGAGCGCCTCGATGATCACCAGCGCGAACGCCTCGCTCCGCGATGGCAGGCAGAGCAGCTCCGCCGAGCGCATCACGTCGATGACCGCGTTGACGTGCTTGCGATGGCCGAGGAACGGCGCGAACCCGACACGATCGGCGATGCCGAGCTCGCTCGCCAGCTCCCTGAGCTCGGCTTCGAGCGGCCCGCGCCCCTGCATCGTCAGCTCGAGGCCCGGCATCGCGGCCAGCGCTCGGAGCAGCGACTGCGGGTTCTTGCGGTCGTTGAACGAGCCGACGAAGGCAATTCCGCGGCGCTCGCCGCCGACCTCGAGCGCCGGTTCGGCGAATGCCGGCTGGACCGGGTTGTGGATCACGACCGCCCGCTCCGGATAGCGCATGCCGAGCTCCTCGCGGCCGACATCGCGGGTGTGCCGGGAGGGGAAGACGACGGCGGCGACGTGGTCGAGTGCATCCTGGGCGGCAGCCCGGTAGCGCGCCGCCCGTTCGGCGTCGCCCTTGGCGCGGATCGCCCGCCATTCGTGGACGACTGCGATCGTCGGCAGCTCGGGAGCGACCTGGGCCTGGACGCGGACGTAGCGGGCGCCGTTGAAGGCGGCGATGTTGTTGACGAGGACGACGTCGGGGCGCTGCTCGTCGATCAGCATCCGGGTGAACCGGCGGGGCCGACCGCCCTCCGGCTGCATGAAGAGGGGCAGCGGCGAGAGCCGCTCGGCGACCCGGCGGCGGATCCGCTGCGGCGGCGGGATCAGCACCCCGATCGGCTCGATCCGGTGCCGCCACGGCCGCGTCCGCAGCTCGTCGAGCAGGGTGACGTTGAAGCGGGTGACGCCGCCGCGCAGCCGGCCGCCCCATTCCGGGGGCACTGGTCCGACCGTCAGCAGCCGCGTCCTCAGCGCCTCGGGGGGCGCCGGCAGCCGAACCGGGGTCATTCAGTGCCGGTCGGCTCGGCCGTCCGCCCGCAGACCGGGCAGGAGTCGCCGCCGGGCAGACCCTTGCCCTCGCAGTAGGGGCAGACGCCGAGCTCCTCGAGGACGCCGAGGACCTCGCTGACCGTGCAGACGAGCAGCCGCTCCTCCTCGACCTCCACCCAGACGCCGGCGCTTGCCGGGAAGACCACGTGGTCGCCGGGGGCAACCGGCATCTTCACTCCGGCCTGCTCCCACCAGTCGAGGCCGGGGCCGACCGCGATGACGATCCCGTGCTGGGGCGGCGGCTCGCGGGTGCCGGGCGGGACCACGAGACCCGACTGGCGGACCCGGTCGGGCTCGAGCTCCTTGATGACGACCTGATCGAAGAGCGGGCGCAGGTTGCGCATGGGCAAAGGTTAGAACGCGGGCGGGACCCGCCGGCGAACCACTGTCATCCGTCGCCTACGACGTCGGCGAGCCGACTGCGTGCGGGGCATCCATCGCCGCCGCGACGCGGTCGGAGAGGTCCTGGCTGGCGACCGACAGGTACTCGAGGGCGCGACTGCGAACACCCTCGTCGCGTGCCTCGCCGAGGTGGCCGGCGATGTTGCCGACGAGCCGCTCCTTCTCGCCGTCGTCGAGCATGTTCCAGAACGCCGCCGGCTGCTCGCCGTCGGTGTCCTTGTACTGCTGCTCGTAGTCGAAGCGCCCGATCGGGCCCGAGACCTCGTAGGAGCTCTCGTTGTACGCGTCGTCGGCGACCGGGTCGTCGAAGCTGTTCGGCGCGTAGTTCGGGCGACCGCCGTGGTTGCCGTCCGAGCGCGTCTTTCCGTCCCGGTTCTGGGTGTCGTTGGCGGCGTGCATCGGGCAGTTGATCGGCACGTGCGCGTAGTTGGTCCCGATCCGGTAGCGGTGCGCATCGGTGTAGGAGATCAACCGGTTCTGCAGCATCTTGTCCGGCGACGGCTCGATGCCGGGGACCATGTTCCCGGGCTCGAACGCCGACTGCTCGGTCTCGGCGAAGTAGTTGTCAGGGTTGCGGTCGAGGACCAGCCTGCCGACCTCGTGCAGCGGGTAGTCCGCGTGCGGCCAGACCTTGGTCAGGTCGAACGGGTTGTAGCGGTAGTCCCACGCCTCTGCCTCGGGCATGACCTGGACCCGCAGCGTCCAGCTCGGATGATCGCCCGCATCGATCGACTGGGACAGGTCGCGACGATGGAAGTCCGGGTCGACCCCGGCCATCTCGTCCGCCTCGGCCTGGGTGAAGAACTCGATCCCCTGATCGGTCTTGTAGTGGTACTTGACCCAGAAGGCCTCACCGGCCGCGTTCACCCAGCGGTAGGTGTGCGAGGAGTAGCCGTTCATGTGCCGGTAGGTACGCGGGATGCCGCGATCGGCCATCAGCCAGATGACCTGGTGCAGCGACTCCGGGGTCAGCGACCAGAAGTCCCACATCAGGGTCTCGTCGCGAAGGCCGGTGCGCGGGTCGCGCTTCTGCGAGTGGATGAAGTCGCTGAACTTGATCGCGTCGCGGACGAAGAAGACCGGCGTGTTGTTGCCGACCATGTCGTAGTTGCCCTCTTCGGTGTAGTGCTTGAGGGCAAAGCCACGCGGGTCGCGCCAGGTGTCGGGCGAGCCCTGCTCACCGGCGACGGTCGAGAAGCGGAGGAAGGTCTTGGTCTTGCGCCCGACCTCGGAGAGGAAGTCGGCCCGGCACCATTGCGTGACGTCCTCGGTGACCTCGAAGTAGCCGTGCGCAGCGGCACCCTTGGCGTGGACGACCCGCTCCGGGACCCGCTCCCGGTTGAAGTTCTGCATCTTCTCGAACATGTAGCGGTCCTGCATGAGGATCGGACCGCGGTGGCCGACGGTGATCGAGTGGTCGTTGTTCGGCGCGGGGGTGCCGTGCTGGTCGGTGCGGCGCTCGGTCTTGTCGGACATCGGTCTCCTCCTGGGTCTCGAGATCGTTTCGGGACGGCTTTGCGGCGTCTCGGCTGAGTGTAGACGGGAGCTGATCTGCCGAGGACCCGGCGGTCGGCCACCCAGCCGGGCTGGGGCGACCGGGGCGCCTGCGAAGCTCCGCGCCGGTGGACGGCGCCGTCGAGAGCCAGGACGCCGAGTCGGCACAGCGTGAGCTCGACCGGATCGGCGGCTTCAGCGACGGCGTCTTCGCGGTCGCGATCACGCTGCTGGTCCTCAACATCGAGGTGCCGCGGCTGAGCGGCGACGAGAAGCTGACGACCGCTCTCGACGACCTCGTCCCCGACGTGTTGACGTACTTCATCGCGTTCGCCGTGATCGGGCTCTTCTGGTACGGCCATCACAAGGCCTGGTCGACCCTGCGGGGGACGACGCCGCGGCTCGTCTGGTCGAACCTGCTGCTGCTCTCGCTGATCGCGCTGATGCCGTTCACGACCGCGCTGATGGGCAGCTACGGCGATCAGTCGATCGCGATCGTGCTCTACGCCGCCAACGTCGGGCTGGCGTCGCTCGCGGATTCGCGCGTGGACCGGGTGGCTTTCGACGCCGGGCTGAGCGTGCGCGTGAGTGCCGGGCAGCGGCGCGCGCAGCTCCTCACCGGTCGGCTCCGGGCGCTGATCTTCTTCGCCTCGATCCCGATCGCGTTCGTCTCGCCCACCCTTGGGCAGCTCTTCTGGCTGGCGCTGCTCCTGTTGCCGTTGGTCGGGCGCCGGGCGGAGCGCGATCAGGGCGATTCCCCGTAACTCCGTTCGGCGTAGGCGTCGCGCCTCTCCTCGAAGTCCCGCCAGACGCGACCTGGGACGAGCGCGTGGATCTCGCGCTCGAGCGGGGCCAGCGGAGCGCCGGCCTCCGTGAACGCGGGAATGTCGTGGGTCTTGCCGTCGGCCGTGACGGTTGCGGTCTCGACCGGGCCTCCGACCGGCTCGTCGGATGCGGGTTCGAGCTCGCCGAGCAGGTCATGGCGCCGGAGCGCCGCGTATAGGTCATCGGCCGCCGTGGCGGCGACATCGAACTCGGCCCGCCAGGTCGGCACGTCGGGGCCGGGGTAGTCGGGGGTGTAGACGAGGACCCCCTGCCCGGTGTCGTCGACCTCGAGCCGCCAGACGGCATGGTGCGGCGGCGGGACCGATCCGTCGGCGTGATCGACCGTGATCGCGAAGTCCGCGGGCGCCATGGTCGTGTCGTCGTCGCCCTCGCCACACCCGGCGAGCAGCGCGAGGAGGGCGGCGGCGATGACGGCTGTCGCCAGGTGCGGAAAACGCATCTGCCCGGAGCTTCGCAGGAGTGGTCCGATCCACGCAGGGTTCGCTATTGACGGAGCGTCAGTTGGCCCATTAAAATCGTCCCCGGCCCGGTTTCATGCCGGAGAGGGAACGACCGGAGGAGAGAAGCCCTTGTCCAGAGCCGCCGCGATCGGCCGGACAGCATCAGCAGCAGTCGCAGCGATCGCACTCGTGCTCGTCGTCGTCCTCGCCGGATCAGCGAGCGCGGCGAAGCCGTCGCCGAAGGCGAAGCTGAAACTGAAGACGGCGGACCAGGCGGCTCTCGTCGACGGCGGCAAGGCCCGCGCAACCGTTTCCTACCGGGGCCGCAAGCCGAAGCGCATGACGCTTTCCCTTGCGGCGATCCAGGGCGGCGAGAAGACCGTGATCGCCGCCAACGAGAAGATCCGGGCCCGCCCGGGCAGCAAGGCCAAGACGAGCTTCGAGATCAACCGCACCGGAGCGCCGCTGGTGCGGAGCTGCCTGAAGACGAAGCTGCGGCTCACCGCCAGGTTCACAGTCAAGCGCGGCAAGACGCACGTGGTCGCCGAGCGGAAGATGAAGCGCGACCCGGCGCGATGCGACGGCAAGAACCCGGTCGGCGTCGACGTGGCGACCGCCGACCGCTGCGATCCGATCGCCGCGCCGGGCGGGCAGTGCCTGTTCCCGTACCCGAACGACTTCTACACACGTCCCGACGACGCGACCCCGACCGGCCGGCGGCTCGACCTGAAGACCGCGTCGATGCCGACGAACGCAAGCGGGACGCCCATCGACCCGGCCGAGATCAACACCAGCGACGGGTTCAGCCCAGGCGCGCCGATCGTGCTTCGCGTGCCGGGCATGGACACGCCGGAGGCATTTGCGCAGACCGACCCGGTCGCGATCACCGACATGGGCGAGTCGTTCCGCGCCAAGGCACCGATCGTCGTCATCGACGCCGCCACCGGCAAGCGGCAGCTGATCTGGAGCGAGCTCGACTCGAACGCCACCAGCCCCGATCAGACCGACCTGCTGATCCACTTCGGCAAGAACCTCGAGGACGGGCACCGCTACATCGTCGCGCTGCGCAACCTCGAAGACGCCGACGGCAACACGCTCGCCGCGCCACCGGGATTTCAGCTCTACCGCGATCGCGTGCCGACCGGGATCAAGGCGATCGAGAGTCGCCGTGATCACTTCGAGTCGATCTTCGACGACCTCGAGGCGGACGACATCGGTCGCAAGCACCTCTACCTGGCCTGGGACTTCACCGTCGCGAGCACCGAGAACCTGACCTCGCGGATGCTCTCGATGCGCGACCAGGCATTCGCCGACCTCGGCGACGCCGACCTGACCGACGGCGGAGTCGACGGCACCTCGCCGCAGTTCACGATCAACCCGAACGACGGCGATCCGGCCAACGGTCCCGACGGCGTCGTCGACTTCCCGGACGCGACCACCCCGAACGACCACGGAGCCGAGAACGTCCGCGAGGTGACGGGGACCGTGAAGGTGCCCTGCTACATGACCGATCCCGACGACGGCGGGCCCCTGAAGCCGTGCGATCCGGGCGCCGTCCTCAACCTCGACGGGGACGGGGTCCCGCAGCAGAACGGCTTCTACGACGCCCGGTTCACCTGCAACATCCCGCGCTCCGCCGTCGACGCCGGCGGCAACGTCGTCGCGCCGGTGCGGACGTCGATGTACGGGCACGGACTGTTCGGCGACTACACCGAGGTCCACACCCGCGACGTCCGCACGCTCGGAAACGACCACGGCGTGATGACCTGCGCGACCGACTGGATCGGGATGTCCGAGGACGACGTCGGGCCGGTCGCGATCCCGGCGCTGGCCGACCTCTCGCACTTCAAGCCACTCCCGGACCGGCTCCAGCAGGGATTCCTCGACTTCCTCTACCTCGGCCGGGCGATGATCCACCCGGACGGGTTCGCGAGCGATCCCGCCTTCCGGTTCAACGGCAACAGCGTCATCGACACCTCGAAGCCGCTCTTCTACTACGGCAACAGCCAGGGCGGGATCGCCGGCGGCGCGCTGACCGCGATCGCGACCGACTTCACGCGCTCGGTCCTCTACGTGCCGGGGATGAACTACTCGACGCTGCTGACCCGCAGCGTCGACTTCGAGGACTACGCGCTGGTCCTCTACCCGAGCTATCCGGTCGAGTCGGAGCGACCGCTGCTGCTGACGCTGATCCAGTCGATGTGGGACCGCGGCGAGCCGAACGGCTACGCCAACCACATGACCGACGACCCGCTTCCGGGGACGCCGCCGCACAAGGTGCTGATCGAGATGGCCTACGGCGACCACCAGGTCGCCAACGTCCAGACCGAGGTCGAGGCGCGGACGATCGGGGCGCCGCTGCGGGTCCCGGCGGTGGACCTGAACCGACTGCAGCCCGGCTATGACGCTCCGTTCGTCGGCCTGCACACGCTCGGCGACCTGAGCGGACCCGCCGCGCAGGGCAGCGGCTTCTTCATCTGGGACATCGGGCCGAAGCGGCCGGACCCGACGACGCCCGACCCCGACGACGTCCTCGGCACCGACCCGCCGCCGCTCACGAACACCGCCCCCAACGACAGCTTCGGCCTCGACCCACACGACCGGGTGATCCGCAACACGCCGGCGATCCGCGCTCAGATCGCCGCCTTCATCGACGAGGGCGGGTCGATCACCGACCCCTGCGGTCCGCGGCCGTGCTACGAGGCCAACTGGGACGGAGCACTGCCGTAACCACGACGCCCCCGAACGTGCTCCTGTTGATCACCGATCAGCAGCGACAGCCCCGGCACTGGCCCGACGAGCCGGGGTGGGTCGACGCGCTGATGCCCAACTGCGCCGAGCTGGCCCGGACCGGGCTCAGCTTCACGAACGGCTTCTGCAACACGGCGATGTGCTCGCCGAGCCGCTCGACGCTGTTCACCGGCCGTTTCCCGGCCGAGCATGGGGTCGAGCTGACGCTGACCGCCGCCGACCTGAAGCCGGACCCGCGCAACCTCCCGGGCGTCGCCGGCGAGATGGCGCGAATCCTGCGCCGCAAGGAGGCGCCGCCGAAGCGGGTCATGACCCAGTTCGCCCGCGGCATGTTCAACATCGGGGCGAGCCGCGGGGGGGAGGCCGAGCTCCCGACCGACATCCCGATCCTGCCGCGGCTGCTCGCCGACCGCGGCTACGACGTCGCCTACAAAGGCAAGTGGCACCTGACCCATCCGCTCGGCGGCGAAGGCTCGATGCTCGCCGGCTGGACCCAGCGCGACGCCGAGCGGATCGAGCGCGACTACGGCTTCGCCGACTGGGAGGCGCCGGACGCCGGCGAGAACGCGAAGGCCTCGAACTTCGGAGGCGGCCTGGCCGGCGACGGCGAGGGCTGGGACGAGGTCTACACCCGCCAGCTCGAGACCTGGCTCGCCGGCCGCGACCCGGAGCGACCGTTCTGCCTCGTCGCCTCGCTCGTCAACCCTCACGACGTGCTCGGCTATCCCGCGCAGTACCTCGACGGCGGCTACTCGAACGACGAGTTCCGCGACCTCGGCGTGCTGCTGCCGCCGACCATCGACGAGACCCTCGCCGGCAAGCCGGCGGTCCACTCGCTGATGCGGATGGGAATGACCGCCTACATGGGAGCGCTCGACAGCCGCCGCAAGCAGCTCGATTACGTGAACTTCTACGCCTACCTGCACCGGCTCGTCGACGCCAAGGTCGGACGGATCCTCACCGCGCTCGGCGATCCCGACGACCCGGATTCGCTGCGCTCGCGGACGGTGATCGTCCGGGTTGCCGACCACGGCGAGATGGGCCTCTCGCACGGCGGCCTCCGCCAGAAGGCCTTCAACGCCTACGAGGAGACGATCAACGTCCCGCTGGTCGTCTCCAACCCGGTGCTCTTTCCGAAGCCGGCTGAGACCGATGCGCTCGGATCGCTGGTCGACGTCCTGCCGACGATCCTCGATCTCGCCGGGAAGCCCGACGGCGGCGGCAACGGGGACCCGGGGCTGCGCGGGCGCAGCCTCGCTCCGATCCTGGCGGCGAAGGCGGCCCCCGAGCGCGAGCGCGTCGAACGTTCCCCGGTCGACCTCGGGCCGGTGCTCGACCACGACGCACCGGCCGAGACCGTCCAGGACGCGATCCAGTTCACCTACGACGACCACCAGGCGGCGACGGCGCTGACCGAGGCGCCCGGGCAGCCGAACCGGCTGCGGGCGATCCGCACCGCCCGCCACAAGTACGCCTTCTACTTCGACCCGAGCGGCGAGCGGCCGCGCGAGTACGAGATGTACGACCTCGAGCGTGACCCGGACGAGGTCCGCAACCTGGTCGGCGTCCGGGCCGGGACCGTGAACGATCCCGGCGACCGCAAGACACATGACGATCTCGTCGAGGCGCTCGACGAGGCGATGAACGCGACCGGCACCGCGCCGGCCGAGCTACGGAGGTGAACCCCGTGAGGACCGCGATTCGAGACCGACGTCCGGCGCTTGCCGCGCTGGTGGCACTGTCGCTGCTTGCGCTCCTGGCGCTGGCGGCGAACGCGCACGCGCGCCCGAACGGAGCCGGCAAGGGCAAGCAGCCGAACATCCTCGTCGTCATGACCGACGACATGGCTCAGAGCGACCTGCAGTTCATGCCGAACGTCCGTCGCAAGCTCGCCCAGAAGGGCACCTCCTTCACGAATGCGATCGACGCGTTCCCGCTCTGCTGCCCGGCCCGGGCGACGTTCATCACCGGCCAGTACCCCCACAACCACGGCGTCATCGGCAACTTCGCGCCCTACGGCTGGTACGGGATGAAGCAGCGCGGGAACACGCTTCCGGCCTGGCTCGACGACGCCGGCTATCGGACCGCAGCGATCGGCAAGTGGCTGAACGGCTACGGCGCCCTCGACGCCCACGGCGAGGTCCCGAAGGGCTTCGACACCTGGCGCGGGCTGCTCGACGTCTCCGCCTACGACTACTTCAACTTCGTGATGAACAAGGACGGCAAGCTGCGGACGTGGGGCGACGAGGAGTTCGCCAAGAAGCTCGTCGAGTTCGCCCACATCGAGGTCGACGACCAGCCCGACACGCTGGCGACGATCTTCGCCGAATTGGCGCGTCTCTTCGGCCCGCCGCCCTACGACTACTGGGGCACCGAGCGGCCGAAGGACTACTCGCCCGACGTGACCGGCAAGGTCGCGACCCGGCTCGTCCGCCGCGGGCGCAGCGAGAAGAAGCCGTTCTTCATCTGGTGGTCGCCCGCATCGCCGCACCGCGAGGACGTCACCACGACGTTGATGGGGCGGTCCGGGCCGGACCCGCGGGCGCCCTTCCGCTATCGCGACGAGAGCTCGGAGCTGACCCTGCCGCAGGGGCCGAGCTTCAACAACCAGGGGACCGGGCCGATCCCCGAGAACATGAACGCGGCGACCCCGCTCGACCCGAGCGACATCGACCAGCTCAACCTCGACTATCAGGGACGGGCCGGCTCGATGATGGCGGTCGACGACCACGTCGCGGACATGGTCAAGACGCTGCGTGAGACCCACCAGCTCAAGAACACCGTGATCATGTTCGTCTCCGACAACGGCTGGCTGCAGGGGCAGCACCGGATCCCCGGCGACAAGTTCCTGCCCTACGACGAGTCGCTGAAGGTTCCCCTGATCGTCCGCGGCCCCGGCATCCCGCAGGGCGAGAAGGTGAAGGGTCAGGTCTCGAACATCGACTTCGCGCCGACCCTGCTCGACTTCGCGAACGTGCGTGCGGGCCGGAAGATGGACGGCCTGTCGCTGCTGCCGACGATCGCCGACCCCGATCAGGTCCCGCAACGCGCGCTCGGGGTGGAGGCGCCGGCGCCGCTGTTCGCGGGGGCGATTCCGGTCAACGGCTGGGACCGGCCCTACGAAGGCGTGCGGACCGACCGCTGGACGTTCGTCGAGTACACCGAGAGCGGCGACCGGCAGCTCTTCGATCGTCAGAGCGATCCGCACGAGCTCCACAACCTCGCCGGCGATCCGGCTTACGCCGACGTCGAGGCACGGTTGGCCGAGAAGGCGACCGAGCTCTCGACCTGCGCCGGAAAGGAGTGCTCGAAGATCAAGCCGTAGGGCCGGCAGGGTCCTTCCGCAGCCGCGCCGGGCAGCGCGCCCGGCAGGATTCGAACCTGCGACCTCCGCCTCCGGAGGGCGGCGCTCTATCCAGCTGAGCTACGGGCGCGTGTGAGTCGGGAGTCTATTCCGGCTCAGCCCTGGTGGCGGCCGTCGACGAGCGTGATTCCGGTGACGTGCTTCCCGTCGAGGGTCTGGAAGGTCATGTAGGAGCGACCCCTGCCCTCGACGATGTAGCCGGTCCGGTTGGCGGTCCTGATCGCGTCCGGGTAGGCCTTCGGGACCTTCCTGCCGGGGGCGCCGAGGCCGATTCCCCGCTTCGCCTGGATCCTCAGCAGCTTGCCCTTGAAGACCCAGCGGTCGTCCTTGTCCCGCCCGGCGAAGATCCCGATCGAGCTGACGTTGCTGCGGCGGGCGGCCTCGATCGACGCTCTGCCGGAACGCGGGTTGCGGGCCTCGTAGACGCAGGTCGAAAAGCCCTTCAGGTCGCAGTCGCCCTTCCGTCCCCACTCCTTGTCCGCGTCCCCGATCTTCATCTTCAGCCCGACGCCGGCGATCGACTCCGGCACGTCGATCTTCTTCGTGTGCCGCGGCTTCGGCAGCGCCGCGGAGGCGGACGCGGCGAGGAGCAGCGCGAGGGCTGCGGTGACGATCGGGGCGAGGGCGGCTCTGGGCATGGCGGGCAAAGGTACAGAGGCCGCCGCCAACCGGCGCGGGTTCGTCCGCGTCCATACGCTTCCCGCGTGGATCTCGACGTCATCTTCCTCGGCACCGGCGGATCGGTCCCCTCGGCGCGCCGGAACACCGCTGCGGTGCTCGTCCGCCGCGGCGGCGATCGACTGCTCTTCGACTGCGGCGAGGGCACCCAGCGGCAGATGCAGCGCTCGATCGGCCTGATCAACGTCGATGCGATCTTCATCACCCACCTGCATGCCGACCACTACCTGGGGCTGCCGGGGCTGATCAAGAGCTACGAGATGCAGGACCGCGAGGAGCGGCTGACGATCTACGGCCCGCCCGGGCTGACGACGCTGTTCAGCTCGATCTCGCGGATCATCGGCAAGCCCCGCTACGGCCTCGAGCTGATCGAGCTGAACCGTGCCGAGTCGGTCGACTTCGGCGACTACGAGATCGAACCTTTCGAGGTCTCGCACCGGATCGTCGCCAACGGCTACGCGCTTCGCGAGGACGATCGGCCCGGGCGGTTCGATCCCGAGGCGGCGCGGGCGCTCGGCGTCGAGCCCGGGCCCGACTACAGCGAGCTCCAGGACGGCCGTGCGGTTGCCGGGCGCGACGGGACCGTCGAGCCCGATCAGGTGATGGGCTCCGACCGGCCCGGGCGGACGATCGTGATCACCGGCGACACCGAGCCCTGCGAGGAGACCGAGGTCGCCGCCGAGGGCGCCGAGCTGCTCGTTCACGACGCGAGCTTCACGGCCGCCGAGGAGGATCGGGCGGTCGAGACCGGGCATTCGACCGCGCACGGTGCCGCCGAGCTCGCCGCCGCGGCCGGGGTCGCGATGCTCGCCCTCGTCCACATCTCCTCGCGGCACTTCGTGCCCGACGTCCTCGCCGAGGCGCGCGCCGTCTTCGCCGGCACCGTCGCGCCGCGCGACTTCGACCTCGTCGAGGTCCCGCTGCCCGAGCGCGGCCCCCCGGTGCTGGTCGAGAACGGCGCCCGGGCGACTGCGCCGACCGGCGCCGCCGAGCCGGATGCCCGGTAGAACTCGCGACGTGTCCCGTCCTCTCGCAGTCTCGCTGCTCGCCGGCTGCCTCGTCGCTCTCTGGCTCGCCGCCGTCGCGGCGGGAGCGGGCGGCGACGGGACCCCGTACCGGGGCCTGACCGGCCAGGACCGGGAGATCAAGCTGGTCGTCGACGGCCGCGGGCGGGTCAAGCGCGGTGCGTTCTCGGCGCGGACGGCCTGCGGAGACCGCTTCGAGCCGTTCGTGGGCGAGTTCGCGTTCCGGGCGCCGCTCGACCGCTCGGACCGCGACCGCTTCCGCGACCAGGGCTCGGCGGTCGAATCCGACAGCACGTTCAGCGGCCGCTACAGGTGGGACATCAAGGGCGAGCGGAAGGGCAGGCGCAAGATCGCCGGCAAGTTCAGCGTCACGATCGTCTTCCGTCGCGACGGCAGGAAGTACGCGACCTGCACGGCCGAAGATGTCGCATACACCGCGAAACGCTCCGGTCGCGGCGGCTGAGGCCGGCCGGGACGCCGGGGCGCCCTGCTAAGTTCCCCGCGACGTTTCCTTTAACCAGGTCCAGCGAGGCCAGGAAGGGGCGCCCATGAGCGAGAGGCCAGTCCTCGACCAGGACGACCTACGCCGGACGCTGGTGCGCATCGCGCACGAGATCATCGAGAAGAACGCCGGGACCCCCCGCGACGACGATCCCGATGACGGCGGCTCCGCCATCGCGATCGTCGGAATCCACACCCGCGGCGCGGTCCTCGCCCGCCGCCTCCACGCCCATCTCGAGGAGCTGATCGCGGCCGAGCTCCCGCTCGGCGACATCGACATCTCCTTCTACCGCGACGACGTCGGCGGCCGCGCGCCGGCCGACTCCCCGGTCGTCCACTCCTCGCACCTCGACTTCGAGCTCGAGGGCAGGACGATCGTCCTCGTCGACGACGTCCTCTTCACCGGCCGCACCGTCCGCGCCGCGATCGACGCGCTCTTCGACTACGGGCGCCCGCAGCGCATCCAGCTCGCCGTCCTCGTCGACCGCGGGCACCGCGAGCTTCCGATCCGGCCGGACTACACCGGCAAGAACCTGCCGACGGCCCGCGACGAGCGCGTCTACGTGCGCCTCGAGGAGATCGACGGGATCGACGAGGTGGCGATCGGCGAAGCCGTGCCGGTGAGCGGCACGGCGCACACCAACGGGGAGGCATCCCAATGAGGCATCTGCTCTCGATCGACGACCTCGACCGCGACGACATCGAGCTGATCTGCGATCGCGCCCGCAGCTTCGCCGAGGTCGGCCGCCGCGACATCAAGAAGGTCCCGACCCTGCGCGGGCGCACGATCGTCAGCCTCTTCTACGAGGCGAGCACCCGGACCAGCTCCTCGTTCGAGCTCGCCGCCAAGCGCCTCTCCGCCGACGTCGTCTCGGTCAAGTCGGCCGGCTCGTCGGTCGACAAGGGCGAGTCGCTGCGCGACACGATCGCGACGCTCTCCGCCTACGAGCCGGAGGCGATCGTGATCCGCTCGCCGGAGGCCGGGGCCGCCGCGCTCGTCGCCGACTGGACCGAGGCCGCCGTCGTCAACGCGGGGGACGGCAAGCACGAGCATCCGAGTCAGGCGCTCCTCGACGTCTACACCCTGATCGACAACGTCGGGCCGCTCGACGGCAAGCGGATCTGGATCGTGGGCGACGTCGCCCACAGCCGCGTCGCCCGCTCCTGCATCCGCGCCTTCGTGACGATGGGCGCCGCGGTGACCGTCGCCGGCCCGCCGACGCTGATCCCACGCGGGATCGAGGAGCTCGGCTGCGCGGTCGCCTACGACCTCGGCGACCTCGGCGAAGCGGACGTCATCTACGCGCTGCGGATGCAGAAGGAGCGGATGCGGCAGAGCTTCGTCCCGTCGCTGCGCGAGTACGCGATCAACTACCAGATCGACAACCGCCGGCTCGGACCGCGCCAGCTCGTCATGCACCCGGGCCCGGTCAACCGCGGCGTCGAGCTCGCCGCCGAGGTGATCGACGGTCCCGCGTCGCTGATCACCGCTCAGGTCGCCGGCGGCCTCCTCGTCCGGATGGCGATCCTCTACGAGATCCTCGCCGGCGGCGAGCGGCCGCGGCCGCTGAGCGCCGCCGGCCCGTTCGGCGCCGAGGCGAGCGAAGGCGCGCCGATCGGAGAGCCGGCTTGAGCGCGGAGCGCCCCGAGATCGCAACGCTCGACTGGCGCGGCGCAGGAGCCGCCGGCGGCGAGGACCTGCTGATCCGCGGCGTCCATGCGATCGATCCCCGCTCCGGGCTCGATCGCGAGTGCGACATCGTGATCCGCGACGGGCGGATTGCCGCGATCGCCGAAGCCGGCGACGGCGAGCTTTCCGACGGCGGCGAGGAGATCGACGCTGCCGGGCTCCACGCCTTCCCGGCCTTCTTCGACCCCCACGTCCATCTGCGCACGCCCGGCCAGGAGTACCGCGAGGACATCGAGTCCGGCACCCGGGCCGCCGCCGCCGGCGGCTTCTGCGGGATCGTCGCGATGGCGAACACCGACCCGGTCGTCGACGACCCGGCGATCGTCGCGGCGCTCCGCGAGCGGGCCGAGGCAGAGGCGGTCGTGCCGACCGGCTTCGTCGCGACCGTCACCCGCGGCATGGAGGGGCGCGAGCTGACCGAGATGGCGGCGCTGCGCGATGCCGGCGCGCTCGGCTTCTCCGACGACGGGCTGCCGATCGCCGACGCCGGCTTGATGCGCCGGGCGCTTCAGTACCAGCGGCTCGCCGGCGGCACGATCCTCCTCCACGAGGAGGATCCGGCGCTGACCGGCGACGGGGTCATGGGGGAGGGGGCGGTCTCGGCCGCGCTGGGCCTCGCCGGGGTGCCCGACGTCTCCGAGTCGACGATGATCGCCCGCGACGGGGCGCTCTGTCTCTACGAGGACGCCCGCGCCCACGTCCAGCACCTCTCGGCCCGCGCCTCGGTCGAGGCGGTCGCCGCCGCCAAGGCGGCCGGCGCGAAGCTGACGGCGGAGCTGACGCCGCATCACCTGGTCTTCACCGACGAGGAGGTCCGCAGCCTCGACTCGCGGTTCAAGATGAACCCGCCGCTTCGTACCGAGGACGATCGCCAGGCGCTGATCGAAGCGCTCCGCAGCGGCGTCGCCGACTGCATCGGCACCGACCACGCTCCCCACGCCCCGCACGAGAAGCAGGTCCCATTCGAGGTCGCCAACATGGGCGTGACCGGGCTCGAGACGGCGTTCGCCGCGCTCTACACGGAGTTGGTGCTGCCCGGCGTCGTCGACCTCGGCCTGATCGTCGAGCGGATGGGCGCCGGTGCCGAGCTGTTCGGGCTCGAGCCGTCGCAGATCGCCACCGACGCCGAGGCCGACATCGCCCTCGTCGACCTCGATGCCGAGTGGGAGGCGGGCGCCGACGGCTGGGAGAGCCGCTCCGACAACTCCTGCTTCGCGGGCCGGAGGCTGCGGGCGCGGCCGGTGATCACGATCGTCGCCGGCGCCGTCGCCTACCGCCGCCGCGAGTTCGCGATGAAGGTCGCCGGGTGAGCGCCAGGCTCGACCCCGGGCGCGCGGCACTGGTCGTCGTCGACGTCCAGGATGGGTTCCGGCCGGCGATCCCGGGCTTCGACCGGATCGCCGCAGCGGCGGCGACGATGGTCCGTGGCGCCGCGGCGATGGACGTCCCGATCGTCGTCACCGAGCAGTACCCGAAGGGGCTCGGACCGACGGTTCCCGAGGTCGCCGAGCACCTGCCGGACGGGGTCGAGCCCCTCGCGAAGACAGCCTTCTCGGCCGCGTCCGCGGACGGGTTCGCGCTCGGCGGTCGCGAGCAGGCGATCGTCTGCGGCATCGAGGCCCACGTCTGCGTCAACCAGACCGTGCTCGAGCTGCTCGATGGCGGCATCGAGGTCCACGTCGTCACCGACGCGGTCGGCTCGCGCAGCCCCGCCGACCGCGAGCTCGGGATCGCCAAGGCCGAGCGGGCCGGAGCCTGGCCGACGAGCGTCGAGACGGCGCTCTTCGAGCTGCTCGGCGACGCCGGCAGCGACCGCTTCAAGCAGGTCCAGGGACTCGTCCTGGAGTACGCGCCGTGACCGCCGCCGCCGGCTACGTCCTGCTCGAGGACGGCTCGCGCCTCGACGGCGAGCTCTGCGGAGCCGCCGCCGAGACGCTCGGCGAGGTCGTCTTCAACACCGGCATGACCGGCTATCAGGAGTCGGTCACCGACCCCAGCTACGCCGGACAGATCATCACCTTCACCTACCCGCTGATCGGCAACTACGGCGTCAGCGCCGCGGCGATGGAGTCGGACGCCGTCCAGGCCCGCGGCGTGATCATGCGCGAGGCGAAGAACGGCGAGGACTTCGCCACCGCCGAGCGCGGCTGGCTCGACTGGCTCGAGGACTGCGGGGTGACGGCGATCACCGGCATCGACACCCGGGCGCTCGTTCGCCACATCCGTGACGCCGGCGCGATGCGGGGCGGCATCTTCGCGGCCGCGACCCCGCTCGAGGAGGCCCGCGAGCGGATTGCCGCCGAGCCGGGTATGGAGGGCTCCGACCTCGCCCGGACGGTCACGCCGCAGGAGCCGATCGTGATCGACGGCGACGGTCCCCACGTCGTCGGGCTCGACACGGGGATCAAGCTCTCGATCATCCGTCAGCTCCGCGAGCGCGGCTGCAAGGTCACGCTGCTCCCCTGCGGGTCGAGCCCCGAGGAGGTCCTGAGCCACGATCCCGATCTCGTCTTCCTCGCCAACGGGCCCGGCGACCCGGGAGCGCTCGACCACGTCGTCGCGACCGTCCGCGAGCTCGTCGGCAAGCGACCGGTCTTCGGCATCTGCCTCGGTCATCAGCTCCTTAGCAGGGCGGTCGGCCTCGACACCTTCAAGCTGCCCTTCGGCCACCGCGGCTCGAACCATCCGGTCAAGGACCTGGCGACCGGCCGGATCGAGATCACGGCCCAGAACCATGGCTTCGCAGTCGCCGGGCCGAACGGCGAGACGCGAATGGAGACCGACGAGCCGATCCGCTGGGAGACCGACTTCGGCGCCGCCGAGCTCTCCCACCTGAACCTCTACGACCGCACCGTCGAGGGCCTGAAGCTGCTCGACGTCCCCGGCGGCACCGTCCAGTACCACCCCGAGGCCGGCCCGGGGCCGCACGACGCGCGCTACCTGTTCGACCGGTTCCTGGAGCTGGCTGATGCCTAGGCGCGACGACATCTCCAAGATCCTCCTGATCGGCTCGGGGCCGATCGTGATCGGGCAGGCGGCGGAGTTCGACTACTCGGGGACGCAGGCGTGCAAGGTGCTGCGCGAGGAGGGCTACGAGATCGTCCTCGTCAACTCGAACCCGGCCACGATCATGACCGACCCGGAGTTCGCCGACCGCACCTACGTCGAGCCGCTGGTGCCGGAGGTCGTGGCCGCGATCATCGAGCGCGAGCGCCCCGACGCGCTGCTGCCGACGCTGGGCGGTCAGACCGCCCTCAACCTGGCGAAGGCGCTGCACGACGACGGGACCCTGGAGCGGTTCGGGGTGGAGCTGATCGGAGCCGACTACGACGCGATCCACCGGGCCGAGGACCGCGACGCCTTCCGGCGGACGATGGAGGCGGCGGGGCTGCGGGTGCCCTGGTCCCTGATCGCCGAGTCGGTCGCCGATGCCGAGACCGCGCTCGCCGACGGCTCGCTGACGCTGCCGGCGATCATCCGGCCCGCGTTCACGATGGGCGGGCAGGGCGGCGGCGCCGCGGCAACCGAGACGGAGCTCCGCCAGATCATCTCCGAGGGCCTCGCGGCGAGCCCGATCAACCAGGTCCTCGTCGAGGAGTCGGTGCTCGGCTGGGGCGAGTTCGAGCTCGAGCTGATGCGGGACCGAAACGACAACGTGATCGTCGTCTGCTCGATCGAGAACATCGACCCGATGGGCGTCCACACCGGCGACTCGGTGACGGTGGCGCCGGCGCAGAGCCTCAGCGACTCGCTCTACCAGGAGCTCCGCAACCAGGCGATCGCGGTGATCCGCGCCGTCGGCGTCGAGACCGGCGGCTCGAACGTCCAGTTCGGCGTCGATCCCGAGACCGGCGAGATCGTCGTCATCGAGATGAACCCGCGGGTCTCGCGGTCGTCGGCGCTCGCATCGAAGGCGACCGGCTTCCCGATCGCGAAGATCGCCGCCCGGCTCGCCGTCGGCTACACGCTCGACGAGATCCCCAACGACATCACCCGGGCGACGCCGGCCGCGTTCGAGCCGACAATCGACTACGTCGTCACGAAGATCCCTCGATTCGCCTTCGAGAAGTTCCCGGGCAGCGAGGGGCGGCTGACCACCCACATGAAGTCGGTCGGCGAGGCGATGGCGATCGGGCGGACCTTCCGCGAGTCGTTCGCGAAGGCGATGCGCTCGCGCGAGCTCGACGCCGCCGCCGAGGTCCCCGGCGACGACGAGGCGCTGCTCGACCGCCTCGAGACGCCCTCCTCGGACCGCTTCGACCTGATCCTGGATGGCTTCCGGCGCGGCATCGACCTCGAGCGGATCCATGCCCGCACCTCGATCGACCACTGGTACCTGCGGGAGCTCGCCGTGCTCGCGACCGAGGGCGACGGGACCGGTGGCCTCGACCGGACCTACAAGTCGGTCGACACCTGCGCGGCCGAGTTCGAGGCGGAGACGCCGTACTTCTACTCGGCCCACGAGCGCCCGAGCAGCGGCCCGATCGGCGCCGGCGAGGCCCGTCGCGGCGAGCGGCCGAGCGTCGTCATCCTCGGCTCCGGACCGAACCGGATCGGGCAGGGCATCGAGTTCGACTACTGCTGTGTCCATGCCGCGATGACGGTCCGCGAGTCCGGTCGCGACGCGGTGATGATCAACTGCAACCCGGAGACGGTCTCGACCGACTACGACACCTCCGATCGCCTCTACTTCGAGCCGCTCACCACCGAGGACGTTCTCGCCGTCGTCGCGCAGGAGGACCCCGAGGGGGTGATCGTCCAGTTCGGCGGGCAGACCCCGCTGCGGCTCGCGAAGCAGCTCGAGGAGGCCGGGGTGCCGCTGCTCGGTACGCCGGTCGACGCGATCGACCTCGCCGAGGACCGGGGCCGGTTCGGGGCGCTGCTCGAGCGCCTCGGGGTCCTCCACCCGCCGTACGGGACGGCGCTCAGCGCCGAGGAGGCGGAGTCGATCGCCGCCAAGGTCGGCTTCCCGCTGCTCGTCCGGCCCTCCTATGTCCTCGGCGGGCGGGCGATGGAGATCTGCTACTCGACCGAGGACCTCGGCACCTACCTGCATCGCTACGCGAAGGCCGATCGCGAGCATCCGCTCCTGCTCGACCGCTTCCTCGAGGACGCGATCGAGGTCGACGTCGATGCGCTGGCCGACGGCACCGACTGCGAGCTCGCCGGCGTCATGCAGCACGTCGAGGAGGCCGGGGTCCACTCCGGCGACTCGGCCTGCGTGCTGCCGCCGATGAGCCTCGGCGAGGAGATGCTCGGGCGGATCGCGGAGACGACGAGGGCGCTGGCGCTCGAGCTCGGCGTCGTCGGGCTGATCAACATCCAGTACGCCGTGGCCGGCGGCGAGCTCTACGTGATCGAGGCGAACCCGCGGGCGTCGCGGACCGTTCCCTTCGTCAGCAAGGCGATCGGGGCGCCGATCGCGAAGCTCGCCTGCCGGCTGATGCTCGGCGAGCGGCTCGCCGAGCTTGACCTGCCGGCGATGCCGCGCGGCCACGTCTCCGTCAAGGAGGCGGTGATGCCCTTCTCGCGGTTCAGCGGCGCCGACACGGTCCTCGGCCCGGAGATGAAGAGCACCGGCGAGGTGATGGGCGTCGCCGGCGACTTCCCGGCCGCGTTCGGGAAGGCGCAGACCGCCGCCGGCGTCGGCCTCCCCGACGCCGGGACCGTCTTCATCACCGTCACCGACAGCGACAAGGCGGCCGCGACCCAGCTCGCGACCCGGTTCTGCGACCTCGGCTTCAAGATCGTCGCGACCGGCGGGACGGCGCAGGCGATCTCGCGGATGGGGGTCCCGGTCGAGACGATCCACAAGCTCCACGAGGGCTCTCCGAACGTCGTCGACTACATCGAGCGCGGCGAGGTCGATCTCGTGATCAACACGCCGACCGGCTCCGGAGCGCGCGCCGACGGCTACGAGATCCGCAGCGCCGCGACGCGGAACGGCATCCCGTGTGTGACGACGATGACCGGCGCCTCGGCGGCGGCCCGGGCGATCGGCGCCGGGCGCAACAACGGCGCGATCGCGGTCCGGAGCCTTCAGGAGCTTCACGAGGAAGCGGCGCGGGCGGGCGTCGATGGCGCCTAGCGGCGTGCCCGTGCAGGCGGACGGCGGACAGCGGACGGCGGACAGCGTCGATGGACGGGTCCCGGCGCCGTTCGGGCGGCGCCGTGCGAGTGTGGTCGAGAACGCGACGAGCGGCGGCTACCGGATCATCACGGCGCTCGACGGCGAAGGGCCGGTCCCGGCGGCCGGGCAGTTCTACATGCTCGCCACCGAGCACGGCTGGAGCGGGGACGGCGAGCGTCCGTTCCTGCCGCGGGCGTTCTCGGTGGCCGAGGCGACCAGCGGGAGCGCTGGCGTCCGGCTCTCGTTCCTGCTCGAGGACGTCGGGCCGGGGACGCACCGCCTCGCCGATCTCGTCGAAGGGGAGGGGCTGATGCTGACCGGACCGCTCGGGCGGCCGTTCTCGTTGCCCCGTGAGCTCAATCCCGATGCGGCGGGAGCGATCCTCGTCGGCGGCGGGATCGGGCTCGCGCCGCTGGCGATCTGGCGACGGACCCTGGCCGAGCAGGGCATCGCGGAGCGCTCGCTGCTCGGCTTCCGCGACCGCGAGCACTCCGGCGGGCTGGAGCTCTTCCGCTGCTCGGAGGTCCGGCTCGCCTCCGAGGACGGTCACGCCGGCCATCACGGCTACGTGACCGACCTGCTCGAGCTGATGCTGACCGGCGACTCGGCGGCGACCGCGGCCGTCTACGCCTGCGGTCCGCCGGCGATGCTCGAGGCGGTCCGGGCCCTCTGCGAAGCGCGCGAGGTCGCCGCCGAGCTGGCGATGGAGTCGCCGATGGCATGTGGCTTCGGCGCCTGCTTCGGGTGCGCGATGCCGTTGCGCTCGGGCGGCTACATGCGGCTCTGCGTCGACGGCCCGGTCGTGCGGGCGGCGGACGTCGAGACGGCACTCGTCGAGGGGGCCGGGCATCGATGAGCGTCGAGCTCTGCGGGATCGACCTCGAGCACCCGATCGTCAACGCCTCCGGGACGTTCGATGCGATCGCCGCCCGGCGCGCGTTCGGCGACGCGGTGATCGACCGGTTCCCGTTCAGCGCTTACGTCTCGAAGACGATCACGCCGGCGCCCCGCGTCGGCAATCCGCCGCCGCGCCTCTGGGAGGAGCCGGCGGCGATGGTCAACTCGATCGGGCTCCCGAACAAGGGTCTCGATGGCTTCCTCGACTCCGATCTGCCGGTGCTCGCGGAGCTGCCGGTGCCGCTGATCGTCTCCGTGATGGCGACCAGCGTCGAGCAGTTCGCGCCGCTCGTCGAGGCCGTCGCGGCGCGCGACGAGGTCGCCGGGCTGGAGCTCAACGTCTCCTGCCCGAACGTTCACTCCGGGCTGATCGTCGGCGAGGAGCCGGGGGAGACCTCGGCGCTGATCGAGCGGCTGCGACCGCTGACCGCGAAGCCGCTGATCGTCAAGCTGACTCCGAACGTCGCCGATCCGGCGGCGATCGCGATCGCCGCCGAGCAGGCCGGGGCGGACGCCGTCTCGCTGATCAACACGATCAAGGCGGCGCCGCTGCTCGCCGACGGCCGGCCCTGGCTCGGCGCCGGCAGCGGCGGCCTCTCCGGTCCGGCGGTGCGGACGATCGCGCTCAAGCAGGTCGCCGACGTCGCCGCCGCGGTCGAGATCCCGGTCGTCGGCATGGGCGGGATCGAGCGCGGCTCCCACGCCGCCGCCCTGCTCGGGGCCGGCGCCACGGTGGTCGCGGTCGGGACCGCCTCGTTCCGCGATCCGCTCGCCGCGGAGCGGATTCGCGGCGAGCTCGAGGCGCTCCGGCGGGAGGCGGCCGTAGCGGGCGGAAGGCCGTAATTTCCGCGATCGCGTCGACGTCCGTCCAGGCGGCAAGCTCCACCTCGACCTGAGCTTGAGGCGAATTCGGGCAGAAACCGGCAGATTCCGTTGCGAGGCGCCGAGCCGTGTATATGATCGCCGCGCCGATGGCACCCGCCTCCTCGACCTCGACATCCGTCCCCGCGCGCAGCCACGACCAGCGCATGAGGGCACTCGAGGCGGCGAATGAGATCCGCACGAGGCGGGCGCAGCTGAAGCGTGATCTCAAGGCCGGCAAGGTCGCGATCGAGGGCCTGCTCCTCGACCCGCCCGAGTACCTGGAGACCGCCAAGGTCTTCGACATGATGCTGGCCGTCCCGAAGTACGGGCGCGTCAAGGTCAACCGGATTCTCAACCAGTGCCGGGTCTCGCCGTCGAAGACGATCGGCGGGCTCTCGGTCAGGCAGCGCTCCGAGCTCGTCGCCCTCCTGCGGCGACGCTGAGCCGCCGCGCCGCCGGTAAGAATCGGCAGTCGTGGCGGCTGTCTTCGTGATCACGGGACCCTCGGGCGTCGGCAAGGGGACGCTGATCAGCGCCGTCCGCGATCTCGTGCCCGAGCTCGAGCTCTCGACGTCGGCCACGACCCGCGCCCGTCGCGCCGGCGAGGTCGACGGCGTCGACTACCACTTCATCGATCCCGACGAGTTCGACCGGCGCGTCGCCGAGGGCCGGTTCCTCGAGCACGCCACCTACAGCGGCAACCAGTACGGGACGCTGCGGACCGAGGTCGAGCAGCGCAACGCCCGCGGCGCCCCGGTCGTCCTCGAGATCGAGCTCCAGGGCGCCCGCCAGATCCGGGCGACGATGCCCGAGGCGGTCCAGATCTTCATCGCTCCGCCCGACCCCGCCGACCTCCGCCGCCGGCTCGAGGGCCGCGGCACCGACGACCCCGAGACGATCGAATCCCGCCTCGCCGTCGCCGAGGAGGAGCTCGCCGCCCGTGGCGAGTTCCCGCACACGGTCGTCAACGACGACATCGACCGCGCCGCCGCCGAGCTTGCGGCGCTGATCCGGTCGGGCGGCTGAGGCCCGCCGTTCCCTACACTGCTCGGCGATGATCAAGCCTCGAGTAGACAAGTTGATGGAGAAGACCGACTCGCATTACACGGCGGTCGTCGTCGCCGCGAAGCGAACCCGGCAGCTGAACAGCTACTACCGCGCGCTCGGTGAGGGCACGTACGAGGAGCACACGCCGCCGATGGTCGAGGCCGACAGCGACAACTACCTCACGATCGCCCTCGAGGAGTTCGCGGCCGGCAAGATCGACTACGAGTACCGGCACTAGATCTCCCCCCGCGCCGCTCGGAGCCGGCGGCGCAGCTCAGCGGAGGAAGCCGTGGCAAGAATCCTGATCGGCGTCAGCGGCGGGATCGCCGCCTACAAGGCGGTCGAGCTTGCCCGGCTGGCAACCCAGGCCGGCCACGGCGTCCGGGTGACGATGACCGACGCCGCCGCACGGTTCGTCGGCGCGGCGACGTTCGAGGGGATCACCGGCGCCCCGGTGCTGGTCGACGAGTTCAGCCGCGACCCGCTGCGCGGCACCTATCCCGGCGACGAGCTGCCCGCGCACGACCCGATCTCCCACCTGGCGGTCGTCGAGCGCGCCGATGCGTTCGTCGTCGCGCCCGCCTCGGCGAACACGCTCGCGAAGCTCGCCGCGGGGATCTGCGACTCGCTTTTGACCACCTCGTTCCTCGCCTGTACCGCGCCGCGGATCGTCGCTCCGGCGATGAACGGGCGGATGTGGGAAGCGGCGGCGACCGGCGCCAACGTCGCGACCCTGCGCGAGCGCGGGATCGAGGTGATGGAGCCGGGGGAGGGGGCGCTCGCCTCCCGCGGCGAGCACGGTCGCGGCCGGATGCCCGAGCCGGAGGAGATCCTGACAGCGATCGAAGCGGCGATCGGCGCCAACCCCGCCGAGAGCGCCGCTCCCGCCAACCCCGCCGATCTGGCCGGTCGCCGCGTCCTCGTCACCGCCGGCGGGACCCGTGAGCAGATCGACCCGGTCCGCTTCGTCGGCAATCGCTCGAGCGGCCGGATGGGCGTCGCCCTCGCCGAGGCAGCGGCGCGACGCGGCGCCGAGGTGACGCTGATCGCCGCCAACGTCGCCCTGCCGGTCGCCGCCGGGGTCGAGCGCGTCGACGTGACCAGCGCCGCCGAGCTCGAGGATGCAACGGCGAAGGCCTTCGGCGGCGCCGATCTCCTCCTGATGGCTGCCGCCGTCGCCGACTTCCGTCCCGCCGACCCCAATCCCGGCAAGCTGGCCCGCGAGGAGGGGTCCGGGCTGACGATCGAGCTCGAGCCGACCGCGGACGTCCTCGCCGGCCTCGCCGGGAGCCGTCGCAACGGCCAGGTCCTCGTCGGCTTCGCTGCCGAGCACGGCGGCGACTTCGTCGCCCGCGCGCGCGGCAAGCTCGAGCGCAAGGGGATCGACGCGATCGTGGTCAACGACGTCTCCGACAGCGCGATCGGCTTCGAGTCGCGCGACAACGAGGTGACGATCGTCTCCACCGCCGGCGAGGAGCGGCTCCCGCGCGGTTCCAAGCGCGATCTCGCCGACGCGATCCTCGACCGGGTGGCCGCGCTCCGCTGAGCGCGGCGATGGCGAGCCGGTCGGCGCTCGTTCCTACACTTGCTCCCGTGAAGGACGTGCTCATCCTCGGCTCGACCGGCTCGATCGGCGAGCAGGCGATCGACGTCGCCGGCCGCTCGGCCGAGATCCGGATCGCCGGGCTCTCGGCTGATTCGAGCTGGGAGCGCCTGCTGGCGCAGGCCGACGCCGCCGGCGTTGCCACGGTCGCCCTCGCCGACGCGGATGCCGCGGCGGCGGCCCGCGAGTCGGGCTGGCGCGGCACCGTCCTCGCCGGGGAGGAGGGGGTCCGTGACCTGATCGCGCGCAGCGAGCCCGACGTCGTCCTCAACGCGATCGTCGGATCGGCCGGGCTCGGCCCGACGATCGCCGTGCTCAGTGAAGGCATCGAGCTGGCGCTGGCCAACAAGGAGAGCCTCGTCGTCGGCGGCGAGCTCGTGATGGCGCTCGCGGAGGCGGCCGAGGCGCGGATCGTCCCGGTCGACTCCGAGCACTCGGCGCTTCACCAGCTCGTCGGCTCGGAGCCGCCGGGCGTCGTCGAGCGGTTGATCCTGACCGCCTCCGGTGGGCCGTTCCGGGGCCGCTCCGACCTCGACGAGGTCACTCGCGAGGAGGCGCTCGCGCATCCGACCTGGGACATGGGCGGGAAGATCACGATCGACTCGGCGACGTTGATGAACAAGGGGCTGGAGCTGATCGAGGCCCATCACCTGTTCGCGGTGCCCTACGAGCGGATCGACGTGGTCGTCCACCCGCAGTCGTTGATCCACTCGCTGATCAGCCTGATCGACGGGGCGATGCTCGCGCACCTCGGCCACCCCGACATGCGGGTGCCGATCGCCTACGCGCTGCATGGACCCGACCGGGTCGAGCTGCCGGTCGAGCCGCTCGACCTCGCCGCCGTCGGCGAGCTCAGCTTCGAGGAGCCCGACATCGCCGCGTTTCCGTGCCTGCGCCTCGCCCGCGAGGCCGGCGAGGCCGGCGGGATGGCGCCCTGCGTGCTCAACGCCGCCAACGAGGTGGCGGTCGGCGCCTTCCTCGCCGGCGAGATCGCCTTCACCGGCATCCCGGCGCTCGTCGAGCGCGTCCTCGAGTCGGTCCCGGCGCCGCCGCCCGCTCACTTCGCCGACCTGTTCGAGTGCGACCGCGAGGCGCGCCTGCGGGCCGAGGCGGAGCTGAACGCGGTCGCCGCGGCACCGGAGGCTGGACGGCGATGAGCTGGCTGCTGGCAATCGGTGGGTTCGCGATGCTCGTGGTCCTCCACGAGGCCGGCCACTTCGCCGCCGCGAAGGCCGTCGGCATGCGGGTCGAGCGGTTCTTCCTGTTCTTCCCGCCGAAGCTCGTCTCGGTCCGCCGCGGCGAGACCGAGTACGGGATCGGTGCGATCCCGCTCGGCGGCTTCGTGAAGATCACCGGGATGAACCCCGAGGAGGAGATCCCTCCCGAGGTCGAGGACCGCGCCTACTACCGGCAGCCGGTCTGGAAGCGGATCTTCGTGATCGCGGCCGGCCCGTTCGTGAACATCGCCCTGGCGCTGATCCTCTTCTTCGCGCTCGCCGTCGGGTTCGGGCTCGACACCGGCCCGACGACCACGGTCGGCACCGTCAGTCCCGACCTCCCCGCGGCCAAGGTCCTGCAGCCCGGGGACAAGCTGATCGCGGTCGACGGCAAGCGGGTCGCCGGGTTGCCGCCGGAGCGGCTCGCCGACTCGGTTCGCAGGCAGGTCGGGACCCACGAGTGCGCCGGTCAGCCGACCGATGGCTGCGTCGCGACCACCGCCGCGACGCTGAAGGTGATTCGCGACGGCGAGCCGCTGACCGTGCGGGTCAAGCCCGTCTACAGCGCCCCCGAGCAGGTCCCGGGCCAGCCCGCCATCGAGCCGCGCATGGTCGTCGGCTTCGGCTACGAGGCGAACCGCGAGACGGTCCCGGCCGGCGAGGCCGCCAGCTTCGCGTTCGACCGGCTCTGGTACGTGACCTCGCAGACGGCGACGGTGTTCGCCAACATCTTCAACCCGGAGGTGCGGGACCAGATCTCGGGCGTCGTCGGCGCCACCGAGGTGACCAGGCAGAGCTTCGAGTTCGACACCCGCCAGGCGATCGGTGTCCTCGCGGTGATCAGCCTCTCGCTCGGTCTGATCAACCTGCTGCCGTTCCTGCCGCTCGACGGCGGCCACATCTTCTGGGCGCTCGTCGAGAAGATCCGCGGCCGGCCGGTCGCGCTCCGCATCATGGAGCGGTCGGGGCTGGTCGGCTTCGCGCTCGTCATGATCCTGTTCGTGATCGGCCTCGAGAACGACATCGGCAGGCTCACCGGCGACGGATTCAACGTTCGCTGAGCGGCATTCCCGCTGCGTTGCGGTAGTTTCCGACTCACCCGAGAACCCTGGAGGAGGGCGACTGAGGATGGAAGCGACGACGGCTGAGCGGTACACGAGCGGGGGCCCCGGCGCCGAGCCGGACGTGACCAGCTTCCCGGCGGCCTTCCAGCAGACCGCCGCCCGACTCGGGGACGGCACGGCGATCGTCGACGGCGACCGGACGGTGACCTGGAACGAGCTGCGCTCCCTGGCCCGCGCCGCCGCCGGCGGCCTCGCGTCGCTCGGCGTCAGCAAGGGCGACACGGTCGCGCTGATGCTCAACAACCGGCTCGAGTTCTTCCCGATCGACCTCGGCGCGGTGACGCTCGGCGCGGTCCCGTTCTCGATCTATCAGACCGCCTCGCCGGAGCAGATCGCCTACGTCGTCGGCGATGCCGGCGCCAAGGTGGCGATCGTCGAGAAGGGCTTCCTGGAGATCTTCGAGAAGGCGCGCAAGGAGCTGCCGGACGTCGAGCACCTGATCGTTCTCGACGGCGACGGCGGCACCGGGAGCTACGAGGACCTGCTCGCGGCCCACTACGCCCGGCACCACGGGTAGCGGGACACGACCGATGCCGCGTCCCGAGGGCAGCCGCCGTCTGCAGCGGATCCGGCAGGAACGCGATCGCGTACCCGACGTAGGGGCCCGTCAGATGCATCAGCCGGCCGAAGTTGTGAGCGAGCGGGAGGTACAGCAACATCAGGTCGTCGCCGCGCACGTAGGACGGCAGATGGTCGATCACTGACGCCATCGCGTAGTAGTTGCGGTGGGAGATCATGCAGCCCTTCGGTGGGCCGGTCGTGCCCGAGGTGTAGA